>Ga0209514_10004420_pt1 | contig 18897 bp, 21 predicted proteins | sample Subgrocontami58m_FD_187452 | JGI IMG/M metagenome (GOLD analysis project Ga0209514, IMG submission 187452) | Subsurface groundwater microbial communities from S. Glens Falls, New York, USA - GMW37 contaminated, 5.8 m (SPAdes) (version 3) | ecosystem: Environmental > Aquatic > Deep subsurface >...
TCCGGTTCTGTGGGTTCGCCGGTGTTCGCGGCTTGCGGTTTGCCGGTTCCGGCGTGTCTGTTCGCGCGGGCTACAAAGTTCTTTTTGCGGCGAGTTACCCACCCCGCCGCCACGCTTGGCTCGTAGTGCGGCCGCGCGTCGGCAGCGTGGATAACTCGCACCCTTTTTATATATAAGAAGAAGAGAAACCTGTAAAGCCAGAATTTATAAGGCTTTGCGCGGTAGTGAAGCGACATATTCCGGCGCTGAAGCGACAGAAATAGTCGTTGATACGACAAAAATTTTTGATTTTTTGTCGTAAGTGTGCCAAAGTTTTGTCCATTAAGCGACAAAAAAGGCGGTTGAAAATGGCGGAAAACAGTCAAAATTCCGGGTTAATTATTAGCCATAAAAAAGGCATTCCGGTTTATGAAAGCAATCCCAGCATTCCCCATCCTGACGGTATCAAGAAGCGGCGACCGATACGGCTTGGCAATGACCGAAAAGGCTTTGTAATTGATGGCGCCGGCGAGGTGTTGGGTGTAGGCGTCGGGGCTTTTTATGAGTTTGAAGAAGTCGATGACACCCGCTTTGTAAAACTGTTTCTGGCGGGTGTTAAGCAAGCGGCTGGATTGAATAAATCGGGGTTGACTATGTTTGAACTGGTTTATAAGCAAGTACAGGACACGCCGAACACCGACAAAGTGGAATTAAGTTTCTATATAGCCGCCAAGAAAATCGAAGGGCTGACCGAGCGCACCTATCAAAGGGGCTTGCGTGAATTATTGGATCGTGAATTTCTTTTTCGCAGTCCTGCGGATGGGGTATTTTTCGTCAATATCCGTTACCTGTTCAACGGTGACCGGCTCGCCTTTGTCAAAGGCTACAGCCGTAAACGGGATAAGGCGAAAATGTTCGAACAAACCGATTTGTTTGTCTCGCCTGGTGACAAAAACGCGGGTGAAAATTGATTCAACTCGTCAACTCGTTCCCAAGCAGAGCTTGGGAACCAGAGTTCTGTAGTAGGTTGGGCAACAGCTTTATCGTTGCCCAACATTTCGATGACCCATAAGAATGATAAAACCCTTCTCATAGATAAACATAAAAATGTCAGGCACGAACACCATGTGCCCGAGCTTACCTGGCTACAAAGATTCGTAAGCTTTGGTTACGGCAGCTAGATTAAAGGGTTGAGAAATTCTTGCAGAATCAAACTCATCAGTCAGTTCAAATGGCTTATGTGACGAGCCTCGCAACGTTATCGTAGTTCCGTTGATAAAAGTGACTTGATAGTTTGGCTGAATTCCTCGGCCAGTTTCACCAAACCTGACTAGAGCATCTTCATAACCGCGCATATTTTTTATTACGTTACGAAGAAATATACGCCCTAAATCATGCAAATTGTGTTGATGCCATTCAATACCGGTCATTGAGATTCCTTGGATATGTATCTAACATTAAGTTAAGGTTGGCCAACAGCTTTACCGTTGCCCAACCATCTTCTAAAAAACTAAACGCGCTTGTAAATAGCCTTGTTGCTGCTTGTTCTGCCTACATGCTTCGCAATTTGCGGGACTGTGTTTTCAACAGACTTTCGAAACTCTTTTCCAAGACTTTTTCTTGCACCGCTACTGAGAGAATTCCAGTCTTCGTTTGTACAAATATCAACTAAAAGAAATTCCTCTCCTATAGCCTTTTGTTTTGCGCATTCGACGGTATTTTTCAGAATACCATCAATGCTAATTGGTTTTTGAATGGGTGAATTCGGTTCAGCAAGTGTTGATTTTATAGCTTCATTTATGAAAGTATCCAGACTGATTTGCTGTTCTTGGCTTTCAATGAGAGAGGCCGATAACAGAGAGTCATCTATTTCAATAATAATTTGGGTCATTTTTTATCTCCTTTATATTTCAGATGATGATGAGTTATGATGAGACAATTATAAAGCTTTTATCTGCAATTGGAAACCTTTATAAATGAGATAAAAATAAAAATCTGCGCGTGACGTCGTATGTACCCCGTCATTTACGATTTACTAACAATCCCTTTATTGAACCTGACTGAAACCTATAACCGGCGCAAGAAGCCGCTGTAATTCCGCTCACACCGTCGCCCGTGGCGCTTGGCACTTTACAGGCGGCCTCACCCGGCGCACTGGTGGCCGGCGCATCTGAATTGGCCGGCGAGCTGGCGGCGGTAATCGAGCGGCAAAACCTGGCGACGGCCATTAATGGCCGTAAACACGTCAATGTTGAAGGCTGGACAACGTTAGGCGTGATGCTCGGCGTGACCGCCCGCGAGGTTTCGACAATGGAACAGGATGGCGTTTATGTCGCCATTGTTGAACTTGTGCGCATGTCGGACGGCGCTTGTATCTCCCGAGCAAGCGCGGAATGTGGCGAGGAAAAACCTTGGAACACTCGCCCACGCTACGCGCGGCGCAGCATGGCGCAGACGCGGGCGACGGGTAAGGCTTGCCGCCTGGCGTTTAGCTGGATTATGGCTTTAGCCGGGTACGAACCGACACCCGCCGAAGAAATGACGCCACTTATCGAAGCGGAGCGGGAACCACCGGCGAAAATCACGGCCAGCCAGCACAAGCTGCTTGAAGCGCAAATACGCGATTACAGCCTGGATCGGGAGCGCGTGAAGTCCTGGATGGCAAAAGCCTGGAACGTCGAGCACTTCCCGGACTTATCGCCTGTACAGTTTGAGCACTTGTTAAAACGGCTTGAACGCTGGGCCAGCCAGGCATACGCCGAAGCGGAAGCCGCCAGCGCGTTGAACGCGGATGCGTGTCCATTCTGAGGAGGTCGAAATGAGCCTTCAAAGTAGATTACACGCCGCGCAATATATCGATAATGGAACTGATTATGCGCGTGAAATGGAAGAAATCCGCAAATTACAAACGCCGGAAAAACCACGACTCGTTATCGTGCCTTCACCCGTTGCGATGCTGCCGCGTAAAACCGTAGCACAACGTTTGTCCGAACAAGCGGCTGCAAAACTTGCAACCGGATTGGATGCAACGGGTAAGCCATTAAAGGCGGATCTCGTGAAATTTCTAACCGCAATGGTTAAGTAGCCACAACCGCGTTGGTAGGCTTGTCGGGCAACGGCTTTATCGTTGCCCGACATTTCGATGATCAATGAGGGTAAATGATAAAACCCTTCATCATAATGAAGCCTTGAAGTGTCGGGCACGAACAGCCTGTGCCCGATCTACAAGGCTACAAGGCTCTGCGGCAAATTTGTTCGACAGCAGTGCCTTGTAAGGTGTCAAAGCGGCGGCGGCATACACGGAGAACGCTTCTCAGCTAGCTTCAGTAGAGTTCTCTGTAGCGGTTGTTGACCTGAAAGCACGACAGCTTGCATGCATGACATAATCGCCAGTCCATTTGTGTTACGCAATACATCATGAACCAACTTGAGTGGGTACCCATCATGATGCCTTCGTATTGGATGTATACCAGCGTGTGCGTATGAATTGAGTGCTTTCCACGAGTTGTCTTTGAAACGGGCAAGTGCATCATACGCTTGTTGAGGCCCACTCTTTTCTAGCGCCTGCATCATCTGAGCAATTTGCGGCATGTTCTTTGCCCCTTGTTCCGATTCTAGTGACAGATCAGCGGTTAATTTAGAAATTTGCTCATCAGAAGCAGCGTATGTTAGCCAAATGGAGCGGGTGAGCGCTTCAAACTGTGCGCGGTGAACCACAAGCGCAGATGGTAAAAGGCCAGTTCGAAGCAATGCTCTTGCAGAGTGCCAATGTTCAAGTGAAAGGGAGCAGGCAACATCACACGTTCTAATTTTTAATGAATTATCGAACAGCGGCAAGTCAATTACCTCTTGCAATTCTTCAGCAAGACTATCGGATTCGTCAAAAATGTTGACTGGATTCATTGTCTACTTAACGCCTAACAATTAAATATAAAGCCTTGTAGGTCGGACAACAGCTTTACCGTTGCCCGACATTTAATGACTAATGAGGATAAATGATAAAACTCTTTTCATAGTGAAGCACCGAAATGTCGGGCACGAACAGCATGTGCCCGACCGGGCTACCCGGCTAGATTACCAGTGGAGCGCTGTCTTCAAGACTAATGGAAATTTTTTTACCGACAGCCGCGGCGGCTTTTGTCAGCGTGGCTAAGGTTACAGAATGGCAGTTGGGATTAAGCAGCCTGTCCAGTTGGGTGCGGCTGGTGTTCATGCGTTTGGCCATTTCGGTTTTGCTGATATGGGTCTCTTCCATCGTTTGCGCGATCATGCAGGCAATGACCTTTTTAATTGCCGCCGCTTCTACTTCTTCCAAAATACCTTCTTCTTCAAGAAAATCATCGAAGTCAGAGCCAATATGTGGATTCATTTAGGTATCTCTCAATTTTTTTAACCGATCTTTCGCAAGTTTCAATGCTTGCTTAGGTGTTTTTTGGTCTTTTTTGATAAAGCCATGCAACAAGACCAGGGTTGCGTCATCGACCACAAACAGCACCCGCGCAATCCGGTTTGGCAATTTGATGCGGATTTCCCAAATGTCACCGTCAAGATGATCCACCAACGGCAAGCCCAAAGGCCAACCGAATTGAGCGGACTTAATAGCTTCGCCTATCGCTTTTCTTTCTTCGGCAGGCAAGTCCTTAAGCCAATCACGCACAGGTTCGGAACCTGATGTGTCTTGTTTGAAAAACTTAACGGCAAGTCGTGGGATACTGGTGTCTGGTTTCATTAGTAAATCCTTTTACACGGGTTGTAATCAAACGAATGTACCATTTATGGTACATTGCTTTGGAATTGTAAATATTATGAGGATAAATGACAAGACTCTTCTTATAGTGAAGCATCGAAATGTCGAGCACGAACAGCATGTGCCCGATCTACAAGGCTGTAAAAAAACCTTTAATTAGAACCGTTAGTTACTTCTTAGTAATTTATTGCTAACATACCGCTTGCAAAAACAATTTGTTTTAGCAAAAAAAAACCGCCCTTTACAGGACGGTCTTTTTACTACCTTGATTTAGTGTTTATTGCCTCCTTTCTTTCAATAAAAGATTGAGGGCCAATACAGCCACGGTCAAACACATGATATTTGTAAGCCCTATCATACCGTTGGCTTCATATATCGTCATAAAAAAACTAAGTAATAACGTTAATTTCATTAGAAATCTCGAAAATTTCTGATTGAAAGACAGCTCAGCTAATGATATAGCTTTGCTGAGAACAGATGACTCGCTACCAACGAGTCATCTGTTTATATTATTTCACAATAATTAAGTTTTTAGGGTTTTAATCAACTCTAAAAAACAAAATTTAATTTTTAAAAATCCTGTATTCCTGTCATAAAATCCAATTATTTATATAAATATAATTGCATACGACTTAGGTTGTTTTGGCGTTTTTCGTGTTATTTTCTCTTAAAAAAAAGCCCTAATGTTAATAACACAAAACCATATTTATAATAAATCGACGGCAACAATTGCCGCCAATGTACGCTTCTAGCATAAACCCCTTCACTTATCACACCACGATCCTAAGACCTAGCGATAAACTCAATTTTCAAATGGGTGATCTTGCGTCCGGTTTTTTTGCGGGTGATATTGACCTGAATATTAGCTTTTTCCAGCAGTTCCGCTTTGACGACATCAAGCACTCTGTTCTCGAACATGCTCCATGCGTAAACATCGGGAACACCCAGCATTTTCCGCAACTCTTCGACAGAAACGGTCAGCCATCCGGCAAACACGCCGCCCGTATCCTCTTTTTTTTGCGCCCATGAAACCAGCAGCTCATAAAACCGCCAAGTGTAGGAACTGCTAAAGTCTACTGCCGCTTTAAGTGGATAGCTGGAAAACTTTGCCCGTAAACCAATCAGGTGCGGCACAATCCGAGGATTAAACGCCACCGTGACTTTACCCGCTTTTTCTTCGTAAATCGCTTCGATGGTCAACGTCATTTTTCTAATTCTGCCGTTGTCTTCATTAACAATAATAATCCGATTCAACAAAGCATCAACTGCGCTGCTCAAGTCCCTATAGGCGATTTTTTCACTGACACCAAATGCCTTGGCATAATCCAACGCCCGAAGCTCAATATCTTGGATATTGTCGTTACGCAACGGGTTCAGTTTGCTGATTAAGGCTTCCATACAACGTTTTTCCACCAAACCAAACCGGTAATAAGCACGACTGAGCGCGTGACTTTTGGTCACGGTGTTGTTGGTTAGTTCATGATCAGGGTCGGCATTGGCCAAGGTGTTTTTATTGGCGGCCCGTTTTTCAATATTTGCCTTTATGCGAGCCAATGCCGCATCAATATCACAATCACCCATAAAATTTAGATTCTTATTAAAAGAAACATATATTATAATGTTTTCTTTAACCATCAAAATGTTTCTTTAATACCATCAAAAGTTTTCTTTTAACCATCAAAATGTTTCTTTTAAGTCTGTAAATTGATGATTTTAAAAACGAATTCGGCCTTAGAAACAAGAAGAAACATTAGAAACAGGGAATCAACCTAAGAAATCGCCAAAAGCCCCTTTTTTCCAACTAATGAAAGTAATTTAAGCGATGTACCGGAAGGGTCCTTCTCGCCCCATTCCCATTGGCTGACAATGCTTTTTGAAACATTCAGATAATGTGCGAAAACAACTTAGCTGACGTTTTCGCGTTCGCAGATATTGTGGAAATGTCGGGCCACGGTGAAGCCGTTGTCCGACCTGATTTCACATTACACAGACGAAACCGTCGTCACCTGAAGATTAACACGCAGGGTTTTACGCAGTACATCGACAATGGCGGTTAAATTGTCCATCGTTGGGTTCCCCCGTGCCGATAGCATCCGATGCAAGCTTTTGCTCGGCTTAGCCGTTTGCAGGGCGAGTTCTTCAAAGCCAACGGTAGTGTTGACCAAATCCCTCAGGATAAGTCGGGCGGTTTCCGGTTCACCGTTGATAAAAAGCTCAATGGCTTCATTCAACAAAGCGGCGGCAAAGGCGGGGTCTTGTTGAACCCGTTCCTTCACTGTTTCTTTAAAATCTCTTGTCAACGTCATAAGGGTTATTTTTTCTTGTTTCTAGCGGTGGTTTTTTCGGTTTGTTTGCGCTGTTTATAGTCGCTGTATAATTTTTTTGCCCGCTCAATATCGGTTTGCTGGCTTTGTTTGCTTCCACCACCCAATAAGATGATCAGTTGCTTTCCCTCTTGAACCAGATAAATCCGATACCCTGGTCCCCAGTCAATGCGATATTCGCCGATCCCGTCAAACCATTTTATATTTGACGTGTTACCCAATTCTAATCGGGCCTTGGCGACGGTGATTTTGGCAGCCGCCATTGTGTCCAATTTCTGGAACCACTTCTGATAAGGGCTGGACCCGTCTTCACACAAATATTCCTGAACTTTCATTTTTATAAGCCTTGTCGTCCTTGACGGTGTGATTTAAGTAACTTAAATGTTACCATAAAGTAACGCTTACGGCAAAATCGCAAGGCTTTAGTTTTAGCTTATAACCTATACGGAAAACCCATCGAAAAACACCGCCCCGGAAGCTGCGTAAAATCAGGTTTTCGGGTTACACTAAAAGCCATACGTTAGACACCCGTTTGACGTATAACTCACATGACTCATGGAGCTAAACCATGTCACGCCGTGCAGCGCTGTATTTAAGAGTATCGACCGACGAGCAAACGACGGAGAACCAGCGCCTGGAACTGAGCGCCGTTGCAATTCGGGCAGGCTGGACAATCGTTGAGACTTACGAAGATGCAGGCATCAGCGGCGCCAAAGGCCGCGATAAACGCCCGGCCTTTGACAAGTTATGCAAAGATGCGGCCCGGCGCCGCTTTGATGTGGTGGCGGTCTGGTCGGTTGACCGCCTGGGCCGAAGTCTTCAAGACCTGGTGGCGTTCCTGTCCGATATTCACGGCTTCGGCATTGAACTTTATTTGCATCAGCAAGGCATCGATACCACGACACCGGCAGGTAAAGCCATGTTTCAAATGCTGGGCGTGTTTGCGGAATTTGAGCGGGCAATGATCCGCGACCGCGTGAAATCCGGGCTGATCAGAGCCAAGGCGAACGGCGTCACGCTGGGCCGACCACAAACAAAACCGGACACCGAGGCGGCGATCCGCGTCACCCTCGCGGGCGGTACCGGCATCCTCAAGACCGCCAAACTGCACGGTGTCGGCACATCGGTCGTACAGAGAATAAAAAACGAGTTGAAAACATGAATATAGGCTCAGAACCATCGTCATATTTTTTACTATGGGTATAAACAATGTCTGCAAAGCGCAAAGAAAAGCAGGAAGACGTCCGTATTTATCTTAATTTATGTCTTATCGGCTTTTAATAGATTACAATTACCAAAATATTTTTTAAACAAAAAAAAGCCCGACTCTTGGCGGAGTCGGGCGTTTTTTTCCTTTATCTCCCCGGTAGCCGCCGGAGAGATAACTCATCAACCCTGACGATACCAGGGGAGACAATGCTAAATTATACCACAAACGAAACAAACAGAAAATCAGGTAACAAGTGCGGACATTGTCCCAGCACGCCGCGTTTCTTTAAAGCCCCGGAAGATCACGGCAAACGACCGCTACTATTGCTGCGCTTCATCATAGTTCTGCTGACTTATTACCCCAATCCCACCCTGTTGCCGCTATTAAACGCCGTCAACGGTTCCACTCGGCAACAACGCAGCGAGCGCCGCGAAGCCTGCTTAGCGCTACTGTGCTGCATATTACACTATACCGAATTGGCAACCTTACGCGTCGGTATCCCGCAAGCGGACGGCAGTATGGCCGGCCTGACCATGCCCTACCTCGCGAAACTGGCCGGTCTCGGCGAACGCCGGGCGGAACGCGCAATGCACGATCTGGTCGCCGCCGGCATCCTGACCGTGCATACCATCTGCGTGAAAATAAGCGATACCGTCTATAAAGGCGTCGCCGCTATCCGAACGGTGAGCGAACATCTGTTTACAGCATTGGGTTTTGGCGCCTGGTTACGTCACGAGCGGCGAAAAGCCGCCGAGCGAAAAGCCAAAAAAGACAAAAAACGCAACCAGAAAAATGCCGCCAACATACAAATGGGGCTTAATGCGCTGAATAACAAAAAACAACCAAAAACCGAAACAGAACCGGAAATAGCCGTAACACGCAATAACAAAATGGCAACTGCCGCCGAATACCTCGCCAACATCAAAAATCTTCTGAAACCCGACACCGGATAGCGGCAAAACCCTCACCTCCACACTCAAAACACCCACCGGCGCTACACCGGCACGGCACTCTATTGCCTGCGCATCAATAACCCCATCAACCCCGGCAAAAACCGGCGTAAAAAAGCGCAGAAAACACCGAAAAAACCAACCTCGAGATCATCCAGTCCGAAAATCACCGGCCATTTACCCCGAATTTGAAAATAAGTGTCGGGCAAATTTTCCGGGCCCGGCCCAATTGAAAGTTAAGTGTCGGCCAACAAGCCGTTAAGTGGCGGAGCTAAAATCAGTTATATCTTTCAGAACAGAAAAAGTAACTAACTAATAAAGTGGGCGGCAAAATGCCTATAGTGACTTCCAAGGTCACTACAGGCATAGAATGAAAAAAGACAGGCAAGGCGCAATAAACAATTAATTACGTTAGTGCGCCGAATGAAGGCTAACTGATTTTTACAAATTTAAATTAATGGTCCAATACCGCGCCGATTCCGCCTTTAGCCAGCCTGACGCTGTAAGCCACGGGTGTAACGACGGTCGCGTCCTGGCGAATCAGGTTAATCTCAACATAATAATCGTTTTTCAAAAAATCAAAGGTATGGGTGAATTGCTTAACATCTTCGTTGGCCACCACACTGGCTGACAGATTGCTGTTGAATGTTGCAATGGTTGATTCGCCGAGTGTCGCCCGGTTAACTTTTCTCAACGAGGCCAAGACTTGTGCTTTGCTGCTGATACCGTCGGCATCCTTGTAACCGACAATCAAGGAATTCCAATCCACGCTTTTCCATTCCGCCGGTGTGCCGAACAAATCGCCGGGCGCTGCCGGTACCGCAGGAACATAGTCATACATCGGAGTCACGTTACAACGCACAGTAATCGGTTGATAGCCGTTGACCGGTCCTACCACAAGGCTGTTGGCCGCCGCTCCGCTTAAAATAGGACCGTAATTACTGACATTGGCGCCCGAAAACCGGAACTGCGAATAAGAAAATTCGGCTTTGCCGGCGGATGATTCATCCATCGAACAGGACGAAGCGGTCGCGGTCCAGGCCGGTATGCTATCGTACCAGTTTTGTGGTAAAGCCGAAGCGCTGGTTGCTGCGACAACAGTACCGGTTGCTAACAGGGTCATTATTGTTTTACGTAGTGATTTCATGGATGTTTCCTCAATATATATAAGTTAGTTGTTTTTACCGCTCATTAGTGGCGGCTTGGGATACAGTATGAGGAACCCGTGTTTCTAAACCATTTCTGAAAAAGTGGAGTTTTGTTTCAATTGATTCTGTTGCAAGGAATACCAACAAAATGGGACATCGTTAAGAAAAACTCGTGCTTAAGGAAAAAAGACCGCCAATAATTGGATAACTTACAATGATTTGCGAACACCCAGGTTGATAATCCGAAAAAGTGTAGCAACTTGCTACACTTCAAATCACCCTTTGAGATGTCCAATTACCAGACTCATAGCGTTAATAAAGCAAAATCCTTATACTGAACACAGCATCCAATCATATTGCACACAAATGTCTGAAAATAAAACAACAGTTATAGCGGTAGCCAACCATAAAGGTGGATGTGGAAAAACCACGACAGTGGTTAATCTTTCCGCGGAATTTGCGAAAATGGGTTTATCGGTGTTGGTCATTGACCTGGACCCTCAGGCTAATGCCAGTTTGCATATCGGGAAAAAACACCCCAGTGAAATTGTAGTCACGTGTGCAGAACTGCTACTGTCAGAAATTGAAAAATTGCCGCTTGCCATACATACGGAAACCAACATAGAGGGCGTCTCGTTAATCTACGGCTCTTTAGCTTTGGGTAAAACAGAAGATGAATTGAAAGACTATGCCCCAAGGCCGTCAGAAGAATTACGTGACAAAATAAAACCCTTGCACGGGATTTTTGATGTCATTTTGATTGATTGTCCGCCTAGCTTAAAGCTATTAACGAGCAATGCCTTAGCAGCCGCTACGCATTTAATCGTACCCGTTGAAAGCGGTTCCCAGTACGGCATGTATGGTGTGACCGATCTCATGAAGTTGGTCGGTAAAATTCACCGAATCAATCCCGGTCTGCAATTGATTGGCGCATTGCTAATCCGCCATGACGAACGACAAACGGTCTGCAAGCTTATTGAAGCTTCCGCAAGGGAACAGATTGGCAAGCTGATCAATATCCGAATTCCTTCCAGCACCAAAGTAAACCAGTCGGCTATTGCTCAAATGAGCCTGCACGCATTGGATAGGTCGTCGAAAGTGGCTCGCGAATTTAGGCGTTTAGCGGAATATTTAGTGGAACAACTGGATCTTTTAGGGAGAGAAAATAATGACTAAAGCATTAAATAAAATGTTGGAGGAAAAACTCCAAAAGAATCTTAAACAGCATGCTTTAGCTTCACAGGATGTTAATTTTTCCGGCAGTCGTGAATTCAGTTTAGTACCCGTAGAAAAGATTGAAGCTAATCCGTATCAACCGAGGCGTATTTTTCCTCAAGCGGAATTGGAAAAACTTGCCGCGTCTATTGCTGAAGTGGGTTTATTAGAGCCTATCTTGCTTAGGAAAGTGCGGGATTCTTATCAAATCGCGGCAGGCGAGCGGCGTTGGCGGGCTCATAAGTTGCTCGGTAAAAACACCATAGAGTCAATAGTGACGGATATTACAGACAGTGACATGGCGGTATTTTCGCTTGCTGAAAATATGGATCGCGAAGATTTGTCGGATTATGAAATCGGTTTGGCTATTCGACAAATAGAAAATGTATTTCCAACCAAAAAAAAGTTGGCGGAGTCTCTAGGTTTAAATCGTGAGGATATGTATCGCTATTTTGCTTTTGAAGACTTGCCTGAATTTATCCGCAGCGATCTTAACAATGACCCCAGACTGCTTTCGAGGTCGGCGGCCAGTGATATAAAACGGCTTTTGAATCAAAATAAAGACTCTCAAACCATTAATGCTTATCTTGCCGAAGCTTGGGCTTTATTGCTGGCTAATGAATTGGATCAAACAAAAATCACCGGCTTCATAGCGAGAAAGCTCAAAACTTCCACTGAAAACAGGGAAGGCTTCGATATCCAAGATCAACACTACTTAACCCAGAATCATAAAAAAGTGGGGACTATTGCCCGGGCCGGAAAACACCTTACCGTTAAAATTAATACGGATGTTGTTAACAAAGAAAAAGAACAAAAATTGAGGGCTTTTGTACAAGCATTGATAAACGAAGAGAATAAAAAAGTGTAGCAAGTTGCTACACTTTTTTACCGATTGACACAGGATATGCTAATTCAAAAATAGCATTCGACGTTCAGGTTTTTATAAAACGTCGGTTTCCTCGCGGTAATTTTTTCTGTGTACTTTAAATATAATCGAACATGAGTCTTAAGACCGACAGCCTCCTGGATAACTGCGCTTTGTATCGTTATTTTCGATAATTAAAATTCATTCTTTCTATTTAACAATAGAAACATCTTTCTGTACGCTATGCTAAACACAATCACTGAGAGCAGGCTTATAACGCCCAACCCTCTCTCTGGAGAGGGCTTTTGTCTCGTCTTAAGTTGATGGACAAACGGGTAAATATGGACTTTGTTCTCATAAATTTAATGCGTTTGCCCTGGAGGCATTCTTGTATCTGCTAATTTACTCAATTAGTGAGCCAATGAACGTTTTTTTTAGAAAATACTGGATAGAATCGACCGGTAGCAATAACAAAAGCCTTTCAGCCACTAATTTTATGGAGTTGCAGACAATGTTTACTACTGGCACTCAAACGCTGAATATATCAACTAAGAACCTATCAACTAAGGGCATACCAACTAAATTGCTACTGTTGTATATAACAGGTTTAGCCTGTTTCCTACCGTATTTTTTTCTTGTTTTTGTTGATCCAAACTTAGCCGTTGAGCTGGGTCATGAGGACGGTTTAATAGAAAATATTGGCGCCGGTTTTTTCGCATTGGCCTCGCTAACCCTATTTTTTACCTATATCCAATCTGCAAAAACCGAGAACAAGTTCTTTAACGTGAGAACGAAAAAAAATATCTGGTATCTGCTCCTGTGCATTTTTTTATTTTTATGTTTCGGCGAGGAAATTAGCTGGGGACAGCGTATCTTCAACTGGCAGACACCTGATTTATGGGTCAATACCAACGTACAGCAGGAAACAAACATACACAATCTAGCGCTGTTTGAAAAAAGCGATGTTCTTAATTTTACCCGTCTTTTAACGTTGTTTTGTATGGCTTACGGCTTTTTGTTTCCTATTCTGGTAAGGTTTTTTAAACAATACCGGACATTCAGTCAATGGCTCGGATTACCCATCCCATCCATGATCATTGGCAGTTTTTTCATAGTGAATTATATTTTTTTCCGGTTCATTTCATACAGCTTCAATATAGACCAGATGAGTCAAGACGCCTTTAAGGAACTGCATGAGTCCTATCAACCCTTGATATTCTTTGTTCTTTCCTTATATTTTTTTTTCACTGTAAAAGCCGGCGATTCTGTAAAATAACTGGTTAATCAGTTAGGAGCATACACGAAATAATTTGGACATCTTGTTCCCTTTCCTAGCAGTAGAGAACGGGAATATCGCTTTACCAACTCCGCTATCTATAGTAAAAATCACACCCTCATTTAGCCAAAAGAACTTTTTGTTATTGCTGTATCCTATTGGTCCTTTATCAGCCATGCTATGGATTTGCAAGCCAATGACTTATTGGAACAGCCATCGTCATCATCTCCCCGTCCCCAGTAGCATGGTATAACCGCTGATGAAACGCTCTGCCATGCGGTTTTCAGGCAGCAATCTTAAAACTATCGTTTCCCTAGAGTAACGCCAACATCGTCTGAAAAATGAAAAAATCCGTTGCGATTGTATACAACACAAGCGAGTACGCTTTCAAATTTAAAAAAAATTTGATTCTGGCGTTAAAACAAAATAATTATGATGTGATGGTCATTGCCCCGTTTGATCGTTACTCAGACCAATTAAGTGAACTTGGTGTAACTTACGTTAGACTCGATATGGATCGAAAAGGACAAAATCCCCTTGCCGAACTTCTGCTCATTGTCCAATTTATCAAAGTATTCAAACGTGCCGCACCTGACGTTATTTTAAATTTCACTATCAAACCTAATATTTACGGCGCAATTGCGGCCGCCCTGGTGTCCAGGCCGACGATAAGCAACGTGACGGGGCTCGGAACCTTGTTCATTAAAAGCGGTTTTGCATTATCGTTGGTTAAAATTCTATACAAGGTGGCGTTTAAATTTCCGCACAAGGTGTTTTTTCAAAATATCGACGATAAAGGTTTATTTGAAGATTTAAAACTGGTGCGTAGCGAAAAAGCCGAGCTGATACCGGGGTCGGGTGTCGATATTGAGCGCTTTAGCCCGGGTCAACCTTCCGAAACCGGCCCTAAAGTACGATTTTTATATGTCGGTCGAATCTTAAGAGATAAAGGCGTGATGGAATTTGTCGGCGCCGCTCAATTATTGCTTGCCAAGCACAGCAACATCGAATTTCAACTGCTGGGTGGGTTGGATGAGGATAATCCCACGGCAATCACCCACGATCAAGTTAGGCAATGGCAATCGGACGGAATTATCAATTACCTCGGCTATATCGAAGATGTCGGGCCTTTTTTAAACAGCGCCGATATTGTTGTCCTGCCCTCTTACCGGGAAGGAATGCCAAGAACCATCTTGGAAGCGTCGGCCAGCGGCAAGCCTGTTATCGCAACCGATGTGCCGGGTTGTCGTGATGCCGTTGTCGACGGCGTGACCGGTTATCTATGCAAGGTTAAAGACACCGCCAGTCTTGCCGACGCAATGGAGAGAATGCTGCTGGACGGCCCTGATAAAAGGCGGGAAATGGGTGTCAACGGCCGACAAAGGATGCTTGAAGCATTCGATGAACGGATTGTCACCGGAAAATATATAGAAACAATCGCTGCAATCCTTAACCCCTAAAATCATTTAAAAAATGGAGTAACGCTATGCATGTCGACGTCGTTGGCGGATCGGGATTTATTGGTACCAGACTATGCAACAGGCTGGCGGGCAATAACGTCAGTTTTAGCATCATTGATAAAACCACGAGTGGCACATTTCCGGACCACGTAAAAATTGCCGATGTCCGCTCGCTTGATGCGTTACGCAGTGCTTTGACCGAGAACGCATGGCTGATTAATCTGGCCGCCGAGCATCGCGATGATGTGCGTCCCAGAACCTTGTATGACGAAGTCAATGTACAAGGGGCAAAGGCTATCTGTTCGGTTGCCCGGGAAAAAAACATTCAGAAAATAGTGTTCACCAGTTCGGTTGCCGTATACGGCTTTGCCCCGGTGGGTACTGACGAGACCGGAGCGATTGCTCCGTTCAACGATTACGGACGCACGAAATATGAGGCGGAGCAGATCTTTATAGCCTGGCAGGCCGAAGAGCCTGCCACGCGCACCTTAGTCATCGTTCGCCCCACCGTCGTTTTCGGTGAACAGAATCGCGGCAACGTGTACAACTTGCTGCGGCAGATTGCATCGGGCCGCTTTGTCATGGTGGGTGACGGCAACAACTGCAAGTCGATGGCTTATGTGGAGAACATCGTCGCATTTTTGGAGCACGCATTATCGTTTGCTCCGGGTGTGCATATTTATAACTATGTTGATAAACCCGACCTCAGCATGAATGCGCTGGTCTCCAGCGTTCGTCGGCTGTTGGGTAAATCCGACGGCGTCGGCCCAAGGCTGCCTTATTCGCTGGGTTATGGGTTAGGCAAATTATTTGACGGCATAGCCTTTGTGACCGGTCGGTCGTTTCCAATCAGCGCGATAAGAGTGAAAAAGTTTTGTTCAAACACAGTTTTTGCAACCTCCGTTGAAAAGACCGGTTTCATAGCGCCCGTTGAACTAAGCCGGGCCCTGCAATTGACGATAAAGCATGAGTTTCTGGAAGATCATAGCGGCGAGCAGGCATTTGATTCAGAGTGATTTTGGGCGTTAGCCATCTCTAAATTAGGTTAGTTTTCTTTTATGTAATATTTTAATCTTGTTTTAATTTTTAGCCGTTGTAACAGGCTGATTTTAAAATGTTATTAGCGCGATTAACGGACAAATCCGGTGTTATAAACGGACAAATCCGGTGCTTTAACGGACAAATCCGGTGTTCATAAACGGACAAATTCGGTGCTTTAACGGACTTAGTATTAATTATGTCCGTTAATATGATATTATCATCGATAAACGGGTTTGGATTGTTTCTATGGAAAATAAAAATTTAACGGTTTACAAAGCCAATGAAGTGGTTGAAGCGGGTTATAAATTGACCTTGAATGAACAACGCGTCATTTTGGCCTGTATTGCACAAGTCAATTCAACGGAAAAGCTGTTAGTCACGGATGAATTTGAGTTATCGGCAAAAGACTTTGCCCAACTCTTTTCTATTTCAGAAGACAGGGCTTATAGTGAGTTACAGAGCATTGCCAAAACGCTTTATCAACGTTCAGTCACCATCCATAATCCAGACCCTAAACGGCCTAAACTCAAAAAAATAGAAACCCGTTGGATTAGCTCTATTGGCTATATGCCGGAAGAAGGCAAAATCACTTTATGTTTTGCTCAAAAAATGTTGCCTTATTTGAGTGAATTAAAAGGGCAATTCACCCGTTATAAACTGGAACATATTGGCAACATGACTTCAGTTTACGCTATCCGTCTGTATGAACTATTAATGCAATGGAAAAGCACAGGCACACGAGAAGTTGAAATTGACTGGCTAAAAAAACAGTTCGGAATTGAAGACCTCTATCCCGATATGAGTGATTTAAAAAAACGGGTAATAGACCCCGCGATTAAAGACATCAACACCCATTCCAACTATCAGGTTTCCTGGCAGCAACGCAAAACCGGGCGCAGGGTGACGCATTTTATTTTTACCTTTGCTGAAAAACAGCCCGCCAAACCCAAAACCGCCCCTAAGCCCAAGGAGAGAAAAATATTGGGCGTTAGTGAATCCGAGATAAAAAAACACGCAAAAGTGGGTGAATCCTGGGAACAAGCCGCCGCACGGATTAAAGCGGAGCAACGGGCGGCATAAAGATATGACTAAACGCTTCCATGTAAAATCAAATGGAGGAACCGTTGTCGTACCCCTATCAGGTAAAATGCCGATCGGTATTTTTTTGGGCTTCCAGCCATGCTTGAAACATCAATACATCCCATAGAAGATAATGCCAATTGTATTTACCTGACATATGTTGCGCCCATTTGTGGCGAATGGGCACCGGGTTAAAATACCCTTCCTGTCGCAGGCGGGATTCATTGAGCAAAGCTTCCGCCCAGTCCCGTAACGGGCCCCGCAACCAGGCGGCAATTGGAATTCCGAAGCCCATTTTTGGACGTTCCATGAGTTCCTTCGGCACATATTTATATAAAACCTGTCGCAACGGCCATTTACCTTCGCCATGGCGTATTTTGTAATCCAGGGGCAGACGCCAGGCTAATTCAACTATCCGATGATCGAGTAAGGGCACACGGGTTTCCAGGCTAACGCCCATGGCGGCCCGATCGACTTTAGCCAAAATATCGTCCGGCAGGTAAGTCAGTAAATCGGCTGCCATCATTTGCTGAATAAAGCCGTCCATAGTCGTTTGCAGATAACCGTCAGACAATGCCGTGGCTGGTTCAAACGAGTCAATCACCAAATCGGACGGGTGTTTCCAATGGCTAATCATTGACCGATATATTTCTAGCGGAGAACCGGCCGCCAGGATGTCGGCGCCTTGATACAGTTTGTTGCCTATATCGGCGGCGGAAATTTTGTTCGGTAGTAAGGGACGGACAGGCCCAAGCAAAGCATTCCATTGTTGCAAGGATAAGGCGGTAATCCCTGAAGCAAGCAGCTTGCGCAAACCGACCGGATATCGGGCTAATTTTTTATTTAGATTTGATACTCGTAAATAACGTTCATAACCGCCGAAAAGCTCGTCGCCGCCGTCTCCCGACAAGGACACGGTGACGTCCTGACGGGCCAAGCGGCTAACCAGAAAAGTGGGTATTTGCGATGAATCGGAAAACGGTTCACAGTAAAGGCGGGGTAAATCGGGAATGACATCCATGGCTTGCCGGGCGGTCACATACAATTCGGTATGATCGGTACCCAAATGTCTGGCAACGGCGCTGGCGTATTCGGCTTCGTTGTAACCGTTTTCATTAAAACCAATGGTAAACGTACGTACCGGACGGCTGGATTGCGCCTGCATCAGCGCTACAATCGTGGAGGAATCAATACCGCCGGATAAAAACACCCCTAGCGGTACGTCGGCGGCCATTTGTTGCAGAACGGCGTCTTTTAACAATGCCTCCAGTGCGTCTACAGCGTCTTCCGGGGAACCTTGAAAAGGCTGTTTCAAGCTGTCCACCATTATTTGACGTCCATCCCAGTATGGCTGAGGCTGGGCATTGCGGTTTTGCAATGAAACCGTCAGTAGGGTACCCGGCGGCAATTTTTGCAGGTTCTGATAAATGCAATAGGGTGCGGCAATGTAATCATGGCGCATCATCAGTGTTAACGCATTACGGTCAATGTCTGCGCGGAAAGCGGGGTGTATCTTGAATGGCGCTAGCGTTGAACCGAACAGAAAGGTATCGCCCTGCCAACCGTAATAAAGCGGCTTTTCGCCCAGACGGTCGGCAGGGC
>Ga0209514_10004421_pt1 | contig 18897 bp, 21 predicted proteins | sample Subgrocontami58m_FD_187452 | JGI IMG/M metagenome (GOLD analysis project Ga0209514, IMG submission 187452) | Subsurface groundwater microbial communities from S. Glens Falls, New York, USA - GMW37 contaminated, 5.8 m (SPAdes) (version 3) | ecosystem: Environmental > Aquatic > Deep subsurface >...
AACCAGACTGTCGATCTCCTGGGGAGAAAGTTGACGCGGAAGATATTCCTGGATAAATTCTACTTCCCGGCTTTCTTTTTCTGCAAGGTCCACCCTCTTGGCCTTTTCGTATTGTTCTGCCGAGTCTCTTCTTTGCTTTATCATAGTGGAAAGAACCGCCAATATATCCTCTTCACTGAGGTCCCCCCTCCCCCGCTTGGCGATTTCGGCGTTCTTAATGGCGGCCTTCATCATTCTCAGAGTGGAGACGCGCAATTCATTTTTCCGACTTTTGATGCTTGTGACAAGGTCGTCGTTGATCCTGGCAAGAATGCTCATTCTCAATCTCCTTTTAGTAAGTTAGAAATTGCTTCCTATGGTACCACAAATAAGTTGAAAATATCGCCAATAATCTATAGCATAGCCAAACAAGTCTGAGAAAGCAGTCTCAACGCCAGCGGTTGAAGGGAATGCTTGACAAGCAGCAACTTTTATATTTATCTCATGACCGGGAGTGGAAAGTGGCGCAAGTGATTCTGATTGTTGATGATAATCCTGACGATATCGAGCTGACACGGGTAGTCCTTACTGAGATGGGACGGAAAGAGAGGCTGAAGTTTGCTCCCTCCGGTGATGTTGCCCTTCAACTCCTCCGGAGGGAAGACGATTTACCCTCACTGATATTTCTTGATCTCAAGACACCCGGTATGGGCGGCATCGAAACCTTGCGTCAGATAAGGTCAGACGCGCGCTTGCGGCATATTCCCGTTATCATCGTTACGTCTTCCTCCTTTCCCCAGGATGAAAAAGAGGCCTTAGAGGCCGGTGCCGACAGTTACCTTTACAAGGCCTTTGACATTGACAAATTCGGTCGCGATATCAACTCCCTTTTACAACGTTTTTTGAAATGCTAGCAAGTAACTGATAGTGATCAACTGCCAGTACACTTACTATAAACCACTATTGCTTTAACTCTTCAATATTGTAAGATAGGGTGTTTTCATGACAACTGGGTCATAGTAATGCTTCAAGGGCTGATTAAGGTAAAGAGGCGATGGCAAGTACGATTCTCATAATCGATGACAATCCCGACGATATCGAGATTACAAAAATAGTCCTGGCGGAGCTGGGGCGCCAGGAAGAGGTGGCAGCCATGCTGCACGGCAGGGGTGCCCTGGAGTATCTCCGGAAGGGCAATGGCAATGGATTGCCATCCCTGATACTTCTTGACTTGAAAATGCCGGGGCTGAGCGGCATTGATACGTTGCGGCAAATACGTGCCGATGAACAGCTGAAGCACATACCCGTGGTAATTGTCACCTCATCATCCCTGATGGCGGATGAGAAGGAAGCCTACGACGCCGGGGCGGACAATTTTCTCAATAAAGCCTTCAATATTGACCAATTCAGCAGCAATCTTAACGTCATATTAAGACGTTACCTCACAACATAGCAGTTCTTTTACATGCGGCCCCTGCACTGCTCAGGGGAAGATATTGCAGGCCGATAATTAAGCCATACCCCAAAAAGATTGTCAGGACGCTGGAACGCCTATCCGACATCCGGCTGATGGAAAAGGATGTGCCGAATCAAAATGTCAAAATTTGCCCGGCATCCTTGGCCTCTTGCAGAAGAAAATTGGGGGAACCGATAATGCCGTCAACTTCGGGAATCATGTTCCCGCGGGTAACTCCCCAAATGCTTGCTGCCAAGGTACAAACATAGACTTTCACATCGCCCGCCGATTTCAATACTTGCAGTAGAACTCTCAGGTCATGGCATTTATGTTGCTTCAATTTTTCAATAAACTCACTTTTCTGATCTCTGATTGACCCGGGGATATCTATTTTCTCCATATTACCTTTGATGAGTTTGCTGGCCGCCCAGCCGACGAAGAGGATCCGCACTTTCTTATCGGAAACAGCGGCAATGCTCGCAAAATTGAAAGCATAGAGCAGACTCTCAAAATGGCCGTCCTTCAGGATAAAAGCATAAATATTTTCATTCATAATATTCCTTATTACTCCCTTCCAGTCTTTAAGCCCCTCGAGGCATAGGTCATTTGGCCAGTTTCGCCTTTCCCGCCGTACAAGATTTCAACCGGTTGATAAGTTCTTGATACGCCAATGTGTTCAGCACGTCCTTTTTTTCCGCCCACCCGCGCCGCGCTGCGGATACGCCGTAGAGCATATAATCATACTGGCTCAGCACGTGGGTATCGGTATTGATGACCAAAGAAACACCGAATTCTTTCGCCAACTTTATATGCAAATCACTCAGGTCTAGCCTTAAAGGGTAAGCATTAACCTCCATAGCTACGCCATATTTTGCCGCCTCCTTGAGCACCGTTTCCATATCAATGGCATAGGGGGCGCGCTCGCCGATAATCCTGCCCGTAGGATGGGCGATGACGCTGACGCAGGGGTTCCTGATTGCTGCAAGCATCCTTTTGGTGATCTGCTCCTGAGATTGTTGGAAGCCTGAATGGACGGAGGCTATCACGATATCCAGACCGGCCAGCGCTTCAGCGGGCAGATCGAGATTGCCATCCGAGCGGATGTCGACTTCCGTGCCCTTTAGAATGTGGAACCCGGCGTGCTTACTGTTGGCATCGTCAATGAGCCTGATTTCGTCAGCCAGCCTGGATTCATCCAAACCGTGGGCTACGCCAAGTCCTTTTGTATGGTCGGTAATGGCAATATACTGGTACCCTTTTTCCCGTGCCGTTCTTACAAGCGCATCCAGGTCATGGCTTCCGTCAGACCATTTGGTGTGCACATGGAGGTCGCCCTTAATATCCGCAAGGCTGATGAGATCCGGAAGCATCCCTTTCTGAGCAGCTTCTATTTCACCGGCATCTTCCCTCAGCTCCGGCGGGATGAATGGCAGCTGGAGGGCTTTATATACATCTGTTTCATTTTTCCCGCCGATCTTTTTCTCACCCGGTTCTTGGAATATTCCGTATTCATTGATCTTCAGTCCGGCCCGCACCGCCATTTCGCGCAGTTTAATGTTGTGCTGCTTACTGCCCGTGAAATACTGCAGGGCAGCGCCGAAGGATTCCTCCTCTACAACACGCAGGTCCACCTGGATGCCCTCGTCCGTGACAATTGATGATTTCGTTGGCCCCTGCATCAGAACCCGGCCGACATGGGGAAGCTGAACGAACACTGCCATAACTTTCTCCGGTTGTAGTGAAGCCGTAAGAATATCAATGTCATTCACCGTTTCCTTCCATCTTCTTATGCTCCCGGCCACCTCGATTAAGTCCACCGGCGACCGGCTTTGGATTTGCCTGATTATGTCATCGGCAAGCGGCTTGATACGGCCAAGAGGCCGCCGTTCATTCCCGCGCTTCAGTTGCTCGATGCCTTTGATGATGTTTTCTTCGGTCTTCTTCTGAATACCCGGCAGTCCGGCCAGCTTTCCCTCGCGGGTCACGGCCTCCAGCTCATCTATTCCTTTAATATTCCTTTCTCTGAAGAGCATTTTTGCGGTCTTCGGACCCAGGCCGGGTACGCGCAAGAGTTCAAGCACACCTGCTGGGATCTGCTTTTTCAACTCTTCATGTTTGCCCACCTTCCCGGTCTCCAAATATTCATGCATTTTCCTGATCAGGTCTTCTCCTATGCCGGGGATCGCTTCCAGTTCGGCATCGGACATCGTGGCAATGTCTTTGGGGAGCCCATCGAGATTCAGGGCAGCGCGGCGGTAGGCCCTGATCCGGAAGATATTATCTTCTTTAAGTTCAAGGAGGTCTGCAATTTCATTGAATATTTTCGCGAGCTGCTGGTTATTCATGATCTTCTCCGCAGAATTGTGTATTTTCAGGCGGCGAGCATTGTTTAGTCGGGCCGGCAAGCGACCGACGGCGGGATCAACTGACCTGGGAAGGAATTATACACAAAAGGATCAGAAAATCATTAATTAATTGGCGAGACTTTCATCGGAGTCAAGGAAGACATAATGTCGGGAACTTAATAATCCTCTTATCGGGCGGATAGGAGAGAGGGCGGCATCAAAGGCGATGATGGTCAAACTGGCAGCGTTTGCAGGGCAGCGGTTGACATCTGGAAAATCTGCTTTTTTAATGCGTCGAAAGAAAAGGGTTTTTCGAAAAAATCAATGGGATATTTCTTTTTCTCCTCGAGGAGCGAACCCTGAAAGGAAAAAATGTCACCACTCATGTAGATCGTCTTAACTTGCGGATTATGCGTGCGAATATCTTCCATCATTTCCAGCCCGTTTTTTCGCGGCATCTGAATGTCCGTAATGACCAAGTCCGGTTCGAAGTGGAGATAGGTGGAATATCCATCGACGCCGTCAGTGGCCAACATTGTCTCGAAACCCTCGCCTTCTAAAGTTTCCTGGATAGTAGCCGCCAAATACGCATTATCATCAACAACTAATATTTTCATCTCTCTACCCCCTGCTCGGTGACAAGAATTTTTTTCTTCTTTCTTAGTCATCACATAGCAAGGGATGTGCCATGTCTCGATTAATAAATAACAATTGAATATTATGGGATATTATTGAAATATCACTTAATCATTGTTTTTCTTGTGAAGGGCTTTTCCTACAAAAGGAGCAGGTTATTCCCTCCATTGTCGGCCAATGATTCGGCTATTCCCTTTGTCTACCCATCTTTTCCTTTATCTTTTCGAGTGTGTCGAGATAGATCGCCGATTTTGACGGATTAAGCTGCAGCGCGCGGAGAGCCAGGCGGTGAGCCTCTGCCAGATTCTTTCCGGAACTGAAGTAAAGCCAGGCCAGGTTGTTACAGGCATCGGCGTTCTCGGGGTCTTCCTCCAGTGTTTGAAGATAGTGCTTTTCGGCAGAAGCGATTTCGCCGCGCGTGAAATACAGATTGCCCATGTAAAAATGGGCAAGAGGAAGATGCGGGGCCGCCTGCTGGTATTCCTTGAGGGCAGCGTCAAACTCTTGCGCTTTCTCATAGGAAAGCCCAAGCGTCAGATGCTCCTGGGGAGAGAGGGGATCACTCAGGACAATGATTCTGGGAAAGGTGCAGCCGGACAATAAACTGAAAAAAGCCAAGAAACAAATGACGGCGAAGGAAATTCTCTTAATCATGGACGTTCAATTAGCAGCGTAAGAAAGCCGGCCCTCTTCCATACCTTCAGAAATTCGTCCCTCGGCATGGAGAGCTGGCGATTATTTCCCGAGTTCACAATGAAACCCTCGCGATAATAACCGGTAATGACGAGAAAATGTCTCTTCTCATAAACCCAGTAGCCGTGATCGACAAGTGCGATTAACGGCTTACCCTTTTCGACATTATCCTTCACATCCTCTTCACTGCCCGCATACCTGCGGACTTTAAACCCTTTACTTTCGGCAAAAAAGACCATATCCCAATCCAGGGTGCCGCGGGCTGTTGCGCTGAATATTGCCGCAGCAATCTGCGCGGGAGTTACGTCAGTACCGTGAAAATTCAGGACCGCAGCCAGGGATGAGGGGCCGCACTGATAATCATCCTGGGGATGAAAGGGGACCTCTGGTATCGAACGGGCGGCGGCGCCGTGTTCGCCCGTGAGCACCGGTGCTGTAGAACAGGCTGTTATGAGCGGCAGCAGCAGCAATAGAAAAAGGCGGAAAATCCGTTTTTTTGTCTTTCCCGCCTTTTCTTTTCGTACCGGGGAACCACCTCTAAGAATCATCTAATTATGACCTTATGCCCCGTAAGCTGAAGCAGCAGCACCACCAAGATGGCAATAACCAGCAGAACCACAATGATGCCCAAGCCGTCATCACCGGCCACCTGCAAATCGTCGAGGTTCAGTGCCAGTTGATGAAGTTGCTGGTCGCTCAGCCGCTCAAGACGTGACTTCACCTCATTGGCTGTAAAACCGAGCTTTTCCAGTCGCTCCCGGACCATCTTGGACTCGATTGTTTTTTGGATGCTGCTCATGTCCTGGACCCGGTCCGACGCTGGATTGATTAGCTCGGACGGCACCAGCCCGGCCTCAACTCCCGGCGCTATACCCAGGACCAGCATGGCCAATACCAGTTGCCAGGCAATCAGTCTAAAAAAAGCTATCCTCAATGTCTTCACCTCCCTTCAAAATGTAATGGTTAAAGCTGCACTTGATCCTCTTGTTGAAAAAGTAACGGATACCGGCGAAGTAAATTCTGCATTATTATAATCATCACCTCGGCGAATAATCAAGAGGCGCTGATGGGGAACAGTTGTTTTTAATAGCTGGCTTAGGAAGATCTTAGATCGTAACATTTTTCGATACGGCTGGCAGTGCTGTCTGCCGGAGATCTAACTCACCGCCTCCCTGAATCGAAACGAATAAGGAGTATACTGAGAGGTAAACCCCTTTGTTTTCTGGAGGCGGCAACCAGACTCGAACTGGTGAATAACGGTTTTGCAGACCGCTGCCTTAGCCACTTGGCTATGCCGCCGGTTGAAGATGATTGGAGCGGGCGAACGGATTTGAACCGTCGACGTCCACCTTGGCAAGGTGGCACTCTACCACTGAGTTACGCCCGCTTTGATTTACGCCGCGAAATATAACAAATAAAATATTTTTGTCAACAGGAATTTGCTTTTCGCTGCGTTCTCTTGACGGTTATTTCAGCAATTCAGCTATGTTGGGGCCCCATTTTTCCCGTACCTGCGCCCGCATATCCAGGCTGAAACGGTTGGCCATGGGAAAGCGGTCCCGCCAGGCAAAAGGCTTGCAGGCGTCAATGAGCATTTTTCCGATCGTGAAGTCGCCTTTGTCGCGCTTTTCCGGCGACACCCGCGGATCTAAATCCGAGGTCCAGGAGTTGTTAAGGGTCTGCACCGACTCCGAGGGGTCAACCCGCGTACACATTGCCCAAAGCACCTGCTTGAGATCCAGGACGTCAATATCTTCATCCACCGCCACGAAGTAACGGGCCATGCTGGCGCCCGAATGAAGCCCGGCGATGGCTGTCAGCGCCTGCAGGGCGTGTCCCGGGTACCTCTGCTTCAGCGAAACCACAATGAACAAGGTATGGCAATGGCACCAAACGCCTTGAACATCGGTTATGCCCGACTGCTCCAGGTGTTCCCAGATGCGGGCCGTGAAAAGCGGAATTCCGTAACGCTGGGTGATTGGCAAGAGGGGCGGGCTGCCGAGCAGGATAGGATCATCGCGGTGCATGACGCGCTTGACGCGCACTACGCACTCTTTGCCGCTGTGGGTATAGTAGCCCGGCCACTCCCCGAAAGGACCTTCTTCGTGCGACTCTTCCTCGGGAGGCGGAATTTCTCCTTCCAGAACGATTTCCGCCGTCGCCGGTACGGGCAGGCCGGTCAAAGAAGCCCTGATTACCTCAACCGGCGCCCCCCGCAATGCGCCCGCATAATCGTATTCACAAACGCCGGCCCTCGCAGCCGATGGCGAAGCCATCCAGGTTACGGGCTCGCAACCGAGGACGACAGCTATGGGGCAGGCGCGTCCCGTCTGCCAATATTTTGCCGCAATTTGCTTGCCATGATGATGACCGAGGATCCACAGGGTCAGGCGATCCTTACCCACGACGCAGCCGCGGTAGGTTCCGACATTGATCCACCCGGAATCGGGGTCACGCACAATCACCATATCGGCGGTGCCGATGTACCGGCCCCCGTCCTGCTCATGCCATTTGGGGGCAGGAAACATCAAAAGGTTGATGCGATCATTTTCCAGTACGTTCTCTGTTACCGGTCCACCTGAGACTTCCACGGGCGGAAAGGGAGTGAGGGCACGGTTCTTGTCTTTCCAGGCCCTGAGAATGTCCAGTTTGGAACTATCCGTCGGCAAGCCGAGCGCCAGGGCAAAGCGGCGCGGGGTCGCGATAACGTTGGTGCAAACCCTGAAGCCCCTGGGATATCCCGGGATGGAATCAAATACGGCGAGGGGCGCCTCCGCCTCCGCCATTAACTCCGTGAGGCAACCGATCTCGAGGTCCCAATCCGCGCCTTCGATTACCTTCGCTTCACCCAAGGTGTTTGCCGCAGCGATAAATGTCCGTAAGTCCTCGAAAGCCATCTTTCCTCCTATTATGATTGCCTGGATTTATAGGTGTGCCGAAAGAATTTGAGTAAATAATCGACGCCGGAATGGATGGTGAGCCAGAGGGCGATGTAGAGAATGACCAGGCCTACGCTATGGGCATTGGCACCCATAAAGGGGTAATGGATCATGAGCGCCGAGACAGCGAAAATCTGGCAGAGGGTCTTCCTTTTTCCCAAGTCACTGGCCTCAATGATCAGGCCTTCGGAAGTGGCAATGGTCCGGATTCCGTCTACGATAAAGTCCCTGATGATAATTAAGGAAACTATCCAGGCCGGAATTCGTCCGATGGGAATCATCAATATCATCGCCGTGTTAACGATGACTTTATCGGCAATGGGGTCCAAAAATTTGCCCATGTTGGTGACGATATCATATTTGCGGGCCACGTAGCCATCCAGCAGGTCGGTCAAAGCTGCCATGATGAACAGGATGGCAATAACCAGGCTCCAAAAGCGATCCGGATCGAAAAGCAGAAAAAAAAGCACGGGAAGAATACCTACCCTCAGCATGGTTATTGTGTTGGGTAGATTTATAACCGCCGAGCGCTGGCGGTTGGCGATTATGGTTCTGTTAATGTAATCCATTAAGTAATTAATCATAAAAGAAGGAGTCCTTATCAACTTTCTAGCGTCTCTTTATCGTCGTCAACGGGGCACTTTTTGCCAATCGGCCAGGAACAACTCGATTCCTTTCTCCGTCAAAGGATGGCCCGCTAACTGGGTTATAACCTTGAAAGGAATCGTAGCCACGTGGGCCCCCATCAGGGCGGCTTCCACAACATGGCGCGGATGTCTCACGCTCGCTACGATGACTTCCGTCTCCATATGGTAATTGGCAAAGATAGTCAGGATCTGCAGAACGAGTTCCATACCGTCATGAGCAATATCGTCCAATCTCCCGACAAAGGGGCTCACATAAGCGGCACCGGCCTTGGCAGCCATCAGGGCTTGGAGAGGGGAAAAAATCAGGGTCTGGTTCACGGCTATGCCACGGTCGGAAAAAATTTTCGTAGCCTTAAGGCCCTCCACAGTCATCGGTACTTTGACAACGACATTTTTTCCGAGCGAAGCCAGCGTCGTTCCTTCTTCAACCATTCCGACCGCCTCGGTACTGACTACTTCCAGACTTACCGGTCCCGGTACGGCAGCCAGTATATCATTAATCAAACTTTTGAAGGTTTTTTTTTCTCTGGCAATGAGGGACGGATTAGTTGTTACACCATCCACCATACCCATGTTGAGACCCTCGTTTATTTCGTCGATATTGGCCGTATCAATAAAAAATTTCATGGAACCTCCGTTCGCGTTGCTTTTTCTTCGTTTACTGTAAACTCGTCAAGGCATTTCCGGCTGCAAAAATAAAGGATTTTGCCGTTGACAGATACCCGGTAGGCGTTGCTCAAAGGGACATAGGTATGGCAGTGAGTATCCTCAACCAACTCCTCTCCGCCCGTTGTCGGACGTGGTTGCAGAGGGTGAGGACGGTATTGCGGCCTTTCCCGCAGGGCAAACATACCCTTTAGAAACCGGAAAAGGATGTAAGCTATCAATATGATGATAATCAACCGCATCAAGATACCATCCGGGTCTCTTTGATAATTTCCACCTTGCTCTTGTCAGTCAATCTTTCCCTCAGTCCGGCGATGGATATGCCGAAGGCCGGATGAATTACATAAGAGGCAATTTCATGAAGCGGTTCCAGCGCAAAGCGGCGCTTATGCAATTCCGGGTGCGGCACAATAAGATCGTCTTCGCCAATAACTTCCTGGCCGTGGAGCAGGATATCCAGGTCGATAACCCGGGGCCCCCATTTTTGCTGCTTTTGCCGCCCCATCCTTTTTTCGATTTCCTGCAGTTCCCCCAGCAATTTCACGGCGGTCAGTTCAGTTCTTATCTCCACGACCGCATTGATAAACCAATGCTGGTCCAGGACACCCACGGGTTCGGTTTGATAAAATGATGAGCGGCGCAAGACCCGGCATCCGGATATTTGCCTCATATATTCAATCGCTTCCAGTGCGCGGGCGAGAGGATCTTCCAGATTTGAACCCACACCAATGAAGCTGATAATACCGCTTGTCCCGGTTGTCAATGCTGTCAATTTAGCTAGACCTCTCCTTCTCCCGGAGTCCTAATACATCTTGCATGTCGTAAAGGCCGTTCTCTTTCCCTACCACCCACTTCGCAGCGCGAAGGGCGCCCTGAGCGAAATTGTCCCGGCTGTGGGCGCGATGGATAAACTCCAGCCTTTCGCCGGCCCCACCAAACATGACCGTATGATCGCCAACTATATCGCCCGCCCTTATTGTCTGGATGCCTATCTCCGACCTGGTCCTTTCGCCGATGATGCCCCTGCGGCTGAAAATACCCACTTCGTCGAGATTGCGGCCCAGGGTGCCGGCAACAACCTCTGCCATCTTCAGGGCGGTCCCGCTCGGTGCATCTTTTTTCAGACGGTGATGGGCTTCCAAAATTTCCACATCATAATCATTGCCAAGAATACCAGCCACCAGAGCGAGCGCTTTGAACATGACGTTAACGCCGACACTCATATTCGGCGAAAGAACGCAGGGAATACTGGTAGATAAGGCCGCGGCTTTGTCCAATTCCTCCGCCGTAAAGCCCGTACTGCCGATAACGATTGCCCGGCCCTGGCGGGCGGCAATTTCCAGGTTGCGCAAGGAAGATTCATGAGAAGTAAAGTCGATGACGACGTCACCTTGCCGGATACAGGCCTCTAAATCATCACTCACCGGGATGCCCGTATGTCTCAGACCGACACTTTCACCGGCGTCCCTGCCGATTGACGGATGGCCGGGTCGCTCAACCGCACCCGCCAATTCCATGTCGTCAATGCAGTGAATGAGAGCGATGATCTTCCCCCCCATCTTCCCGCAGGCGCCGGTCACAATAGCCTTCAGCATTACTTATTCCTCCTTCGGCAGCAGCCCGTAGCCAGAGAGAACTTTTCGCAATTTCTCCCTGTTGGTCTCAGCCATCTTACAGAGCGGAAGCCTGTATTCATAAGCGATCTTTCCCATCATTGCCAGTGCGGCCTTGACTGGGATCGGGTTTGTTTCGATGAACATGGCATCCATCAGTGGCAGCATAGAGTAGTGGATGTTTCTTGCTTTTGCCATGTCCCCCGCCTCATAGGCGTCGATCAGGCCCGCCATATCCGCCGGGGCAATGTTGGCGACTACGGAAATAACACCGCGAGCGCCCAGGCTTAGGGCCGGCAGTACGATGAAGTCGTCGCCGGACAAAACAGAGAAATTTTCCGGGCAAAGATGGATTACGTCCATAATCTGTTTAAGCGATCCCGAGGCCTCCTTAATACCCACAATATTCGGTATGCCGGAAAGCCGGTGCACGGTTTCCGGCAGCAGATTGGCCCCCGTTCTACCTGGCACGTTGTAGAGGAGCGAAGGAATAGGCACTTCCTCGGCAATAGTCTTAAAATGCAGAAACATTCCTTCCTGCGTCGGCCTGTTATAGTAGGGGGTAACCAACAATACCCCATCGGCGCCGGCTTCATGAGCATGCCTCGTAAGTCTCACGGCCTCGGCCGTACTGTTGGAACCGGTTCCGGCGATGACGGGTACGCGTTTCCTTACCGCCTCAATGGTAATTTCTATTACCCGGTCGTGCTCTTCATGAGACAGGGTGGCAGACTCGCCGGTTGTCCCGCAAGGGACAATTCCGTCCGTACCGTTCTTGATTTGCTCTTCGATCAAATCCCGCAAGGCTTCCTCATCAACTTTCCCCTTGCTAAAAGGCGTCACCAACGCCACAATTGCACCCTTAAACATACCGCAGCCCCTCCTTAAGTTGACATATATTAATTATCTCAGGAAATCAGGGATCTCCTCGCCCCGAATGAGGTCCTTATAGTCTTCCCTTTTACGGACAATGAAATACTGGTTATCCCTTACCAGGACTTCCGGAATCCTGAGCCGCGAATTGTAGTTCGACGACATGGTAAACCCGTAGGCACCGGCGCTCATTACGGCCATCAGCTCGGCCGGTGCAAATTCCGGAAGTTCCCTTTGCCGGGCGAGGTAATCCCCGGATTCGCAGATTGGCCCCACCACATCGGCGACCAGTTGCCCGACTTTTCTTTTTCTCACCGGCTGAATCTCATGGTAGGAATTATAAAGACTGGGACGAACCAAGTCATTCATGCCGGCATCAACGATAATGAAATGCTTGTCCATATTATCTTTGATATAAAGCACCCTGGTAACCAGGATACCGGCGTTGCCGACGATCACCCTGCCAGGCTCAAAGATGAAAGTGCAATCGAGTTCTTCCTTCATCCCCACCAGGGCCTTGGCGTATTCCGAGGGGTGCGGCGGTTCTTCCTGATTGTAGCGAATCCCCAGCCCCCCGCCCAGATCGACGTACTTGATGATGATCCCTGAACCACGCAGCAGACGGAGCAGCTCCTTGACGTGGCCGAAGGTCTCCAGGAAGGGAGACAGTTTGGTCACTTGCGAACCGATATGGCAGCTGATGCCCTGGATCTCCAAATCCGGCAACGACGCGGCCAGGCGGTATTGTTTTATAGCCGTATCCAGATCTATGCCAAATTTATTTTCCTTCAATCCCGTCGATATGTGAGGATGGGTCTCAGGGTTCACATCAGGGTTGATGCGCAGCGCTATTCTCGCCTTCCTGTTCATCCTGCCCGCACAGGCGCTGATCGCCTCCAGCTCCTGCGGCGATTCCACGTTGAACATCAGGATGTTGCTGGACAAGGCATATTCTATTTCTTCTGACTTCTTACCGACGCCGGAATAGACAATCTTCTGGGGATCCACGCCCGCCTGTAAGGCACGGTAAAGCTCGCCGCCCGAAACGATGTCAACGCCGCCTCCCAAGCGGGAGAAGGCCCTGAGAATGGCCATGTTGGAGTTGGCTTTGGCGGCAAAACATACAATGTGGGGTATGTCGGCAAAGGACTCATCAAACACTTTAAAGTGATGATTTAAAGTGTTGAAACTATATAGATAAAATGGAGTGCCAACCTCTTCGGCAATCTTCTCCACTGGCACCTCTTCACACCAGAGCTCTTCATTTACGTAATGGAAAAAATTCATGCTAAATCCTCATCTTTGTTAATCATCGTGCTTATTCTGCGGGCGTTGCTTCTTCGCCGCAAGTGCCGCTACCGGCCGCCTGACTTTCCGCAGCCGCCGTGGGACCGGTCATGGCTGGCGGCGCCGACATATCGCGGGGTACCGGGTCCCCGATCTTGCCGCATCCCATGAAGATAAAAGCAGCCACAATTGCCAGGCCAGGCATTAGCGACGCCTTAAGAAGGTGTCCAGTCCTATGAGACATCTGTTTTCTCCCGGCGGCGTTTTTCCAGTTCCTTGATCCGTTTGCGCACCCTTTCAACCGCCGTACCGCCCGTTATATCGCGACTATTTACCGCGCTTTCCACGGTGAGCCGCCCATATATGTCATTACCGAATTCCACGTGATACTTCTGAAATTCTTCCCGCGTCAGGGATTCCAAGGGCCTGTTTTGTGTCAGGCAATAGGCAACCAACCGGCCGACGACGCTGTGTGCGGTACGGAAAGGCACTCCCTTTCCTACGAGGTATTCCGCGGCATCCGTAGCCGTCGAAAAGGCGCCCATGGCAGCCAGACGCATTTTCTCCCGGTTGAAGGTCAGGCGCCGGATCATGGCGCTCAGGATTTGCAGGCATGATTTGACCGTATCTACAGTATCGAAAAAAGGTTCTTTATCTTCCTGAAGGTCCCGGTTGTAAGTCATGGGCAAGCCTTTGAGCAGCGTCAAGAGGGCCATCAGGTTGCCATAGACGCGCGCTGTTTTACCCCTCAGTAACTCGGCAACATCGGGATTTTTTTTCTGGGGCATGATACTGCTGCCCGTGGTAAAGGCATCATCAATCTCGACGAAACCAAATTCGTCCGTTGCCCAGAGGATTAGGTCTTCGGCAAAGCGGCTCAAATGCATCATAATCAGGGCTGCGGCGGAAAGAAATTCGATGATGAAATCACGGTCAGCTACGGCATCCATACTATTCTCAGAAAGTGCCGGAAAATTCAGTAGCTCGGCTGCATATTGACGGTCGATCGGCAGGCTGGTACCGGCCAGGGCTGCTGAACCCAAGGGCATAATATTAAATCGCTTTTTGCTGTCAGTAAGTCGCCCTTCGTCCCGTTCCAGCATTTCCCGATAGGCCAGCAGATAATGGGCCAGGAGCACCGGCTGCGCCTTCTGCATATGGGTATACCCGGGCATGATCGTGTGGATTTCCTTCTTGGCCACTGCCAGCAGGGTATCCTGTAATTCTTTCAACAAGCTGATAATTTGCACCACTTCATCCCTGAGAAACAGCCTCATGTCCAGGGCCACCTGGTCGTTTCTGCTCCTGGCGGTATGCAGTTTGCCCCCGATGTCGCCAATTCGGTCGATCAGCGCCCGCTCGATGGCCATGTGAATATCTTCATCCTCGGTGCGAAAGGAGAAATTGCCCTGATCCAGGTCCTGACGGATCGCTTGCAGGTTTTTGATGATGAGTTCGCCCTCCTCAGCGGAGATGATTCCCTGCTTGGCCAGCATCTTGGCATGGGCCGTGCTGCCCTCAATGTCATAGGGGTAAAGACGCTTGTCAAAGTCGATAGATGCAGTAAAGGCTTCCACCCGCTTATCCGTCTCTCCACGGAAACGCCCACCCCAGGGCTTTTTCTTCTTTTCCATCGCCATACTTTCTTTAAGAACGTTGCCGGTCCAGAGCCTGAATCCTCAAGCGTAACGCATTGATCCTGATGAACCCCGTGGCATCCTTCTGATCGTAAACCTGGTCGGCACCAAAGGTTGCAAAATCCTCTCGATACAGGGAGTGGGGAGATTGTCTGCCCGTAACAATACAATTCCCCTTGTATAGTTTTACCCGAACCCTACCGGTCACATTAGTCTGCGTTTCGTCGATGAGTTTCTGCAAGATCTCCCTTTCTGGCGCAAACCAGAAGCCATTGTAGACGAGTTGCGCATACCTGGGGATGAGGCCGTCCCTGAGCGACATCACCTCCCTATCCATGGTCAGGGATTCCAGCGCTCGATGGGCCATCCAAAGGACCGTACCACCCGGTGTCTCATAGACCCCCCGCGATTTCATCCCGACGAAACGATTTTCCACCATATCCACCCTGCCGATCCCGTTCGCGCCGGCCACGGCATTAAGACGATCAAGAAGGAGCGCGGGAGAAAGCGGCTCGCCGTTCAGGCTCACCGGATTGCCCCGAACATATTCGATCTCCAGATGGGTGGCCCGGTCCGGAGCCGCTTCCGGAGCAACGGTGACGGTGAACATGTCCTCTGGGGGTTCTTCCCAGGGGTCTTCCAGAATCCCGCCCTCATGAGAGACATGGAGAAGGTTGCGGTCGCTGCTGTAAGGTTTGCTCTTGGTGATAGTGAGCGGGATGGAATTTGTTTGCGCATAATCGATCATCGCCTCACGGGAAGTAAATTTCCAGTTTTCATCCCGCCAGGGGGCGATAATCTTAATGGTTGGATTAAGGGCTAAATAGCCAAGTTCAAACCTGACCTGGTCGTTGCCTTTCCCCGTTGATCCATGGGAGACGGCGTCAGCGCCCTCCAGAGCTGCAATTTCAATCTGTTTCTTGGCGATCAGCGGTCGGGCCAAGGAGGTGCCCAGCAGGTAGGTGCCTTCGTAGACCGCGTTAGCACGCAGGGCTGGAAAAACGAAGTCCCGAACGAACTCTTCCCGCAGATCTTCGATGTAAATCTTACTGGCGCCCGTAGCCAAGGCCTTGGCCTCCAACCCGTCCAATTCCTCTTTCTGGCCGATATCGGCGGCAAAAGCGACCACTTCACAACCATAGGTTTCCGTCAACCATTTCAAGATGACCGACGTGTCCAAACCGCCGGAATAAGCGAGAACTACCTTTCTTATTTCTTTCAACACGACCTCAATCACCTCCGTCTTTCAGCAAAATTTCCAAAATCGCCTTTTGAACATGCAGGCGGTTTTCCGCCTGATCAAAAATCACGGAATGTTCACCATCAATCACCTCGCTCGTGATTTCCTCACCCCGGTGCGCGGGCAGGCAGTGCATCACTATGGCGTTTTTCCGGGCGTGGGAGAGCAAGCCCTGATTCACCTGGTAAGGCTTGAAGACGGCTGTCCTGGCCTCCCGCTCTTCTTCCTGTCCCATGCTTGTCCAGACATCCGTGTATATCACATCGGCGTCAGCGGCAGCGGCAAAGGGGTCTCGATGAATGACCACTCTTCCCGGCGCTTCCTTTCGGCCTCTCTCGAGGATCGACTTATCCGGTTCATAACCATCGGGACAGGCGAGGGATAAATAAATGGGAAGGCGCACCGCAGCGTTGATCCAGGAGTTGGCGATATTGTTGCCGTCCCCGATATAAGCAATTTTTAATCCTTCGTAACCGCCTTTTATTTCCGTTATGGTAAAGATGTCGCTCAGTATCTGACAGGGATGAAGCAGGTCCGTCAAGCCGTTGATTACCGGCACGGTGGCGTGACGAGCAAATTCTTCCACCATCCGCTGATCATAAGTCCGGATCATGATCCCGTCTAGATAGCGCGACATAATCCGGGCGGTGTCGGCGACGGTTTCTCCGCGGCCCAGCTGCATGTCGCGGCTGCTGAGAAAGAGGGCCAACCCGCCCAACTGATACATCCCGACTTCGAAGGAGAGCCTCGTTCTGGTCGACGGTTTGTCAAAAATCATGCCCAAGGTCTTTCCCGGCAGAGGGCGGTAGATTTCTCCCTTTTCCAGGCGCTCTTTCAGCCGGGCGGCATGCGCAAAGATCCGGTCAATATCCCGGCTCTCGAGATCGTAAATGCTTAAGAGATCCTTTTTCATTGCTCGCTTATGACCTCATCGAGAATTTGGACGGCCTGGTCTATGTCTGCGGCGCCGATGATCAGCGGCGGAACAAAACGGAGGATATTGCCGTTTGTGCAGTTGATGAGCAATCCCTTCTTCAGGCAGCGCCCGACTATCTCCTCGCCGTTAATGGTCAATTCCATGGCCAACATGAGTCCCCTGCCCCGAATCGCTTTTATAATCCCATGTCTATTCATCAGACCGGCCAACAGCCCCAGGAAATAGCCGCCCATTTCAAGACAATTTTCGAGAACACCATTATTTAAGATCGTCTCGACCGTAGCAATGGCCGCCGCCATGGCCAGGGGGTTGCCGCCAAAAGTCGAGGCGTGGCTGCCGGGAACGAAGGCCTGTGCAACTTCTTGGGTGGCCAGCATCGCCCCGACGGGAAATCCGTTGCCCAGAGCTTTGGCCAGGGTAAGGATATCCGGTTTAATGCCGGTGTTTTCGTAAGCAAATAGAGTTCCTGTCCGTCCCATCCCGGTCTGGACTTCGTCCAGGATCATCAGCAGACGATGGCGGTTACAGATGTCCCTGACCTTGGCCAGGTAGTCTGCCGGCGGAATAATGACGCCTCCTTCCCCCTGAATAGGTTCGAGCAGCACACCGCAGGTCCTGGCATTGACAGCTTCTTCGAGGGCCGATAAATCGCCAAAGGGCACATAACGGAAGCCTTCGGGCAAAGGCTCAAAGCCCTGGTGAAACCTTTCTTGTCCCGTAGCCGCCAGGGCGGCCAGGGTGCGGCCATGAAAAGAGTTACGCATGGTTATCAACTCATATTTACCATCACCTGACCTGGTATGAGAAAATTTGCGGGCCAATTTTATGGCCGCTTCGTTCGCCTCGGCGCCGCTATTGCAGAAAAAGACCCGGTCGGCAAAGGAGTTGTCCACCAGCAGCTGCGCCATGCGAGCCTGCGGCTCCGTATAATAGAGGTTGGATACATGGGTGAGAGTTTCCACCTGTTTCCTAACGGCTTCGATCACCGCCGGATGTGAATGGCCCAGCCCGCAGACGGCAATGCCCGCCACCAGGTCCAGGTATTCATTCCCGGCACTGTCCCATACCCTCGTTCCCGATCCCTTCACCAGCACCAGGGGAAACCTTTTGTAAGTTCCCATAATTACTCTATCGGCCTGTCGAATCAATTCTTCCATTGGCATTTATCAGGTATCCTCTTCACTATTCAAAAGCGCTCCCCGGGCGATTTCCGTACCGATGCCCAGGTCGGTAAACATTTCCAGCAAGACGGCGTGTTTCAGGCGGCCGTCGATGATGTGAGTTTTTTTCACCCCGCCCTTCAGCGCCTTGAGGCAGCATTTCACCTTGGGAAACATACCGCCGGCGATAACACCGGAGCGGATCATGGCCTCCGCGTCATTGTCGCAAATGCTGTTGACCAGCACTCCTTCCTTGTCCAACACTCCCGGCACATCCGTCAGCAGGATCAATTTCTCGGCCTGAAGCGCTTCAGCTACGGCGCCGGCAACGAGATCAGCGTTGATATTATAGGTCTCTCCCCGTTCGCCGACGCCGGTGGGGGCAATCACTGGAATAAACCCTTCCTTTTCCAGGGCGAGAATTAAACCGGCATTGATGCTTTTTACCTTGCCGACCAACCCGATATCAATGATTTCGGGGGGGGTATCCTTGGCCTTTTCGATACTTAGATGATATTTTTCCGCTTTTGTCAGTTCGCCGTCCTTTCCGGAAAGGCCCACGGCTTTCCCGCCATGGCGGTTGATCAGACCGGTGATTTCCTGATTCACCTTACCGACGAGGACCATCTCCACGATATCCATCGTTTCTTCGTCCGTAACCCGCATGCCTTGCACGAATTGGGAATCCTTGCCTAATTTTTTCAGAAAACTGCCGATTTGCGGTCCACCGCCGTGTACCACCACGGGATTGATCCCGATGTATTTCATCATTACGATATCTTTGGCAAA
>Ga0209514_10004422_pt1 | contig 18895 bp, 19 predicted proteins | sample Subgrocontami58m_FD_187452 | JGI IMG/M metagenome (GOLD analysis project Ga0209514, IMG submission 187452) | Subsurface groundwater microbial communities from S. Glens Falls, New York, USA - GMW37 contaminated, 5.8 m (SPAdes) (version 3) | ecosystem: Environmental > Aquatic > Deep subsurface >...
TGATGAGAAAAGAACTGTGGCGGCTTATCAGAATGCTTAGAAGTGTTGATGGCATTGATGACATTGCACTTACCACAAACGGGTATTTCCTGAAAGAACAAGGGCGTGAACTTGTCGACGCGGGTCTCAATCGGATCAACATCAGTCTCGATTCGCTTGACCCGCGAGTCTTTGCTGAAATGGCGCGGCGAGATTATTTCAAGCAAACGTGGGAAGGGATTGAAGAAGTTGAGCGCCTTGGCATCAAACCAATCAAACTCAATGTTGTGCTGATTCGCGGCGTGAACGACGGTGAGATTTTGAAGTTTGCAGAACTCGCTCGTACGCGTTCGTTCGTCATCCGCTTCATCGAATTCATGCCGATTGGAAAAGACGACGGCTGGGCGATTGACAAAGTTGTACCGACGCGTGAGGTTCTGGAGATAATCAATTCGTATTGTTGGCTTGTTCCTGTTCCTCATTCAAATGGAAAAGCGCCTGCCGATAGATATGTGTTTGAAGATGGCAAGGGGGAAATCGGTTTCATCAGCTCGGTGAGCCAGCCGTTTTGCAGTGACTGCGACCGCGTGCGGCTGACGAGTGATGGCAAGTTTCGTACATGTTTGTTCTCACTTGTCGAAACGGATTTGCGCGCAATGCTTCGTGGTGGTTCGAGCGATCAAGAAATCGCAGATGCGTTGGTTGCCGCTGTGTGGAAAAAGGAAGAAGGACATCTCATCAACCGTCCTGGCTTCGTGCGTCCCGAACGGACGATGAGTCAAATCGGTGGATGAGACCAGAAATCAGAAGTCAGAGATCAGAGGTCAGAATCCAGAATCTGTAATCTCCAGTCCGTAATTCCATGAAGCTCTTTGAAGGCGCACCAAGAATATCCGGATTCAATTCTTTCGGCAAACCCAAACTTCCGCCGGGGCAAATTGCGACCGCGAAGTTTCCGGTTCTCACGCACGGCGAGAATCAAGAAATCGAGGTCAAGGATTGGCGCCTCCGCGTGTTTGGCTTAGTCGAACGCGAGATTGTGTGGACGTGGGATGAATTCATGAAGCTTCCTCAAACAACAATCAACGCTGACTTCCATTGCGTCACGACGTGGAGCCGCTTCGATGACAATTGGACTGGTGTTCTGTTCAAAGACCTTGTCAAACATATTCCGCTGAAACCCGAAGCGAAGTTTGTAATGCAGTACGCGTATGGCGGCTACACAACTAATCTTTCTCTCCAAGTCATGTTGGAGGAAGATGTCATGTTTGCGCACACGTTCAACGGCGAGCCGCTGCCGCGTAAGCATGGCGGACCGATGCGTGTCTTTACACCGAGACGCTACGCTTGGAAAGGTGCAAAGTGGATTCACGCATTAGAATTCCTTGCCAAAGATAAGCCGGGTTTCTGGGAAGATGGTGGGTATAGCATGACGGCGGATCCGTGGAGCGAGGAACGGTACTTGTAATTGGAGACTGGAGACCGGAGGCAGGAAAGAAATAAATCACTCAACCCAACCATAGGAGGTTGTCATGGAAAAGAAGATCAAAAGATTTGAAGATTTGGAAGTCTGGAAAGAAGCGATGCGTATGGCTGCAGCGACATACAAGGCGTTGCGTGAGAACAAGGATTACGGATTGCGAGACCAAATGCAACGAGCGGCAGTTTCTGTTGCATCCAATATTGCTGAAGGGTAAGTCTGTCTGTGCATTGATTTGAAGGTTATTGAGCAGGCTGCAGCCCATGAACTGTTAGAACAGACTCGTAAAGTCTCGGCTATGCTTTTCAATCTCATCAAAACACGAAAAGAAAAATTCTGATAATCACCTAATTCGGTCTCCTGTCTCCCGCCTCCGGTCTCCCAATCAAGGATTCAAATGAACAAGTACAAATTCATTCCCCTCGAATTTCAAACATATATACCGGAAGAGCAGCTTCGGCGAGCAAAGGAATTCTACGAGCTGTGTAATCGTCGCAGAACAGTCCGCGAATTCTCCGACAAAGCAGTGCCGCGTGAGTTGATTGAAATGATCATTGCAACAGCAGGCACAGCGCCGTCAGGTGCGAACAAGCAGCCATGGAAGTTTGTGCTTGTTGATGATCCTGAACTCAAGCACAAGATTCGTGTTGCAGCGGAAGCCGAGGAGAAAGAAAGTTACGAACGAAGAATGCCGCAAGAGTGGCTGGATGAATTAGCTGCGCTCGGCACTGACTGGCACAAAGAGTTTTTGGAAATCGCTCCGTACTTGATCGTCGTTTTCAAAGAAAAGTATCGCATAGAAGATGGCCTGCCCCAAGGGGGCAAGCAGAAAAAGAATTACTACGTTGATGAATCAGTCGGGATTGCGTGCGGATTTTTGCTTGCCGCAATTCACAACGCCGGACTCGCATCGCTTACGCACACACCAAGCCCGATGAATTTTCTTCGCGAGATTTTGCAGCGACCCATCAACGAAGTTCCCTACCTTCTCATTCCCGTTGGCTATCCGAAAGAAGGAACGGTTGTGCCGGATATTCAGCGGAAGCCGCTTGAGCAGATTCTCGTATCAAACATCCCATCCGCATCTGCATAATGCGGTAGGCATTAAACACATGAGCCTGACTCATACAGGTCAGGCTCATCTCGATAATCAAACATTTCTCGCTCTCACTTCTTTGCCGTCGGCGAAGGCACGAAATCCTTATTCCTCTTCAACACCTGTCCCGCTTTCCACTCTTGCACAGCAAACCACTGCCCCGCCCCATGCGGGTTCGGCGAAGAAGAGCTCTGCACGTAATACTTTCCGTCTGTGCGTTTGTAGAATCGAAGCTGCGTTCCGTGAGTTTCAATAGCGGCGGTAAGCTTTGGCATCACGGTAATTGCCGAGTCAACAAACTCATCAGACTGGAAGTTGGCGAGTGAGCTGAGGAAACTTGTTACGTTGGAGTTGATTGTTGAGTCGCTGCCGATCACCCAGTTCACGCTGTCTTTCTTCGTCAACGTAAACGTTGTGTCGCCGTACCCGCCTATGGCGGGGAATTGGAATTTCACTTCGCGTATCTTGCTCTGGTCGGTCTTGAAGATTGTCTTGTCCCGCCAATCATTCGCCGCTTTGAGAAACGTTGTGCTCAATACTCCATCAACAGAGTAAACTTCATTCGAGCCTTCTCTGCGTGCATACGTTTCCGTCCAACTGCTGCTCGGCTTGCCAACTCTGAACGCTGCCACTTGATTGTTGTTTGCAAAGACCTGCACGAGCGTTCCAGTTGAATCAACAGCGTACACACCTTGCTTTGCCGGATTTGTTGAGACTGTGTTTGTAATCTTCAAGTCTTTTCCTTTTCCCACTGCCGTTGTCACGGAGGCCTCATCCGCTGCATACTTCATCGATGATGTTATCATCCACTTGCCGCCTTGCTTCTCAAGTGTGACTGTTCCGTTGTTTGAGCGAATCTCCATCTTGTCAACAGCGGCAGAGTCGTACGTAACAAGCGGCCCGCCTGTTGAGTCCGAGACACTTTGCTCCCCCGGCTGGCGAAGGACGAAGAATGTTGCGATGGCAAGAAGCGCGAGTATTGCGAGTAAGATTGTTGAATTACGTTTCATAATTTGTTCCCTCAATCCTGAGCGCAGCGAAGGATCTCTACGTTGAATTCAACAGTGAGATTCTTCACTTCGCTACGCTCCGTTCAGAATTTAGTGCATCTCCAGCGCCTTCCTCTTTGCCTTTCTCATCCGCCATCGCAACAACCCAAATCCCATCGCAAGGAGCGGCGGAAGAAGCATGTTGCCGAACTTATACAATTTCTTTGAGCCATCCGACACCTGCTCAAGCGGCGGAAGAGAAACATCCTTCGAGCGAATCGTAATCAAGCCCGCATCGTCTACAAGATAGTCAATCATGTTCGCGAAGAACGTCAGGTTGTCGCGCCCTCCGAGGAATTGGTCTTTCGCAAAGTCGCCGTCACCGACGAGGATGATGCGCGTGTCCGGACTTTGCGTAAGTGTGTTGCCTGTCGGTGCAATCGCTCCTGCGCTTGTGTCGTGAGGAACGGGTTTATTTGCATAGAAACTCTTGAACTGTCCGCTCACTACTGCCGCAAGCGGAATATGCTGCTCGCTAAACATCTCACGAGTGTACTGCGCCATCGGGTCGAAGTAGAACACTTGAGTCTGTCGTCCACTCTGTTTCGATGAACGAATGAGGATTTCCCCCTTCAATCCTTTTGATGCGAGGTTCGTCGTGTCAATTGAACTTACAAAGAACATCACGATGCCCTGCAGGTTCTTCACAATCGCATTGTCTTTGTTGACGTCGCTCGCAACCGGGATGTAGGGGAATTGCACCTGACTCTGGATCGAGAAGCCGGCTTGCTGTTGCACAATGTTGATCGGCGCGCACTGCGCATCCCGAACAAGGTCGGGATTAATGCGGAGTCCGTAGTTCTCCAGCATGTCCTCAAGCTTTAACTCCAGCGTGCGACCGAACCGCTGCTGCAAGTCCGCATCAACTTTGTTCAGCAGAAACGCAACCTTGCCGCCGCGCATAATGTACTGGTCAAGCTGATACTTTGCAGGCTCAGAGAACTCGGTCTTCGGCGCCATCACGATGAGCGCGGCAACGTCGTTCGCAATCGGCTGACCCTTGCTCACATCAGCACTTTGCACTTCGTACTGTTTGCCAAGCACCTGCTGCGCACGCTGTAACTCTTGCAGCGACGGCTCGCCTTGCCCCGTCAGGAATGCAATCTTCTTCTGGCTTGTCCTTGTCAGCCGCTTGATGGTGCTGCTCATGTCGTACTCAAGCGTGGAAGTATTTTGATTAACCGGCAACACTTCCTTCTTATCCTCATACATCAACACCATGCTCATGTATGCCTTCTTCACCTGCAATTGCTCGTTATCAATCACTTGCACTTGCACAGGCTGAATGCCTTGCTGTTGCGCTTCTTGATCGCCTTTCTCGCCCGACGGGTCAATGAACTCGAACTGCAGGTTGCCTTTCGAGTATGCCTTGTACTCGTTCAGTTGATCAAGCACCGTGCGGCGGATGTTGTTGTACGGCGCGGGAAGGTCTTCGGTGAAATACGCCTTCACCGTCAATCTATCGTCAAGCCCCTTCACCAAATTCTTGCTCGCATCGGAGAGGGTGAAGAGATTGTTCTTCGTGAAGTCTAACCGACCGAACAAACGGACAGAAACAATGTTCAGCAGGATGAGAATTGCAGCGACAATGCCGACTCTCATGAGGGTTTGTGATTTCAGAGATTTGTTTGCCATAATTCAATTACAGTTTTCTGATGTTAGAAATTTCTTTCGGGCGTTCCCCCGCCAAGCACTTCGTGGCGGGGTCGGTGTCTTCCAGGCTCCGCTTCGTCCGCCTTTGGCGGATTGCGCTTGAAAAACAGCGCAACCTTCCAGCCATCTAACGCGTGTCAATCAACCGACACGTTATTGATTCAACGTGGTCGCAGTCCGGTGGTAGAGACGTAGCACTGCTACGTCTCTACGCCTGCGAAATGCTACCACTTTCTTCTTTCAAGCGAAACCGTTGCGAGCATCAGCGAGAACCCAAGCATCGAAGCGAAGTAAATAATGTTGCGCGAGTCGATGACGCCTCGTGCAATGCCGGAGTAATGAAAGTCCACCCCAAGAAATTCCATCGTCGAAGCCATGAACGACGGCAGGTACGGCAGAACTTTGTCCAGCATAAACAGCACGAACGTGAAGATGAAACCAAGAATGAACGCAACGATTTGATTCTCCGTGAGGCTCGACGCAAGGAGTCCGAGCGCAATGAACACGCCACCCATCAGCATCAACCCGACGTAACCGCTGAGGACTGCGCCGATGTCAATCGAGCCAAGCGCCGCCATCGTGACGACATACAGGAGAGTTGGCAGAAGCGCCGCGCCAAGCACGCACCACGCCGCAAGGAATTTTCCGAGGATGATTTCAACATCTTTCACCGGCTTCGTCGTCAACAATTCAATCGTGCCGGACTTTTTCTCTTCCGCCAGCAGGCGCATCGTAATTGCCGGAGCAATCACAAGGAACAGGATCTTTACTAGTGGCGAATCGAAGATGATGTACAGCGATGCGACATTGTTGAGAAACAGATTGCTGGCGAAGAACCAGCCCAGTATCGCCAGAAACACGACGATAACAACGTACGCGATGGGGGAGTTGAAGTAGCTCCTAAGCTCGCGTCTAAAAATTGGGAAAATGTTCGGGTATGAGTTCATAGTTTATTTGATTCGGTTGTTGATCGAAAACCATCGTCACCTTGAGCGCAGTGAGTGTTTTCTGCGAACGGAGTCGAAAGGTGTTCTACGCGTGGCATGCTTCGACTTCGTCCCGATGCCGCTTTACGGCATCCCGAAAAGCGGGACAAGAAGCGTCGGGACTGCGCTCAGCATGACGCAGATTGCTTCTTAACTTGTTGTCAGCTTGTGGAACACTTCTTCGAGCGTTGTTGCCTTACGGTGCATCTCCAAAATAATCCACCCTTCGGTTACCGCCATCCGGAACGCAGACTCACGTACATCAACACCTTTCTCGACATGGAGCTCGAAACGCGATGAGCCATTTTGCTGGCCGAGTAACTCAACACTGCCAACACCCGGCAAGCTGCGCAGCTTCGGAGAAATCTGCTGCATCGGGTCGGGCAAGCCCGTGCGCAGCTCAAGCGTCAACGACTCAGCCCCTTGGAAATCCGCACGCAATTTTTCCGGCGTACCATCAGCAACAATCTTTCCTTCATTGATAATCAATACGCGGTCGCATGTCGCCTGTACCTCACTCAAAATGTGCGTCGAAAGAATCACCGTCTTCGCACGCCCAAGTTGCTTAATCAAATTTCGAATCTCAACAATCTGATTTGGGTCCAAGCCGCTCGTCGGCTCGTCCAAGATCAAAACATCCGGCTCGTGAATCATCGCTTGCGCAAGACCCACACGCTGGCGGTAGCCTTTGGATAGCTCGCCAATATCCTTGTGCCGCACACTTTCAAGACCGCACACATGCACCATCTCCTTGATGCGATGCAAGATTTGTCCCCCCTTCATCCCGTGCAACTGCGCGGCGTATTCCAGATACTCCAGCACATTCATCTCATGATAGAGCGGATTGTTCTCCGGCAGGTAGCCGATTTTTTTCCGCACGTCCAGCGAATTGTCCACCGTGCTCAAGCCGTCCACCTCCACTGTGCCGGAGTTTTGCGGCATGTAGCAGGTGATGATTTTCATCGTCGTGGTTTTGCCCGCGCCGTTGGGACCCAGAAAGCCAAGAATCTCGCCCGACTTCACATCAAACGAGATAGAGTCAACCGCCTTCTGCTCGCCATACGTTTTAGTAAGGTTACGAACTGTGATAGACATAGAACAAACGTGGTTAAAGGTTGAATAGAAATTCGGACTGTGGGTTCCGAGGTTTGCCTGAAGACGAATGCGTGATGCAAGGTCGTCCAGTCAAAGCGTAAAAAATCTACACACGAAAGGAAAAAAAATCAAGAGAGTGCGGCAGCGATTAAAGAGAATTCATGGAAATGTCATGTGTTGCAATGATTAGAACATTTCGCCGCTACTAACACAGAGTCCAAACTCACTTACTTTTAAGAAGAACTCTATTTTGATGTTTGTTGAAGTCAAGTTTTTTCCGGCGAAGAACTGGACGGTCAGCATCTCTTGACGGAAGTCTGACAGATTGTTTCTTCTTTTTTTGAATAAGACTCTTTGCAATCAACTCAACAAGATGTGCGTTGACCGCGTTTCCTAATGCTTTGAAAGCTTTCGTGTGTTGTTTCGGGAGATGTTTCAATTCTCCTATGCTTTGAAGTTGAGCACATTCTTTTATGGTCATATATCTTTTTTCCCAAGCCATAATGGGAACTTGTGTCGTAGTCATTGCAACAAGGGAAGGCGCGGATGTTCTTTTCTTTACTCGCACGCCAGATGCCCGGAATTGAACAATGTACTTCCAAATGTTTCTCTTACCACTGTTGCAATTCCATTCAAACTTCTGAAGGCTCGGAGGGAATCTTCGAATTTTCTTTAGCCATGGGTCCATCCATTTCTTATGCCTCCGGTACAATGCGCGATTCTGTCTAATGAATTCGATCTTCCACTCTGGAAAGCGCTGTTGCTTTGTTCTTGCGTGAGACGGAAGACGCTGAAACCTCTTGCTCTTCAAGAACCGATTTGGTTTTTCGCTTTCAGACAGTTTCGATCGTTCAACGGCGTACGGAGTTCTATCGGTGTAGGGATATTTCGCGCCGAACTCCATAGTCCAAATGGGAAAAGTTGGGAGTTGTTCTTTCGCGGGAAACTTGTCAAGAAATTCTTGCCAAACTTTCAAACACTGTATGACTTGATCATTCAATTTCTTTGCGTCTCTTGGCCTTCTTTCCAAAACAGAATCAATGCGAGGTTCTTCCTTACTTGAGGGCTTCGGCCATTGAAACCCGGCTAAACCACCTTTCCTTCCGACAATGAAGACTCTTTCTCGGATTTGTGGCACTCCAAATTTGTGAGGCGAGAGGATTTTTGCGTCAACTTCGTATAGCCCACCCACATTCAGTCGTTTTTTTATTGACAACCACGTTTTCCCGTTGTTATGCCTTAAGAGGTTTGGAACATTCTCTAGGATGAAGTAACTCGGCTTACGATATCGGACTATCTTTATAACATAATCGATTAGATCTCCTGACGTGGGGCAATTCAAGCCCATTTGTTCGCCTGCTTTCGAGAATGGCTGACAAGGAAAGCCCGCGCAGAGGATATCGTGTTGCGGTATGTCCTCGACTTTGATTTCTCTGATGTCTCCGCTTGGCTCGATGCCAAAATTCTTTTGATACAGTTCTTGTAAGTCTTCATCGATTTCTGACGCGAAGACACACTGGTGTCCGAGCTTTATTAGGGCTACATGAAAACCGCCGAGTCCTGAAAACAAGTCTATGAATCTCATTCGATTGGGCACCCCTAAGTCGGATTAGTTTTTAGAGAGTTGGAAATGTCGCGATTCGAGGTTTGATCCATTTGTTTACTCTTTCTTTCAAATCTTTTGAAACCCAATCTGTATCATGAGAAGCAGGAATAAGAAGTCTGTATCGGTCGATTAACATCCCCTCTGCCTTCTTTGTATACCGTACAAAATCATGATCCGTAAACGAAAGCGGGGTCGAAAAAGCCTTGGCGGGGGGTGCGGCAAATTGAACTATTGTTGTCCAAATAGCTAAATCTGGAGTCTTCAACTTTCCTTCCCAATTCCCGCCACTAGCACACTGAACTAAATAGACTGGTATGCCAACACGAGTATCCACGAATGGTCGATAGAATAGCAGGTCCAAACCTTCTTCGTTTGCGTCCGGCGATGTCCACTTCTTTAAGTCTCCCTTGGATTCACCCAAGAGTTTTGCGATTTTATCAACAACGCCGTTTAGTTTTGATGGGGCAGATCTCGACCATCCTGTACGATACAATGACCACCCCGAGAACTGGTTTTCTAGCGATTCCTTTGTTAGCAATTCAAACAACTCGCCTTGTTCATTGTAGTCGCCCTTAAATTTTTTCTCCCATTCTTGATTCAAGCCTGAATAGTACTGCACAAGTGACAACATTAAGCAGAATCCATGCGCTGATGCATCCTCCCATGAAAATTTTCTCCTGATCCTGTGTGAATCCATTACAAAAGGTGTCCCCGCGCCTAGACATTTTTGCCTTCTTCGAAGTTCAGCCCACACATTGTCTACCCATTCGTTCGCGAAATCTTGTTTGTCGTATATCCGATCTTCTGTCAGGATATCAACTATATCGGTTCGAGAGATTTCATTCTCAAAAAAAAGTATCGAGCCCTCTAGCCAATCACAAGAGACCTCTAGTTTGGAGTTATGTTCGGAAACAGATCGGGCAATGCCACGGGAGGGAAGAGCCAACATTATCCATTTTCCTTCTCAATTGCTTCTGCTAGATCCGGAAAGATGTTTAGTAATTGGTTCGTATCAGCGCCTAGTCTGCCTACAGCTTCACGGATCTTTTTAGACTTTTTGAACAAATGTACACGTGTAAGTGCAAGTTCAATGTTGTCGGCTGCCGTTTCAATCAAACGAGCTATTTCTGGTTCATCACCTCCAGCCAATTGATAAGCAACTTCAAATTTTGGACGATCAGTTCTTTCGAGATACTCGCGAGCTTCTTTGCTCTCAAGAACTCTTCCAAAATCATCGACCAGACGCGAGTCTGTGAACAGTGGGGGTTTATTTTCATCCCCCCCAAAGAGCCAAATAGCGAAATTGGTTAGTGCCTTCAGATGTTTTTTGGGCACCGGTGCTTTTGCTTTGTCTGGTTCCGCTTGAATATCAATTTGAAGGTACTGTTGAACACCTTGGGTTCGCAAGGACAAGTACATTACGCTAAACCGTTCTTCAAAATTCTCTTTTGGAATCTCTTGTGTATTATTCTCGATTTGGAGCAAGAGCCGATAAGAAATGTAATTCTGCCGAACGGTTGGCATCTTGCTACCAATTTTACGCCTAACCTCTTCGTAAGTCAAATCTCGATCATCAATCAACCGAGCGATAAACTGAGCCTTCTCTGCAGGCTTCCATTCTTTAATTCCCGTTACATGCCTGAATCCCAAGAAGGATTCGATTTCATTACGAGTGCTTATTAGTATGTAGGGTATTTTTGTGAATAGATCCTTCGGGGGTTTTGCCCCCTTTGCAATTTCCTCCCACTTTGATGATGCGGGCTTACCTTTTATTGCGTCCTGTAAGTATCTCAAAGCAGCAAGTCTTCGATTCCCCTCAATCACTACCAAACGCTCCTTACCGTAAAGCTTTTCCTTTGTTGCAAGAAGTGCTTCTTGAGTCCAAAAGCCCCCACTTTCAAGAAATGACACCGCCAGTTCATCAAGAGTCCAATCGCTCATAAGTTCAAGTACTTTTTCTTGCGTTACATCTCTTCCAGTGTTATTTCTTCCAAGCCGGGGATTCAATGGATCAAGAAAAAGTTCGTCAAGTGATCCAGATTTCAGTTCAGTGCTTATTGCCATCGTGACCTCTCAAGGTATTACAAATCTTCTTAGCAATGTCTTTGTGGTTTTGGGTGATATCGTTTTCCCAAACTCTAAGAACCTTCCATTCTTCATTTTTCAGAATGTGATTAATTCCTTTGTCTCTACGAATATTGCTCGCAATCTTCGGTCTCCAGTACTCACTGTTCGTGCCTCTTGCAAGCTTTCTACTTAACGAGCGCCAGTTTCTTCCATGCCAAAAGTCCCCGTCACAAAAGACCGCAACGCGCTCGTTGGGGAAAACAATATCAGGCGTGCCGGGAAGAGTTTTTACATTTCGTTTGAAGTGAAGACCAAGTTTTCTTAGCTCACGTATCAACAGCAGTTCGTGCTGAGTGCCTTTGCTTCGGTTGGCGCGCTTTGAGATAGAACTTGCGGGCGAAGCGGGCTTGAGGCCGACGAATGAAGGGCTTGATCTCCGATTGCGGCGTGTGGCTCGCTTCGTTTTGGTGTTGGCTGAATAACCAGTTCGTGCTCGAACTTTCAATTCGTTCTTACACAAGATGAGTGTTATGCGTGTTAGGTGCGCCCAGTGCGCTGCCTAAAGATACAAAATTTTTCTTAAAGCGCACACCCTTTCTCTTATGTCTATTCGGCTGGGAACGTACAGTCCACCATTTATACGCGATGATATTCCCATCCTGATCTCTTCTCTCCTGATTTGAGATTTCCCTAAAAGGCAAGATGACCGTCACCTGCCTTTGCAAGCTTTGCGAGGTGACGGTCATCTATGCGTAGCCTCATCGTCGCGCTCGCAGCTCTTGTTGTATTTGCTATAGCGGCAGCGGGCAGTAGCAGCACGCCTGAGCTGCAGAAAGCAGTCGTGCCCTGAGCAGCCATGCTGTGGCGGCTGCGATGCCGCCTGCAAATAGCGCGGCTGAAAAAAGAAACACCGCCTCGATACCGGGGCGGTGTTTTTTGCGTTGTACCCTCAACACGAATCAGCAATTAGTCGCATGGATGATTATCAACGAAGCAGATTCTTCGCTACGCTCAGAAGTGAGAACTCGGTTCTCAGTACGATCGCCGTCCGCCGCCTCCATATCCACCACCACCACCTCTGTTTCCGCCACCTCCGTATCCGCCACCGCCACCTTTGTATCCGCCTCCACGCCTGTGACCACTATCGGACTTGGGACGGGCTTCGTTCACAGTAATCGTCTGTCCCATGAAGTCCTTGCCATTCAGAGCGGTGATTGCAGCTTCGCCTTCCGACTTCTTTGACATCTCCACAAAGCCGAATCCCTTTGACTCATGGCTGAACTTATCCTTGATGATATTGACCGACATAATCTTGCCGAATGGCTCGAACATGGGGCGCAGATCATCTTCGCCCGCCTGGCTTGGCAAGTTGCCCACATAGATATTCATACTACACTCCTTTTATGATGAGGATATTCCTAACGTGTGCATGCATACGACGTCCAGTCTGCACGTGGGATGATGGCCTTTCGATCATGCAAGCCACAACGGGGCCGGAAGGCAGCAGCGCGAAGGTCTTTGATTTGCTGACGCGCAACCCAGGAATCAGGTGCATTGTACAATACAGAGTACGAAGAAAGAGGGAAAAATCCCATTTCTTTTTCAAGTTCTTGAATCTGAGGTGCGTCGTTTGCTACAGCCGCGGCCGCTTCGTGTGCCACTCGGTCACCGACTGATACACGTGCGCTGCCTCCAATACATCCGCTTCGGCAAACGGGCGACCAATGATCTTCAAGCCGATGGGGAGCTTCTTTTTGTTGAAGCCGCACGGAACGGAGACGGCGGGAAGTCCGACGAGATTCTCGACGGCTTCAATGGTGTTGCCGCCGCCGAAGATGGCGTTCATGTCGGCGTCAATCGGCGGAGCGCATTGCAGCGTGCTTGAGCCGAGTATGATATCGTATTCCGTGAAGAGCTTTGCAATATCGTGCGAGATTTGTGTGCGGATTCGCTGGCATCGGAGGTAGTCCACCGCAGTGATGAGCTGCGCGCCAAGCAGCTCGCCGCGGCGGTCGGGGTCGATGATGCCGGAGACTTTTCCTGCGCGCACAAGCGGCTCGAACGCTGAGGCTTCTTCCGCCGCGATGATTGTTGCCGCAACTGTTTCGTACGGATGGTCGGGGAGCTCCACTTCGTGTACTTCGATGCCGAGTTGTGTGAATACTTCAAGCGCTCGCGCGAACGCTGCGGCAACGTCCGGCTCTCCCCACTTGTCGTAATCCTCTTTCACGTAGCCGACGCGGAATGTTGTGATCTTCTCCCGAGCTTTGTTTGGAGCGAACTTGAATGGGGCTTGCACTGTCATTGCATCCCTCTCGTCTTTGCCGTGAAGCACGGAGAACACTGTCGCAGCGTCTGCCGCATTGTGACAGAGCGCTCCGACTTTATCCATCGTCCACGAAAGCGCCATCGCTCCTGCGCGACTGATGCGTCCGAATGTTGGTCGCAAACCTGTAATGCCGCAGAAGGATGACGGCGTGATAATCGAGCCCCATGTCTCAGTACCAAGTGCAAAAGTGCAGAGTGCCGCAGCGACCGCAGCGCCTGAGCCGCTCGATGAGCCGCCCGACCATCGGGTTGTGTCCCAAGGAGTTCTGCACGCGCCTGTTGCAGTTGCAGTCGGCGGACCGCCGGCAATTTCGCTCATCGCCGATTTGCCGAGAAGAATTGCTCCGGCTACGCGCAGGTTTTTGATGACTGTTGCATCGTCGTCAATCATCTGCGTTGCGTACGGTCGTGCGCCCCATGTTGTCGGGTAGCCTTTCACAGCAAATAAATCTTTTGCCGCGTAGGGAATGCCGTGCAGCGGACCGCGGTAGAATCCGGCGTTGATTTCTTTCTCTGCTTGTTGCGCTTGTTGCAATGCGAGGTCTGTTGTTACGGTAACGAAGGCGTTGAGCTTGGGTAAAATCTTTTCGATGCGGCTGAGATATTCTTCGGTGAGTTTGACGGGCGAGAGTTTCTTCTTTTTGATGAGCTTGGCGAGTTCGGAGATGGGGGAGTAGAGGATTTCTTGGGCAATCATTTTTTTATCTCAAGATAAGTGGGGAAAAGGAGTTCGTCAGGCTGAGCGCAGCGAGCCACGCCTTATGTGACGAACGGAGTCTGCCGAAGGCATCCTTCTGGGAGAAGCCTGTTCTGCATGTGACACGCTTCAACTTCGTCCCGATAGAATCCTTCGACCCGCTTCGCTCGCTCAGGATTCGGGACTGCGCTCAGCGTGAGGGTCGTTTTTCATTTGTTGTCGGACTTGCGAATATGAAGTTGGGTGCAAGGCTGTTAAGCAAATCTTTTTCTCTCAGTGCCGACATGTTCTTCTCGTGGGTTGAGAGAAACTTTACGGCAAGCTGTTTGTCTTCTGCGGTAAGCTTGTAGCCTGCTATTGCGTCTGGAACGATCGGTGATGGAGTTGTTTCTGTTTGACCCGGCAGAGGTTCCAACCTCAACAACGGAACCGCGCTTGCGGCGAGAATGCGTTTGCCGAATGTTCGGCGGGAGAGTTTGTTCACGTTTTCCTCCAAAAAAATGAATGACCCGCCTCAAAGGAGTCCTTCGGACAAGACACGGAGACGCCAAGAAAAACAAAATATCAACTTGGCGTTTTGGCGTCTTGGCGGTTTAAAATATCGTCTGGTGAATTAAAGAACGGCAGTGCAACTTCAAGAAACATTCTCTTGTCAACCTTCGACATTGGATGACGCGTGTTTTCAAAAACGTTCAGCGTTCCGTTCGGTAAAGCGGAGGCGAGCCGCTCGGCTTCAGAGCGAGGAATCATTGTATCCGAATCGCCAACTGAAACAAGAACCGGGAAGACTGCAAGCTTCAGTGAATTCTCTGTCAGACCTTCGCTCGGCATTGTCTCAATAAATTCTTTTGCAGAGTTTAATAAACCCTTCCATCCATCATCGCCATTGGCTGGAGAATGTTCGCGCTGCAACTGCTCACTCCACGACGGGACTTTCTGAGTAACTTTTTCCGGATCAAAGTCTCTTATCATCGAAGCTACAGCTTCATCACTCCAATAAAACTTTGTTCCATGCATCAACAATGATTGCACTCTTCCCGGATGCTGTATGCCGAACGCAAGCCCGATGTAGCCGCCAAGACTATAGCCGCAGATTCGAGCCGCATCAATCTCCAACGTCTCATACAGAGAGAACAAATCTGCAACGAGCGTATGAAGACGAAGTTGTTCTGATGGATTGTTCGTCCTCCCGTGCCCGCGCAAGTCAACAGCAACGACGTGAAAGTGTTTTGCGAAGTCGGGGATGAACCTCCGCCAGTGGCTTTCAATAGTGCCGAGAAGTCCGGGCAGAAGAATCAGCGGCTCGCCGGCGCCGTGCTCTTCATAGTAGATTGCGGAATCTTTCGAGCGGATGTATGACATTTCGGATTACGGATTGTGGATTGTCTACGACTCGTAGAGCGAATTGCCCCGTTCCGAAGGACTTCTTCGGAGGAAAGCTATGTCCGGGTTACTTCAACGAAATGAATTTCTTTGTAGCAATTTTTCGACCTGATGATAAAGTGTACAGATAAACTCCACCCGCAAGATTCTTCGCATCGAACTCAATGTCATAAGAACCCGGTTGCATTTCTTTGTTGACTAGAGTTGCAACTTCCCGGCCAAGAACATCAAACACTTTGAGAGATACCAATCCGAAATCCACAATCCGAAATCCGAAATGCGTCGTCGGGTTGAACGGGTTGGGATAATTCTGATACAATGCAAACGCGAGTGGCTTCTCTTCATTCACGCTTGTCGGGACTTCAACGCGAATCCATTCGGTGTAATTGCGACCCCCATCTAAATCCATTTGGCATAAACGGTAATACCATATGCCGGGTGGTACGCCGCATTCTCTGAAGCGATAATGCTGCGGGACGTTTGTCGTTCCGTGTCCGGGGATAAAGCTATTGGGGATGGTGATGATTGAATGAATTGTATCCTGCGCCTTCTGAACTTCAAAGCCGTAATTGTTGATTTCGCTGACTGTTCCCCAACGAACATCAACACAACCGGACGAAAAAGTTGCAGTGAAATAATTGAGCTGAATCGGAACCGGAAGGGCATCGATTGCAGCAAGTGCGTTCAGTATTCCCCAACCATATTGATTATCCGGCGTTGATGAGCGGCTAGCGGTGTTGCGCATTGCGTTCATGACTTGAATCGGCGTTGCATTCGGTCGCACTTGCACAACAAGCGCTGCAACTCCTGCAGCAAGCGGACAGGAGAACGACGTGCCGCTCGAAGTCGTGTACACGGTTGTGTTGGTGGAGCTTGCAACAACTACTGATGAACCTTGCGCCATAACATCAGGCTTGATACGCGGAGGACTGCTGGTTGTTGGTCCGACGGAACTGAAGCTACTGCGCGTTCCAGAAGATGTAACTGCACCGACGGTGAGCACGCTATCGCCATCGGCAGGAGCGCCAAGTGTATTATGGGTTGAGCTGCCGCTGTTGCCTGCGGAGTTTACAACAACGATGCCGCGGGCAACCGCTGCATCAGCGGCGCGGGTAATGGCAGTCGTGTTGCCGTTCATGTCCTGCCACGTCCAACTGGTGTAGGGGAAATCATATGTGAGATAGCCGAGCGATGTGCTCGTCACGTCAACACCGATGCTGTCTGCCCATTCAATTGCTGCAACCCAGTTGTCTTCTTCAATAGGAGTTTCGCTGCTATCGTTTTCTGTTCGCGCAAGAATGAATGTTGCGCCGTACGCGGGACCAATAAGCTGTCCTGATTTCAATCCGCCGATTGTGGAAAGCGTGTTGACCCCATGAGATCCAAAACTTGTACTTGGGTTGTTCGGTACAACGCTCACTTTGTGGTCGACATAATCGTACGTTGCGTGAATGTTCATTGTCGCGAACGCTTCGTGTGTGAGAAGCCGGAAGCCGTTATCAAACACACCGACAAACACACCACTTCCACTAAAGCCGAGGTCGTGAACGGCAGGAACGTTGATCTGGTTAACTTGTCCGAACGATGCGCCGTAGTCGAGCGTGTAAACGCCTTGTGGCTGGACGGTTTGAGGTTGGCGGCTCGAGGTTTGGGAAGTCTGTAGTTGTTCTTCTGATTGATTCTTTCGGAATCGTGCCATCAAATCGATTTCTTTTACAAAAGGAAGTTGCTCAAGCTCTGCAATCTGCTGCTTCGTTGCGAGCACGCTGACACTGTTGAACCATTTCGAACGATTGCGAACTCTCAACGCCTTCCCGGCAATTTGCTCGACATACGATTGCGAAGTGGGGATGTCGCCGTAATCAACAAGAGAACTTTGTGGACGGACTTTGCTTCTCCGTCGCAAAGAGCGTTCTGAAACGACAATCGTTGGTACGGAAGATTTGAAAGCTTCATTCTCGCCTTTATCTGTGAAGTAAATCCAGGCGAACACAGTTTCGTTTGGGTGCAAACGCTGTAACTCAGCGGCAAGACGCGGCGCAATTTTTTCTCCTGGAAACAATGAAGATGATGCAAAGAGAGCTGCGAAAACTGCAAGAACTGTTCGTGTCATGGTCGTTCCTCCAAATTACCTTTAAGAATATGCAATAGCCTCGGCTTAGAAACAAGTGAGTTTGCCGATAGATGTGGATTTTCTTATTTTGTATCAGAATGAATAAAGACCATGTGACCTGAGAAGCGTATGCCGATTCAATTGCGAAAACAGATGATTGTGGTGGGGGATAGAGTACTGCTTGAGCTGGAAACAGGTCAGGACAAAACAAAAGCGGGGCTCTATCTTCCTGACACCGTTCGTGAGAAAGATAAAGTCGCAACGGGACGAGTTGTCAAAGTTGGTCCCGGCTACGCCGTTCCGAACCCGAATTACACCGACGACGAGCCGTGGTCGAAGCCGAAAGACCCTGCGCGCTACATTCCGCTGCAAGTGCAGGAAGGGGACTATGCGTTATTTCTGCGCGACCAAGCGATTGAGGTTGAGTTTGAAGAGAAGAAGTATCTTGTCGTTCCGCAGTCTGCAATTCTCATGTTAGTGAGGGATGAGCTGCATGAGGAGATTGGGTAGGTCTACGAGAGGTGACCGTCACCTACCTGAGCGTTCACTGCGAGGTGACGGTCACCTGCAATTCATCTAAAGAAACATTGTACAGAAAGGGGTGAGGACAATGCCAGCCTACGATTATTATTGTAATAGCTGCAAAAAGGAATTCACCGTGCTTTTGACAATGACTGAGCACGAGAAAAGCCCCGCGCCTGCCTGCGTGCATTGCGGCAGCAAGAACGTTGTTGCTGAGCTTTCCGCAGCATCGGTGATTACTTCAAAGAAGAGTTGAAAGCCCCGGACATTTCACGGTGCATCTTACACAGCGACAACTCGCCTGAGTTGCAAGTTGAGCAAGCCGCAAAGGGAAACGCAGGGCACGGCCGTTACATTGCCGAGAACGTTGCGATGTGCATCCAATGCCATTCGCCGCGCGAAGCAAACGGGGAGTTGATCCGGTCAAGAGCATTTAGTGGCGCAGCAATTCCAGTTCGTAAGCCAAGCCAGTTAAACACATGGGCAGAGTATGCGCCGCGCATTGCCGGACTTCCTCAGTATACTGACGCTCAAGCAGTTCGCGTTTGTGCTGTTTTTTTTGCGCGTGGAGACATGCGCACCCTTGCTTTTCCAACCCAGTAGGATTAAATTTATTCGGGTCTGTTGGGAAATCTTCTATGCAGTTCTTCTAATCCGGTCTCACGCCTGCGCCGCAATGTTTCGGCGCGAACAAGCATTCACAAAACGAACGTTGCCCTTTGAAAAGAATCGTTCTTGGGGGGATAGCTTTGTGTACTTGTGCGTTAGCCGCACATGCGCAAACGTTGTTGCCTGCCTGCCGAAGCGCTCAGCACGCAGGCAGGGATTCACTTTGCGTATC
>Ga0209514_10004423_pt1 | contig 18893 bp, 18 predicted proteins | sample Subgrocontami58m_FD_187452 | JGI IMG/M metagenome (GOLD analysis project Ga0209514, IMG submission 187452) | Subsurface groundwater microbial communities from S. Glens Falls, New York, USA - GMW37 contaminated, 5.8 m (SPAdes) (version 3) | ecosystem: Environmental > Aquatic > Deep subsurface >...
GAAGTCGTCGAGCAGGACGTCGTAGGGCGCCTCGGCCGGCTCGAAGCACTCGATGTAGCGCCGCTTCAGCTCGAGATTGGCCTTCAGGTACGGGAGGAAGGAGGCGAAGTCGCCGGCGGCGCGGGCCGCGACCCACGCGGCCTGGCCGCGCGAGCCGGCGCGGGTCAGCTCCGCCTGGAGCTCGGCGGGCACTCGGCGGTCCTTCTCCCAGTCGCGGCGCGCGACGCGGATCAGGCTCGCCTCGTCGGAGTCGAAGTCGAGGGTCTCCTCGAACGGGCGAAGGCGCTCCAGCAGCCGGCCGACGGCGTCGGAAACGAAGCGCTCGTGGGCGAGCCGGCTGACGGTGGCGAGCGCCTCGGCACGGGCCTCGCCGCCCTGCGGAGGCATCATCGTGCGCTGGTCCCAGCCGAGCACTCCGGCGGCGCGGCCGAGGTCGGCGATCTCGGCGAGGCGCTCCTGCAGCTCGCGGAAGGCAGTGTCCATGCGCCGGAACCTACCCGTTAGGATCGTGGCCCCGTGACGAACGTCCTCATCATCGCCGACTCGATCCGCTCGCCCGACATGCGGCACGCCGTGCCGGTCGCGATCGGCGATCCACTCACCTGCGAGCTGCTCAAGCTGCACGTCGAGCGCGCCTTCGGCGAGCACGGCGCCTCGGCCGACGAGTTCATCGTCTCGCGCGGCGCGCAGACCGCCGTCGGGCACGATATGGGCTCCGGCCCGATCGGCCGCGACGACGTGGTCCTCTTCGACCTCTTCCCGCGCGACCGCGAGTCAGGGTGCTCGTGACCGAGGACGGCGCGGAGATCCTGACCGACTTTCCCTACGACCTGGAGGTCTAGGCATGGACGAGCGGACGATCGAGAACCTGTTCCTGGAGGAGCGGCGCTACCCGCCGCCCGCGGACTTCACCGCGCAGGCGAACGCGCAGGCCGGCGTCTACGACCGGGACTTCGAGGAGTTCTGGGAGACCGCAGGCCGCGAGCGCGTGACGTGGTTCGAGCCGTTCACGAAGCTTCTGGAGTGGGAGTCGCCGTACGCCAAGTGGTACCTCGGCGGCACGCTCAACGTCTGCTTCAACTGCGTCGACCGCCACGTCGAGGCCGGGCTCGGCGAGAAGGTCGCCTACCACTGGGAGGGCGAGCCGGTCGGTGACCGCCGGACGCTTACGTTCGCCGGTCTCCAGCGCGAGGTCGTCCAGTTCGCCAACGGCCTGAAGAAGCTCGGCGTGGGCAAGGGGACGCCGGTCGGGATCTACATGGGCATGGTCCCGGAGATCGCCGTCGCGATGCTCGCCTGCACGCGCCTCGGCGCGCCGCACACCGTCGTCTTCGGCGGCTTCTCGGCCGAGTCGCTCTCCGACCGCCTGCACGACATGGAGTGCGAGGTGCTGATCACCCAGGACGAGGGCTGGCGCCGCGGTGCGCGCGTGCCTCTGAAGCGGAACGCCGACGCAGCGCTCGAGGCGTCGCCGACCGTCAGGCACTCCGTCGTCCTCCGCCGCACCGGCGGCGAGGTCGCCTGGGCGGACGGCCGCGACCACTGGTGGCACGAGCTCGTCGAGGGCGAGAGCGACGACCCCGCGTCCTGCCCGTGCGAGCCGATGGACGCGGAGGATCTGCTCTATCTCCTCTACACGAGCGGCACCACCGCGAAGCCGAAGGGGATAGCGCACACGACGGCCGGCTACCTCGTCGGCGTCGCCGAGACGCACGACCTGATCTTCGACGTCAAGCCGGACTCGGTGTACTGGTGCGCGGCCGACGTCGGCTGGGTGACCGGGCACAGCTACATCGTCTACGGGCCGCTCTGCAACGCGACGACCGGCGTCGTCTACGAGGGAACCCCCGACTTTCCCGACAAGGGCCGCTGGTGGGAGATCGTCGAGCGCTACAAGGTGGACATCCTCTACACCGCGCCGACGGCGATCCGGGCGCACATGAAGTGGGGCCCCGAGCACGCGGCCAGGCACGACCTCTCCTCGCTGCGCCTGCTCGGCTCGGTCGGCGAGCCGATCAACCCCGAGGCCTGGATGTGGTACCGGGAGCACATCGGCAGCAATCTCTGCCCCGTGGTGGACACGTGGTGGCAGACCGAGACGGGGATGATCCTGATCACGCCGCTGCCCGGTGTGACGACGCTGAAGCCCGGCTCGGCGACGAAGCCGTTCCCCGGCGTGGACGCTGCGGTCGTGGACGACCGGGGCAACGAGGTCGGCCCGGGCGGGGGCGGCTACCTCGTGCTGAGGCGTCCGTGGCCGGCGATGCTGCGCGGCATCTACAAGGACCACGACCGCTACGTGCAGACGTACTGGTCGCGCTTCCCGGGCCTCTACTTCGCCGGCGACGGCGCGCGAGTGGACGAGGACGGCGACTTCTGGCTGCTCGGCCGGGTGGACGACGTGATGAACGTCTCCGGCCACCGCATCTCGACGATCGAGGTCGAGAGCGCGCTCGTCGATCACCCGAAGGTCGCCGAGGCCGCCGTCTGCGGTCGCAACGACGCACTCACCGGCCAGGCGATCGTCGCCTACGTCACGCTCAAGGGCGCCGACGAGGGCTCCGTCGAGATGCTCGAGGAGCTCCGCGAGCACGTCGCGCGCAAGATCGGCGCGATCGCCAAGCCGGCGAACATCGTCTTTACGCCGGAGCTGCCGAAGACGCGCAGCGGCAAGATCATGCGGCGGCTGCTGCGGGACGTGGCCGAGAACCGCACGCTGGGCGACACGACGACGCTGGCCGATCCGGCGGTCGTCGAGGAGATCAAGCACCGCGCGGACGCGGAGCCGACCGACGAGTAGCCGTTACGGCTGGCGGCGCTCGAAGACGTCCGTCGAGCCCTTGCCGTCCTTGTTCATCCGGAAGACGCCTGCGTACTTGTCCGAGACCGCGATTCCGTAGCTCAGGGGCTTGAACCCCGTCGTCGTGCCGATGTAGCAGCCGACCTTGATCCCGCGGTAGGCGGCCGGCACGTCCCGCACGTTGGCGAGCTCGCAGGCAACCCGCGTGCCCTTCAGGTAGAAGACGTCGCCCACGCCGAGCTTGAGGTAGCGGCCGCCCCTCGACGCGAGCTTGCGGAAGATCCGCTGCGGCGTGCCCTTCGCGTCGATCTTGTGAACGCTGACGCGGCCGTCCTCGCCGAGCGCGGCGCCGTAGGTGCCGGGGATGAATCCCTTCGCGTTCGCCTCGTAGCAGCCGATGCCCTTGACGCCCGAGGACTCCGCAGCGAGGCAGAGGAGCTTGGTGCCCGCCACGTCCACCGTGTCGCCGAGGCGGATTTCGACGGTGCGGGCCGACGCGGGTCCGGCGAGGGCGAGCGCTGCGAGCAGAAGCGGGACGAGCAGGAGGCGTTTCATGGCCTCAGTCTCCTCACTGCGCCGACGGAGAGGCATCGGGGCGGCCGCGGAGCGCACTGCGGGTTTTCCCCGCTACGCGAGCAGGCGCTCGAACCGGTCCGCGTCGTCGAACGGCCCGATCAGGGCGAGGCGGAGCCGCCCGCCGAGCACGTCTTGCGCGACGCGCTGGGCGTCCTCGACGGTCACCGCATCGAGGCCGGCGAGCACGTCCTCCGGCTCCTCGGCGGCGCCGAGCAGGACCTCGCGCCGCAGGCCGAACATCGTCGTTCCGTGCGGACTCTCGAGCTGGAGCACGAAGCGGCCCTTGGCGAAGCTGCGGGCCTTCTCGAGCTCGTCGGCCGGGACGGGCTCGTCCGCGATCTTCCGGAGCTCGGCGACGATCGTCGAGACGGCGTCGTCGATGCGGGCGATGTCCACGCCGGCCTGCGCGTAGAGCGAGCCGGCGTCGGTGTAGCCCTGGTTCGTGCCGAAGACGTAGTAGGCGAGGCCGCGCCGCTCGCGCACCTCCGTGAAGAGGCGAGAGGACATGCCGCCTCCGAGGACGGTGGCCACGAGCTGGAGCACGTAGCGATCGGGATGGCCGAGCGGGTAGCTGCGCGCTCCGACGATCAGGTGCGCCTGGTCGGAGGTCTTCGTGTGCACCTTGACGGTCGCGGCGTCCTCGATCGAGACGGGCGCCGGCGCGCCGGTCTCGGCGGGCTCGAGGTCGCCGAGCAGCTCTTCCAGGCGGGGCAGGAGGTCGTCCCCGAAGCGGCCGCCGACCCCGACGACCATGCGCTCGGGGCGGTACCAGCTGCCGAGGTAGTCGAGGAACGTCTCGCGCGTCGCGGCCCGCACGGTCTCCTTGCTGCCGATGATGTCCCGGCCGAGCGGCTGGTCGCCGTAGAGGAGCGACTCGTAGACGCCACCGATGAAGTCGCGCGGCGTGTCGTAGTACATGTTCATCTCCTCGACAATCACGCCCTTCTCGCGCTCGATCTCGTCCGGGTCGAGCTTCGAGCGGCGCACCATGTCCACGAGCACGTCGAACGCGACGTCGCGCGACTCGGCCGCGCACCTGACGTAGTAGCCGGTCACCTCCTTGCCGGTGAACGCGTTGAACTCGCCGCCGATGGCGTCGATCTCACCCGCGAGGTCGCGCGCGGTCGGGCGCGTGTCCGTGCCCTTGAAGAGCATGTGCTCGGTGAAGTGGGCGATCCCGCTGGTCTCGCTGGTCTCGTAGCGCGATCCGGCCGCGAGCATGACGACGCAGGAGACCGATTGCGCGTGCGGCATCGGAGCCGTCAGGACCCGGACGCCGCTGGCGAGGCTGTGCCGCTCGAAGACTCCCACGCAGCCATGCTATCGGCGCCGCCCTCGTGCCTTTCGGCGGCGCCGTCAGCGGTCGGCCAGCCGGTACACGAACCTGACGGCCTGCCACGACTCGTCGATCGCGGCCGACTTGTTGTCCACCAGCCCGGCGGCGAGGCCGATCGCCTGCACCGCCGCGAAGTCGAGGTCGGTCTCGATTTTCGCGGCTTTCTTCGGCCAGGCGATCCAGAGGCCGTCGGCCGGGTCGAGCGCGGCCTTCAGGACGGGGAAACGGCGCTCGAGGTCGGCCCGGCTCGTCGTGAAGACGACGACGACGCCGGTGCCCGGCCTCGCGCCGAGCTTCTGCGCGAGCGGCGTTCCCGAGTAGTCCTTATGTCCGCTCATGCCACTCGCGCAGGAGGTCGGCCTCGCGCTCGGGCGTCACGCCAACGCCCTCCACCGTCTGCGCGTGCGCGAGGGTGTCGCGGACCGTCTCCGCGAGCGGCCGGAACGAGAGCCCCGCCTCGACCGCTCGCGACACGTCGGCCTCGAGGAAGCGCTCCATGCCGGGGTTGGGAGCCACCCAGAGCGGCAGCTCCATCCACTCGCCCACTTCGTGCTCGACGAGGAAGGCGTCGTCCACGTGCGTAAAGCTCGCGTCGCTCGCTGTCACGGCGCGGCAGGCGTTGGCGAGGGCACCCATCGTCAGCGCCGGTACCGGCCCTGTGGCGGTGACAGGTCCGCCCGGCCCCCGCTCGGCGACGAGCAAGAGGAATCCGGCGAGGTCGCGCACGTCGACGAACTGGACCGGGCGGTCGGGGGAGCCGGGGACGAGCACCTCGCCGCCGCGGGCGATCCGGTGGGGCCAGTACGTGAAGCGGCCCGTCGGGTCGTGCGGCCCGACGATCAGCCCGGCGCGGACAGCCGTCGCCCGGTTGCCGAAGACGTCCTCGACCGCCCGCTCGCAGAGCGCCTTGAGCGCGCCGTAGTGCTCCTGCACGTCCTCCGTCGTCTCGTCCTCGACCATCGTGAGCGGGCTCGCCTCCGTGACGGGCTCGGCAAAGCCGGCGTAGACGGACTTGCTGGAGACGAAGACGTACCGCCCGACCGCGTCGCGCAGCAGCTCCGCCGAGTCGCGCACGAGCCGCGGCACGTAACCGGACGTGTCCACGACCGCGTCCCAGCTCCGCCCCGCGAGCGGGGCGAGGCCGCCGTCGCGGTCGCCGAGCAGCCTCTCCACATCCGGGTACTCGTCCGGATTCGTCTGCCCGCGGTTGAAGAGGGTGACCTCGTCGCCGCGCGCGAGCGCGGCATCGATCACGGCGCGGCCCAGGAACTTCGGGCCGCCGAGCAGGAGGACCCTCACAGCTCGCCCAGAGCCGCGAGCAGCCGGTCGACCTCCTCGGCCGTGTTGTAGTGGACGATGCCGGCGCGGACGGCGCCCAGCCACGGGTCGAGGCCGAGGCGCTTCATCGTCTCGACCGCGTAGTAGTTGCCCCACCACACGGCGAGGTCGCGGGCGGCGAGCTGCGTTGCCACGTCCTCCGACGTGCGCCCGGGCAGGTTGAAGCAGAACGTCGGCACGCGGCCCTCCATCGACGGCAGGCCGAAGAGCTCGACTCCGTCGGGCAGGCCGGCCAGGAACCGCTCGCCGAGCGAGCGCTCGTGCGCCGCGATCGCGTCCCAGCCGAGCGACTCGACGTAGTCCACCGCGGCGACGAAGCCGGCGAGCAGCTCGTGCTGGCAGGTGCCGAGCTCGAAGCGGTGCCCAACCGGCTCGTTCGCGGCCGGCCGCACCTTGTACGGCCGCCAGCTCTCGAGCAGCTCCTGCTTGCCGAACGCAAGGCCCATGTGCGGGCCGAAGAACTTGTACGGCGAGCAGATGAGCACGTCCACGTCCCAGGCGGCGACGTCGATCGGCCCGTGCGGCCCGTAGTGCACCGCGTCCGCCCAGGCGAGCGCGCCCGCGCCGTGCGCGAGCTCGACGATCCGGCGCACGTCCGGCGCGGTGCCGACGGAGTTCGCCGCGACCGGGAAGGCGACGACGCGCGTTCGCTCCGAGAGCTGCCGCTCCAGGTCGTCGTAGTCGATGGAAAGGTCGTCGTGCACGTCGACGAAGCGGACGACGATGCCGAGGTCGTGGGCGAGCTCGAGCCAGGGCGAGACGTTCGCGTCGTGGTCGAGCTTCGTCACGAGCACCTCGTCGCCCGCGCGCAGCGTCCGCGCGAAGGCGCGCGTGAGGAGGAAGTTGAGGGCGGTCATGCTCGGGCCGAACGCGACCTCCTCGTCCGAGCAGCCGAGGAAGCCGCCTGCGCGCCGCCGCGCGTGCGCGACGAGAGCGTCGGTGCGGCGGGACGTCTCGTACGGCGCGCCGACGTTGGCGTTCGACTCGCGCAGGTAGCCGGCGATCGCGTCGATCACCTCGTCCGGGCACTGCGTGCCGCCCGGGCCGTCGAAGAAGGCGAGCGGGCGCTGGAGTGCCGAATAGCGCGCGCGGACGGCGGCGATGTCGAGCAGGGTTGCGCTCATGCAGGTTCGATCTCCTTGCCGTTGACGGTCCAGCGATAGCGGGGCTTGGCGGTCAGCGAGGCCCCGACGAAGCAGCCTCGCTCGGTGCGGGCGAGCAGCGTGCGCAGCTCGTCGCCCGGAGGCTCGGTGTCGAGCTCGACGTCGAGCGCGACGTCTACCTCGACGAACGCGAAGCGGCCGTCCTCCTCGCGCCGGGTGACGACGCCGGAGGCGCCGGCGCGGGCGCGGCCGGCGAGCCCGGCCCGGTCGAGCGAGTACTCGAGGCTCGTCAGCGCGCAGCGGGCGGCCGCGGCGAGGACGAGGTGCTCGGGCGTCCACGCGGGGTCGTAGGCGAGCGACGGCCCGCCCCGGTCGCTCGCCGCGACCCAGTCGCGGTCGAGCGAGACCGCGAACTCGAGCCGCTTCGCCTTCGCCTCCGCCACGCGGCGAACCGTACCGTTTGACGCGGGAGGCCCGGCGACGGGATGATCGAGCCGCGTGACCGCCCGGCCGCCGCTGGCAGTCCTCGGGCCGACCGGGTACACCGGCCGGCTGGTTGTCGCGGAAGCCCGCCGCGCCGGTCTTCCGCTGCGGCTGGTCGGGCGGCGGCGGGACGCGCTGGAGGAGCTCGCCGGCGCGGGCGACGAGATCGCCGTCGCCGACGCGCGCGACGAGGCGGCGCTACGCGGCGCCTTCGACGGCGCTTTCGCCGTCGCCTCGTGCGCGGGGCCGTTCCTCGAGCTCGGGCCGGCGCCCGTCGCGGCGGCGCTCGCCGCGGGCGCGCACTACCTCGACTCGAGCGGCGAGCAGGCCTGGGCGCTGCTGCTGCAGGAGCGCTTCGGCGAGCCGGCGCGGGAGCGCGGCGTCGCCGTCTGCCCGTGCTTCGGGTTCGACTACGTGCCCGGCGACCTCGCGGCGCGGCTCGCGGCCGAGGGGCTGGAGCCGCTCGACGAGCTGATGGTCGCCTACTCGGTGACGGACGCCTCCGGCAGCCGGGGCACGAAGCGCACGGCGGCCCGCATCCTCGCGCAGCCGCTCGTCGCCTTCGTGGACGGCCGGCTCGTCCCGACCCGGTTCGGTGCCGCGACCCGCACGATGCGCTTCCCGTTCGGCGACAGGACGGTGGCGGAGTGGTGCGGCACCGAGCCGCTGACCGTGCCGCGGCACACGCGCGTGCGGACGGTGCGCTCGTTCGTGCGCGCGCCCGCGGCTGCACGCCGTCTCGGGTGGCTGCTACCGCGGGCCGCGCCGCTCGTGCGGCTCGCCGCGCGGTTCTCCCGCTTCGGGCCGCCGGAGGCAGAGCGAGCAGGGGCGCGCTTCGCCGTCGTCGCGGAGGCGCGCGGCCCCGCCGGAGGCCGCCGCGTGACGGTGACCGGCTCCGACATGTACCTCCTGACGGCGCGGGCGCTCGTCGCGGGTGCCGGGCTGCTCCTGGAGGGCGAGGGTCGTGCGAGCGGCGTCGTCGCCCCGGCCGAGGTCTTCGACGCCCGTCTCCTGCTCGAGCGCCTCGGCCCGCTCTGCCGGCTCGAATCCGCCGAATCGCTCAGCTGAGCCGGTCGCGCCGTCCGGTCCGGCTCCTACTCTGCGTCCGTGCGACGCCTACGGACGTTGAGCGAGGCAGAGTGCTACGCCCGGTGTTACGGGTGGCGGGGCGAGGAGTCGGTGCGCGTGGTCGTGCTGGAGCCGCGGCGCCCGCGCTACGAGCCGTCACACGTCTCGGGCGAGATCCTGCGTGCGCTCTTCGAAGAGAAGCTCGACACGAGAGAGCCTGAAGCGGCCTAGACGATTGATCGGAAAGCGCCCGATCAATCGTCTACAGAGAAAGCTGCTGCCGGCAAACCTCACGTCTGCTCGGGCGCTATTGCGCCCGGCGAGACGGCGGGTACCCGCCGGTGCGTCTTTCCCTTAGATTGAAGTGGGGTACCGGTTCCCTCAAGTCAGCTTGAAGTTCGGCACGCGCCGCGATGACGCGGCGACATTCAGCAACTTCCCTACGAAGCCGCCAGCGCTGGCCTCCGGGCGATAGAACTCGCGTGCAGGAAATCGGGGACTCGTCACCACTTAGCTCGGATTCTCGCGCTCAGCTTCTTCAGCGGTAGGCGCTGAGCTGAGGTCGCTTCGAGCCGGCGGGATTGGCTTCGTGCTGCGGTTCTGCGCGCCGATCTGGCGAAGCGGTAGGGTTGATATCGCTAACGGGACGTGGGTGGAGCTGGAGGTGGTGTGCGCGTAGGCGACCGCTTTCGGCGAGTGCTGCTGGCCGCAGATCATGGAGATTGGCCGATACCGCGAGCAAGGATCGGCTGCAGAGGGGCCACGCTGTCCGATCACCGCTCTACAATCCTGACTAGTGCAGTCAGCGAGACGACCTCATCTGGCCGAGCGGGAGTTCTTCACCGCGCCCTCGAGCGTCGCCCAGCGCCGCTACGAGGCGCTGCGGGCCTACTTCCTCGAGGGGCTCTCCGCGGCGGAGGCCGGCGAGCGCTTCGGCTACACCGAGGCGAGCGTGGCGGCGCTGGTGCGCGACTTCCGCGCCGGTGACCGCGCCTTCTTCCTCGAGCGGCGCCCGGGCCCGCGGGTCGCCCCGGCCAAGGCCGCCGCCCGCGAGGCGGTGCTGGCCCTCCGCGCCCGCGGCCACTCGGTCGACGAGATCAGCGCCGCGCTCGCCGCGCAGGGGAGGCCGCTCAACCGCACCGGGGTGTGGCAGATCCTGCGCGGGGAGGGCTACGAGCGCCTGCCCACCCGTCCGGCCCACGAGCGCGGCGCGCCCCGCCGCGAGCACCCGCCCCGGACGCGGCTCTTGCGCTTCCCGGAGGCGCCCGTCGCGCTCGAGAGCAGCTTCGCCGGGATCATGCTGCTCGTGCCCGGCCTGGTCGAGCTCGACCTGCCCGGGGCGGTCGCAGCCGCCGGCTTCCCCGGCACGCGCGAGATCCCGGCCCTCTCCTCGCTCCTCTCCCTGCTCGCGTTGAAGGCGATCGGGCGCCGCCGGGTCTCGCACGTCGACGACGTCGCCTGCGACCCGGCGCTTGCCGCCTTCGCCGGCCTCGAGAGCCTGCCCAAGGCGACCGCGCTTGGCAGCTACTCCTACCGGCTGGCGCGCCGCCACGACCAGGTGCTGCTCGCCGCGCTCGGCCGGGCGATGGTCGCAAGCGGCCAAGCCCGGGGCGCCGAGTTCGACCTCGACTTCCACGCGATCATGCACTTCGGCGAGGATCTCGCGCTCGAAGAGCACTACGTGCCTCGCCGCTCGCAGCGCACCGAGTCGGTGCTCACGTTCTTCGCCCACGACGGCGCGACGCGTAACCTCGTCTACGCCAACGCCGACCTGCGCAAAGCAGACCAGGCCGACGAGGCGCTCCGCTTCGCCCGCCACTGGCGCGAGGCCGCCGGCACGCTCCCCGAGCTCTTGGTCTTCGACTCCAAGCTGACGACCGGGGCCGGGCTTGCCGCGCTCGAGCGCGAGGGGATCCGCTTCCTCACCCTGCGCCAGCGCAACCCGAAGCTCGTGGCCGCGCTCGGAGCGCTCCCCGCCGAGGCCTGGACGGGCATCCGCCTCGAGCGCCGAGGCCCCCACAACCGTCCCCAGGTGCGCGAGCAGGAGGTCAGCGTGCGCGGCTGCCCGCTGCCGCTGCGCCAGCTCGCCGTGCGCGGCCTCGGCCACGAGCAACCCACCCTGCTGCTCACCAACGACCGCGAGGCGAGCGCCGCCTCGCTCGTCGCCCGCTACGCCAAGCGGATGCTGATCGAGCAGCGCCTCGCCGAGGCGATCCGCAGCTTCCACCTCGACGCGCTCTCCTCCGCCGTCGCGCTCAACGTCGACCTCGACACCACCCTGACCGTGTGGGCGGCCGCCGCCTACGACGCCCTGCGCCGGCGCCTCCCCGGCTACGCGAGCGCCACTCCCGACACGATCTGGCGCCGCTTCGTCTCCACCCCCGGCCTCGTCACGCTCAGCCCGCGCGAGATCGTCGCCCGCCTCCGCTCACGCACCTACAGCCCGGTCATGCGCTCGGCCGACCTGCCGGTCGTCGAGGTGCCCTGGTGGGGTGGCCGCACCCTGCGCTTCGACTTCGCGTGAGCGAAGTAGGGCTCAATTCGCTGTTCGAGAATCCGAGTTAGCGCCGCGCCTACTCGATCTCGGCCAAATCCTCCGACGCTTGGTGCAAGAAGAGCGGCATGCGCGGCGTCGTCTCGCCCTGTGCGACCTGCGCCTCGTTGATGTCGATCAAGCGCGCCAAGTAGACGAGCGCCGCGCGCGCGATCTGTAGCTGCGCGATCGACTGCTCGCGCAACGTGTGCCACTCGACCCGCTCGAGCCACTCCCCCGCCTCCTCCTCGAACAGCATCTCGTGGACGACGAGGAAGCGGTGCGTCGCGGTGTGCCGCCGCTCGAGCAGCTGTGCCAACGGCGTCTCCTGGTCGAGGTCGGCAGCGAGATCGCAGAGAGCGAGGAGGCCGCGGTTGAACGACTGCTGCTGGAGCTTGTCGGCGAGCTGCGGGTCAATCGTCGTCTTTCCGCGCTTCCGCGCGAGCGTGCGGAAGTAGACGTCGCGCACGCGGCCGGTGCCGAAGTAGAGGTGGACGAATCCCGCCACCTGGTCGAGCACGTTCGTCGCAGCCGCGAAGGCATGCACAGCGATGCCGGTGCGGACGCCAAAGCGGGCGTACTCGAGCGTGTCGAGAAAGACGATGCGCTTTCGCACCGCGTCGAGCTCGTCACGCCGAGGCGCCCCGTCGTCGACGGCCAGCCACGTTATGTAGCGCGCGCTGACGTACGCCTGCTTGATCGAGTTGAAGGCGTCAACCAAGTTCTTGACGCGCTGCTGCTCTGCGTCGTCGATGCCGGCGTTCAGGCCGCGGAAGAACAGTGGGTCGAGCTTGTTGACGTCATCGCGGAGGCAACGGTGCGAGACGTGCAGAAAGAGCTCGTGCTCGCGGCACCACTCGAGGTGCGGGTCGGCAAAGCCCACCACCGGGGTCTCGCTGTCCGTCGGCGCCGGCAACGGAGCGCGCGTTCGGTTGAAGTGCTCGAGCGCCTGCGGCCCGCCCTGCTTCAGGATCTCGTCTGGCTTGGCCAGCGCGGCATCGAGCGCAAGCGCGGCCTCGTTCATAACGGTCGGCGCGTGCTCCCTCGCGAATGGCGCGACACCGGCCAGCGCGACACCAACGTTGCCGCAGGCCATCGCGAAACCCGGGTCGAGCGCGAGCGCACCCTCCCACGCAACGAGCCCGTCGAGATCGCGGCCCATCAGGTCGTAGGAGTTGCCGAGGTTCGTCAGCGCCTGCAGCTTGAGGTCGGCGGACACGGCCTCGTCGGCTGCGACGGCCTCGTAGCCGCGGCGGGCGCGCTCGAGGTGCTCGTGCTCGGTCTCGAAAGCGCCGCCGTAGCCGAGCTCGCCGACGGCCAGCTCGAACAAGGCCTGCTCGGCGTTGGCAAGGTTGTATCCGCCGTCGCGTGTGTGGCCGGCGAGCGCCTCCCACAGGTCGCGCCCGCGCGCAGTCATCTCGCGGTCGCGGTTCTGCCGCCCGCCCTCGGTGCAAGCGAACGCGCGGAGCTGGGTGACGAGGACTTCGACGCCTGACGCCGCGTCCGCAAGCGAGATTGCGCCCGACGCGTCACCGGAGTCCAAGAGCGAGATCACGCGCGAGCCGAGTTCGGTCGCATCCGCGGCCGTGTTGATCGCAGTTGGATCAGAAGCGCTCATCGAACGTACGTTCGTTATCATAGCCGACGCTCTTGATCACTGCGCGGAACGTGTCGCGGGCGCGGATTGTCTCGCTACTCGAGCGCGACTTCGCGCCATAACACCGGTGTGCGTCAGCCTCGCGTCAGGCCCGTGTCAGGGTAGCGCTCCATCCTGACAGGCTCCTCGCTCGCCACCGCGGAGGTAACACGTGGACGACAGCGGCCGCCGGATTCCGGCGACCAAATTGCTAACGACTCCCGGAGCGCTCCTGACGCGTACCCATCTACGCGAGCTCGGTCTCGAACGGAGGGCCGTCGATGCGGTCTTTCGCGCATTGCCCGTCGTCTGGCTGCCGGGGTACTCGCGGCCAATGGTCCGCGCCGAGGAGTACGTCGAGCTGCTCGAGCGGAGCGTCTACCGTGGCGACCGGGTCCGGGCGTAACCTCTAGTCATGGCGAGCGCCTGGATCGAACGGCGGCTCAGGAGTGACGGGGTGCGGTACCGCGTGCGGTTCCGTGTCGGAGGGCGCGAGACCGTCCCTCGCTACGGAGGAACCTTTCGCACGATGCGCGACGCGAAGATCCGCCGCGGCTACATCGTCGGCGAGCTCTCCGCCCTGCGCGTACCTGACCTGAAGGTTCTCGCTGCGGCGACCGAGCACCCTACGGTTCGCGTGCTCGCCGAGTCGTGGCGCGCATCCCGCGTCGACGTCGCCGCCGGCACGGCCGCCACCTACGAGGTGAACCTCAAGCGCATCCTGCCGCGACTCGGCAACCGCGCCGCTGCACAGCTCCGACCGGACGACGTCGCAGCGCTCGTCGCCGATCTGAACGCCGAGGGCCTCGCGCGGGAGTCGATCCGGAAGACCCTGGCGACGCTCGCGATGGTGCTCGACTTCGCGGGCGTGACGCCGAACGTGGCACGCGACCGCGTGACGGTGAAGCTACCTCGCGAGACGCGCGCCGAGATCCAGCCGCCGAGCGCCGAGCACGTGCTCGCGGTCCATCACCTCCTCCCCACTCGCTACCGGCTCCCGTTGCTCGTGCTCGACGCGACGGGCATGCGCGTCGGCGAGCTCGAGGCGCTCACGTGGGGCGACGTCGACGAGGCCCGCGGTCGCTGGCGCGTCTCGCAGGCCGTGGCGAAGACGGGCAAGGCGCGGTGGGTACCGGTGCACCCGGTTCTGTTCGAGGTGGTCTGCAGGATCGTCCCGCGTGACGACCGCACGCCCGACCGCCTCGTCTTTCAGGACGTCACCGCCGACCGCCTCCGCACCGCGATCGCGAGGGCCTGCACGGCCGCCGGAGTGCCGACGTTCAGTCCGCACGACCTACGCCATCGCCGGATCTCGCTGGAGCATCTGCGCGGCGTGCCGTGGGCGCGGATCGGCGAGAGCGTTGGCCAGCGCAACCTCGCGGTGACGGCGAATACGTACACCCATGTCCTGAGCGACGAGCAGCAGTTGGACTATGCGAGGCTCGTCCGGTGAACTTCGCGTCCTTTTCGGTTGCGGCGTCGAATGACTCGGTGACCTGGGTCACGGTCGTTGTCGCAGTGGCGGCCGGCGCCGTCGGCTCTCTCCTAACGGCTGTACTCGCCCTCTCAGGGCGACTCTTGCGAATCCGCCGCGAGATCGAGGCGAATAACCGCGCCATTCGCAACATCGACCGTCACCTCGAGACGTGGGTGTCTGATGCAACGGTCGATCTGGTACGCGAACTCGACCGGATACGGAACCAGCTAAACGAGCGAGGCCTCTTCCGTAGCGGCGCCTATGGGGTTGAGATCGGTCGCGCGAAGGAACGCGTCCTACACGCCTATAGGGATCAGGAAAATACGGCACGTGCTCAAGCTGATGAGATTCGCGCCCGCGAAGGCCGGACGCATGGGCTGGTTCGCGCATGGCGATTTCGATCGGACGACCTCGAACTCCGCACGCCTGATCGCGTCCTTCCCGTCCTTGAACGGTGGGCGACGCCACCGACACAGCATCTCAGCCCCACGGATGAGCCTCAGCCTCTCGACAGCGATCCGCGGAATCGAACGGTAGAAACAACTCTCGCGTACCTCGACGCGAAGCCGAACGCCCTCAACTAAGGCCGGCCGCGCTCGGTTGGTGCACACCCCGGTGCACACCTCGCGCCACAAAAAGGGCCGATTTGCAGGGAGGTCCGAATCCCGTATGGGCCTCTACTGCATTCGACTTAAACCCGGAGGCCCAAGTCAGATCCCTGACGGCCTCCATCGCCAAGGATCGGTTGAGCGCGCGCAGGTACACCTGCGTCGTGTCGATCCGCGAGTGATTCATCAGCGCCTGCAGCGATTCCAGCGCTCCGGGGTGGCTTGTCAGGAAGGCGACAGCGAACGCCCTGCGCAGCGCATGCGCTGTCGCCTTCACGCCCGCCCGCCGCGCGACCTTGAGCACGGTTTCCCAGATCACCTTGTTCGAACGCTCGGAGCGGCGCACGGTCGCCAGCCGACGATTCGGGATCACATAGTCGTCCGGCTTGCAGCTGACCTCGGTCGACTCGACGGCCGCGCGCAGGATTTCGAGCAGCTCGTCGGGCATCGGCTTGACCGCGACCTTGCCGTACTTCTCATGGAAGCGCATCGTCCCCTCGACGAGGTCGACGTCCCGCCAGCGCAGCCGACTCGCAGAGTCACGGCGGGTGCCGGTGTACGCAAGCACCGACAGGCAGAGGAACTCCTGCCACCCCTCGCAGGCGAGCAGCATCTTCTCGACCTCGGCGAGCGTGACCGTGACGACGTCGACGTCCTCGGGCCGCAGCCGTCGAGGCCGAGCGATCCGCAACATCGGGTTGCCCTCGATCTCGCCTTCGAGATAGAGCCAGGAGAACAGGCCGCTGAGCGCGCTGTGGATCGAGCCCACCGTTGAGGGTGCACGGCCGATCCACTTGTCGAGAAACGAGCGACAGTCGTTCACCGTCACCTCGCGCACGTCGGCATCCGGCTTCGCCCGCTCGACGTGCTCCACGAGCTTGAAGAGGTAGCGCTCATAGCTGAAGCGAGTGCTCGCCGTTCTGCCCGACCGCGCGAGTTCGCCCATCCACAGGTCGACGGCCCGAGACAACCTCATGACCTGTCCTCTAAATTGAAGGCACGGGCGATCGCGCGTTCGCGCCGCAGTCGCTCTGCCTTTTGCTCTTCCTCGCTAGGCCACTCGTCAACGTCCGGCGGCGGATACTTCTCAGGGTTCAGGATTCGATCCAGAGCCTCCACGGGATCGTCGTGCATCATGATCAGACTGAACGCCTGGCCCTGCTCAAGAGCCCAGCGGAGCGTTCTGCTTAGCTCGCCGTCGAAGCGACGGTCAGCTTCCCACCGGAGCCATCGATCCTGGACAGGCCAGATCCGGCCACTGAGCCCCACCATCGGCTCAGTTTTGCGAGGTCGTCCCATGTAGGTATTCGTACACGATTACTTACACCGTGTCAAGGGGCTGATAGTCGTTTGATGCGGTCGACCAGTTCGCTCACGTAGCCCAGCGTCATGTTCAAGTCGGGGAAGTAGTCGGACGGGTGCGCGCACTCGTTACGGCGATCAAGCAGTCCATGCAACGCCCGCATTGTGTTTGCCTTGTAAACCTTGGCCGTCTTCCCTGCTTCGATTACCTGGAAATCGCTGTGCTCACGAAGGTCTTCCGGTGCGGCGATGCTCCAGTTGCTCATCGCGGCAGCGAGAGATGCACCGTGTGTCGTTGCTAGAAAGTTATGCAGGAAGTCGACGAACCCGGCCCAGGCGAGCACGTGCGCGGCATGGAACAGCCCGCTCTGAACAGCGCGAAGGCTCTCCCGAAAAAGCTCGTCCTGGCCGAGCGAAAGGTCGTCGAGCCTCGCGTACGAATTCTCGAGGCTAATGATCCTCTCACTCGATTCCTCGTGCGTAGCCAGAATCGCCTTGGCTTCCGCTTCTAGATCAGAGACCAGCCCCAGAACTTCACGAACCGCGGCCTCGACGCTCATCCAAGACTGACGAGACCCTTGAGGTGCTTGGCCATCGAGGCGAAGAGCTTGTCGTACAACTCGCCATCACCGCTCGGTGGTAGTTGGAGCTGGATGTTCACCGTCAACGCAATCTTGCTTTGCTCAACTCCGGCAGCCACCGAGCTCCTCCGCGCATTGCCGGGCTCAGACGACTCCGAACGACTCTTCTCACCACCTGCGCTGGCGCGGGTAGCTGCCGGAGCGCCGTCGAAGTCGCCAAAATCCGTGAACACCCTAAAAGTGCGGACAGCCAATCGCTGCACACCCGCTGCGTAGTCCGTCCTCGCCCGCGCGAATGCCATCAGCGCCTCGTCATCTTGACGGTGGGCGTCCGGGTACAGCGCGAAGAGTGCCGGATAGGCATTCCGAACCCCAGCGCCAACCTTCGCCTTGTCACCCGCACGGAGGGCTAGATAGAAGTCTGTCGGCTTACCCGCTGTATCTAAGATCCCCACCTTCTTCATCAGTGACAGACTCACCTGGTTGTTACCTCCGCCGAAGCCGAGCCCGGCAAGCCACTTCGCATCCGCCTTCTCAGGCACGCCGATCGACGGGATCTTTACCAGTAGGCGCTTGAGGCTTTCCGGTACAGGCGTGTAGGGAAACTCAGCATTACCAGCCATGTATCACAGTGTACGACCCAGAGCGGATGTCTATACCCCGGTCATCAGGGGCTCCTCATTTTCAACTCTTTCCCCGGTGTTACAGACCGGGGAAAGCGCGTCAGCCGTCACGCCGCCTGTGCCACCGCTTCGGCATACGGAGCGAGCAGCGCGTCCAGGTCGACTTCCAGCGGTGCCGCCCCCAGCTCGTTCGGCGCGTATCCGTGTCTCGTTGCCTCGCGGCGCCGGGACGCGTACACGCTCTGCGGATAGTAGGACGTCGCCAGCCCGAGGCTTTCCAGATCGAGGAACATCGAGAGCCGTTCGCCCTGCGCGTAGGTGATCTCTCCCCGCTCGACCCGTCCCGCGATACGCACGGCCTGCTGCTCGCGGCCAAGCCGCCGAACCTCCCCGCTCAGCTTGCCGAAGCGTGAGTGCCACACGCTCGCCAGGAGCAACGGGGTGACGATCTCCAGAGGACACGCGAGCGGATCGAAACCCTCTTGCGCCTCAAGCCGGATCAGCCCGAAGGGCTCGCCCTGCTTGGTCTTGAGGTTCCGGCAATACGAACGCGCCTTGACCTTGTCGCTAGCTCGTGCGGTGAAGTAGACCGTCGAGCGCGGCACGCCGACCGAGCGCGTCCGCCAGCCATTCGGCAGCCGAGCCGCCGCCAGCGCGTCGAGCAAGAGCTTCCCGTCCGCCGGCCGGCAGCGCGCGTCCACCGCCACGTCGAGACGCGTCACCCACGCCGGCTCGTAGCTGATGATCCCCACGACCGCCATCCGCTCAAGCAGCCGATCCACCGCTGACCCAACCTCCCCCGGTGAACAGAGCGCCCCCTCGTCGGCCAGCTTCGCCTGAACGTACAGCCGGTTCCTGTCCGCCTTCCAGAAGCTGGCGGACCGCCCAAGCGCGTGCACCCACTTCCCCCAGGAAGCCCGCTGGCCGAGCATCTTCCCGCGCCGACTCATCACCCCGTCCATCTCATTCAAGCGCCCGATCGATCTCGATCCCGTCATGTCGAACCCAAGCGTCATGTCATCCACCCCGAACGCGACCACGTCATAGCGGCTCGCGGGACTCTCGACGCGCGCCCCGCCCTGCCCCCCAACGCCGGTCATGCTGCTTCGGCCTCGTCGTCGAGAGCCGCCGCGATCTCCCGCATGATGATCGCTGCAACGGTGAACGCGGTCGCCGCCGCGAGGTGCTCGCCGCCCCCCGCGAGCGCTGCGCGCTCGGTGTGGGACGCCGCGAGCACCTCGTACTCGTACGCCTTCCGGAGCAGCCGGTCAGCGGCGCTCATCGGGCGCCTTCTTGCCGCGCGCCCTTAGGGCCTATCCCGCTTGGGCGAGGGCGAGTCGGGCGGCGTGGGCTTTCTTGAAGGCGATCAGGCCGGCGGCGAGTTGGAGCAGGGCGAGGTGGTTCTCGTCTTTCTTCGACCAGCGGATCA
>Ga0209514_10004425_pt1 | contig 18888 bp, 15 predicted proteins | sample Subgrocontami58m_FD_187452 | JGI IMG/M metagenome (GOLD analysis project Ga0209514, IMG submission 187452) | Subsurface groundwater microbial communities from S. Glens Falls, New York, USA - GMW37 contaminated, 5.8 m (SPAdes) (version 3) | ecosystem: Environmental > Aquatic > Deep subsurface >...
GTACGGCAGCCCCACCGAGCCCGCGCCGCACGAGTCGATCACCGGCCTGGAATTCTTCGACAAGGTGATCAGCGTCGACCAGAGCCCGATCGGCCGCACGCCGCGCTCCAACCCCGCCACGTACACGGGCCTGTTCACCCCGATTCGCGAACTGTTCGCCTCGGTTCCGGCCGCGCGCGAGCGGGGCTACGGCCCGGGACGCTTCTCCTTCAACGTCAAGGGCGGGCGCTGCGAAGCCTGCCAGGGCGACGGCTTGATCAAGGTCGAGATGCACTTCCTGCCCGACGTCTACGTGCCCTGCGACGTGTGCCACGGTAAGCGCTACAACCGCGAGACGCTCGAGATCCAGTTCAAGGGCAAGACCATCCACGAAGTGCTGCAGATGACCGTCGAGGCGGGCCACGAGTTCTTCCGCAACGTGCCGGTGGTCGAGCGCAAGCTCCAGACCCTGCTCGAAGTGGGGCTGGGCTACATCCAGCTCGGCCAGTCGGCGACCACGCTCTCCGGCGGCGAGGCGCAGCGCGTGAAGCTCTCGCAGGAGCTTTCCAAGCGCGACACCGGGCGCACGCTCTACATCCTCGACGAGCCCACGACCGGGCTGCACTTCAAGGACATCGACCTGCTGCTTTCCGTCTTGCACCGGCTGCGCGATGCGGGCAACACGGTGGTGGTGATCGAGCACAACCTCGACGTCATCAAGACCGCCGACTGGATCATCGACCTCGGCCCCGAGGGCGGCGACGGGGGCGGGCGCATCATCGCGCAGGGGACGCCCGAGGACGTGGCGGCGAATCCCGCGAGCTTCACCGGGCGCTATTTGCGCAACGTCCTGGGCAAGAAGGAGAGGCGCGCCGCCTGACGGAAGCGCGCCGGCGAGGCTGCATGGGTTGTGCGCGCGTGCGCCGCGCTGGTAGGATGGATAGCTGCAATCGTCGAGACACCAGGCCCATGAACCCCAAGACGTTCTCCATCACGCTCCCCGCGAAGCGGCTGAAGTTCATCGACGAATACCGCAAGGCCCATTCCCTCAAGGGCCGGTCCGACGTCATCGAGATCGCCCTGTCGCTGCTGCAGGAAGCCGAGCGCGAATCCGAGATCAGCGAGGCGCCCGAGGAAGACGATCTCTCCGACGTCGACCTGAGCGCGGGCCGCGATCGCGACGAACAGGCCGACTAAGAGCGGCCGGCCGGTCCCCGATCTCCCGCCCTGCCCCGCCGGCGGGGCTCATGCCGCGCACGCGGCAAGTCCAAAATGTCCGTTGTGACCGAGGTCACGTCAATCAAATATTGACATCCGCGTCATTGAATAGTGGTTCAATTGCGCGCGTCGAGGAGGTTTCGCGGCTGTAGCAGCAGGGAAGCCGACGGGGATACCGCGGGGTACAGGGCCCGTCCTGTTGCAGGATTGCAACAAGTTGCGCTCATGACGATGTCAAGTCTCGCCCAATTGATCAATGTCAAATGCCGGGCGAATAGTTAAAGGTATTCAAGGCAAATCTGTCTTGGGGAAAGGCATGATTCAGGGAGATATCGAAAGCCTTCTGTTCGCCGCCGTGGCCGCGGCGTTCTTCGCATTCTCCACGGCGGCCCTAGCCGACCCGGGCTCGCGCCTGGAGCGGCTCACGCAAGTCCACCAGGCACACCTCCGGCCCGCTTGCGCCGGCTCGCACCTTCAAACCTGTTTCATGACCGTGTGGTTCCGGGCACCGGTCAGCTTGTCGCTCACAACCCCGGATCGGGAGACAGCATGAAAAGTTCACATAGGTTGCTAGCGCTGTGCGTGTTCGTCGCCGGCCTTGCCGGATATGCGCCGGCGATGGCGCAGCAGGCGGACAGGTCCGCCGCGGGGGACAAGGTCTGTACCTCGTGCCACGACGAGAATTGGGCAAAACCCATCCTGTCGATCTACCAGACCAAGCACGGAGTGAAGGCCGATGCGCGCACGCCGGGCTGCCAGACCTGCCACGGCGCGAGCGCCGAGCACGTGAAGGCCTCGGGCGGCGTCCCGCCGGACATGACCTTCACGAAGAAGTCGAAGAACCCGCCGCAGGCGCGCAGCGACACCTGCATGGGCTGCCACAAGCGGGACAGCAATCGCTCGCACTGGCAAGGCAGTATGCACCAGGCGCGCGACATCACCTGTGCCAACTGCCACACCGTCCACGCGCCCAGGGACCCGGTGCTGACCAAGGTCACCCAGCCCGAAGTCTGCTTCACGTGCCACAAGCAGCAGCGCTCGGAAATCAACCGGCCTTCCCGTCACCCGATCCTGGAAGGCAAGGTCGCATGCTCCGACTGCCACAACCCGCACGGCTCGGTCGGGCCGAGCCTGATGAAGCGCAACAGCGTGGTCGAGACCTGCTACCAGTGCCATGCGGAAAAACGCGGGCCCTTCGTGCACAACCACGAACCGGTCCAGGAAGACTGCACCAACTGCCACAATCCGCACGGCACCGTCGCCGACAGCATGCTGAAGATGCGTCCGCCCATGCTGTGCCACCAGTGTCACACGCCGCACGGCGGCCAGGTTCTGCAGTTGACCGGCCAGCTGCCGACCCAGCCCACTGCCACCTCCAGCGGCAAGAGCGGCATCAACTACACCCAAGGGAGGGGTTGCGTGAACTGCCACACGCAGATCCACGGCAGCAACAACCCGAGCTTCACCAACCCAACAGTGCAGTTCTTCCTGCGCTGAGAAAGGGCGAACCATCATGAAGACGACCAAACAGAGCCTTGCCTTCGGCCAATCCCTCATCGCCCTTGCGGTGCTTGCCGCTTTCGCTCCTGCGCGCGCCCAGGAACTCACTCAGCCCGGAAGCTCGGTGAGCGTCGGGGTGGGTGCGGTCAGCGGCGACGAAAAGGACCGGGCGCGGTTCGGAATGTTCAACGGCCTGCGTGAGCACAGCACCTACGGGCTTTTCGACTTCAACTACGTCAAGCGCGACGACGCGGCCGGATTCTGGACGCGGTTCACTGGGCGCAACCTGGGCCTGGACACCCGCGAGCTGAACTTCTCGCAGGAGAAGCAGGGAGACTGGAAGTACTCTCTCGACTACAACGAGATGGTCCGCTACGATCCACGCACCATCAACACCGGCATGACCGGCGCCGGAACGACCACCCCGACGGTCGTGCGGCTGGCGACCCCGGGAAGCGGACAGGACGTCAATCTCGACCTGAAGCGCAAGGGCGTCACGCTGGCCGCCGAGAAGTGGTTCTCGCCCTCGCTGCAGTTCCAGGCCAGCTTCAAGAACGAGGACAAGGATGGCGCCCGCATGTTCGGTAAGGGGTTCGCCTGCAGCGCATCGTGGGTTGCCGCCGGCTCCTGCGCCACGAGCACCACTCAGTGGGCCATATTGGCGCTGCCCGAGCCGGTCAACGCTACGACCCGGCAATTCGAGGCCAAGCTGAACTGGAACAGCGGGAATTTCCTGCTGACCGGCGGCTATTACGGCTCGTTCTACACGAATTCGAACGGCACGCTGACGCCGACCATCCCGGGGACCTTGAACAACCCGCTCGGCGCCGCCACGACGGTCGATGCGGGGCTGCGGACCACCCTGGGCTTGCCGATGGGGCTCCCGCCTGACAATCAGGCGCACCAGTTCTACGTCGACGGCAACTACACCTTCACGCCGACGACCCGCGCGACCTTCAGGTACGCATACACCCATGCGACGCAAGACAAGGACTTCGGAAGCGCCGGGCTGACGGGCGCTCCCGCCGGCAGAGCCAACCTCGGCGGCGAGATCAATACGACGCTCATCCAGGCGGGCGTGAGCGCGCGTCCGTTGCCCAAGCTCAACCTGCTCGCCAACGTGCGCTACGAGTCCAAGGACAACAAGACGCCGATCGCTCTCTACAACATCGAGGGCACGACGACCTGGACGAACGGCGCGCCTTCGCCGAAGAAGCTCACTGCCAAGGGCGAGGCGAGCTATCAGCTGCCCGCGGGCTATCGGGGGACCCTGGGCGTGGATTTCGAGCAGGTGGATCACGGCGCCTTCACGTCGACCGATCAGGTCGCAGGTCTTTCGGGACTGCGGCAGAAGACCGAGGAAACCGGCTACCGGCTCGAAATGCGCAAGTCCATTTCCGACTCGGTCACCGGGGCGCTCAGCTACGTGGCCAGCCGCCGCACGGGCGATTCGCCCTGGCTGAAGCCCGCAAGCGGCACCTCGACCGGGGTCTTCCAAGCCGACCCGAACTGCGTGTCCGCAACGGTGGGCGGCGTTCCGAACGCCTGTATCTATAGCCGCACCGGCATCTTCCCGATCATGTTCGAGGACCGCGAGCGCGACAAGATCAGGCTGTGGACCAACTGGACGCCGACCGAGCGGCTCTCGATGCAGTTCTGGATCGAGGACGGGACCGACAAGTATCACGGTCCGACCGAGAAGGGCCTCAAGGATTCCGGAATGCGTCTCTACAGCCTCGACGCGTCCTACACCCTCACCGACACGTGGAGACTGACCGGCTACTGGTCCCACGGCGACCAAATGATCCACGTCGCACATTCGACCGGCTATATGCTCGCATTGCGTGACGTCAACGACGCCGTGGGCCTGGGCCTGGTCGGCAAGCCCAACGAGCGACTGCAACTGGGCGCCAATCTGACGTACCTCAACGACAAGAACGTCTACGGCCAGACGCTCGACCCGCTGGGCTCGGCGGCCAACCTGGCGTTCCTGGCGGCGAACGGGCTGCCGGATGTCACGTACCGCGTGGCCAGGCTGAACCTGTTCGGCCAGTACGCGCTGGACAAGAAATCGTCCATCCGTGTCGATCTGATCCGCCAGCAGTCGAAGTTGAACGAATGGACGTGGGGATACAACGGCGTGCCCTACGCGTATTCCGACAATACGACCATCACCTCGAATCCGGACCAGAGCGTGACGTTCGTCGGGGCGACCTACATCTACAGCTGGAAATAGCATCGGGACGGGCATCCGCCCGAACCTGCTGAACCCCGAAGGCCTTGCGGGATCTCCCGCAAGGCCTTCTTCTTTTTCAGTCGCGCGGGGTGGCGCGCCGCTTGGACAGCCGACTGTCGCATGCGTAGAATTGTCCCGCTGCGGGGCGCTTCCCGCAACAGTGTCTGGGGAGACATCGATGAACAAGACTTTCGTCCTGGTCGCTGCGCTGCTGGGAATCGCCGGAATCGCGGCCGGCGCCTCGGCGCAGGAGCCGGGCGGCACGCTGAAGAAGATCAAGGACTCGGGCAGGATCGTGATGGGAACGCGCGATTCGTCCGCTCCGCTCGCCTACACGCTCGGGGGCGGCCGGTACACCGGCTACCACGTGGAGATGTGCGAGCGGATCATCGACGCGATCAGGAAGCAGATCAACACCCCCGCGCTCAAGATCGAGTACACCCTGGTGACTTCGCAGAACCGCATCCCGCTGGTGGAGAACGGAACGGTGGACATCGAATGCGGGTCGACTACCAACAATGTGGCGCGGCAAAAACAGGTGGCCTTCGGTCTCACCACCTACATGACCGAGGTCCGCATGGCGGTGAAGGCGAACTCCGGGCTGACCTCGATCAACCAGTTGAACGGCAAGAGCGTCGTGACCACCACCGGCACGACCTCGGTGCAGCACCTGCGCAAGCACGAGCGCGCCACCGGCATCGACTTCAAGGAGATCTACGCCAAGGACCACGCCGACGCCTTCCTGCTGCTCGAATCCGGCCGCGCCGATGCCTTCGTGATGGACGACAACATCCTCGCGGGGAACATCGCCAATTCCAGGAACCCGAAGGACTTCGTCATCACCGGCGAGGTGCTGTCGGTGGAGCCGATCGCGGTCATGTTCCGCAAGGACGATCCTTTGTTCAAGAAGGCCGTGGACGACAGCCTCCGGGCCATGATGAAGAGCGGCGAGCTGGAAAAGCTCTACGCCAAGTGGTTTCAGTCGCCGATTCCGCCGCGCGGCAGCAACCTGAACATGCCGATGGGCGTCACGCTCAAGAGCCTGATCGCGAACCCGAACGACAGGCCCATGGAGGACTACGCGAAGAAGTAGTCGCGCCCCCTGCGACCCGGCCCGCCGCCGAAGCACTCGCCGGCGGGCATTTTTACGCGAACCGCCGCGAAATCGTACCCAGAGCATGAAGTACCAGTGGGAGTGGCAGGTTTTCCTGCGCGACGACGGCAGCGGACGGACCTATCTCGAGTGGATGGCCTCGGCCTGGGGATGGACGCTGTCGGTCTCGGCCTGCGCGTGGATCGTCGCGCTTGTCCTCGGCTCGCTCGTCGGGACGCTGCGCACCGTGCCCGGGAAGGGCTGGCAACGAAGCGGCGATGCCTGGGTCGAGTTGTTCCGCAACATCCCGCTGCTGGTGCAGATATTCCTCTGGTACCACGTCGTGCCCGCGCTGGTCCCGGCGCTCAAGGGCCTGCCCGCGTTCGTGCTGGTGGTGTTCGCGCTCGGATTCTTCTCCTCGGCACGCATCGCGGAGCAGGTGCGCGCGGGCATCCAGTCGCTGCCGCGCGGCCAGCGGCTGGCCGGCCAGGCCCTCGGCCTGACGCTCGCGCAGACCTACCGCCACGTCATCCTGCCGATGGCGTTCCGGGTCGTGATACCGCCGCTCACCTCGGAGGCGATGAACATCATCAAGAACTCCTCCGTGGCGTTCGCCGTGAGCATCTCCGAGCTGACCCTGTTCGCGATGCAGGCGCAAGAGGAGACCTCGCGCGGCATCGAGATCTATCTCGCCGTCACCACGCTGTACATCGCCTCGGCGTTCTCGGTCAACCGGGCGATGGCCTGGATCGAGGCGCGCATGCGCGTGCCGGGGACGATCGGGGGAAGCAGGTGATGCTCGATCTCGACCTCGCCTTCTTCGACCCGGAGACAATCACCCGGTATGTCGCCAAGGGATTCGTCTTCAGCCTGCAGTTGACCGGCATCGCCGTGGCGGGCGGCATCGCGTTCGGCACGCTGCTCGCGCTCGCGCGCCTGTCGGGCCGCAAGTGGCTGGAAGCGCCGGCGGCGATCTACGCGAACGGCATGCGCTCGATCCCGCTGGTGATGGTGATCCTGTGGTTCTACCTGCTGATCCCCTTCCTGACCGGCCGCTCGATCGGCGCCGAGCTCTCGGCGGTCATCACCTTCGTCGCGTTCGAGTCGGCGTACTACTCCGAGATCGTGCGCGCGGGCATCCAGTCGGTGCCGCGCGGCCAGGTCTACGCCGGTCAGGCGCTCGGCATGAGCTATGCCCAGAACATGCGCCGCGTGGTGCTGCCGCAGGCGTTCCGCAACATGCTGCCGGTGCTGCTCACCCAGACCATCATCCTGTTCCAGGACACCTCCCTCGTGTACGCGATCGGCGCCTACGACCTGCTGAAGGGCTTCGAGCAGGCCGGCAGGAACTACGGCCGCCCGATCGAGGCGTATCTGCTCGCCGCCGTCGTGTACTTCGTGATCTGCGTCTCGCTGTCGCAGGCGGTGAAGCGCCTCCAGGCGAAGCTTGCGATCGTGCGCTAGGATGAATCCTTGATGATCGAGATCAAGAACGTCAGCAAGTGGTACGGCGACTTCCAGGTGCTCAGGGACTGCAGCACCCGCGTCGACAAGGGCGAGGTCGTGGTCGTGTGCGGCCCTTCGGGATCGGGCAAGTCCACCCTGATCCTTTGCGTCAACGCGCTGGAGCCGATCCAGCAGGGCGATATCGTCGTCGACGGCATTTCCCTGCGCGACCCGAAGACCGAACTGCCGAAGCTGCGCGCGCGGGTCGGGATGGTGTTCCAGCACTTCGAGCTCTTCCCCCACATGTCGGTGGCCGAGAACCTCGCCATCGCGCAGGTGAAGGTGCTCGGCCGCACCCGGGAAGAGGCGCACGACAAGGGCGCGAAGCTGCTCGAGCGCGTGGGCCTCGCGGACCAGGCCGCCAAGTATCCCGCCCAGCTCTCCAGCGGCCAGCAGCAGCGCGTGGCGATCGCGCGCGCTCTCGCAATGGATCCCATTGCGATGCTGTTCGACGAGCCCACTTCCGCGCTCGATCCCGAGATGATCAAGGAAGTGCTCGACGTCATGGTCGACCTCGCCAACGAGGGCATGACCATGATGGTCGTCACCCACGAGATGAGTTTCGCCCGCAAGGTCGCGCACCGCGTGGTCTTCATGGACCACGGCGAGATCGTAGAGGACGACGGCAAGGAGGCGTTCTTCGAGAGGCCGCGCTCGGAGCGCGCGCAGCTGTTCCTGTCGAAGATCCTGCGTCACTGATCGTGCGCAGGCCGCGCGTCCCGGTCCTGGTGCTGGCGGCGCTCCTCGCCGCGGGGCCGGTCCTCGCGCGGGATCGCGACGCCTTCGGCGAGCCGGCGGCGGGGCGCAGCGGGCGGCAGGCCGTCCACGCCGGTCGCTTCATGATCGTCGCGGCGCACCCGCTCGCGGCGCGGGCCGGGTACGAGGTGCTCAAGTCCGGCGGCAACGCAGTCGATGCGGCGATTGCGGCCCTGCTCGCGCTGAACGTGGTCGAGCCCCAATCCTCGGGGATCGGCGGCGGAGGGTTCGCGCTGGTGTACTCGGCCGCAGAGGGACAACTCACCGCCTGGGACGGCCGCGAGACCGCGCCCGCGGCGGCGAAGGCCGAGCGCTTTCTCACGCCGCAGGGCCGGCCGATGAGTTTCGCGGAGGCGATCCGCTCCGGAAGATCGGTCGGCGTGCCGGGGCTCGTGCGCCTGTTCGAGGCCCTGCACGGTCGGCACGGCCGCATGCCCCTCGCGCAGCTGTTCGAGCCCGCGATCCGCCTGGCCGAGGAAGGGTTCGAGATCTCGCCGCGGCTCGCCCGCCTGATCGCGCAGGACGCGCTGCTGCGCGCCAGCCCATCGGCGCGCGCGCATTTCTTCCATCCCGACGGCACGCCGAAGGCGAGCGGCGAGCGGCTGCGCAATCCTGAGCTGGCGCAGGTGCTGCGCCGCGTCGCCGCGGAGGGCGCGGCCGCCTTCTACTCGGGCGAGATTGCGCGCGATGTGGTGGCCGCGGTCGCCGCCCAGCCCGTGCCCGGCGACCTCACGCTCGAGGATATGGAGGGCTACCGCGCCGTTGAGCGTGCACCGATCTGTTTCGACTACCGCCGCGAACGGGTCTGCGGGATGCCCCCGCCTTCTTCGGGGGGCGTCACGGTCGCCATGATCCTCGGCCTGCTCGAACGCTTCCCAATGGGCCGCCTGCGCCCGGCATCGGCCGAGGCCGTGCACCTGTTCGCCGAGGCCGGGCGCCTCGCCTACGCCGACCGCGACCGCTACATCGCCGACCCCGAATTCGTGCCCCAGCCCCTCGCTCAACTGCTCGACCGCGATTACCTGCGCAGGCGCAGCCGTCTGATCTCGACCGAACGCAGCATGGGCGCCGCGCAGCCGGGCACGCTTGCCTCCGTGCCGCCGCGCGCCGAAGACACCACGTCCGAGCTGCCTTCGACCACCCACCTGTCGGTGGTCGACGCCGAGGGCAACGCGGTGGCCCTCACCGCTTCGATCGAGGCGCCCTTCGGCAGCCGCATCCTGGTGCGCGGTTTCCTGCTGAACAACCAGCTCACCGACTTCGCCCGGGGTCCGCGCGCTGCCTCGGCCAAGGCGGCGAATCGCGTGGAGGGCGGCAAGCGGCCGCGCAGCTCGATGGCACCGACGATGGTGTTCGACGGCCGCGAACGCCTGCGCCTGGTGATCGGCTCGCCGGGCGGGCCGCAGATCATCAACTTCGTCGCGAAGACGCTGGTCGGCGTGATCGACTGGAAGCTGGACGTGCAGGACGCCGTCGCGCTGCCCAATTTCGGCAGCCGCAACCGCGGCACCGAGCTCGAACGGGGATCGAAGCTCGAAGCGCTCGCGCCCGAATTGCGCGCACGCGGCCACGACGTCGAGCTGATCGACATGCCGAGCGGCCTGCACGGCATCGCGATCACGCCGCAGGGCCTCGTCGGCGGCGCAGATCCACGGCGCGAAGGCGTCGCGTTGGGCGAGTAGGCGTGCGCGCGGCTACACTGCGGTCATGAGCACGACCAACGCGCCGGCTGCGGATCCGGCGGTCTCCGCGGCCTGGAGCGCCATCCAGCGCAGCCACCGCCTGGAGGAAGTCCACGCCGTGGCCGCGCTGCGCGCGCGACTCGCGCTGTCCGGGGAGCAGCGCGCGCGCATCGGCAGGGAAGCCTACCGGCTCGCCGCCGCGGTGCGCGCGGCTTCGCAGAAGTCCTTGAGCGCCGAGGCGTTCCTGCGCCGCTACAGCCTGTCGACGCGCGAAGGCGTGGTGCTGATGTGCCTCGCGGAGGCGCTGCTGCGTATCCCCGATGCGGAAACGGCCGACGCGCTCATCCGCGACAAGCTCGCCGGCGGCGCCTGGCACGCGGGGCCTGACGCGGCGGGCGATTCCGGCCTGCTCGTGAACGCCGCCTCGTGGGCGCTGATGCTCACCGGTCGCCTGGTCGACTGGCGCGCGGCCGAGGGCGCGGCCGAGGCGGTGATGCGCCGCCTGGTCGCGCGCGCCGGAGAGCCGCTCGTGCGCACCGCGATCCGCCACGCGCTGCAGATCATGGCCCGACAGTTCGTCGCCGGCGAATCGATCGCCTCCGCGCTCGAGCAGGCGCGTCCCGGCTACCGCTATTCGTACGACATGCTGGGCGAGGCCGCGAGAACCGCGGCCGACGCCGAGCGCTATTTCGCGGCCTACCACGACGCGATCGCCGCGGTCGGTGCGGCCGCGCGATCGGGCGAGCCGCTCGAGGCGCGCCCGGGGCTGTCGATCAAGCTCTCCGCGCTGCACCCGCGCTTCGAGATCGCGCAGAGCGGGCGCATCCTCGCCGAGCTGCTGCCGCGCGTCGCCGAGCTGTGCCGGGCCGCGGCGCAGGGCGGAATCCCGCTCACCATCGATGCCGAGGAGGCCGACCGCCTCGTGCTGTCGCTCGAGCTGTTCGAACGCCTCGCGCGCGAGCCCAGCCTCGCGGGATGGGACGGGCTCGGACTCGCGGTGCAGGCCTACCAGAAGCGCGCGCTCGCGGTGTGCGACTGGGTGGCCGCGCTCGCGGCGGATTCCGGGCGGCGCATCATGGTGCGGCTGGCGAAGGGCGCCTACTGGGACACCGAGGTGAAGCACGCGCAGGTGCTCGGCCTCGCGGGCTATCCGGTGTTCACGCGCAAGAGCGCGACCGATCTCTCGTACATGGCCTGCGCGCAGGCGCTGCTCGCGGCGGGCGAGCGCGTGTTCCCGCAGTTCGCGACGCACAACTGCCACACCGCCGCGTTCGTGCTGGAGTGCGCGGGCGCGCGGCTGGACCTGGAGTTCCAGAAGCTCCACGGCATGGGCGACGCGCTCTACGAGGCGCTCGCCTCCGAGGGCGCCGGCCTTGCCTGCCGCGTCTACGCGCCGGTCGGCAACTACCGCGACCTGCTCGCCTACCTCGTGCGCCGCATGCTCGAGAACGGCGCCAACGCCTCGTTCGTGCACCAGGTCGCCGACGTCGCGATTCCGCTCGAGCGGCTCGTCGCCGATCCGATCGCGCTGACGCCGGACCCCTACGTGCCGAATCCGCGCGTGCCGCTGCCGCGCGACCTGTATGCCGAGCGCCCCAATTCGCGCGGCATCGATCTATCCGATCTCGAAGTCCTCGCGCGCCTCGAAGTCCGCGTCGCCGAGGACCGTGCGCGGCCCGCGGCGCCCGCCGAGGGCAAGCACGCGATCACCGAGCCCGCGGACCGCGCTCGAGTCGTCGGAACGCTGCGCTGGTCCGCGGGCGCCGACGTGGACAGAGCGCTCGAGCGCGCCGCGTCCGCGTGGCGCGCCTGGGACGCGCGGCCTGCCGCGGAGCGCGCGGCGATCCTGGAGCGCGCCGCGGAGCGAATCGAATCGGCGCCGGGGGAGTGGATCTCGCTGCTCGCGCGCGAGGCGGGCAAGTGCTTCGCCGACGGCGCGGGCGAAGTGCGCGAGGCAGCGGACTTCCTGCGCTACTACGCGGCGCGAGCGCGCGCCGAGTTCGGCGCGCCGCTCGCGCTTCCCGGGCCCTCGGGCGAATCGAACACGCTCGAGCTCGCGGGCCGCGGCGTGTTCGCGTGCATCAGCCCGTGGAATTTCCCGCTCGCGATCTTCGTCGGCCAGGCCGCGGCGGCGCTCGCCGCGGGCAACAGTGTGGTCGCCAAGCCCGCCGAGCAGACCCCGCTCGTGGCCGCGCGCGCGGCCCGGCTGCTGCACCAGGCGGGCGTGCCCGAGGACGCGTTCCGCCTCGTCCACGGCGACGGCGAATCGGTGGGCGCGGCGCTGGTACGCCATCCGCTCGTCGCCGGCGTCGCCTTCACCGGCGCGTTCGAGACCGCGCAGGCCATCGCTCGCGCGCTCGCCGCGCGCGACGGGCCCATCGTGCCCTTCATCGCCGAGACGGGCGGCCTGAACGCGATGCTCGTGGACTCTTCCGCCCTGCCCGAGCAGGTCATCGCCGACGTGCTCGCATCGGCGTTCAACAGCGCCGGGCAGCGCTGCTCGGCGCTGCGCATCCTGCTCGTGCAGCAGGAGGCCGCGCCGCGCGTGCTGGAGATGCTCGCGGGCGCGATGCGCGAGCTGCGCGTCGGCGATCCCGGGCGCGCCGACACCGACGTGGGCCCGGTCATCGACGCGCAGGCGCAGGCTTTGCTCGAGCGCCACATCGCCGCACTCGAGAAGAACGCCCGGTTGATCGCGCGCTCGCCGCTTGCGCAGGAAACCGCCCTCGGGTCCTTCGTCGCCCCGGTCGCGTTCGAGCTGCCGATCGCCGATCTGCCGCGGCGCGAGGTGTTCGGGCCGGTGCTGCACGTGGCCCGCTACGCCCCGGCCGAGCTGGAACGCGCGCTCGCGGCCGTCGCCGGCACGGGCTACGGGCTCACGCTCGGCATCCACAGCCGGCTCGACGCGTTCGTGCGCCGCGTGCGCTCGCTGCTGCGCGCGGGCAACACCTACGTGAACCGCAACATGATCGGCGCGGTCGTCGGCGTGCAGCCCTTCGGCGGCGAGGGCCTGTCGGGCACCGGTCCGAAGGCGGGCGGACCGCACTACCTGCACCGCTTCGCCGTGGAACGCACGCTGACGGTGAACACCGCCGCGGTCGGCGGCAATGCGGACCTGCTCGCCGGGGGCGAAGAGCCGTAGCGCGCTAGTTCCTCGCCTGCGCCTTCGACCGGATCGCGTCGAGCGTGGTCGCGGTGGTGATCGCCTGCGGATCGACGCGCAGCTCGATCAGCGCGGGCTTGCCGGCGGCGAGCGCGCGCTCGAAGGCCGGCGCGAACTGCGCGGTCGCATCGACCGTCTCGCCGTGCAGGCCGTAGGCGCGCGCGAGCGCGGCGAAGTCCGGGTTGGCGAGCGCCGTCGCGTAGACCCGCGCGGGATACTCGCGCTCCTGGTGCATGCGGATCGTGCCGTACATGCCGTTGTTGACGACCATGAATACCGTGTTCGCCCCGTACTGCATGGCGGTGGCGATCTCCTGGCCGTTCATGAGGAAGTCGCCGTCGCCGTTCACCGACACCACGATGCGCTCCGGATGCGCGAGCTTCGCCGCCACGCCGGCCGGCACGCCGTAGCCCATCGATCCGTTGCACGGCGCGACCTGGGTGCGCATTCCCGGAAAGCGCCAGTAGCGCTGCCACCACCCGGAGAAGTTGCCCGCGCCGGTGCAGAGGATTGCGTCCTCGGGCAGGCGCCCGCGCATCCACAGCGCGATCTCGGCGAGCTGCACCTTGCCCGGAATCGGCTGCGGCTTCTGCCACTCGAGATAGTCTTCGCGCGCCGATTCGCGCCACGCGCGCCACGCCGAGCCGTCCACCGCAACGCCCGCGAGCGCAGCGGCGAACTGCGCCATGCCCGAGTTGATGAGCAGCTCGCCCTGGTAGACGCGGCCCAGCTCCTCGGCGCCCGCGTGCACGTGCACGAGCGTCTGCTTCGGGCAGGGCGGCTCGATCAGCGTGTAGGCGCCCGTCTCCATCTCTCCGAGCCGCGCGCCGACCGCCAGCAGCACGTCGGCGTCCTTGATCCGCTGCGCGAGCTTCGGATTGATGCCGATACCGGCGTCGCCCGCGTAGCACGCGTAGCGGTTGTCGAACAGATCCTGATAGCGGAAGGTGCACGCGACCGGCAGCCCCGCCGACTGCGCGAAGCGCTGCACGTCCGCGCAGGCTTCGCGCGTCCACGGCGTTCCGCCCAGCAGCATGAGCGGGCGCTTCGCCCGCCCGAGCAGCGCGCGCAGCCGCTCCATGTCCTGCGCCGAGGGGCTCGCCTGCACCACCTGGTAGCGGCGCGTCTGCGGCGCGGCACGCGCCGTCGTGGCGAGCATGTCCTCGGGCAGCGCGAGCACCACGGGCCCCGGACGCCCGGACATCGCGAGGTGGAACGCGTGGCTGACGTATTCCTGCACGCGGTCGGCGCGGTCGATCTGCGCCACCCACTTCGCCATCTGGCCGTACATGCGCCGGAAGTCGATTTCCTGGAACGCCTCGCGCTCGACGAAGTCGTTGCCGACCTGGCCGACGAACAGGATCATCGGCGTGGAATCCTGGAACGCGGTGTGCACGCCGACCGAGGCGTTGGTCGCCCCGGGCCCGCGCGTGACGAAGCAGATGCCCGGCCGGCCGGTGACCTTGCCCCAGGCCTCGGCCATGTAGGAGGCGCCGCCGTCCTGGCGCGCGACGACGAGGCGGATCGACTCGCGCGCGTCGTACAACGCGTCGATCACCGCGAGATAGCTCTCGCCCGGGACGCAGAACGCCGTGTCGGCGCCGTGCACCAAGAGCGCGTCCACCAGCAGCTGCGCGGCGGTGCGCTGCGTGTCGCTCCCTCCCATGGCGCTCCCCTCTAGCGCGGCGCGGCGGCGAGCATCGCGCGCAGCATCGGCTCGAAGAACGGCGCGGGAACGAGGATGCGGTTCTCCTGGTGCTCGATGACCGCCTGGATCTTGGGCACGAACGCCTGCCAGCGCGGATCGGCCGAGAGCTGGGCGCGCCGCCGCGTCCGGTCGGCGAAGTCCTCGTAGGCCCACATGTGCACGATGACGTTGAGCGGCCCGATCTCCGACGAGTAGTAGCCCACGAGGTTGCCCAGGACGGGACGCTGTATGGCGAGGCCCTCCTGCTCGTAGTTCTTGAGATATTCGCCGGTCTTGGCGGCCTTCAGCGTGTAGATGCGTTCCTCGACGATCATGCTGGCTCCAGTGGAAATATCGGTGCGCAAATATAACCCATGCTCCGCCGCGCCGCTGCGCCCCGCGCCGCAATTTGGCTACAATGCGGCATCGCTCACCGTGGGCCGCCCATGATCGACGACATTCCCGGATTGCGCCGCATCCTGAAGACAAACCGCGTCATCGCGGTGGTGGGGCTGTCGGCCGACTGGTTCCGGCCGAGCTACTTCGCCGCAAAGTACATGATCGAGCACGGCTACACCGTGATACCCGTCAACCCGCGCTACGCAGAGATCCTCGGGCAGAAGTGCTACAAGTCGCTCGGCGATATTCCTGTCAAGGTCGACATCGTCGACGTGTTCCGCAAGTCCGAGGACGTGATGCCGATCGCCGAGGAGGCGATCGCGATCGGCGCGCGCGTGCTCTGGCAGCAGCTCGGCGTGAGGAACCTCGAAGCCGCGCAGAAGGCCGAGGCGGCCGGACTCGAGGCGGTCGCCGACCGCTGCGTGAAGATCGAGCACGCCCGGCTCTTCGGCGGCCTGAACTGGGCCGGCGTGAACACCCGCGTGATTTCGGCAAAGCGGCCGCAGTGGCTGCCGTACTGAATACCCGCCATGCCTGACCGCAAGTTCGGTTTCGAGACCCTCGCGCTGCACGCCGGGCAGATCCCCGACGCCGCGACCGGCGCGCGCGCGGTGCCGATCTACCAGACCACGTCGTTCGTGTTCGATTCCGCGGACCACGCGGCGAGCCTGTTCAACCTGCAGACCTTCGGCAACGTCTACACGCGGCTCTCCAACCCGACCACGGCGGTGTTCGAGGAGCGCATGGCGGCGCTCGAGAACGGCCGCGCCGCGCTCGCCACCGCCTCGGGACAGGCCGCGGAGATGACCGCGATCCTCACGCTGGTCGAGGCGGGCGACCACATCGTATCGGCCTCCACGCTCTACGGCGGCACCTACACGCTGCTGGAAGTGAACCTGCGCAAGCTCGGCATCGAGACCACGTTCGTCGATTCGGACGACCCGGAGAATTTCCGCCGCGCCATCACGCCCCGGACCAGGCTGCTCTACGCAGAGACCCTCGGCAACCCGCTGCTGAACATCGTCGACATCGAGGCGCTGGCGGGGATCGCGCGCGAGGCCGGGATTCCGCTCGTGATCGACAACACCGTCGCCTCGCCTTACCTGTGCCGGCCGTTCGACTGGGGCGCGGACATCGTGGTGCACTCGGCGACCAAGTACATCGGCGGCCACGGCACCACCATGGGCGGGGTGCTGATCGAATCGGGCCGGACGCCGTGGGGAAGCGAGCGCATGCGCGCGAAGTTTCCGGGCATGCACGAGCCTTCGCGCGGCTACCACGGGGTGCGCTTCCACGAGACCTTCGGCGACTTCGGGTTCACCATGAGGGCGCGCATGGAGATCGCGCGCACCTTCGGCCCGGCGATGTCGCCGATGAGCGCCTGGCTGCTGCTGCAGGGGCTGGAGACGCTGCACGTGCGCATGGACCGCCACTGCGAGAACGCGCTCGCGGTGGCGAAGTTCCTGCAGGACCATCCGCAGGTGGCCTGGGTGAACTACCCCGGTCTGCCCGGGCACAGGTACCATGCGCTCGCGGGCAGGTATCTTCCCAGGGGTGCGAGCGGCCTGCTGAACTTCGGCGTCAAGGGCGGTGCAAATGCGGGCGTGAAGTTCATCGAGGCGGCGACCTTCATGAGCCACCTCGCCAACATCGGCGACGCGAAGACGCTCATCATCCACCCCGCCTCGACCACGCACCGCCAGATGTCCGAGGAGGAGCAGGCGCGCGCGGGCGTCACTCCCGACATGATCCGCGTCTCGGTCGGCCTGGAGACGCTGGAGGACATCCTGTGGGACATTGACAACGCGCTCGCGGCCGCCGCGCGCGCCTAGCGCCGCGGCGATACGTTTCGAGGAGCAACGATTGCAGCGCTGGACTTCGCCCTACCCGACGCATCGCGCGCCCACGATGGCGCGCAACGCGGTCTCCACCTCGCAGCCGCTCGCCGCGCAGGCCGGTTTGCGCATGCTGCTCGCCGGGGGCAACGCGGTCGATGCCGCGCTCGCGGCGGCGATCACGCTCACCGTGGTCGAGCCGATCTCCAACGGCGTCGGCAGCGACGCGTTCGCGATCCTCTGGGACGGCAGCCGGCTGCACGGGCTGAACGCCTCGGGCCGCGCGCCCGCGGCGTGGACGCCCGAATACTTCGACGGAAAGTTCCCGGCGCGCGGCTGGAACACGGTCACGGTGCCGGGCGCGGTGGCCGCGTGGGCGGAGCTCTCGCAGCGCTTCGGCAAGCTCGCCTTCGAGCGGCTCTTCGGTCCGGCGGTCGAATACGCGTGCGCGGGCTTTCCGGTGTCGCCCTTCGTCGCCGCGCGCTGGGCGCTGCTGGTTCCCGAGCTGAAGAGCCAGCCCGGATTCGCCGAGGCGTTCATGCCCGAAGGACGCGCGCCGCGCGCCGGCGAGGTCTTCCGCAACTCACCCCTTGCCTCGACGCTGGAGCAAATCGCCGCGACCCGCGGCGAGGCGTTCTACCGCGGCGAGCTCGCCGAGAAGATGGAGGCCCATTCCCGCGCCTGCGGGGGCGCGATGACGCGCGCCGACCTCGCCGCGCACGCGAACGACTGGCCCGGGACGATCAGCCTGGACTACCGCGGCTACACCGTGCACGAGATCCCGCCGAACGGCCAGGGCATCGTCTGCCTGATGGCGCTCGGCATCCTCTCGCACTTCGACATGGCGAGCCATCCGGTGGACGGCGCCGACAGCGTGCACCTGCAGATCGAGGCGCTCAAGCTCGCTTTCGCCGACGCCTACCGCTACGTCGCCGACCCGCTCGCGATGAACGTGAAGACCGCGCAGCTGATCGATCCGGGTTACCTCGAGGCGCGCGCCGGGCTCATCGACATGAAGCGCGCGCAGGATTTCGGCCACGGCTCACCGCCCAGCGGCGGCACGGTCTATCTCACCGCCGCCGATGCGAGCGGCATGATGGTGTCGATGATCCAGTCGAACTTCATGGGATTCGGCTCCGGCGTGGTGGTCCCCGGAACCGGCATCAGCCTGCAGAACCGCGGCTGCGGGTTCACGCTCCGCGAGGGGCATCCGAATCGCGTCGCGCCGGGCAAGCGGCCGTACCAGACCATCATTCCGTCGTTCGTCACGCGCGGCGGCCGACCCGTGATGACGCTCGGCGTGATGGGCGGCAGCATGCAGCCGCAGGGCCACACGCAGGTAATGGTGCGCTTCGCCGATTACAGCCAGGGCACGCAGGCCGCGATCGACGGGCCGCGCTTTCGCGTCGTGCAGGGCATGCAGGTCAACTTCGAGCGCGCGTGGCCGGCGAGCGTGCTTTCAGACCTCGCCGCGCGCGGCCACCAAATCGTCGAGCTGCCCGAGGGTCAGATGGACTTCGGCTGCGGCCAGATCCTCTACCGCCTCGAGGACGGCTACGCCGCGGCGTCGGACGCGCGGCGCGACAGTCTCGCGGTGGGTTTCTAACTCACTTCGTGGACGGGGCCTGCGTTGCTCGGCGGCGGTGCCTTATGGGCCGCTTCCGCGCCCCGGCGCTCACGCGCCGGGGTGCCCTCGCTGCTCGCGCTCCTCGGCGGCTGCGGAACTCGGCCTCGCCGCTTGCGCGCCGCGGCCTCAGACAGTCCTCGCCGACGGCCCCTCGTCGCGCTGCGCGGCTCGGCGCGTCGCTGATGGGCCCATAAGGCACCGCCGCCG
>Ga0209514_10004426_pt1 | contig 18887 bp, 15 predicted proteins | sample Subgrocontami58m_FD_187452 | JGI IMG/M metagenome (GOLD analysis project Ga0209514, IMG submission 187452) | Subsurface groundwater microbial communities from S. Glens Falls, New York, USA - GMW37 contaminated, 5.8 m (SPAdes) (version 3) | ecosystem: Environmental > Aquatic > Deep subsurface >...
TCCCGACGCGACCACCGCGCCGACGCGCGGATCGGCCTCTGCCTCCCTGGCCGAGCCGCCCGCGGCCGAGAGCCGGGAAACACCGCCGGCCGCCGACTCGGAAGCGAGCGCGCCCCGCGGCCGCGGCCGCACCTCGCGCCGGAAATCGCCGGCGGGAGAGGGGAGCGACCCTGCCGGCCCGCCCAAGCCCCGCCGGTCGACGCGCAAGCGGAAGGACACGGACTAAGTAGGAACGCAGAACGCGTTAACCCCTGTGCCAGCCTGACGTCCAGTCTCGGCAGCCGGCGCTGACGGCCCGAACCCGTTCCCGCGCCCGAGTTTCGGGAACGGGAGCGGGAAGGGTTGAATCATTCTGCACTCAAACTTAGTCCCCATGCCGATCCGGTTGCTTGCCAAGCAGTTGGCCGCTTGACCAGTGCTGTCCGACGCGCTGGCGTCCTCGTGCTCGTGATCGTACTCGTACTCGGCCTCGTTATCCTACTCGTAATCGTTCTCGTTCTCGACGGAGCACCCACGAAGCGATACGACCGCGATCGCGCTGCCGGTCCCGAGGGCGCTTTCGAGCACGAGCACGACTCGCGACTTGGGCCTTGTTCCATCATGCGGATCCGGTCGACGCCCGATGCACTACTGGCAGGGGTCGCGACCCCTTGGCAAGCAACCGGATAGGCATGATTGGCCAGGTCCCGTCCAGCCTGATTCAGCGGCGAGCCACCCAGGTCTACTTCTTCTCTTCCGCCTTCTCTTCTTTCTTCGCAGCACCCACGTGGGCGCCCTTGCCCGACTTGGCGCAGGTCCGCACGCGTTCCTTGCCGCACTTGCCACACGGCCCGGGAGCCTTGAAATCGGGCACGCTCTTCACCTTGCACTTCTCGCATTCCTTGCCCGTAGCCTCGGCGTTGCACTTCGGACAGTGGTGGTAGAGGATCGGCGCGGCCATGTCCCCGCACTGCGGGCACTGGTACATCACCTTGGCCTGGTCGAATCTCTTGGCCCGCGTCGTGGAGCACTTCGGGCAGTTGCCCGGCTCCAACGACCCCGGGTCAGGACACCCCATTTCGCACTGATACATCGCCTTGGCGCACACCTGCAAGAAGGTCACCTTCTTGCCGTCGGCGCATCCCTTGCAGGCGCAGGGGTCGCAACAGTCGCCGTTTTCCTGCTTGAAGTCCTTGCAGTCGGCGCAGAACCAGCCGGGCTGAACCACCGCCGTGTCGCAGGGAGGCCCTTCGGGCGCATCCTTGCCCTCCTCGGAGCGACCCGTCCCGGCCCAGAACGCGACGGACAACGCCGCGACCGCCACCAACATCCGCTTCACGATCTCGCGCATCATGTCACTTGCCCCCTTCCTCTTTCCCTTCGTCTTTGCCCTCGTCCCCCGGCTTCTCCTCCTCTTTGGGAGAGGGGAGGTGGGGGCACGTGCCCGACAACGAGCAGGTCTTCACCCGGAACTCGTGGCAATCCGGGCACTCGCCCGGGTGCCCCGCCGGATCCCGGCCGCCGCACTTCGGGCACTTGTAATAGATCTCCGACGGAAACGGCGTCTCGATCAGTTCCTTCCCGCAGGTCGAGCACGTGCCCGCCGCTTGCGCGCACACCTTGTGCTCATCGCAAACGTATCCGATCTTCACGCAGGCCGGCACGTTGAGCAGCGATTCCCGGCACTTCGGGCAGGTGGCCTCCTGCAGCGTACCGTCGAGGTACAGCTTATCGCATTTCGGGCACTTCCACGCCACCTGGCCCGCGCCCTTCAAGTCGCACTTCTTTGCGGCGTCCTCCGCGCGCACCAGCACCGCTCCCAGCAGGGTGATACCGACCAGCAGCAGCCACGTCCTCGAACGCATCGTCGTATTCCTCAATCGACCGGTCTCGCGAATTCACAGTCTCGTTGCAACATCGGAACCGAGGCGGGAATTCCCTTGCGCCCAGCCAGGAGGCCGCGGGCGGACTAGAGAAATTCCCGAATCGAAAACACCGGCTCGAGCGCCACCCCGAGCCCGGCCAGAGCTTCGCACCCCCCCTCCTCGCGGTCCACCAGGCAAAAAGCCCGCTTCACGGTCGCCCCCGCCTCGCGGATCCGCTCGATCGCCGCGATCGTCGCTGCTCCCGTGGTGATCACGTCGTCCACCGCCGCGACCAGCGCACCGGCTCGCAGCGGGGGGCCTTCCAGCCAGCGCGTCGTGCCGTGCTTCTTCGCCTCCTTGCGCACGATGAACGCGTGGATGGGGCCGCGCGCGCGCGGCTTCGCCGCCGACAGCGCCGCCACTCCGGCCGCGATCGGATCCGCCCCCAGCGTCAGCCCGCCGACGGCCTCGATCGGGTCCTCCCCGATCATCTCGAGCAGCACCGTCGCCAGATCGTGCAGCCCCGCGCCGTGCAGCGTGATCATTTTCCCGTCCAGATAGTAGCTGCTCTTCTTGCCCGACGACAGGGTGAAGTCGCCCCGCAGCAGCGCGCCCGCCACCTGGGCGCGCAACCGGCCTTTTGCCGCGCTCTCCTGGGTCATCCCGCGTTCGCCTTCTTGGAGCCCGAGTCCTCGCTGCCGCCCGCATCGGACGGCTTCGGTTCTGTCTTCAGGTCCTGGAAATAGTCCTCGAATTCATTCCGGTAGCGATCGAACACGTAGAGAACCCGCAACAGCAACCAGTCGCGGAAGCGCCCGCCGAACTCATCGTTCCAGGTCTTCGCGATCCGGTTCTCGTCCTGCCGCGTGCACGGTCGGTGCAACCGTTCTCCCTCGAGCCACACCTCGCGCGCCAGCTCGGAGATCTGCAGCTGGATGTCGCCTGAGGGGTTGATCGTTCGCGCCTGCTTGAGCAGCAGCCGCACCGCCAGGTCGAATCGGGCCCGCTGGTCGAAATCCTTCTTGCGACGGATGATTCGCGTGATTCCGCCCTTGAGCCCGGCAAGATCCTGGGTGAGCAGCTTCTGGATCGTCCCGCGTTGCTCGGCAAAGAACTTCTTCAGATCGTCCCGGATGTAATCGAGCTTGCCCTGGCGGAATTCGTTTTCGAGGTTTTCCCGGATGCTCGTCATCGAAGAGGCGGTTCCTTCCCCCTGGGCCTGCTTCCGTCATTTTCCGGCGGCTCCGCGGACGGTTCAAGAAGAATCGGCGATCTCCCGGACCGGCCCGCGGGTGCCGGGACGCGGTTGACTTGCTCCCTCGGCCGCGAGTATGATCGCTTCGCTCATTGCTGACGAAGGGAAGTTCATGTCGCATCCAGAGGATCTGCTCGCGCAGATCGCCCTGGCCCAGGGCCAGGTGACGCCGCTCCAGCTGTTCGATGCCTATCAGGAGAAAGAGCGCCAGGGAGGCAAGCCCGACCTGCTCGCGGTGTTGCAGGCCCAGGGCGCACTGACCCCCGCCGACGGCGCCGCCGTCAAGAGCGCAGGAGGGGCCCGCCAGCTCTCCCTCGAGGAGTCGGTTCGCCTCCGCATGGCCGACGTCTTCACCGCCCTCAGCGCGGCCAAGTCCAATGCCGTCCGCGCCGATACCCTCCGCGGCGGTCTCCTCCGCCTCCCGTCCCGCGACGCCGCCCCGGCCTCGATCCCCGACATCCTCCTCGGCATGGGCTGGATCAAGCCGGATGCGGCCCAGGCGCTCCGCAGCCTTCAAGCAATCAACTTCGTCACCTGCGAAACCTGCCGATGGATCCTCCGGGCCCGCGAAAAAGAGGCCCCGCCCAAGACCTGCAGCCGCTGCCAGTCCGCCGTCGTTCGCTGGAAACCGCCCGCGGCCCGGGCTTTCATCCCGCCCCCGTCCGCCGCCCCCGTCGCCGCCGCCAGGCCGGCATCCGCCTCGCGACCCGCCGCCCGGTCGCGACCCGCGTCCGCTCCCGCCTCCGCCGGCACCGACGACGCCACCCTCGCCGAGATCCCCGTCACGGCCGACGCCGACCCCGCACCCACCCTCATCGACGAGGCCCTCGCCCCCGGCCCGCGCGACCTCGCCTCGGCCCCCGGTCCCGGCGGCTTTCAGGACTCCGCGACCATCGCCGAGTTCACGCCGCCCGCCGTCGATTCCGGCGAGCCGGGCTTTCAGGACTCCGCCACTATCTGCGACGACACGTCGCCCGCAGCCGCCGCCGACGAGCCGGGCTTCCAGGATTCCGCCACCATCTGCGACGACACGCCGCCCGCAGCCGCTGTCGGCGAGCCGGGCTTTCAGGATTCCGCCACCATCTGCGACGACACGCCGCCCGCAGCCGCCGCCGGCGAGCCGGGCTTCCAGAATTCCGCGACCCTCGCGGAAATCGCCCCGCCGACCACGCCCCGCGCTCCGAAGGGGCTCGATGCCTCGAGCTTCGGCCTGGCCGCGGACTTCTCCTCCCCGGCGCCCACCTCGCAGCCGACCAAGGCGCAAGCCGATTCGGGCGCCACCGTGTGCGACGTCGATGCGCCGGAGATCGGCGAATTGCGCAATCCCGCCGCCGACGCGCCGGCCGACGTCAACACGACCGTCGCCGATCTCGCCCCCCCCGCGACGCAGCGCGTCTCATCGGTTGCACGCAGCGGCGGCGCCGCGCCCAGCTCGCCGTCGCAGTCCCCGGTGGTGAAGTCCGGCCCCGCCGGGTCCGAGCCCCGGATCGCGCGCAGCACCCGGCCCGGAAATGCCTCGCCCGCCGGCACCGGATCCGTCGCCGCCAGCGCGCCGGCCCCGTCCGGCACGACCGGCACTTCCGCGGTGGATGCCACCCGCACGGGCAAGTTCTCGGTGCCGCCCCTCCCAGGTGCGACCGGTGCCTCCGATGCCCGCCGGACCAAACGCCCGACCGCGCGCGGCTTCACCCCCGACGTACTCAGCCAGATCAAGCAAAGCGGAAAGATCTTCGGCAACTACTACCTGCTCGAGAAGCTCGGCCAGGGCGGAATGGGCACGGTCTACAAGGGCTACGACACCAAGTTCAAGCGCTACGTCGCCGTCAAGCTGCTCACCCAGACCGCCGGCGAGAGCGACGCCATGGTCGCCCGCTTCATTCTCGAGGCGCAGTCCGCCGCCAAACTGCGCCACGCGAACATCATGCCGGTGCACGACTATGGCTGCATCAACAACTCCCACTACCTGGTCATGGACTACTGCGAGGGTCATTCCCTCGACCGGGAGATCCGCTCCAAGGAGGCCCTAAAGTTCCCCAAGGGCCAGCAGCCCCCCGACGGCCGCAATCCCGGCCTCGAGGTCAAGGCCGCCCTCAAAATCCTGCGCGACGTGTGCAGCGCGGTCGACCTCGCCCACCGGAACAACATCATCCACCGCGACCTCAAGCCGGCCAACATCCTGGTCTCGCCCGACGGCGGCATCATGCTCACCGACTTCGGCCTCGCCCGCGACCTCTCCGAAGAGAGCGTCCGCCTCACCAAGTCCGGCATCACCCTCGGCACCCCGCTCTACATGTCCCCGGAACAGGGAGCCGGCGAAACCAAGGGGGTCGACGGTCGCAGCGACATCTACTCGCTGGGCGCGATCGCCTACGAGCTCTTCACCGGGCGCCCGCCCTTCGAGGGCACGGACACCATGGCGGTGCTGGTCAAGCACATGCACCTGGAGCCGACGCCGCCGAGCAGCCTGGTCAAGAACCTCGATCCCCAGATCGAGACGGTGATCCTCAAGTGCCTGGAAAAGGACAAAGGGCGCCGCTACGCGACCTCGGGAGAGCTCGCCGAGGATTGGGACTGCCTGCTCCGCGGCGAGCCGATCCGCTCCCAGGCCCCCTCGGTGATGCACCGGGTCCGCCGCTGGCGCCGTCGCAACAAGGCCGCGGTGGCCGCCTTGTTCGTGGTCGTCGCCTGCATCGGGATCGCCTCGTTCCTCATCGTCCAGCGGATCGCGCTGGAGAAAGACAAGGATCGCGCGGCCGAACTGGCCCAGGTGCAGGAGCGGCTGAACGGCGCCAAGGTCCAGCTCGCCCAGGCCCGCGCCAAGGTTGCAGAGGCGCTCGCCGCGCGCCGCCAGGGCAACTTCAAGAGCGTGGAAGAGCTGGTCGGCGACGTGGGCAAGACGGCGGACGAGGCCCTCCGCCTCGACCCCGCCCTGCTCGACGCCGAAGTGGTGCGCGCGGAGGCGCTGCGCGTCGCCGGGCGCTGGGACGAGGCCCTCGCCGCGCTCGCCAAGGTCTTCCACCGGGACGCCAGGCACGGCCGCGCCCGCTGGACCGCGGGTGGCGTCCATCTCGACACCTGGTACTGCAACATGGTCGACGCGCGCCTCGGCGGCCTCGGGCTTGCCCGCCTGGTCGTCGGACCTGCGCCCGCGGGGGACGAGATCGCCCGCCTGGTCTCCCCGGCCTCCGCAGAGTCGGCGCGCCCCGAACTCGACGCCTGTCGCAAGCAGGCGATCGCGGAGTTCGGCCAGGTCCCGATCGCGGGCGCCGCCGAGTCGGCCGTCGCCCGCGGGCTCGCCGACCTGCTCGCGGACCCGGCCAAGGCCTCCGACGCCCTCGCGCGCCTGCGCGAGAGCGCCGGAAAGCAGGATGAGTTCGACGAGGCCCTGCTCGGCATCGCCCTCGCGCACGAGTGGCTCGGCGACGAGATGGCCGCGCTCGACGCCTACGCCGGTCTCGTCCGCCGCGACCAGGGGCAGCGCTGGCTCTACCGCGACCGGGTCGCCCTTGCCGTCCTCGCCGCCCTGCGCACCCAGGCCGGCGGCGACACCCTGGTCAAGGCGCTGCGCGACGCGCTCGGCGACCTCGACCGGATCGAGACGATCGACCCCGACGCCGCGTCCCTCGCGCCGCTCCGGCCCTGGATCCTCTGGCGCATCGCCACCAGCGGCCGGGCCTCCCCGGCCGACGCCAGGCAGGCGCTCGAGTCGGCCCACGGGTTCCTTTCCGGCATGGCCGCGACCGCCGGCGCGGCCGGGCACTTTCTCCGCGGCGACGTCCTCGCCCGGCTCGCGTCGCTGCAGAACGAACTCAAGGAAGACCCCACGCCGGCCCTCGAAGACGCCGCCAAGGCCTACACCCAGGGGCTCGAGAGCGGAGCCAACCCGCGCTTCCTCGAGGCGCGCGCCGAGACCCGGATGCGACTCGCGCACGAGCTGCGTCAGCGCTCCCACGACTCCACCGCAGCGCTGGTGGCGGCGATCGCGGACTTCGCGACGCTCATCCATGCCGCCGAGGGCTCCCGCAACGCCGGCTCCCTGCGCAGCCGCCGCGGCGCCGCCTGGCTCGGCCTCGCCGAAGTCTTCATCCGGAACGGCGCCAAGGAGGACCCGATCGCCGCCTTCGAGTCCGCGGCCGCCGACCTCACTGCCGCCTTCGAAAAGAACCCGCAGGACATGACCGTCTTGCGCCTGCGCATCCGCGCCTACGCCGGCATGAGCGGCCACTATGGCATGACCCGCCAGGTCGACCGGAAACTCGAGTACGCCCGCCTCAACGAAGCCGACTGCGCGGTCGCGCTCGAGAGCACCCCGGACGACCCCGAGCTGCTCCAGCTCCTCGGCAACGCGGAGTCGGCCATCGCGACCCACTGGGACATCGGCACCGAGGAGCGCTCCAAGTACATCGGCCTCGCGGAAAAACACTACCACCGGTCGATCGAGCTGGGGAACATCCTCCCCTGGAACGACCTGGCCATGCTCTATTGGGCGATCGGCAACGAGGGCCGCGCGCTCTCGGCGCTCAAGAAATTCTCACTCAGCCTGCCCAAGCCCGACCCCGACATCGAGGACCAGATCGCCCGCATCGAGCAGGACTACACGATCAAGCGGGAGCTCGACGAGGGGCGCGAGCTGGCCATGCGCGGCGAATACGAGAAGGCCGAGGAGAAGTACGTCGAAGGCCACCGCAAGGTGATCGGCTACTTGAGGCTGGTCAGGCCCGAAGAGCTCGCGGCCGTGCTCGCGAAGTACTCCTCGAACCTCGCCGTCACTTCCTACGATCTGGCGTGCATCTACGCGCAGGCGAGCATCGGCAAGGCGGGCATGCGCGACCGGGCTACGAAACCGGATGCCAAACAGGCCCAGGCGTACGTCGACAAGGCGTTCGCCGGGCTCGACCAGGCTCTCTACTACTGCTACGGCTGGACGATCGGAGCGGGCGGGACCATGGCCCAGGACGAGCGCCTGAACGCCAATGCGCGCAAGGATCCGGACCTGGAGCCGTTGCGCAAGGATCCTCGCTGGAAGGCGTTTCTCGAGAAGCTGGATACTGCGCCGAAACTGGATACTCCGCCGAAATAGGGGTTGCTTGCCAAACTGTGTTGGCCGGTGGTCGGACCAGTGCCGTTCGACGCGCGGGCGTCCTCGTGCCCTTGCCACGGGCCGAGGTCATGTCGGCGGCGGCGGTGACCACGCAATTCGCTTCCCCGCGTCGCCAGCCGCGGCTATCATGAGCCCGACGGATTCCTTCCCCGCGCACGCAATTCGGAGCCCATCATGAACCGCACGACCTGCTGCCTGATCGTGATCCTGCTCTCGTTCGGAGTCTTCGGCATCCCGGTTGTGCTCGGGGGCGGCTACATGCCCGAGCCCGATCCGATCCTGCCCGATCCGCCCGACGGGTCGACGCTGATCCAGGCGGTTCAGGAGTTGCTGCGCGACCTGCCGGTACGCAGCGATTCCTCGATGCTCGGCGGACCGATCCGGTTCGACGGCCCGATGGGCCCCGCCTTCACGAGCCTCCAGTCGGGGGAGCAGATGGCCGCCCGGGGGGAGTCTCCCGTGGCCGCCTACCAGGCCGCGATCGACGGGTTCTCGCGCGCGGTGGAGCGGAATCCGAACGACCTGGGCGCGCACCGCGGACTGGTCCGTTCCCAGGCCGGGCTCTGCGGATTCGAAGCCCTTCAGGGCAAGGCGTCCGAGGGCTGCATTCTCAAGGCGAAAATCGCCGCGCTCGAGGGGCTCAAGAACGCCCCGGACGACCCGGGGCTGCTCCACCTCCTGGGCAACGTCGAGACCTCGCTGGCCACGCTTCCCGAACTCAGCTCGGCGGATCGGGCCAAGCACTACACCGAAGCCGCCCGGTACTATGACCGCGCCGCGGCGGGAGGCTACGTCTTTTCGCGCTACGCGCTCGGGATGCTCTATCTTTCGCTCGGGAACTATGCCGAGGCGGCGAAGCAACTGAGGGACTTCCAGGCCCGGTTCGGGGAGGCGCTGCCGGGTCTCGAGCAGGCGCTCGCCCAGCTCGACCAGGCGATCAAGGCCGAACCCTCGCGCGACCTGGACCAGGCCTTCACCAAGCTGCTCAAGGACGGCGACCGCGACGCCGCGGCCAGGCTGTTCGCGAGCGGGCTCAAGCAACTCCACGACTCGCTGGGCATCCCGGCCGGCCAGGAGCAGCCCTCAGCCCCGGCGCACGACCGGTTCCGCCACGCGACCGCGCACTACAATCTGGCGTCGATCTACGCGCAGCAGGGGAAGCTCGCGGAGGCCTACCAGGCCCTCGAGCAGGCGCTGAAGCTGGGTTGGACGCAGGGAACCGGCCCAGGCGACCGCCGCGGCAAGGGCCAGCTCCGCCGGCAGCTGGAGAACGATCCGGACCTGGCCCCGCTGCGGCAGGATACCGCGCGCTGGGCGGAGCTGCTCTCGCTGGCGGGCTAACGGACCGCGGGGCCCGCTCACGCCGCCACGGAACGCCCCGCGGACCAAGCACCCGGGCGGTGAGGCCTCGACGCGCGCGCGGTGGTGCTCAGCCGTTCACCCGCACTTGGGCGTCCGCAGCCACCACGACGCGATTGCCCCCGCCCTGCCGGGCGGCGCCGAGCGCCTGCTCCCCGCGCTTCATCAGCGAGTCGCGCGTCCGGTCTCGCGAGTACAGGTAGTCGGCCAGCCCGATGGACAGCCCGAGCGGATGCTCCGGATAGTCCGTCTGCAGGGCGTCGGAACGGGACTGGACGGCCGCGTTCAAGCGCTCCGCGTAACGGAGCGCGTGCTCGATGGAGGTCTCCGGCAGCAGCACGAGGAACTCCTCGCCGCCGTAGTGCCCGGAGATGTCGACATCGCGCGAGGATTCCTCGATGACCGCCGCGAGCGACTTGAGAACGCGGTCGCCCGCCGCCGGCCCGAAGGTGTCGCGTATCGTCTGCACCTGCCCGACCTCGAGTCGCGCCACCGTGAGCGGCCGCCCGTACCGCCTCGCCCGCTCCATCTCGTAGGTCAGCGCCTCCATCATGTGCCGGCGGTTGTAGAGCCCGGTCACCTCGTCCCGGATCGCCATCTCCCGCATCTTCTCGAACAGGAGCGCGTTCTCGAGCGCCAACCCGGCTTCCGCGACCAGGATCCCGAGCGTTTCCAACGCTCCCGCCTGGATCGAGGCGCCCGAGAAGGCGTTGTCGGCCAGCACCAGACCGGTGAGATACGTACGGCTGAAGATCGGCGACGCGACCAACTCGCGCACGTCGAAGTATTGCAGCAGCCGCGCGGCCAGCCCCCGCTCCTGCCCGGCCCCCACGACGAACGGACCCTGCTCCAGGGCGCAACGGGCGAGAAAGTTGTCGTCCGACTCCATGGCGAAAAAGATCTCGGCGCTGCGCGGCTCCATTTGCGAGGAGTCGCGCACCTCGCGCCCGGCGATCCAGCGACTTTCCCAATCGACCGCGAAGTAGGCGGCGCGGTCGAAGCCCAGCCCCGAATGCACCACGCCGACGATGGTGCTGCGCACCTCCGCGGGGTCGAGCGTCTGTCGGGCCGAGCGAATCGCCCCGTTGAGCTCCGTCAACTCCTTCACCCGGACGTCGAGTTGGCGCCTCGCCGCGTCGTACAGCATGTCGACCCGGCCGATTTCCTCGTTCGCGCGCTCGAGGGCGCGCCGCATCGTCTGCGCGTCCGGCATGGGGAGCTGGAATACTTCGGCGGTGCGGGTGAGCTCGAGATCGATCTCCTGGTGGATCGCATCCGGGTCGATCCGGTCGAATTCCAGCCGCGAGTGCACGTGGCCTTCGAGACGGGGCGGCCGCAGCGCATTCACCGACCCCATTCCCCGGCTCCACGCCACGAAATCGGCGGCCGCGACGATCTCGGCCAGCCGCTCCGCCCCGGCCGGAAGCTCGACCCGCGGGGCCGCGCCGAGCGCGTGGTGCAGCCGCACGGCCTGGCAGATCGACGGCGGCAGGTGCCAGCGCTCCAGGAGCAGGGCGCCCACCTGCGCGTGGTCGGTGCCCAGTAGCTCCTGCTCCAACACCACCCCCTCGACCGGCTCCCGCTCGAGCCGTCCCGCGAGCGCCAGATACTCCGCCGGCGCATTGCGATCGATCACCACCTTGCCGATGTCGTGCAGCAGGCCGGCCAGGTAGGCATCCTCGGGTGGGGCCTTGGATGTAAGCCGCGCGATCGCCCGCGATGCGGCCGCCGTGGCGAGGCAGTGCTGCCAGTAGGGGACCTTCGCCAGCCCGCTCGACTTGTGCCGGTCGAGCAGGCTGGCGAACACCGACACGCTCAGCACGATCGTACGCAGGGAGCCGAACCCGAGCAGGGCGATGGCGTGCTGGACGCTGGTGATCTTGCCGCGGAATCCGTAGGCGGGCGAATTGACGATGCGCAGGACCTTCGCGGTGAGCGCCTGGTCCTTCTCGATGACCTTGCCCGCGTCCTTCGCGGACGACCCGGCGTCGAGCACGATCTCGAGGATGCGGACGACGACCGAGGGGAGAGTAGGAACGGCGTCGAGCTGCCCGATGATCCTTTCCGCGGGAGTCTGGTGCATCGGTGTCTCCCCACCACGCCGTGCGTCGCACAAATCATAGCAGGTCGGGTCCGAATTCGTCAATGCGACCGGTCGAGGAGTCGAGGAGTCGAGGAGGTGACCGGTCCAGCGCGGCGGCTCCCGTGGCCCTTGCCCTTGCCCTTGCCGTGCGCCGTGACCGTGACCGGTCCGCGATCGATCGCCTGGACTCTGCAACTGCGGTCATGCACCCGGTCGAGGAGAAGCGGCCCGAGGCCGCCGTTCGCGGGATCGCTCCCACGCGACCGGTGCCGCAACCGCCGCAACCGCATTTCCTTCGCAATCGCCCGACCCCTCGGATAGAATGCGCCCCCGATGTGGGATCCTCGAGGACTTGCGGAGACGCCCCGATGCTGATCGGCAAGGTGGTTGGCACCGTCTGGGCGACCGTGAAGGAACCGCGCCTCGAGAGCCTCAAGCTGCTGGTGGTCCAGAACGTGGACCTTGCCGGCAAGATCCAGGATCCCTTCGTCGTTGCGGTGGACTCGGTTGGGGCAGGCCTGGGGGAGACCGTACTGGTCGCCCAAGGCAGCTCGGCGCGCCAGACGGCGGTCACCAAGGACCGGCCGGTCGACGCCGTGATCGTGGCGATCGTGGATCGGCTCGACGCCCCCGCGGAGGCCGAGGTCCAGAAGTCCTTTGAAGAGCGCTCGCGCGAGATCGAAACACGGCTGAAGCAGCTGCGCGAAGTTTGAGCCCCCTCCGGCCGGGCCGCCGATCGCAGCATTCGGTGACCCGGGTCGGACGGGGAGTGGGGCGGATCCGATGGGGACCCCGCAGGGCCTGACCGCCTCGGCAATCGCCTGGACCCTCGAGTTTGGCGGACGCGAACGACCGGGGAACGCTCGAACGATGTCCACTCGCTTCGTGATCGAACCGGACGTCCTGGCCGCGCGCGATCGCGGCGAGGCGATGGTGCTCGAGGACGGAATGCAGATGACCCACGCGGCCGCGGACGCGGCGAAGCTGTACGACGTGACGGTGGTCCCCGCCGACGCACGCCACCGGCACGACTGGCGTCCCCCCGCAGGCCACTCGGTGCGCGTGGCGATCGGCTGCGACCACGGCGGCTTCCCGATGAAGCGGGACCTGCTCCCCGTGCTGCAGGCCGCCGGCTGCGAGGTGATCGACTGCGGCACCGACTCGGAAGAGGCGGTCGACTACCCGGACTTCGCCCTCGCCGTCGCGCGCGCGGTCGCCGCGGGCCGGGCCCACTGCGGGATCGTCGTCGACGGCGCGGGGATCGGTTCGTGCATGGTCGCCAACAAGGTCCCCGGCGTCCTTGCCGCCAATTGCCACACCATCGCGACCGCCCGCAACAGCCGCGAGCACAACAACGCCAACGTGCTCACGCTCGGGGGCAAGATGCTCGAGCCCGCGCTCGCGGCCGAGGTGGTCCGCGCCTGGCTTCAGACTCCCTTCGGCGGCGGACGCCACCAACGCCGCGTCGACAAGATCGTCGCGGTCGAGACCCGGCACCTGCGCCCGGGAGCCGTCCGCTCATGAACCTCGCCCGCGTCCTCGGCAGCCTCTGGGCCACCCGAAAGCAGGAAGGCTTCGAGGGCACCAAACTCCTGCTCGTGCAGTTCCTCGATCCGGAGCTCGAGCCCGTCGGGGCCCCGCTCGTCGCCGCCGACACCGTTGGGGCCGGGCCCGGGGAGACGGTCATGGTGATCACGGCCCGCGAGGCCGTCCTGGCCCTGAAGGGCGACCTCGATGCCCTCACCGCGGTGGATGCCACCATCGTGGGCATCGTCGACTTCGTCAACCAGAAGGTGGTCTAGTGCTGCTCTGCCGCGTCCTCGGAACCGTCGTTGCGACCCAGAAGAACGCTCATCTCGAGGGCAATCGACTGCTCATCGTCCAGCCGGTCACGCTCGATCTTCAGGGCAAGGGGGCCGCGCTGCTCGCACTCGACGTGGTCGACGCCGGGGAAGGGGACCTCGTCCTCGTCAACAAAGAGGGAGGCGGGGCGCGAATCGTCTTTCAAGACCAGGATATTCCCGTTCAGGCGGTAATCGTCGGGGTGGTCGACGGCGTGGACGTCGATGCGACGCTGGCGAAGCTGCCGACGAACCATGGATCGTCGAGGGATCGTTGAGGGAGCATTCATGAAGCGGAACCTGCTCGGATTCTTCTCCGCCTGTCTCGCTGCCGGCCTCGCGCTCGGCTGCCAGCACCGCAACAGCCGCCACGAGGTGGCCGCGCAGCCCGGGCCGCAGGCCACGGCGCAGCATGGCGGAGGCGAAATCAGCCCGGAGGCACGCAAGGATCTCGCTGAGCTGAAGCAGCGGGTGCAGGACCTCCAGGGCACGCTCGAAAAGGGCGGATCGACGCACCAGCCGGGCATGGCCGCGACCACGGAGCCCGCCGCAACCGCCGAGCACCCCGCCAAGGCCGAACCGGCGGCAACAGCCGAGCCCCCCGCCAAGGCCGAACCGGCGGCACCGGCCGAGCCCCCTGCCAAGGCCGAACCGGCGGCGACGGCCGAGCCCCCTGCCAAGGCCGAGCCGGCCGGCGGCGAGGACGCGGAGGCGCGCGCCAGGCAGATGAAGGCCGAGGCCGAAGCCGCCAAGCGCGCCCGGCAGCAGGAGGAGATCCGACGGATCCGGGAGGAGCTCGACCGCCTCGAGCGGATGCACCAGGGGCCGCGGTAGCGAACGGAGCCGTGATGAGCGCCATCCTTCGTCTCCTGATCGCGCAACAGGGGCAGTGCGTCGGCTGCCCGGCGCCCGGGGCGTGCGCGGTGCGCTGCCCCGACGTGGTGCGCAACATCGTCGAGGCGGGCGCCGACCGCGTGGGGGCGATCTTCGGCGTCGGCGACCTCGCCGGCGCGCTCGCCCCGCTGATCGACCACACCCTGCTGAAGCCGGACGCGATTCGCCGGGACGCCGACGTGCTGTGCCAGGAGGCGATGCGCTGGAAGTTCGCCAGCGTGTGCGTGAACCCCACCTGGGTCGCGCACTGCGCGCGGCTGCTCGCCACCTCGCCGGTCCGGGTGTGCACCGTGATCGGGTTTCCCTTTGGCGCCACGCTTCCCGAAGTGAAGGCGTACGAGTCCCGCTGCGTGCAGGACCTGGGCGCAACCGAGATCGACATGGTGATCAACGTCGGCGCCCTCAAGTCCGGCGACCAGCAACTGGTCGAGCGGGACATCCGTGGCGTGGTGGACGCCGCCCATCAAGGGACCGTGGTCAAGGTGATCCTCGAGACCACGTTCCTCGACGACCGGGAGAAGGTGGTGGCCTGTCGCATCGCGAAGGATGCGGGAGCGGACTTCGTCAAGACCTCGACCGGTTACGGGCCGAGCGGCGCTACGGTGGCGGACATCTCCCTGATGCGCGCCACGGTCGGACCGCGGATGGGGGTCAAGGCTTCCGGCGGCGTGCGCGACACCGAGACCGCCCTCGCCATGGTGCGCGCCGGGGCCACGCGGATCGGCGCCAGCGCGAGCGTGAAGATCGTCACGGGCAAGGATGCAGGCAAGGGCGGCGGCGGAAAGTACTGACGCCGGGTCGCGGCGGGCGCGCACGTCCTCGAAGACGGCAGGGTCCGACCCGGGGCAAGGCGGAGGATCGCGCGCGTGGGGGAGTTCGCCTGGGTCGCCCTCGCCCTCGCGTGGCTGACCGCGTTCGCCGCCCTCGCCGCGGCGGCCACCGCGTGGCGCCGCGCATACGATACCGCCCGCCGGTTGACCCACGAGCTCACGGCTTTTCGCGAGGAACTCACCGACCTGCGCGCGCGACTGGAGCGACTCGACGCGACGCTCGGCGATGTCCGATCCGGCGCCGTCGGCGACACCGCCCCCGGCGGCGCGCACGGGACTGCCGCCGAAGCCGCGCTCCGCTCCCGGGCCGGACTGCGCGCCTCCGGAACCGGCGCTCGGGCTCACGCGCCATGGTCGGCCGCCGCAACACCGGCCGCGTCCCCCGACGCAACCCGTCCCGTCGAGATCCCCGACATTGTCTTCGCGGACGACGACGAGATCGGAGTCGGTTCCACCGCCGTGTTTTCCACCCGCGATTTCATCGCGCCGCCCGATCCGACCCTGGCCTGGAACGCGCCCGATCCCGGAGCGGTCCGCCTCGACGATGCCTGGCTCTTCCTGTTCGGCGAGCCGGCCCCGGGCAACCTTCGGGGGGCGACCCGGGAGATCGCCGATCACACGGTCGTGCCCGCGGCAGGACCAAAGACCGCGGTCGGCCACGGCGATTCGGGGGGGCCCGAGCCCGCCGGGATCGGGCGCGATTCTGCTTCCCGTCGGGACGACTTCGCCCCGGAAGACGGCATCGCCGCGAGAGACGACTTCGGCCCGCGGAGCGGGTCGGTGCCTGCGCCGGCATGGGAGCTTTTCGTGGGGGAGCGCCTGTTTCCTGTGGCGGGCGCGGCCGCGGTCGCCGTCGGCGTCTTCTTCCTCCTCGCGCGATTCTTCCTTTCGCTCGGACCCTGGGCCGTCGGCATCGGCATCGGCGCCGGCGCCGCGGCCCTGGCCGCCGGCTTTCTCCCGCATCCCCGCGGCTTGCCCCGCGCGGTCTCTGCGGCCCTGCCCGCGCTCGGCTGGGCGATCCTCTACGTCACCGTGTTCGCCGCCTACCACGTCCCGTCCGCGCGCGTCCTCCACGATCCCTATCTCGCTTGCGGCCTGCTCGCCTCGGTTGGCCTCGGCGTCGCCTTCCACTCCTCGCGCACCGGCCGCACGCTCTTCGCCGGCCTCGCCTGGAGCCTCCTCTACGCCGCCTTCGCCGCCTACCCGATCGGCATCTTCTCGCTGCTCGGCACGTGCGCACTCACGCTCACCGCGCTGGCCTTCGCCGCCGCGCGGGGGTCCGCGGGATATGCCTTCTTCGCTCTCCTCGCGCACGCGGCCACCGCCCTGGCCTGGATGCACCGACAGGGGCCCGACGCACCGATCGGGCCTGCGCTCGCCCTCGTGGCCGCGGCCTGGACCGCGGCCGAGACCTTCGATTGCTGGCGCCCGGCACCGAGCCGCGCGGCCCGCACCGCCTTCAACCACGTCGTGCTCGTCGCCCTGGTCCATACCTGGATCGTCCACCTCCGTCCCGGTCTGCTCCCCGAATTCCACCGCACCCTGGCCGTCCTGCTGGCTCTCGATGCGCTCGTCCGGCGCGCCGCGGGCGATTCCGACCTTGTCCCCTTCCGGGTCACCGCGGCCATGGCCGCCGCCACGTGGAGCGCCTCCCTCTGGCTCGGCGCCGATCCGCTGCGCGTGACCGCAGGGCTCCAGGCGGAGACCCTCGTCCTCCTGGCCTTGTCCGTCTGGCTGGCCGACCCGTGCCTGCGCGTGCTCGCCTGGCTCGTCGCCGGACAATTCGCGCTCCGCATCTTCGCGTGGGACCTGCCCTCCGCCCCGCTCGTCGGCTTCCTCGGACGGCGCGTGCCCGCGACCTTCGCCACCCTTCCCGCGGGAGCCGTCATCGCCGCCGCGATCGCCGCCCTCGCCGCTCCGCGCACCCGCGTCCTGGCGGGCGAGTCCCGCGCCGCGGGCGTCGCCGGCGCGGTCGGCGTCGTTCTGCTCCTCGCCGCCACGGGACGGTTCTTCCCGCCGGCCACGGTTCCCCTGGTGTGGGCACTGCTCGGCTGGTGCATCGCCGAGCTCGGCCACGGCCTCGCCGTCCCCTGCCTGCGGTTCTCAGCCGCTCTGGTGCAGGTCGCCGCCGTCGCCCGCCTGTGGACCTTGTCCGAGAATCTGTTTCCGCCGGCCATCGGACCCCTCGGCGCCCGCCTCGCCACCTCGGCGGTCATGCTCGGCCTGCTCTCCTGGCAGACCGGGCGGATCACCGCCAGCGTGCGAGCGGGGGAGGGGAGCCCCCTGGATTCGGGCACGCGGGCCACCGCCGCCTGGCTGTCGGCCTTCCTCGCGGCTTCCATCCTGGCTTGGGAATTGCCGGGACCCTGGCTCGCCGCCTCCTGGAGCATCCTGGCGGTCTCCCTGCTCGGCGCCGCCGCGACCTACGACCTGCCCGACCCGTCCGCGCGCCCGATCCGCATCGAGCTCCGGGTCCAGGCCCTGGCGATGTCCCTCGCCGCCACCACCCAAGTCCTGACCTACGGCCTCGACGAGCGCCTGCGCGGCCGGCTCGCCACGCTCTCGCACCTGAGCCCCGACCTGCTGGCCGCCGCCGGCCCCTTCGCGCTCGCCTGGCTCTGCCGCACCTGTCTCGAGCCGGAAGACCGCGCGGCCGGCGGAGCTCGGCCTTCCGACCGGCGGCACCACCGCATCCACGCCTGGACCGGGGCCGCCGCCGTCACCGCCGTGCTCGGACGCCACCTCGACGGCGGGGCGCTGAGCCTGGCCTGGGCAGTCGCAGGGATCGTCCTGGTCGGCTGCGGATTCGTCCTGGTTCGCCGCTCGTTCCGCGGGGCCGGCATCGCGGTGCTCGCGCTCGCCGCCGGCAAAGTCCTCTTCGTCGACCTCGGCGAAGCCGCTGCGGACGTCCGAATTCTCGCCTATTGCGGGCTCGGCCTCGTCCTGCTCGCGGTCTCGTGGGGCTACGCCCGGTTCGAATCCGCGTACCCGGCGCGCGGGAGCCGGCCGTGAGCCGACGCGCCGCATCCGAGGAGTGACCCATGCTCTATGCGTGGACCGAGCCCAAGTTCTGCCCGCAATGCGGGACCCGCCTGATCGCCAAGGTGCCGGAAGGCGACCACCGCGAGCGCACCGTCTGCCCCGGCTGCGCGTACATCTACTACGTCGGCCCCAAGGTCGCCGCCGGGACGGTGCCGGTGCGCGACGGCCGTACCTACCTCGTTCGGCGCGGGGTCGAGCCGGGACGGGGCCTCTGGAGCTTTCCCTGTGGGTACATGGAGCTCGACGAGACCCTGTCCGGCGCGGCCGCCCGCGAGACGCGAGAGGAGACCGGGCTCGACGTGCGGATTCTGAGCATGCTCGGCATCTACACCTATCCGGCGCCGGACCAGCACATCCGCGTGGTGGTCGCCGCCTACCTCGCCGAGGTCGTTGCGGGAGTGCCCGCGGCGAGCGACGACGTGGTCGAGGTGCAGGCGTTCCGCCCGGAGGAGATCCCGTGGACCGGCCTTGCCTTCCACAGCAGCCACGCGGCCCTGCGCCAGTGGATCGCCCTCCAACACCCTGCGTACGTGCCGCCGCCGCATCGATTCCCGGGAGACTATTAGTTAGTTAGTTAGCACAGCGGGTTGGGACGCGCCGGCAGGTGGCCTTCTCGGCCGCGTCTGCGCCCCACACTA
>Ga0209514_10004429_pt1 | contig 18879 bp, 18 predicted proteins | sample Subgrocontami58m_FD_187452 | JGI IMG/M metagenome (GOLD analysis project Ga0209514, IMG submission 187452) | Subsurface groundwater microbial communities from S. Glens Falls, New York, USA - GMW37 contaminated, 5.8 m (SPAdes) (version 3) | ecosystem: Environmental > Aquatic > Deep subsurface >...
CGCCTCGTTATCGGCTTCCATCTTGCGCAGCAGCCACATGAGGTTCTGCTTGCGCTGCATGTCGCCCTGCAGTTCCTTGAACTGCATCGCGACCTTGGCCTGCTGGTCGAGCTTGTCGATCTGCAGCGACAGCTCCTGACAGATGTCGGCAACCCGCGCCAAGTTCTCGCGCGTATCGTGCAGGCGATGCTCGGTCTCGCGGCGCCGCTCCTTGTACCTGGAGATGCCCGCCGCTTCCTCCAGGAACACGCGCAGATCTTCCGGCTTCGCCTCGATGATGCGCGAGATCATGCCTTGTTCGATGATGGCGTAGGCGCGCGGCCCCAGGCCGGTGCCCATGAAAATGTCCTGGATGTCACGCCGGCGCACGTGGCTGTTGTTGATGTAGTACAACGACTCACCCTCGCGCGTCAGCACGCGCTTTACCGCGATTTCGGCATACTGCGACCACTGACCGGCGGCCTTGCCCAAGCTATTGTCGAACATCAACTCGACACTCGCGCGCGCGACCGGCTTTCTCTGCGCCGAGCCGTTGAATATCACGTCCTGCATGGAATCGCCGCGCAAGGCCGAAGCGCGCGACTCCCCGAGCACCCAGCGCACGGCGTCGATCACGTTGGATTTGCCGCAGCCGTTTGGACCGACGATGCCGACAAGCTGGCCTGGGACTGCGATAGAGGTCGGATCGACGAAGGATTTGAATCCGGCAAGCTTTATCTGAGTAAGGCGCACTGGGGTTTCTTATCTTGGAAAACCGGTTTTCGACCGGATTTATTCGGTTTATTGCCAACCGATATAATAGCATCTTAACTTTGTTTTCCGAGCCCCGCATGCCTGCCAAACCAAGCAAGGAACTGAGCACCTTCGACAATCCAAACCAGGGGCGGGACTATCTGATCCATATGGAGATTCCCGAGTTTACCTGCCTTTGCCCGGTTACCGGACAGCCGGATTTCGCGCGCCTGGTGCTGGACTACGTTCCCGAACGCAAGTGCCTGGAACTGAAAAGCCTCAAGCTCTACATCTGGTCCTACCGCAACCAGGGCGCGTTTCACGAGGCCGTCACCAACCGCATCCTCGACGATTTGGCCGGCGCGACGCGTCCGCGATTCATGCGTCTTTGCGCGAAATTCTACGTGCGCGGCGGCATATTCACCACCGTGGTGGCCGAACACTGCAAGAAAGGCTGGAAGCCGAAAGCCATGGTGGATCTGCAGCGCATCGATCCGCCATCGGGCAACTTGTCCTGCGGCACCGATTGATCAATTCCGAACAAGCCAGTCCGTGAACCCCGATCCGGCCAAACTGCAACCCTATCCACAGGTGGCGGAAAACCGCCGGCCGATGGAAAATACAGCCTGTACTGCGCGATTATCGTCAAGCGCGTCGATGCCAAGACCCGCGCCAAGACCGGCATCAACGAGCCGTTCAGGGGCGAATAGGCGCATGCGCGCGCGCAGAACTTGCGAAACTGATTGCTTCCGGCTGGTCCGGCTCAAGGGAGAACGACAATGTCAGCGATGAAGCGTTTGTTCCAACTGATGGCTGAAAAGAAAGCCTCCGACATCTTCCTGTCGGTCGGCTCGCCCATCAACATTAAGATCAACGGCACCGCCATGCCGATCAATCAGCAGGCGATGGATTCGACCAACATTATCAACCTGCTGTACGAAGTGCTCAATGACAAGCAGAAAAAAGAATACGAAGACACGCTCGAGCTCAATACTGCCTTTCCCATGCCCGGAGTCGGCAGCTTTCGCATCAGCGCTTTCCGCCAAAAGACCACGCCGGCCGTGGTGGTGCGCTACATTCCCGGCGAGGTGCCCAATATCGATACCCTCGGCGTGCCGCCGGTGCTCAAAGAAGTGATCATGGAAAAGCGCGGCTTGATCCTGATGGTGGGCGCCACGGGCTCGGGCAAGTCGACCACGCTCGCCGCCATGCTCGATCTGAGGAATGCCGCCAAGTCCGGCCATATCCTCACGCTGGAGGATCCGGTGGAATTCATTTTCACCAACAAGAAATGCATCGTCAACCAGCGCGAAGTCGGGACCGACACCCTCGATTTCAAGATTGCGCTCAAGAACGCGCTGCGCCAGGCGCCGGACTGCATCCTGATCGGCGAGATCCGCGACAAGGACACCATGGCGGCGGCGATCGCCTACGCCCAGTCTGGCCACCTGTGCCTGGCGACCCTGCACGCCAACAACAGTTACCACGCAATGAACCGCATCATCAGCTTCTATCCTCTGGAAAACCGGCCTTCGCTGTTGCAGGATCTGGCGGCGACGCTTAAGGCCGTGATCTCGCAACGCCTGATCAAGAACCTCAAGGGCGGGCGCTCGGCGGCAGTGGAAGTTCTGCTCAATACGCGTTACACGGCCGAGCTGATCGACAAAGGCGAAATCAGCGAAATCAAGGATGCGATGGAAAAGAGCATGACGCCCGGTTCGCAGACCTTCGAGCAGTCGCTGTTCAAGATGTACAAGGATGGCTTGATCAGCAAGGAAGAAGCGTTGGGCAACGCCGATTCCGCCACCAACCTGATGTGGCTGATGAACCAGGATGGCGATCTTGGAGCCGCTCCCGCGGCAGGGGCGGAGAAGAAGCCGGAACAGGCGCCCAACCTCGAAAACACCGGATCGTTCAGCGAATTCAAAGTGCTCGTCGACGAGCCAGCCCCGCAATAGTGAAAGCCCCGGATCCAGGCGACAAGCTGGCAGTCGGCTTCGGCATGCCCGCTTATTCATATTCAAGCGCGAATGTATGAGATCAGCCACCCTAGAACTCGCGCAACAGTTGATCCGGCTGCGCTCGATCACACCGGAAGACGCAGGTTGCCAAGAGCTTGTCGCCCAGCGCCTCAAACCGCTCGGCTTCACCCTGGAGAGCATGCGCTGCGGCGAAGTCGCCAATCTGTGGGCGCGTCGCGGCCAGGCCAAACCGCTAGTGTGTTTTGCCGGACATACCGACGTGGTGCCCACCGGCCCGCTGGACCAATGGGCCTCCGATCCTTTCGCGCCCAGCGTGCGCGAGGGCAAGCTGTACGGCCGCGGCGCGTCCGACATGAAGTCCTCCATCGCCGCCTTCGTCTGCGCAGCCGAGGAATTCGTGGCCGCGCACCCGCAGCATCCAGGCTCGATCGCGCTGCTCCTCACCTCGGACGAAGAAGGTGTGGCGGTGGACGGCACGCTCAAGGTGGTGGAAAAGCTCAAGGCGCGCGGCGAATTGCTCGATTACTGCATCGTCGGCGAGCCCACCGCCGTGGATAAACTCGGCGACACGATCAAGAACGGCCGGCGCGGCTCGCTTTCCGGCAAACTGATAGTCAAGGGCGTGCAGGGCCATATCGCATATCCGCACCTGGTAAAGAATCCCGCCCATCTGTTTGCGCCGGCGCTGGCCGAACTCGTGGCGACCGAATGGGATCGCGGCAATGCGTTTTTTCCGCCCACCGGCTGGCAGGTTTCCAACATCCACGGCGGTACCGGCGCCGACAACGTCACCCCCAACAGCCTCGAGGTGCAATTCAATTTCCGCTACTCGACCGCAAGCACGGTGGAAAGCCTGCAGCGCCGCGTGCTCGGCATCCTCGACCAGCATGGGCTCGATTACGAACTCGATTGGTCGAATGGCGCGGCGCCATTCCTCACTCCCGAAGGCGCGCTGGTCGGCGCCGTGCGCGGCGCCGTGCGTGCGGTCACCGGCATCGAGCCCGAGTTGTCCACCAGCGGCGGCACCTCCGACGGCCGTTTCCTCATCGACATCTGTCCGCAGGTGCTGGAACTCGGTCCGGTCAACGCCTCCATCCACAAGCTGAACGAGCATATCGAGCTAGTTGCACTCGACGCGCTTAAGTCCATCTACCGGCAGGTGCTCGAGCGCCTGCTGTTGCCGGCCTGAGCCCGGAAGGCGACCGCCCGGTGACGCTGCGCGCGGTATTGCGCCAGGCGGTCACGCAATTCAAGCGCGCGGGCCTTGCCTTCGGTCACGGCACGCATAACGCCCGCGACGAAGCCGTCTATCTTATTTTGCATACGCTCAAACTGCCTCTAGGCGAGCTCAAGTCCGTGCTCGACCGGCGTTTTAACACCAGCGAACTCGATGCGGTGCGCGCCATCCTGCGGCGACGCGTGCGCGAACGCACGCCGGCGGCCTATCTCACGCGCGAAGCCTGGCTGCGAGAATTCAGGTTCTACATCGACGAACGCGCCATCGTGCCGCGCTCGTTCATCGCCGAGCTGCTGCGCGACGCTGTTTCGCCCTGGGTCGCCGATGCGCGCCGCGTGCGCAGCGTGCTCGACCTGTGCACCGGCTCTGGCTGTCTTGCCGTGCTTGCCGCGCACGCCTTCCCCAATGCGCGCATAGATGCTTCCGACCTCTCTGCCGAAGCGCTGCAGGTAGCGCGCATAAACGTGAAGGACTACGCGTTGGGGAAGCGCGTGCGGCTCGTCCAGAGCGACTTGTTCGATCGCCTGGCTGCGCGTAGATATGACTTGATTCTGTCCAATCCGCCTTATGTCAACGCCGCGGCCATGCGCGCGCTGCCGCGCGAATACAGGCGCGAGCCGCGGCTCGCGCTCGCCGGCGGGCGCGACGGCCTGGCGCTGGTGCGCCGCATGCTGGCGCAAGCGGCCGCACACTTGAACCCGAAGGGCTTGCTCGTCGTCGAGATCGGGCATAACCGTGCCGCGCTGGAAAAAGCCCATCCGCGCCTGCCCTTTACCTGGCTCGAGACCAGCGCGGGCGAAGATTATGTGTTCATGCTGCGCCGGGAGGACCTGATATGAAAACACTCAACGATTTGCTGAACCTCGATGCCTTGCCATCGGACTGGCGCGAGGCCACCCTGGTCGGCCGCGCCTGGCTGCCGGGCGCAGGCCCCTCGCCCGTCGCGGTCCGGCCCGATGGCGACGTCGTCGATCTCGCCGCGGTCGAACCGACTATGAGCCAGTTGCTCGCGCGCAGCGACCGCGTCGCCCTCGCCCGGGCCGCGCCGGGCCAGGTCATCGGCACGGTCGAGGCGTTGCTCGCCAACAGCGGCGATGGCAGGGACGCGGGCCGACCATCGCTCCTCGCGCCCAACGACCTGCAGCCGATCAAGGCGAGCGGCGTGACCTTCGTGCAAAGCCTGCTGGAACGGGTGATCGAGGAGCAGGCGCGCGGCGATACCGGCAAGGCCGAGGCGATACGCCTGCAGGTGACGCGCATCATCGGCGACAATCTGGCGTCGGTTAAGCCCGGCTCGCGCGAGGCCGAAGAAATCAAGCGCGTGCTAGTCGCGCAGGGCGCGTGGTCGCAATATCTGGAAGTGGGCATCGGCCCCGACGCGGAGATCTTCACCAAGTCGCAGGTCATGTCCGCGGTCGGCCTCGGCGCCGAAGTCGGCCTGCATCCGAAATCCTCCTGGAACAATCCGGAGCCCGAGATCGTGCTCGCCGTCACCGCGGCGGGCGAGACCGTCGGTGCTACCCTTGGCAACGACGTGAATCTGCGCGACTTCGAAGGCCGCAGCGCGCTGCTGCTGGGCAAGTCGAAGGATAACAACGCATCCTGCGCGATAGGCCCGTTCATCCGCCTGTTCGACCAGCGCTTCGGCATCGATGACGTGCGCCAGGCCGAACTTACGCTTGAAATCGCAGGCCGCGACGGCTTCGTGCTCAATGGGGTCAGTCCGATGAACAAAATCAGCCGCGATCCGCTGGATATCGTCACCCACGCCTGGGGGCCGTTTCACCAGTATCCGGACGGCTTCATGCTGTTCCTCGGCACCATGTTCGCGCCGGTCAAGGATAGAGGCGCGCCCGGCATGGGCTTCACCCACAAGATCGGCGACCTGGTGAGCATTTCGACGCCGAAACTTGGCCGGCTGGTAAACCGCGTCACCACCTCGGACCAGGCGGCGCCCTGGACCTTCGGCATCAGTGCGTTGATGAAAAATCTGGCTGCGCGCGGGTTGCTGCGCTAGCGATACAATCCGCCAAACCGAGGAGGCAACATCATGTCAGCTCAAGAACGCAAGGACAGCGTGCGCGCGGCCGTGGTCCAGGCCGGCGCCGTGCTCTTCGATACCGAAGCCTGCGTCGACAAGGCAGTACGCCTAATGGCCGAGGCTTCCGCGCTGGGCGCCAAGGTCATCGTTTTTCCGGAAGCGTTCATCCCCGGCTATCCCAAGGGCGTGAACTACGGCCTGGTCGTCGGCGCGCGCGACCCGGCCGGACGCGAGGAATTCCGCCTCTATCTCGACGCCGCGATCGCCGTGCCCGGCCCGCAGACCCAGCGCCTGGGCGAGGCCGCGGCGGCGCATGGCGCCTACGTCGTCATCGGCGTGATCGAGCGAGATGGCGGCACCTGCCATTGCACGGTGCTGTTCTTCGGCCCGGACGGATCGCTGCTGGGCAAGCATCGCAAGCTGATGCCGACCGTGATGGAGCGCGTGATCTGGGGTTTCGGCGACGGCTCGACGTTGACCGTGGTCGACAGCCCCTATGGCCGCATCGGTTCGGTCATCTGCTGGGAAAATTACATGCCGATGCTGCGCATGGCGATGTATTCGAAGAACGTCGCGCTATATTGCGCCCCGACCGCCGACGACCGCGATACCTGGATCGCCTCGATGCAGCACGTCGCGCTCGAAGGACGCTGCTTCGTCCTGACCGCCTGCCAATTCATCCGCAAAAAGGACTTTCCAGATAGCGTGCGCGTCTCGCTCGGCGATGCGCCCGAAGCGGTACTCATGCGCGGCGGCAGCGCCATCGTGAACCCGCTGGGCCAGATCCTGGCCGGTCCGCACTTCGGCAGCGAAACGATTCTGACGGCGGATCTGGATCTCAACGACATCGGCCGCGGCAAGTTCGACTTCGACGTCACCGGACACTACAGCCGGCCGGATGTGTTCCAGTTGAGCGTGAACGAGGCGCCGATGAGGGCGGTGCAGACAAAAAACTGAAAGGATCTGCGGTGCGGATTCACCTTGATGCGAGTTCTTCGGGTAACCGAGAATGCCAATCGGCGAAACCCAAGGACTGGCGCGGCTCTCCAGCCGTCGTGCCTAATTCATAACGCACGAGATCAACAGAACGCGCGAAATCAAACTAGCAACCCCAGTTTCGACGACATAGTCATGCGGCACGACCCGAACTCTACCTCAGAAGGTCTCCTGATGGGCCCAACGGTTTCGCACGGCCAGCAATTCGTTTACCAGGCTGCGTTCGGTTTTGCCCAATATCAAGCGAAATACATTACCCCACTTGCGATCCATAGCTACCAACAATGTGGCGAGGTCGTTACGTCGTTGATGGTCTCACTCTTGTTGGCGCCCAAGCCTGTGTCGGACAATACGTCTCGGATCTCCAACGCCCAGCCATTGCCGAACTTAGCCTTGAACTCCCGCTCGACGAAAGAGGTCAGCCCTGCTCTACGTAGTTCCAGCGCCTTGCCGACGCGCTCGTGATTGGTGATGGCCATGACTTATTCCATTTCTACTTCATTAGTTTAATAACCATCTCATTGAAAAAACTAGGCGTGGAATTGTATTATTACTGCTCTATTGATTAAGAAATGGAATTAATCCTCGTCGATCATCAGGTGCGGGCAGAGAAGCTTCACGCGAACACCGTTACGGACCAGTGCGCTTCGGTGGATCCACCAATCGGTATCCGTCGCGTTCAGAATTGGCGGCGCATTCCCGCTGGCCAGTGCGACGGCCACGAACTTGCGATCGTCCTGGTCGAACCCCATAAGTTCGGGATCGTCGGGGAACTCGGCGAAGCCCCGCGGATCACCGGGCAGCGGTGTCACCGGCACGACCCGGATGTGCACAGGGTTCGCCTGATTGTCGTAAACCCAGACCAGAAATGCATCACCGGGACCCTGCGGGAACCCGTGCGGCTTTTGCTTGAGGTACTCCTGCAGAATCAGGCCCGCGTCATCGAGCAACACCTGCCGTCCATTTCTGGTTGCCACGAGTTCTTGCAGGCACCTCAACACGCACTGCGGATCTGCTTGTTTGGCATCGCCATTCGCGGCGAGCGCCACGTTGGTATCTAGCACGACGAACGCCATGCTCATGCCTTTTTCGTCATACGATTCAGTCTGGCCTCCTGAGTGGCGGCCAACTCGGCAAACTGGTCGCCGAAGAATTCCGCCGGCCAGTTCGTGATCTTTCCTAACAGGTCCAGGTCCAACGGCGTGAGCGTTGAACCCTTCAGGCCGGCCTCACAAAAATACAACGCCACATCGTCCTTGCTCAGTTTTTGCTCCGCGATTCGTCGCTGCAAGCGTCGCAACAGATGCTCGCTGTGACTCTCAACGATGATCTGCACGCCGCGCTTGCGGTGCGCATCGATCAGCACGTCGGCAAGATTAGCCTGAACGGCCGGGTGCAGGTGAATCTCCGGTTGCTCAAGGATTACTGTTGAGCCCTCGGGCACATAGAAACAAAGAACGACGACCGGAAGAATCTGCGAGACGCCAAAGCCCACGTCGGTAATGAGCGATTCGGGACCACCAGCAAGTTTTTTGACCTTCACCTCAAAGATCTGGCTGCCTTCGGCCACGGCCTCTACACGGAATTCCGCGATCAGGCCCAACCGCTTTAGCCACTCGGCGACATACTCTTCCAATGTCGCGCGATCCTTTCCTCTACCCTTGGAGATCTTCTCACCCCGATCCCGGGAGGACAGAATGGCATGCACTGCCTGCTCCCCCGCGAGCCCCATATCTGAAGGCTGCCCACCGGCCCAAGTGTAGCGGCGCTCCGGGTAGGCACGCAGCGGTCCCAGATAGTAGATTCGTCGCAACTGCTCTTCGAACGCCAGCTCAAAGTCCGACAGGAACCCAGCGTTCTGGTAGTACGCCCGCACCTGATCCGGAAATCCGTAACATTTCACGGGAGCCGGCAGCGGCCATGCGCGACCCTGGCTACGCACGAACTGGAACTCTGTCGCGCTGTTGAACAGCTCGTAGTTTTTTCGGCTATCGCCCTTGCGGTGCATACCGAATGCGATGTCGCCGATACGGTATTCGATACTGGGTACCGTGAGTTGCAACGATTTGCCACCGGCCCCGTTTTCGCCCTTCACATGGGTGGAAAATCCAAGGCGTGTGTCCTGTACCACCTGTTCCCCGCGTCCCTTCGGATCGTTGACGACCAGTGGTTCGGCTTGTACCCAATCAAGGTCGATTCGTAACTCCGCATCTTCAGAGTGCCGGTGGATCACACTGCGAAAATCTCCAAGGTCTACCAATGCTTTCTTATCCCCGAAGTGCAGCGCGAGGCCACGGTCGGATGAATCAGCGGTCTGTTTCAGGAGCAACAGTGCCTGCAACAGACTGGTCTTGCCTGAACTGTTGGCGCCAAAAAAACCGGTAATCGGCTTAAGTCCGACGTCCCCCGTGTCCGCCCATGACTTGAAGCTCTGCAACTTGAGGCGGCTAAGCATCAGAAGCTCTCCTCTTGCGCCTTGCCGACGCTTTCGTTGTTGGTGATGGCCATTTTTTCTCTACTTGGTTGCAGCGAGCGTCCGCAGTTTAGGCAAGACCGCAGGAATCTCCACAGTCACCGTTTCCCAGACGATCTGCGAATCGATTTCGAAATAGGCGTGAATCAGCCTATTGCGCATACCGACGATGGCTTCCCAGGGAATTGCACCGTGAGCAGCACGGGTCTCACCCGAAATCTTGTTCGCCGCCTCGCCGATGACTTCGATGGCTCGGATGACAGCGAACCGCAGCATCCGATTCGTGTCCAGTTCCGGGCGTTCGCGGCCCTCAACAAACTCCATGGCGCTCTCCGCCGCCTCGATCATGTGCTGGAGCCGCACCCGGTCCTCATCGCGCATATTGCACCTGCGCCGTGCGCACTACTTCATCGCGGAAATAGCGGGAAAGATCCTGGGCGGTACGTAGATCGACTTTCCGTCCGCCGAGTAGGTCGGATAGTTCCTGTTCCATCGCCGCGATACCGACCAAACCCGGTACGCCGTCCGGCTCGAACTCCACCAGCAGGTCCACATCGCTGTTCGGCCGGTCAGTCCCTTTCAGCACCGAGCCGAACAGTGCCAACCGGCGGATGTGGTGCTGCTCGCAGAAGCGGGCCAGCGTGGCCGCATCGAGATTCAATCGTGGGTTCATGGTCGCTTCCTTTGCAGCAAATCAGGCAGTTGCACACTTATGCATTGTACGCAATCTGCGAATTGAAAAACTTTCGCGAACCATCGCCCCCGGAGCCCTTGGCAGCATCCGCCGCGCCAGCCAGCGCGCGGCGCTCATGTTGATCGGCGCCAGCGCCACGCCGGGATGAGCGGTCGCGAACACACGAAACACTTCGTCCGCGAATGCCTGGTCGATCTTGGCCACACCGTAGAAATCCAGCACCACATGGCGGAAGCGCTCGAAGTGTCGTCCGACAGGCTGCTAGGCCTACAGCCCGGAAAAATCCAACGTTGCGAAGTAATCGTCTATCGTTTCCGCGCGCCGAATCTGCATGACGGAGCCGTCTTCCCGCAACAGCAGCTCGGCCGAGCGGAGCTTGCCGTTGTATTGAAAGCCCATCGCGGAGCCGTGGGCGCCGGCATCGTGGATGACGAGCAAGTCGCCGTCGTTGATTTCGGGGAGTTGCCTGTCAATCGCGAACTTGTCGTTGTTCTCGCACAGCGAACCAACCACATCGTAAGTATGGTCTTGGGGTGCGGTCTCTTTTCCGAGAACAGTGATGTGGTGGTACGCACCGTACATGCCAGGCCGCATCAGGTTCGACATGCAGGAGTCGACGCCGACGTATCGCTTGTAGGTGTTCTTGTGATGAATCGCCTCGGTGACGAGGTAGCCATATGGACCCGTGATACAGCGGCCGTTTTCCATGAAAATCTTCAGCGGATGCAAGCCGGCCGGCACGACGATTTCCTGATACGTCTGCTGGATCCTGCGGCCGACAAAGCCGAGGTCGACGGCTTTCTCGCCGGGGCGGTAGGGAATGCCGATGCCGCCGCCGAGATTGACGAACTCAAGTCTCACGCCCGGATCGCGGGCGAGTTCCACCGCCAGTTGAAACAGCATCTTCGCCGTTTCGACAAAGAACTCGGGATTCAGCTCGTTTGACGCCACCATCGTGTGCAGCCCGAAGCGGCGCACCCCCTTCGCTTTCAGTTGCCGATAGCCTTCGACAAGCTGCTCGCGCGTGAAGCCGTACTTCGCTTCTTCCGGCTTGCCGATGATGGCGTTCCCCTCGCGCAACGGGCCTGGGTTGTAGCGGAGGCAAATCACCTCCGGCAACCCGGCGTGCCGTTCCAGATAAGGGATGTGAGTGATGTCGTCGAGGTTGATGATCGCACCCAGATCTTTGGCCCGGAGGTATTCTTTCGCCGGAGTCTCGTTCGACGTGAACATGATGTTCTCGCCGGTGATTCCGACTCGCTCGCACAGCACCAGTTCTGCCAGGCTCGAGCAGTCGCCGCCCAATCCTTTCTGCCTCAGGATCTTCAGCAAGTGTGGATTCGGCGTAGCCTTGACGGCAAAATACTCTTTGAACGTGGCCCACGCGAATGCCTGGTTCAGCCTCCGGGCGCTGGCGCGGATCGCGGATTCATCATAAATGTAGAACGGCGTCCGGTAACTGCGAACGATCTCGCGGATGGTCCGCTCATCAAAGGGGAGTGGTTTGTCGATCATGATGGCTCGTATTTTCGAGATGTTTTTCTCTGGAAAACTAGCTGTAGGGGCGGTGAGTGTACCCCGCCACGCCAAAGGGTGGCAATCCACCAGCGCCATGTAGAATGAGTTCGATATGAGATTAGGTGATCTTTGGGCGAAGCACGGCGGCGGCACGCTGCGACCCGACTCGCCCGAGACGAAAGATCTGTTCATCTTCGGTGTTACGGACGATTCCAGAGACGTTCGCTACGGCTACCTGTTCTGCGCCCTGCCGGGCACCACAGAGGATGGTCTTGCGTTCTGCTCGCAAGCCGCCTCGAAGGGCGCACAGGCCATCGCCGTTCCGGAAGGCACGCGCGACGAAGCTCTGGGCCTCAGCGAGTACGAGCGCGAAAAAATCGTCGTCCTGCGAGTCCGGGACATTCGAGGATTCCATGCGCGACTGGCGGCCGATTTTCATTCCGGCCGTCCGGTCACGATTGCATCCGTCACCGGCACCAATGGCAAGACCTCTACGGTGTGCTTCCTTCGCGACCTGTGGGGCGAGGACGGCCGCAACGCAGTAAGCCTGGGAACCCTCGGTCTCCGGGGCCGCGACAAGAGCCACTCCATGCTTGAAGCGGGACTTACCACGTATGACGCGAAAACGCTGCATATCATGCTTGGCGAACTGGAGCGTGCGCACGGCGTTACTCATCTTGCGATGGAGGCTTCGAGCCACGCGCTCGATCAGCAACGCCTGGCCGGCGTCACTTTTGACGCAGCGGGTTTTACCAATCTCACCCAAGACCATCTCGACTACCACCCGTCGATGGAGGCCTACTTCCAGGCCAAGATGAGACTCTTCAATGAGCGGCTCAAAACGGATGGCGTGGCGGTCATCAATACCCGCGACACGTCGGGTATTCAAATTGCAGCGGCAATGAGGTCGAGAAGCACCAGCGTCATCTCCTATGGCGAAGCAGGTAGCGGCGCTGACCTTGTGGTGCTCAAGCGAATCGCGCATGTGCAGGGACAAACGCTGAAATTATCGGTCTTCGGAGCCTCATATGAAGTGGAGGCGCCGGTGGCGGGTGCTTTTCAAGCGGAGAACATTCTATGCGCGCTCGGTTTGGCCGTAGGCACAGGGGTGCCAGTCGAGCGTGCGATTACCGGCATCGCTCGCCTGGCGCCCGTTCCAGGGCGCCTTGAACTCGCCGCCGTTCTTGCCAATGGCGCGGCAGTCTACGTGGACTACGCGCATACTCCCGATGCTCTGGACAAGGTTCTCCGCAGTGTGCGCCCGCACGTCGGCGCGAAAGATAAACTCCACGTGCTCTTCGGATGCGGAGGCGACCGCGATCCGGGCAAACGACCCATCATGGGCCGCATTGCTGAAGAACGCAGCGATCGCGTTTGGGTGACGGATGACAATCCACGCAGCGAAGACCCGGATACCATCCGAAGGCAAGTTCTCTCGGGTGCCACGGGTGCAACGCGCGCAACGAACGCCGGCCCGCGACGTGAAGCGTTGCAACTCGCGCTTTCCGCATTGCGCTCGGGAGATATCCTTGTCGTCGCCGGCAAGGGCCATGAAGACTATCAGATCGTACTTGAACGAGACTCCCGGGGTCTGCCCTTGCAGGATTCCAGAGGACGCCCCGTGACCAAGAAGATTCCGTTCTCCGACGCCAAAGTCATTCGTGAGATCATAGCGTCGATGTAGCAGAGGTCCGCCGGGAAGTGAACATGGCCGCATTCTATGACGCCCGTGGCAATACCTATTTCGTAGCCTCGCCGGAGGAGATTGGCGGCTTCGCCGATCTTCCGCAAACTGCTGCGGAAGCTGCTAGGACACGCGAGCGTTGGGCACGACGCGCCATCGAACGCATTTGTGGCCGCCTGAACGTTTCTGAAGGGATCGAGACGGGCGTCGCCAAGAGGTACCGGTCGGACGGTTTGTTAGTGGGACCGTTCCTGGAAGAACACGCTTTCGCGTTGTTGATTGTAAACACCGACGGAACGCTTGCGGAGCGCAGCGGGAACGGCCTGACGATCTTCTCGCAGTGCCTCATCGACACCGGACGGGCCGATCGCTCGGACACATTCTTCTTGCGCGTCTATCACGACACGCCTGAGTCGCCCTTTGTCGAGGCTCGGATAGAAGCAGGTGAACGAGAGGGGCATAAAGGATTTTGGATCGACATGGGCGTCCCAACATACGGACTTTCAGCAGTCGGGGCCGCGCCCGAACATGTTGGGGTTTCCGAGTTTGACGGTCGCATCGTTGCTCGTGTTTTCGATCTCGAGAAGATTGACGCATCGTGGGCATGCAGCCTGTTTGTCAATGTTGGGAATCCGCATTGCGTGACCTTCCTGAAAAGCCCAGACCTGCTGCCTTCGATGGAGCAACTCGGATGCGAGAAGTGGATGCCCCGGCTAAGCGCAATTGCGAACAGCACCGAGAGCGATGGCATGCGCGGCGCGGGGCGTCCGTGCAAGAACGGAATCAATCTGCAGTGGGCCTGCGTCATTGGTCCGGACAGTATCGAAGCGCGGGTTTTTGAGCGCGGCGAAGGGCCGACCTTGTCTTCCGGGTCAAGCGCAACGGCCGTCGCGAGCGCAGCACGCAAGCTCGGGCTACTTGATGCGCAGACAGTAAACGTTAGAATGCCGGGAGGCGTTGCACCGGTGCGATTCGATGAACGCAATGGGAGCCTCGCGCGAGTGATGTTGTTTGGCGAAGCGCAGCAAGCGAATCCACCAGTTTAGGGGTTTCAATAATCGATCATGACCTACATTAATGAGCATTATCTCAAGTTGACCGCCGGTTACCTGTTTCCTGAAATCGGCCGGCGGGTCAAGACATTCTGCGACGAAAACCCTTCCGCGAACGTCATTCGCTTGGGCATCGGCGACGTCACCGAACCGCTTGCAACCGCCGTGATTCAGGCGATGCATACGGCCGTCGATGAGTTGGCCGGGCGATCGTCGTTCCGCGGCTATGGGCCTGAGCAGGGCTACGATTTCCTGCGTGTAGCCATTGCCAAGCACGATTATCAAGCGCGCGGAGCCGAGGTCGACGCGGATGAAATCTTCGTCTCGGACGGTTCGAAGTGTGATTCGGGGAATATCCTGGACGTCTTCGGAGAAGATAACGTCATCGCGGTGCTGGATCCTGTCTATCCGGTGTATGTGGATACCAACGTCATGGCCGGACACACGGGTCCGGCGGATGCCAGTGGCCGCTACGGCGGCTTGGTCTACCTTCCGGTTACCGCCGACAACGATTTCGTTCCTGAACTTCCCAGGCAGCGGGTCGACCTGATTTACTTGTGCTATCCCAATAACCCGACTGGCGTGGTTGCCACCAAGGAGATGCTGAAGCGTTGGGTCGAATACGCGCAGCAGAACGGTTCGGTGATTTTGTATGACGCCGCCTATGAAGCGTACATCACCGACCCGGCCATTCCGCACTCGATCTATGAAATTGACGGAGCCAGGGAAGTCGCGATCGAGTTCCGCAGTTTCAGCAAGACAGCCGGCTTCACCGGTGTGCGCTGTGCCTTCACGGTGATTCCGAAGGGGCTCAAGGGAAAGGCGCGAGATGGCCGCGAAGTCTCGATTCATCCGCTCTGGAATCGACGGCACTGCACCAAATTCAATGGTGTCTCGTATCCCGTGCAACGAGGCGCCGCTGCGATTTACTCGCCAGAAGGCAGGCAGCAGGTGCGGGAAACCATTGAGTTTTACCTCGCCAACGCCAGGCTGTTGCGTGAAACGCTGAGGCAACTGGGGCTACAGGTTTACGGCGGGGTGAACGCACCTTACGTGTGGCTGAAGACTCCCGGCAATTTGAGCAGTTGGGACTTTTTCGACAGGCTGCTGCAGAAAGCCCATTTGGTGGGAACGCCAGGGAGCGGTTTTGGAGCCTGTGGGGAGGGCTATTTCCGTCTGAGTGCCTTCAACAGCCGAGCCAACGTCGAAGAAGCCGGACGGCGCTTCGCGAAAATCCTGTAGGGCGTGTGGCGTGAATACGCACGCAACAGCGGCGAGGCGCGGCTAGCGTTTCGCTTCCAGTTGTTCCCAACGCGCCAAGGCCGCCGCCAGTTCCGCTTCGACCGCAGCGAAACGCAGGTTCAGCTGTTTCACCTGCTCCGGCTGGTCCCGGTACAGCGCCGCGTTGGTGAGCGCCGCGGTAATCTGCTTTTGCTCCTTTTCAAGGGCGTCTATTTTTTCTTGTAATTCAGTAAGTTCACGCTCTTCCTTAAAGCTGAGTCCAGATTTGGCCGGCGCCGTCGCGGCCGCAGTCTTCTTCGTTCGGCCGTCAATCTTTTGCCCGCGCCGCGCGGGCGCTGCCTCGGACTTGCCTGAGGACTTCACGCGCTGCCAGTCGCTGTAGCCGCCGGCGTATTCCTTCCACACGCCCTCGCCCTCGCTGGCGATGGTCTGGGTGACGACGTTGTCCAGAAATGCGCGGTCGTGGCTCACCAGAAACAGCGTGCCGGCATAGTCCTGCAGCAGCTCCTCCAGCAGTTCCAGGGTCTCGATATCCAGATCGTTGGTCGGTTCATCCAGCACCAGCACATTGGCCGGCCGGCTGAACAGGCGCGCCAGCAGCAGGCGGTTGCGCTCGCCGCCGGAAAGCGACTTGACCGGCGCGCGCGCGCGTTCCGGCGGAAACAGGAAATCGCCTAGATAGCTGATCACGTGCTTGCGCGCGCCATTGATTTCGACGAAATCCCCGCCGACGCTGATGATGTCGGCCAGCGTCGCCTCTTCGTCGAGCACGGCGCGGAACTGGTCAAAATAGGCGAAATCGAGCTTCGTGCCGAGCCGCACCTGGCCTTCGTCGGGCTGCAGCTCGCCCAATATCAATCTGAGCAAAGTGGTCTTGCCGCTGCCGTTGGGGCCGATCAATCCCACCTTGTCGCCGCGCAGGATGCGGCAGGAAAAACCCCGCACCGCCGGCTTGCCATCGTAATCCTTGCCGACGTTCTTCAATTCCACCACCAGCCGGCCCGAGCGCTCGCCCTCGTCCACCGTCAGGGCGACCTTGCCGACGCGGGCGCGCCGCGCAGCGCGCTCCAGGCGCAGCGCCTCCAGGCGGCGCACCCGGCCTTCGTTGCGCGTGCGCCGCGCCTGGATGCCCTGGCGGATCCACACCTCTTCCTGCGCCAGGAACTTGTCGAACTTGCGGCTGTGCACGGCTTCGGTCTCCAGCTCCGCGGCTTTCTCCTGCTGGTAGGCGCCGAAGTTGCCCTGGTAGCTGCTCAAGCGGCCGCGGTCGAGCTCGATGATCCGGCTGGCGACATTATCGAGAAAGCGCCGGTCGTGGGTGACGATCAGCACGCTGCCTGAAAACGACAGCAGCGTCTGCTCCAGCCATTCGATCGCCGCGACGTCCAAGTGGTTGGTCGGCTCGTCCAGCAGCAGGAGATCGGGCGCTAGCACCAGCGCGCGCGCCAGGGCGACGCGCTTCTTCAGTCCGCCGGAGAGATCCGCGACCAGCCAGTCCGGATCGAGCCCGAGGCGCGACAGCGTGTTTGCAACCTTGTGCTCCAGGCTCCAGCCGTCGCTCGCATCGAGCGCTTCCTGCAACTGGTGCAACCGTTCCATCATGCCGGGATCGGCCGCGGTACCGGCGTCATGCGCTTCTGCGAGGGCGTGCGCGGCGGCGTGATAGTCGATGAGCAACCGGGTGCCTCTTCCCAGCCCTTCAGCCACCGCGTCGAACACGCTCAAGCCCGGCTGAAATGCGGGTTCCTGGGGTACGCTCGCCAGCTTCAGTTCCGGCGCGCGCCAGATCTTGCCGTCATCTGCGGCGGCGACGCCCTCTATCAGCTTCAGCAGGCTCGACTTGCCGCTGCCGTTGCGGCCGATCAGGCCAATGCGCTCGCCCGGCTCGATGACCAGATCGGCATGATCGAGCAAGGGCACGTGGCCGTAAGCCAGGGAGACCTGAGCAAGCTGAACGAGGGGCATCGAGAGGTGGGGGCGCGGGCAAGAATCTACCCAAAGGATAAGCTATCGCACACTTTAGCGCCCGGCAGGTGTTGCACTTCATATTTGAAGCCGGCCAAAAATTAGCTGCAGCGAAGACCTGCGACGCATTGAGCAGCCATCGCGCCGATGGTTGTTTTTGTCGGCGGCCACGGCTATACTCTAACAAGCGTTAGGTCGAGTCTCTGCTTCCGCCAACGCCAACTGGGCCGCCTTCCGCTCGGCCCGATCGACAAGGCCATCAAAGTCCATGATCCCGCGCGCGCTCCTCACCGTCGAACACGCACTGTTCCGCGAACAGGACCGCCGCGTCATCGAGCAGGAGGTCCTGCCCCAGCGCGCAAAGTGGGAGGTCGATGGCGTGGCGCCGCGCGAGATCTGGCGCAAGCCGGGCGCTGCCGACCTGCTGTGCCCAGCCATAGCGGAGCACTACGGCGGCGGCGCCGAAGAAGTGATGCGCGAGCTGGCGGCGCGTCAGCTTGGATTTCATGCTTTGGGGACACCAGGATGAAGCCCGCCTTCTCGCCCGCGCAGCGCTTGCCGCACTCGGCGCTGGCCGAGGCCATGCGCCGGGCCCTGCAAGACGCTCCGCGTCCAGACTGCACCAAGGGCTTCCCGCGCACCTGGTGGCGCCATCTCGGCGCCAGCGGCTTGCTCGGTGTGGGGTTCGACGGCGACGGCAAACCATCCGTCGCGAACGCATCTCAGCTCGGCGAGTTGGCCGGGCTCATAGCGCGCGAGACCGCGAGCCTCGGACTCGGCATGATCTGGATGATGAATGAGATGCTGGGGCGCTTCGTTCTGGCGCCGCGGATGCGCAGCGATCAGCATCGCGCGCTGCTGCGATCGATGTCGCGCGGCGACGCACTGCTGGCGCTCGCGATCTCCGAGCCCGGCGCGGGCGCGCACCCGAAGCGTCTGAGCTGCCGCGCGCTCCGGGACGGCGACAATTGGACCATCGACGGCCGCAAGGCCTACGTCAGCAACGGTGCGGCCGCCGATGCCTTCGTTGTGCTGGCCGTGAGCGGCGAAGTTGAGGGTCGCAAGCGCTTCGACGCCTTCGTCATCGACGCCGACGCAGCGGGCTTGAGGCGCGAGCCGGACGGCAAGGTGAGCGGGCTGGAACCGCTCGGCCATTGTGGTCTGGTTCTTGCGGGCTGCCGGGTGCGGGAAATCCAGCGCCTGGGCGAGCCGGGACTGGCGTTCGACACGATCGCGCGGCCGCTGCGCACGATAGAAGACGCG
>Ga0209514_10004430_pt1 | contig 18875 bp, 18 predicted proteins | sample Subgrocontami58m_FD_187452 | JGI IMG/M metagenome (GOLD analysis project Ga0209514, IMG submission 187452) | Subsurface groundwater microbial communities from S. Glens Falls, New York, USA - GMW37 contaminated, 5.8 m (SPAdes) (version 3) | ecosystem: Environmental > Aquatic > Deep subsurface >...
GGAGTCGGCGTCGCCGACCTCGGCACGGATGGGCTCGGCACGCGGGCCGGGGGTGGGACCACCACCGGCGACCACGTCGGCCGCCGCTCGCTCGGCGAGGGCCACGGCCTCCAGCAGGCTGTTCGATGCCAGGCGGTTGGCACCGTGCAACCCGGTGGCCGCGCATTCACCCACGGCCCACAGACCCGGCATCGTGGTGCGGCCCGAGAGGTCGGTCAGCACGCCACCCATGGCGTAATGCGCTGCGGGGGTGACGGGGATGGGGTCGCGTGCGAGATCCAACCCGTGCGCGGAGCAGAGCGCGGCAACGGAGGGGAAGCGCGCGTGCACCTTTGCGGGGTCCAGATGCGTGAGGTCCAGCATCACGTCGGCGCCGCTCTCCCGGGCACGGCGCCATACGGCCCGGGCCACAACGTCCCGCGGTCCGAGATCCCCCATGGGGTGCACGCCCTGCATCACGGGCGCGCCCGCTGAATCGCGCAGTACGCCGCCCGCTCCGCGCACGGCTTCGCTCACCAACGAGAGAGGGCTTGGGCCCATGGCAAGGGCCGTGGGGTGGAACTGCACCATCTCGAGGTCGGCCAGCGCCGCGCCGGCGCGTCGGGCCAGCGCCGGGCCATCGGCCGTGGCGCCCAGGGGGTTCGTGGTGCGCGCGAAGAGGTGACCCGACCCACCGGTCGCCAGTACGACGGCCGCCGCCGCGATGTCGTGGCCACGCACCGGGCTGGCGATGCACACTCCGCGAACCCCGGCATCATTGGTGAGGAGGCCGATCACGGTGGTGCTTTGCAGCACACGAATGCGGGAATCGGCGCGCACGGCATGGGCGAGAGCATCTGCCACGTGGCGGCCGGTGGCGTCGCCCCCGGCGTGCACCACCCGCGCACGCGAGTGCGCCCCCTCGCGCGCCAGTGCCAGGACGCTGTCGGCCCGGTCGAACCGCACGCCCAGGCGCTCCAGATCGGCGATGCGCGCCGGGCCATCCCCGCACACGGCGCGCGCGCAATCGGGGTCGGAGATACCCGCGCCGGCGGCGAGGGTATCCAATACGTGAGCGGCCACGGTGTCGGCAGGGCCGACGGAGGCGGCGATGCCGCCCTGGGCCCACGCGGTGCTGCCGTCGCCCAGTGCCTGCTTGGTCACGAGCAGCACGTCGTGGTGCTCCGCGATGCGCAGCGCGGCGAACATGCCCGCGAGCCCTGAACCCACAACCACCACGGGGGCGGCGCGGCCTGGGGCAGCGAATTGCCGTCGGAATGACGTCATTACGCCAATGAGTTTACGTCAGTTCGACAAAAGCACAACCCCCGGTGGTCCGGGGGTTGTGGGAGAAGCCGTTCCTCGCGCCACCGCCGAGGCTCTGTCGAGGCGGTGGCGCGAGGTTCAATCGGGGCTAGGCGAGGTCTGAGTCCGCCACCCTCTGGGCACGGTCGATGGAGCTGCGCAAGCGCTCCCAGGCCTTGCTCTCTGCGACCAGGTAGTCGTCCACGCTCGAGTAGAGGTTGGTGTTGCGCGACACCGCGAGGTAGTCCGACACCGCCCGCTCGCGCATGCGGTCAAGGGCACCGGGGTGAACCGTGGTCTCTTCCGTCGTCGAGGTCATTTCGTCTCCTGGTCTCGGCCCTTCAACTGGATGAAGTAACGCAGACGCCGGACAGCCTTACAAGCGAGAACGTCAACCTTGTCTGGTCCCTAACCGTTGCTCCATCGACGCTAGACGCGCGCGCCGGGAACCGTCCGCGGGCGTCGTGTTGCCGGCCCCCCGCCAATGAGTTCGCGGGCGATGTCGTCGCGATCCCACAACGTCACACCGGTGGTGCTCGCCAGCTCAAGCGCCGCGGGGGTGAAGGTGGTGTTCGTCACCACCATGGCGGTATGGGCGTCGTAATGAAGCCGGGCGGCGGCGGCCTGCTGAACGGCTGCCACACCCACGGGGCGACTCTGCCTCTTGGCCTGCACGGCGACCGTGCCGCCATGGCGCGTGATGATGAGATCGGCTCCGAAGTCGCCGGTGGTCGCCGTGTGGCGCACCCGCCAACCGACCGACCGGAACAGGATCGCAAGCCAGTCCTCGAACTCCTCACCGCTCATGTGGTCAGCGGCATTGAGGCCTCGCCTCCGGGCCACTCCCTCGCGTCCACGGCGCGACCAACTGCCAAGGGCCAGCACCGCGGTGACGGCCAGCCCCACGGCCACGGCGGTGACCGGAGGGGCCAGAAGGGTCAGTACGAGAACGAGCACGGTACCGGTGATCACCCACGTGGCGATCTCCAGGCCGAGCCAGCGGGTGAGGGAGCGCATCACGCCCTCTTCGCCCGCTCAGCCCGGTGCCCTGCCCTGAGAACCCGTTTCAGAATGGCGGCCACGACCGTCTGCGCGCGGCGAATCAGCGCGATGCGGTGTCCTCAGTCGGAGTGATGCCCTGAGGCATCACGCCCTCCCTGCGTCCGTGCCTCGCGGGATCCTCGCGGCAGGCCGACCGCGGTCCATTCCGAAACGGGTTCTAATGGATGAGCGTGGCCTCCACGGACAGGTTCACGTTTCCCGTGAGGGCGCTCGAGATCGGGCAGCCGTCCTTGGCCTTCGCGGCCAGGGCGGCGAACGTCGCCTGGTCGACTCCCGGTACGACACCGCGCACGGTCAGTGCGGAGTCCGTCACCTCGAACCCGCCACCGTCCTTCGGGTTGAGCGACACGGTGGCGCTCACCTCAAGGCGCTCCGGGTGCGCGGCCTCGCGCCCCAGGATGGCCGAGAACGCCATGGCGAAGCATGACGCATGCGCGGCGGCGAGGAGTTCCTCGGGGCTCGTTCGCCCGTCGGCCTTCTCCACACGCGAGGGCCACGTGACGGGAAACGTCCCGACGCCACTGGATACCAGGGTCACGCGTCCGCTGCCGCTGATGAGCGCGCCATCCCACGTGACCTCCGCCCGTCGATCTGCCGTCGCCATGGGTGCACCTCCGGTTCGCATGCAGGGTTACCCTGAGGGTAGCGTGGGCGCATGGAGGTGACACGCATTCAGGATGGCCTGTGGCGATGGTCGGTACCGGGCCCCGACGGGTGCGAGATGGCATCGACGTACTTGGAGCACGGGCGCGACATCATCCTGATCGATCCCGTGCTGCCGCCACCGGGCGACGATCTGGACCGCTTTCACCAAGCCATTGGTCGCGACATGCAGCGGCTGATGGGCGGAGTGTACATCTTGCTGACGCGAACTGAGCATGCGCGGGATGGCACATCGCTCGCGGACCGCACGAGCGCCTCGATCTGGATGTCGCGTGATGGGGATCCGCCTGCGGGGATGGTGGCGGTGCCGTCGGGTCTGGCCGGCGAGGTCGCGCTCTGGTCGCCCGTTCACCGGGCGCTGATCGTGGGCCACGCCGTGGCCGTGCGCGATGGACGCCTGGTGGCGGCGCCGGGCGCCGACGTGGCCTCGATGTCGCTCCTGGCGCCGCACGTGATCATCCCGGGGCACGGGCTGGCGATCGTGGTCGGTGCCGCTGATGCCCTGAGCCGCGCCGCGCCCCCTGATGCCGCGGAGGTCTGAACTTCGGTACATTCGCTCGGTGCCCCGAACCCCGTGCCCCCCGGGAATGCAGTGCCGTCCCGCGCCCGGGCGATGCCCCGGCGCCGGGGCCATGCGTGGCGAGGCCCGGTCGTGACCCCCGGTGCAGACATCCTCGAGCGGCTCGATGCGCTGCGGGTATGGCCCTATCCGCACCGCGTCCTGGTGGTCATCGGCGCCGCGTGGTTCTTCGCGTTCTTCGACGTCGTCAACATCGGGTACGCGCTACCCGCCATCTCCGATCAGTTCGGGGTGTCGTCAACCATGGCCGCGCTGGCCGTCACCATCGGGCTCGTGGGATACATCGTCGGGTCACTGTCCGATGGCCTGGTGGCCGACCGGTTCGGCCGACGCCCCGCGCTGATCATCTCCGTTGCCGCCTTTTCGGTGGGAACCATCATCGCGGCCCTCGCGCCAGACCTGTCAGTGCTTCTGGTGGGGCGCTTCATCGCGGGTATGGGAATCGGCGCTGAGATCGCCGCGGCCACGGCATACGTGGGTGAGATCGCGCCGGCATCGCTGCGCGGGCGGGCGGGCTGTATCGCCGCGGCGTTCGGGTATGTCGGCTTCGCGGTCGTGCCGTTCGTGGCCCTGGCCATCGTGCCACGCTTTGAGGCCGGGTGGCGGGTGCTGTTCCTGATCGGCGCGGTGGGCGCCCTCGTGGTGCTTCCCTTCCGCCGGCAGCTGCCCCTGTCGCCGCGCTGGCTGGTGTCCCGTGGTCGCCTTGCCGAGGCCGAGATCGCGGTGGCCGCCTGTGAGGCCCACGGGGCGGCGGCAGGGCGCACCGAGCGGGCACCAGAGGCGCATCCACCGACACGTCCGGCTCGCGGCGCACCGGGATTCGTCCGGTACGCGGCGCTCTTCCTCGCGGTGTGGTTCGCGTATTACATCGGCAACTACGCGTGGCTCACGCTGGCACCCACGCTCCTCACGCAGGAGGGGTTCTCGCTCTCCGAGAGCATCGGCTTCCTGTCCGTGACCGGAGTGGGGTTCGTGGTGGGGGCCCTGGTCGCCGTGCTGGTGGGTGAACGGATTGAACGCAAGTTCACGATCACGGCCACCCTCGTGCTGTGGGCGGTGACCTTGCTCAGCATCGGCGTCGCCCCGGTTGCGGGTGTGATCATGATGTTGGGTTTCGTGGCCTCCGCCACCATCGGCCTGGCGGTGCCGCTGATGTACGTCTATACGGCTGAGCACTTCACGTCGGCGCGACGCGCCCGAGGTGTGTCGATCGCCGACGGCATCGGGCACATCGGCGGGGCCATTGCGCCCTACGTGGTCCTACCCGTGGCGGGGATCTCATTCGGCCTCGGCCTCGGGGTCATGGCGCTGACCGGGCTGGTCAGCGCTGCGCTGGTACTGCTCGGTCGACGGATGACCGGCCGGGCCGTCACCTAGACGCTCTGAGCGGGGCCCTCCTGGTGAGCCTGTCGTCCCATGTCGGCCATCTGCTTCCCCGAGACGATGTAGGGCGACACCACCGAGTCGGCCCCGGCGCGCTGCAGCACCTCGATGGAGTCGGGGTCGGATGCCCGGGCCACGATCGTGAGGTCCGGGCACAGCGCCCGGGCGGTCAGCGTGATGTACACGTTGACCGCGTCGGAGTCGACGGCGCAGATGAGGCCCCGGGCACGGTCGATGCCGAGCCGCCTCAGCACCGATTCGTGCTCGGGTTCCGAGATCAGGTGGGGAACGCCCTTCTCGACCAGCGTCTCCTCGTGCGATGGGTCGTTGTCAACCACCGCCACCGGCGTGCCGTCCATCTGCAGGTCGGTCACCACGACGCGGCCCACGCGGCCGTAGCCGCACACGATCACGTGGTTCGACAGGGCATCGAGTGATCTGACCACTCTTCTCCTCCTCACGCGGCGCGTCAGGTCGCCTGATGCGACCAGATTGGTGCCGGCTCCGATGAACAGTGCGACGCTGATCAGCAGCATGACGATCAGCGAGACCGAGAATGCCTCCGCGCCATCGCCCAGACGGAACGTGTCGCGGTATCCGACGCCACCGAGTGTGAGGACGGTCCAGTAGATGCCGTCGATCACGCTGGCGCCCTGGACCAGCAGCATGTAGCCGACGGTCCCGTAGGCGACGGTTGCGAGCAGGAAGAGCCCCGGCACGCGGAAGCGCCGGATGATCCGCTCGTTGCCCGATGCCATTGGCGTCGTGTTCAGCACGGTGCACGCATGATCGCGATCGGCGCGGGGGAAGCGTATCGGTGCCGCATGCGTCCGGCCGACAGCGGTTGGGCCGGTAGCGTTGACGTCGACTCCGATGAAGGACTCCTCCCGATGATCGTCCCCGGCATTCAGATCGCACCGAGCGACCGCCCCGGCCCATGCCACGTGCGGGGTTCGCAGCCGTGACACCCGAACCACTCCTCATCGAGTTGGCGGCCCTGGTCGCCGCCCATGGGGACGCCCTGCGTGCGCCGGTTCGTGCCTTCGACATCGCGGGGCGGCCATTCGACTGCGACGTGGCCCCCCAGATCATGGGCGTGGTCAACCTGTCGCGCGACTCCTGGTACCGGGAGTCCGTGGCGCCGACGGCCCAGGCGGCGGTACGCAGAGGTCAGGTGCTCGCGGCGCAGGGGGCGGCCATCGTGGATGTGGGCGCCGAGTCCACGCTCCATGATGCTGCGCGCGTATCGCCGGCGGATCAGTTGGCGTCGCTCGTGCCGGTGGTTCGCGGCCTGCGTGCCGAAGGCGTCATCACCTCGGTCGAGACCTACTCACCCGAGGTCGCCCGCGTGGTGCTGGATGCCGGGGCCAGGGTGCTCAACCTGACGGGAGTGGAGAGGGAGGACGAGGTCTATTCCGCGGCCGCCGAGCACGACGCCGCAATCATCATGTGCTTCGTGCAGGGGGCGAACGTGCGCGAGGTGTCGGACCTCGTGCTGGGCGACGATCCCGTGCCGGCACTCGTCGAGCACTTCGGTTCCCGCATCGATCGTGCGGTGGCCCAGGGTGTGGAGCGCATCTTCATCGACCCCGGCCTCGGCTTCTATTACGGCAACCTGCGTGACGGGGCCGCGCGGGTCAGGCATCAGACGAAGGTGCTCCTCAATACGTTCCGCCTGCGGGTGCTGGGCTGGCCGGTGTGCCACGCGCTGCCACATGCCTTCGACTACTTCGAGGACGAGGTGCGGTCGGCAGAGCCCTTCTTCGCCGTTCTCGCATCCCTCGGACGGACCGGTCTCTACCGAACGCATGAGGTGCCGAGGGTGCGAGCCGTGCTGGACACCCTGGGGTCGCTGCGGCCCGGCGACGTGCACCAGCCGACGACGTAGCAGCAGCGTCACCGTTTTCCGGATGGGCTCGTGCGGTGATCTCGGCACGGCCCGTGAGCATCGGCCCCGGCACGGGCATCGGTGAGTATGGCGGGCAGATGGCACATGCCATTCGCCGCCTGAAGGACGAGTTTCACGGGGTGTTCGGGCCGGAGACGGTCGAGCAGTTCACCCGGGCCACCCGTCTCGACCTCGCAACGCGGTTCAGCGTCCCCGCCGACCTCACGTTCTTCATCCACCACTTTACCCGTGAGCGGCTCACGGCGATCGCCCAGGCGGATGGACTGATCGAGGGGGACCGTTCCGAGGTGCTTGTCGTCTGCGTGCACGACGCTGGCCGGTCCCCGATGGCTGCGGCCCTCGCGGAGGCGCCGTCGCACGGGCCACCGACGTCGTGATCGCCATGGGCTGCAAGGATGCCTGCCCCCTGTACCCCGGCACGCGTTACCTCGACTGGGAGATCGACGATCCGGCAGGTGCGCCGCTCGACGACGTGCGCATCACCCGTGACGACGTCGCCTCGCGGGTGCGCACCCGTCTCGCGGAACGCGGCATCTCGGACTGACCCTCAGGCCAGCGCCGCCACGGCGACGCCCTCCTCGCCGCTTGGCGAGATGGCCATCTCCAGGACCTGCAGCCCGCGCGTTTCGAGTATGGCCCGCAGCGCCTCGGGGGAGTGGCGGTATGACTCGAGAACCTGTACCCGCTCGCCTGCGGCCATCGGCACCTCGTCGTCACCCAGCCGCGCCGTGGCATCGCGCTGCAGGAGCAGATCCGCATGGATTTCCTCCACACCTGCGCGGCCATCCCAGCGGAACTCAATGGGCCCCGCATCAGCGGGGAGGCCCACCTCGTCGAGCACGGTGCGCAGCCATTCCCGGGTGGGTGCGTTGTCGTACTGCGCCATCACGTCGTCGCGTGCGCCGGGGTGATCCGGTAGCAGGTTGGCACTCACCAGCAGCAGGTCGCCCGGGGCGAGCAGCGACCGCGCCACGTCGACCAGTGCGGGGCCCAGCGTCGACACCGCCCCGAAGATGGTCACCACTCGCGTGCCGGGCTCGCGCGGACCGGCAATACGGGAGAGGTCGGCCACGCCACCCAGATCGCAGGCGACGACGTGCGGTACGCGCACTCCCGGAACCGCCGCCATGGCCTCGCCGGCGGCGGTGACCAGCGGCACGCTCATATCCATCGGCGTCGCGGCCAGGTCCGGGGTACCCACGCTGCGCAGCGCGCCGAGCAGTCGCCGTTCCTTCACGCCATCGCCGCACGCAACCCCAATCACGTGCACGGGGCCCGCGGGCATGGCGGCGATCGCCGCGCGCGCGGCGGTGTCGTATGCGCCCAGGCCATCGCTCGCGTCCTGGGCGGGGGAGTGCGATGCGGCCAGCGCACGCCACCGCCGCGCGGCGAGGTCGCCGATGTAGTGAAAGCGGTTGTCCACGCACCGAGCCCGCAGCGCGGCCACGAGGGCCACCCGCACGTTCTCCGCGCGCGCACTCTCATGGACATGAATCCGTGACACCGCGTCGATGCTACGCGGGCTCGGGTGCATCACCGCGCCATGCGGTGTGCGTCAGGCGGGTGCGCCCTTGCGCTTTGCGGTCTTGGCACGGGTCTGGCCGGACAGGTCCACCTTGCGCATGCGTACCGTGTCGGGGGTCACCTCGACGCACTCGTCGTCGCGCACCCACTCCAGCGCCTGCTCCAGCGACAGTTTGCGCGGCGGCACCAGGCGCTCGAAATCATCCGAACTCGCCGCGCGCATGTTGGTGAGCTTCTTCTCCTTCGTGGGGTTCACGTCCATATCCTCGGTACGGGCGTTCTCCCCGACGATCATGCCCTCGTACACGGTCTCGCCGGGCGCCACGAACAGCGTGCCGCGCTCCTGCAGGTTGGTCATCGCGAACGAGGTGACCGGGCCCGTTCGGTCGGCCACCAGGCTGCCCCGCTGGCGCGTGCGGATCTCACCCATCCACGGGTCCCAGCGCTCGAACACGTGGTGCAGAATTCCCGTGCCCCGGGTCTCCGTGAGGAACTCGGTGCGGAACCCCACCAGGCCGCGCGCCGGGACCAGGTAGTCCATGCGAGCCCAACCGGTGCCGTGGTTGACCACCTGTTCCATGCGGCCCTTGCGCAGCGCCAGCAACTGGGTGACCACCCCCATCATCTCCTCGGGCACATCGATGGTCACGCGCTCCACGGGCTCGTGCTTCACGCCGTCGATCTCGCGGATCAGGACCTCGGGCTTGCCCACGGTCAACTCGAAGCCCTCGCGGCGCATGGTCTCCACCAGCACCGCCAGCTGAAGCTCGCCGCGACCCTGGACCTCCCAGGCGTCCGGGCGCTCGGTGGGCTCAACCCGCAGGGACACGTTGCCGATCAGTTCGGAGTCCAGGCGGTCCTTCAGCATGCGGGAGGTCAACTTGGACCCCTCGCGGCCGGCCAGCGGCGAGGTGTTCATGCCGACGGTCAGACCCAGGCTGGGCTCGTCCACGGTGATGACGGGCAGGGGTCGGGGATCATCAGGGTCGGCCAGCGTCTCGCCGATCGTCACCTCGGAGATGCCGGCGACGGCGATGATCTCTCCGGGTCCGGCCTCGTCCACCGATACCCGCTCCAGCTCCTTCGTGACGAAGAGCTCCGCCACCTTGGCCTGCTCGATGGTGCCGTCGGCACGACACCACGCAACCTGCTGGCCCTGGCGGATGGTGCCCTCGTACACACGGCACACGGCCAGGCGACCCAGGTAGGACGACGCCGCCAGGTTGGTCACCAGCGCCTGCAGTGGCGCGCCCTCGGTGTACGACGGTGCCGGGATGTGCTTCGCCAGCACATCGAACAGCACCGACAGGTCCTCTCCCTGGGTCTCGGGGTCGGGGTCCAGAGACGCCGTTCCCGCCCTCGCGTTGGCGTAGACGATGGGGAAGTCGATCTGGTCCTCATCGGCGCCCACATCCAGGAACAACTCGTAGACCTCGTCCACCACCTCGGCCGCGCGGGCATCGGGACGATCAATCTTGTTGATCACCAGCACCACGGGCAGCTTCGCGGCCAACGCCTTGCGCAGCACGAAGCGCGTCTGCGGCAGCGGGCCCTCGGAGGCGTCCACCAGCAGAAGCACGCCATCCACCATGAAGAGGCCGCGCTCGACCTCGCCGCCGAAGTCGGCGTGGCCGGGGGTGTCCACGATGTTGATCGTCATGTCACCGCGGCGCACCGCGGTGTTCTTGGCGAGGATCGTGATGCCCTTCTCGCGCTCGAGGTCGCCCGAGTCCATGACCCGCGTGGCGACGGACTGATTGTCGCGGAAGGCCCCGGACTGCCACAGCATGGCGTCCACCAGGGTGGTCTTGCCGTGGTCCACATGGGCCACGATGGCAACATTTCGAAGATCTTCTCGTGTCTGCACGGCGGCATCGTAGGCGCATGGGCGGGCCCGGGCCTCCGCGCCGGGTGCATCATCCGCCCGTGATCTCTCCTCTCCCCCTGCCAGCGCCTTCGCGAGGTGAGTCGCGCTGGCCACCGCTGGTGGCGCTGCTGGTGGCCGCGGGCCTGTACGCGACGCTGCCCGGCAACCTCATCCTGGGAGGAGGGCTGCTCAGGTGGATCGTGCCCGCGCTCGAAGTGGCGCTTATCGCGGTGGCGGCCGTGAACCCCGTGGTCGAGAGCGAGCGCCGCCGCCACGTGGGCGTTGCCCTCGTGGTGCTGATCACGCTGGCCAATGCCTCTGCTCTGGGCCTGCTGATCGATGGGATCCTCACCGAGGCGGGATTCGAGGGCCGCCTGCTGATCCTGTCGGCCATTCAGATCTGGGCCACCAACGTGATCATCTTCGGGCTGTGGCTATGGGAGTCCGACGGTGGCGGTCCGCGCCGACGCCACCTCGACCCGCCGGGCCCGGCGGGATTTCTCTTCCCGCAGTGGACGCTGCCCGAGCCGTGGACCTGGAAGCCGAGGTTCATGGACTATCTCTACGTGTCCTTCACGAACTCCACGGCGTTCAGCCCCACCGACACCCTGCCGCTGCAGCCGCGCATCAAGGCGCTCATGACCGTGCAGGCGGCGCTGTCACTGCTCACGATCCTTCTCGTGGCCGCGCGCGCGGTGAGCATGCTCCGATGACTGCTCACCGGGGATGAGCGTTCTGAAGCTCGCATTCCTGTCCTCCATCTCGCCGCAGACGCTGGCGGTGGTGCTCTACCTCCTCGGCGGGAAGCGCGGCGCAAAGCACGCGTCCCTGTTCGTGGGGGGCACCCTCATCACGTCGTTCGTGGCGGGCATCGCGGTGACCCAGGGGCTGGCGGATACCGGAATCCACGTGGACTCCGTCGGGGGTGGGCGTCACCTCCCCGGCGTCTATGTGGGCTTCGGCATCGCGCTGCTGCTCTTCGCCGGGTACGTCCTGTGGCGCTCCCACCGTGCGGAGGCCCATCGTCACCACAGGGACCGGGAGAAGGAGTCCCGCCGTCTGGACCGCATGGTGGAGTCGTCGTACATCTGTCTGGGGGTCGGGCTCATCTTCGGCGTGCCGGGGCCGGGCTACGCACTGGTGCTGGCCGAGGCGGCGGGCACGCCGTTTGGGCACATGCTGCTGGTGGTGACCGCGTTCAGCCTCATCTCGTACTCGTGGGGCTGGATCCCCGTGCTCTGGTACATGGTGGACCGTGACCGGGCGCTTCGGCGTCTTCAGGCGCTGCGCGCGGGCGTGAGCCGCCACCGCATTGCCCTGATCGTGTCGGTCCTTGCGCTCGTGGGTACGTATCTCGTGGTGCTGGGCGTGCTCACGCTCTGAGGGAACCATTCCATGGGCACCGTCCGGGGCCGTGGCCTATGATCGCCCCCATATGGGATCCCACTCCGGAGTCTTCCGTGGTGGTGGTGACTTCCAGCGTGACGTACGAGCGCTCGTCGCCTCCACCCTCAGCCCGGATGATGTCCGCCGGGGCCGCCGCCGCTTCCACATCAAAGCGGCCATCATCATCGCCTGGGCGCTTGCGTCGTATGTCTTCCTCGTATGGTTCTCCGCCGGGTGGATCGGCATGGTGCTGGGCACGGTGTCGATGGCGCTCGCCCTGGGTGGTATCGGCTTCTCCATCCAGCACGATGCCAACCACGGCGCCGTGGGCCGTCGCTCCCGCATCCTTGGGTACTCCCTCGACCTCGTCGGGGTGAGCTCCTACTTCTGGCGTGAGCGCCACAACCACCTGCACCACACGTTCACCAACGTGGTGGATGCCGATGGGGACATCGACCAGCTGCCCTTCGCGCGCCTTGCGCCCGACCAGCGCTGGATGTGGAATCACCAGGCGCAGCACATCTACATGTGGGTCCTCTACGGCATGTACGCGCTGAAGACGATCGTGACCGGCGACGCCATCTCCATTGCAATGGGCACCCGCCACACCTCCTCCCCCACGCCGCGCCCCCGGGGAAAGCGCCTCACCGGATTCCTGATCGCCAAGGTCCTCTTCATCACATGGGCGCTCGTCATCCCGTTCATCTTCCGGCCGTGGTGGCAGGTGCTGATCGCCGACTTCGTGGTGCTGTGGCTCCTGGGAATCCTCCTCGCCGTGGTGTTCCAGCTGGCTCACTGCGTGGAGGAGGCCTCGTTCACCTCGATCAGCCGCATGCACGAGTCGGACGAGCCCGTGGAGTGGGCGCGCCATCAGGTCGAGACCACCGCGGACTTCGCTCCGGGCAACCCACTGGTCACGTGGTACCTGGGCGGACTGAACTTCCAGATCGAGCATCACCTGTTCTCGAACGTCTGTCACGTGCACTACCCAACGCTCGCACCCGGGCTGCGTGAGGTGTGCGAGCGCCATGGGGTGACCTACGCCGTGCATCCCACGCTGCGTTCCGCTCTGGCATCGCACGGGCGCTGGCTCAAGGCGATGGGGCAGAGGCCCGTGTCCCCGATGGGCCACGGCGGCGGGATCCCCACCACCTGAGCTCTCGCGTCTGTACGCTCGGCTCGTGACACCGAGTGCACCCCGACGCCCGCGGCTCGCCCTTGCCGCCATCACGGCCGCGACGGTGGTGGGCGGCCTCGGCGCCGGCGGGCTCGTGGCTGCTGCGGGTTCCTCTGGCATCGCCCCCCCGTGCGTGGCCTGCGCGGGCTTCGTCACCGGGCAGTTGCTCCGCGAGCCGCCGACCCTGGTGTCCGCCCACGGGCACCTGGACGTGACGCTCACGCCCGGCACTCGCACGGTGCTCGTGGCGGGTCGAGGTGTGTCCAGCCAGACATATTCCTCCCGCTTCACGGCACCCACGCTGGTGGTGAGACCGGGCGACAGGCTCAACGTGTTGTTGCGCAACCGGCTTCCCGTGGGCTATCTGCCGTACGGGCAGTTCCCTCCCGCGTACACCCAGCCCAAGGGGGGGCTCACCAACCTGCACGTGCACGGCCTGCATGTGTCGCCCAAAGCGCCGCAGGATGATGTCTTCCTGAACATCCCGCCAGGGCACTCGTATCAGTACCGCTACGACCTGCCCGCGAACCACCCATCGGGCGTCTTCTGGTACCACCCCCATCATCACCACTACGTCGACATGCAGACGTTCGGGGGGCAGTCGGGAGCCATCGTGGTGCGCGGCGGGTTGGACGATCTGCCCGGCATCGGGAATCTGCGCGACCGGATGATGGTGTTTCAGGGAACGGAGGTGCGCGGCCATGCAACCACCAGTTCCCAGTACGAGGTGCCCGCGAAGCGCCTCATCCTCATCAACGGGCAGTTGCAGCCGCGCATCGACATCCGACCCGGCGAGTCGCAGCGCTGGCGCATCGTCAACGCCACCACCGAGCGCTTTCTCCGCATGGCGCCGGTGGGTGGTGAGTACTGGATCCTGGCCCGCGACGGCGTCACGCTCGCGCACCCGTCACGCACGCGCATGCTGTTCCTGGCGCCCGGCCAGCGTCTGGAGGTGCTGGTTCGCGCTCAGCAGCAGCCCGGTCGCTTCCAGCTGATCCAGACCTATTTCGACCAGCGCCCCACGCCCTTCGGCAAGCAGCCGGAGGTGCAGGTGGCCACCGTCGTCGTGGCCGGCACACCCATGGCCCCCCAGGCCGTGCCGACCGAGTTGGGCCCGGTCGAGGATCTTCGCGGCGCCGATATCGCCGCGCGCAGGCGTGTGGTGTTCAGCCAGTCCCCACCGAAGTTCTTCATCAACGGAAAGCGCTTCGCACACGACGGCAACGTGGCGCCGATGTTCCGGCCCCGCCTGAACACGGTTGAGGAATGGGATCTCGTCAACAAGTCGCCGGAGTGGCACAACTTCCACATCCACATTAATCCGTATCAGGTGGTGGCGATCAACGGGAAGCCCCTCCGCGGGCAGCCGTACTGGGCGGATTCGCTCGCCATTCCGCCCGGCAGTCGCATCACCATCCGGCAGCGCTTCGCCGACTTCACCGGCCGCTTCGTCATGCACTGCCACGTTCTGGTGCATGAGGACCTCGGCATGATGGCCACGGTGGAGGTCATCCCCTAGGCCGCAGGTGCGATGCGCGGGCGTCGAGCGCCCGCCGCGCCGTCAGGCCCGCGTTGGCGCGATGGGCGCGACGTCAGGAGGACCCTTCACGCGGCTGCTTACCAGCGTGGACAGCAGGGCCCCGGTGGCGATGAGGATCAGCCCGACCACCGCGTTGCCCGAGGTGACCGAGCCGATGAACCACATCGAGAGCACCGCGGTGGTGACGGTGGCAAGGACCCCCTCGGCGCCCACCGGGCCGGGACCGATCTGCGCGAGTGCCCAGGATCGCGCGAGCAGCGGCACCAACTGGGCGCCCAGGGCGCCCAGCGTGATCTCGCCGAGCTGGGAGGGAGTCAGCACGAAGGCCCCGGGGCCCTCCACCACGAGTCCCACCGTCAGGGCAACCACAGCCGAGGAGCTCGCGGCGATGAGGGTGACGTCGATGATGTTGCCGCGTGACAGCGCCCTGTTGGTGAGGATGAGGGACGCCGCGAACACCCAGGCCGAGGCGAGGGCGAGAATGAGCCCTGCGGGTGAGCTCATCATCCCCTCGGCGGAGACGATGGCCCCCGCGACGATGACACCGATTGCGGCGACCATCGCAGGAGAGGGTCTCGTGCGAAAGACGATGAATGCCAGCACCACGACGGCGAGGGGGGCGGTCATGGCCAGGGCCGTGGCCGACTCGGACCCGATGAGCGGGACGGCCTGCAGGTAGAGGGCCAGGTTCAGGATGTACACGGCCCCTGATGCGGCGGCCAGGGCGCACCCTGCCCGGGTGCACGGTACCTCGGGCGTCCGTGCGCTGCGCAACACCGCGAGGCCCAGTGCCGCTCCCAACGCGAGCAGGCCTGACAGCACAAATGGCGTATCGCGGTCCATTGCCACGGCGTTGGCGGCCAGGGCCGAGATCCCCGTGATCAGCATCATCACCGCGAAGAGCATCGCGACCACCGCGGCCGGGCGCCGTGCCGTCTCGCCCGACGTCCGGTATCCGGCAAGGAAGATGATGGCGGCCGCGAAGAGCGATATGGCGAGCATCGCGTTGACCGCCTGCTCGCCCGCGGCCTGTCCACCGAACGGTGCCAGACCGCGGACCGACCCCGTGATCGCCGCCGCGGCGACCGTGCTGATCCCCGCCGTGCCCCAACGGATTCCCGCGCGCGCAGCCAGTGCCAGGGCTCCCAGCAGGGCCAGTGGCACGGCGATGCCGACGGAGGCGACGAAGCCCGCCACCGCCAGGGCGGCCACGGCGAGGAAACCCAGCATGGGGATCCTCCGGGTCAGTTCCGAACGAACGTCGGCTTCGGGATCGCCCCAGGCCAGGATCAGCCCGCCCGCAACGAGGAATCCACCCAGATAGCCCAGAAATAGCCACGCGGTGAGGATCGGCATGGTGTCATCGGCCGGTATCTGCCCGTGAAGCAGGACGATCACCATGACGCCCACGCCCCCGGCCACGGCGAGGGCCACTGAAATCCCCACGTAGCGGGCGCATGAGCCGAGGTCCCTCAGCCAGCAGCGAGAGCGCTGGAGCCACGTCGCACCGACGATGACGACGGCGAGGTGCACGATGAGTGACAGGAGGATGATCGTCCCGGTGCGTTCGTGCACGATGAACTGGCCGATGGCATCTCCGGCAAGGAAGGCGGGCCACAGCGACCGTCCCCACCGCGTGAGCACGGCCGTGCCGATTCCGGGGGTGAGCAGCATCGGGCTGATCGCCAGATCCGTGAGGGCGATCTCGTACGACCCGATCGACCCGGCGATGCTCGCCACGGCGAGAAGGGCGATCGCAATCCACCACCGGGATGTCCGTATCAGCGCGGGGGAGGGGAGAAGCGCATTCACCGGGGCCGCAGCCTACGCGCGCCTCGGGGCGTCGCCGATGGGTAACGGCCCGGTTGGGGCCCCAATGCGCGACGGGGGGGTCGACCTATTCACGTGGCCGACCCCCCCGCACCGTCATGCCGCCGGGCTCGGGGGCACGACGGTGCTCCTCCCGACGGAGCGGCGGTCGACTGCTGCGGCGCAATCGTTCGTCTGCGTGCGGGCGAGTAGTGCCCTGTTCCTTCGGATCGCCGCGGTGACGCCCGAGCCCGGCGAGTCGATCGAGGCACCGGTTGATGGCAACCGTGGCGTCGGGGCCGCCAACGGTCGATTGGGCGTTACCTGTGGCGGTGGCGGCGATCAGTATCGCTGGGGCCAGGAGAAGAAGAAGACGACGTCAATGCATGGGGAGACTCCGGATCGTGAGGGTATCCGGAGATTTTCGGGCCCGGGTTCAGATGAGCCCACTCCCGATGTGCCGCATTCCCGTGCGGGGCGGGTCCCTCTGCTCGTGCGGTCACGCCACGCGCGTGAACGTCAGCATCAGCGGCGGGGCGGCTGGGCGAGTCGGGCCGGTTGCCGCGGCGATGAACATGATGGATGCCGTGCCATCGCTCGAGTTGGCCATGACCTTCACGCACTGGCCCGCCGTAAGCGCGAAGAACCAGTTCCACGAAGCCACTTCGGGGATGTTGGCCGACATCGAGACCTGCATGTTTGAAACCGGCACGTCGGCCTCGGCTCCAGCAGCACCGATGCGCGGCCAGATGTCGAGGGTGTCGACACCGGTACCGGTCTTCAGCAGTTGGGCCGAGAAGTGGACGTCGTAGACGCCCGCGTTCGTCACGCACACCTCGGACGTTGGCGGGGCGCCGTTCAGTGACACACCCGACGTCACGCTGGGGTCAGCGGCGGTCAGCAGGATGCCCGTGGCCGTGTTGGCGGGAGTGATGTTCTGGGTCGGACCGGTGCTGTAGAAGTACCCGTAGGACGGGGTGACGCCCGGGCCGGTCGGGCCGGTCGCCCCAGTCGCACCCGTCGCCCCAGTCGCACCCGTCGCCCCAGTCGCACCCGTCGCACCCGTCGCCCCAGCAGTACCCGCCGCCCCAGCACTACCCGCTGCGCCAGCAGTACCCGCCGCCCCGGCACTACCCGGCGCCCCAGCACTACCCGCTGCTCCGCCGAGGTCGCGCCAGACGGTCCAACTCAGGTCCGAGCCCATGACCGAGCCGTCCTTGATCTTCCTGCTCGTCACCGCGTTGTCCCGCAGCTTCAGGGTGCCCACGGCTCCAGCCGCCAACTGTGGGTTGCCCACGGCCTGATCGCGGATCTGCTTCCGGCCCACGCTGCCCGGCGGCAGAATGAGCGCCGCGTACCCGACCCCACCCAGCGCGACCAAGAGCGCCAGGAGAGCAATGAGGACGGCGTGATTGACCCACCGGAACACCACACGACCCAATCGGAAAGTATGTGGTTGGGGAACGCCGAGATCATTAGAAACGATAGCGTGACCCGGACCAGGATGGCCCACTGGAGGTTGTGCCTGCGGACAGCCATCTGGGGACCGAGGGGTTGATGGCGGCGACGCGACCCAGGGCTGTCCGCAGGCACAACCTGCACTCCGTACCGGAGCGCAGGAGGCCCTCATCCCGTGTGGCTCACGAATTGCGTGGGTCCGCCGCCGTCACCTCCATTTGGTACCCGTCGATTGCGCGACCCCGACCCTGCCTGCGGTGTCGTCCCGCATCGCGAGGTGGGCACGTGCGGCCGAGAAGGCGGGGCCACCGTGGATCGCTCGCTCGTAGATCGCCCGGAGCGCGACCGTGTCTTCCCGCGATACGGCGGCCACCACCGCGGCGTCGAGGGCGTTGATGTGGTTGGGTCGCATGAGGAGCTGGTCGTCGAGGCGCGCTCTCTGCAGAGACGAGTCCGCCATCGGGCAACAGGTGCATGCCCTGCGTCCGCAACGGGCTCACGGGCCCCATCACCCGACCGGTCGTCGTCGCCCCCACTCGCCACCGGCATCAGGGATGATGGCGCACGTGATGACCGCGGCCACGACGGCCGCGGTGACGACGCCCCGGGTGCGTCTGCGCGTGCCGCCCCCCTGCGCGTCGTCCTTCCCGCCCGACGCCGAATCATCCGACATGGCCGTGGAGCTGACCGACGCCTCGGCCCGGACGCGACCCGTCCACCAACGAGAAGGGCCCGCCGGAGCGGGCCCTTATTCATAGCGGGGGCGGGATTCGAACCCGCGACCTTCGGGTTATGAGCCCGACGAGCTACCAGACTGCTCCACCCCGCGACGTCTTGGAAAGCGTAGCACCGGCACGCCGCGGATCAACTCGGGTGGTCACTGGGGCTCCGGGGTATGTGGACTTCGTTAATTGCGGGGCACGGGGTGATACATCGGGTGGACACGCGCAGTGGGCGACCTAGGGTGGGTGCGCGGCGTCCTCGAACGCCGCTCCTGCTTCATCGAAACGGGAGGAACACCCATGGCAATGACCGAACGCAAGCGCCTCGCGATGATCGCGCACGACAACCGCAAGCGGGACATGCTCGACTGGGCTCGCGCGAACCACGACGTGCTGTGCGAGCACGAGCTCTTCGCCACGGGGACCACGGGTGGCCTGATCGAGGATGACCTGGGCCTGAAGGTGAACCGGTTCCTGTCCGGGCCCCTCGGCGGGGATCAGCAGGTGGGAG
>Ga0209514_10004435_pt1 | contig 18864 bp, 14 predicted proteins | sample Subgrocontami58m_FD_187452 | JGI IMG/M metagenome (GOLD analysis project Ga0209514, IMG submission 187452) | Subsurface groundwater microbial communities from S. Glens Falls, New York, USA - GMW37 contaminated, 5.8 m (SPAdes) (version 3) | ecosystem: Environmental > Aquatic > Deep subsurface >...
TCAGGCCGACCATGAGGTTGATGGGCGGCGCTCCACCCACTGGGGCGAGCCGTACGCGGAGGGGGTGTCGCGCCACACGGGGCATCTTCGTGCCGTCAACGTCGACGAGCAAGCGAGCCGGTCCGGGGACGAGAACGAGGTTCCGCACCTCGATTCCGTCCTCGGATCGAACCGCGGCCCACTCGCCGTCACACCCCACGACCGTTGCGTCCGTCAAGACCAGCGGCTCCCGGACCTCAATGGGCAATGGGAGTCTGCAGTGCGGATCTCCGAGGAGAGGGTGCTCGAGGATTTCCGCCCGCGCAACAATGGGAGGGCGGTAATTCTCGACCCGGAGGCGCGACACCAAGCGTGGGAGAAGCTCAAGGCAATACTCGCCCGCCGTGGTGCCCTCCGAGGACCAACGGAGGAGCACTCGGGCGGTGTCGGGGCCCGTGGGCAGGACGCGGTACTCGAGACCCGGCGTGGCCGGCCGGTCATGATCGGGAACGGCGCCATTATCGGCTGCGTGCCTCCAAATGCCGCTGAAGTTGAAGGGCGGGCCCTCGTCGCATCGGGTTGCCAACAGGACGCCATTGCGGCCCGGGAAGAGCGCGACGCGACGCGGACGCGCGTCGAGTTCCCCTCCAGGCCAGACCACGGCGAATGCGGTCCCCTTGAGATCAAGGCGCGGGCGACGGGCGAAGCAGACGATGTAGCGGGCAAGCGGTAATCCCGGCATCGGGCCCTCGGCGGACAACTCCGTGCGGATAGAGTGGCCGCGACCCAGGCGTTTCTTGCCTTCGGGGCGCAAGGTGAGAACTAGGGCGTCCCCGTCCGTTCGAACAGCAACGGAGCCGCCGGTGCCACCGACCTCGCCGCCGTCCACCAATTTGAGGTGTGTACCCGCGGCGAATGGGGACACGCGCACGGAGCCTTCACCCTCCTTATCCCACACGTACGCGGGGAATCCGGGGTAGAGCAGAACGGCCGGACCATTCGCGATCGTGAGCCGGACCTCGGCCCCGCGCAGGGGGTGCCCGCAGCCGGGGCAGAAGATGTCTTCGGGGCCGCACTCCCAGGGACAATCGTCGTGGCGGCGCGGGGGGGGGGCTGGCTCAGGGGCAGGCGTCCGAGCAGGGGCGGTTGGCAGGGGTGAGGGGGCTTTCGCGCGAACGCCCTTTTTCCTCGCTGCGGCCGCGGCCTTTGGCGCGCGGGCTCGGGCGCGGGCCGCTGCGGCCACGGGGTTCGCGGGGGACGCGGGCGCCAATTGCGGGTCCTGCTCGACTCCGTCGGCTTGGCGGCATCCAGGCTCCACCGGTTCCACGACCCAGGCCGCGGAAATCCCGTCTTCCTCCGCTACCGGGGCGTCGGCGTCCTCCGGGAAGGCAGTCTCCGACAGGATGTCCGGAATCCCGATCATGGAGGGCGCGCCGGGCAGGGCAGCGGGCGACTTGGGGGCGCTGACCGTGTAAAGAGCAGGCGGTTTGAGGGCCAGGAAGAGGATTGGACGGCCCTTCGATCGGATGTGGCACAGGATCACCGCATTCGACGCCGTGAGATCCGCAACCGGCGCCAAATCGCCCCCTATCGCGAGCGCGAGGCCGTACGCGGCGGCACCAGCCCCGTGGACCTCTAATCGGACGGCGCTGGCCTTGTGCGAACTCGCCCGGAGGACCATCGCCTCGGCATTCAGCTCGCACGGGACCTTCCGCGATCCCCAGATGTCCTGCGCGGCCTCGTCGCCGCAAGGGCAGAAGAAGAGCCGTCGGCCCACGGGAAAGGGACTGCGGATCCGAAGGTACGTGTGCCCACTAAGACGCACATCGTTGTCATAGGGGACGACGAAGGGCGCGGCGATGCGCTCGTCCCCGAGGAACGTCCCGTTCCTGCTTCCGAGGTCTTCCAGTCGGAACATGTCCGCGTCGCGGAAGAGCCGTGCGTGCCGCCCGGAGCAACTGGATTCCTCGAGTCTCAGGTCGTTGCCCTTCTCCCGGCCGATGGTGAGCTCGCGAACGTCGGAGATATCGTACTCGCGCACACGCCGTTGCCTTTTTTCCGGCGGGCACTCGGCGATCTTGACCAGTTCAACGATCCGCAAGACCCAGATGACCACGCGCGAAACCTCCGCAGGTACCCGGTTCCCGGCGCGCAGCCGGTCTACTGCCGCGGGAACCACACTCAACGCAGGCGCGGTATGGGCCTGTGCCAATCCGCCTGAGCTCGTCACCCCTACCTGCTCGGGCTGCATTCGCGGCGTGGGCTCTTCGGGACGAGGGGCTATTGGGACCGCCCCGCGGCCTTGACCTTCTCCACGAAGTCGCGCACATGCGCCGGGATCTGCGCCGGATCCTCGGGCGCCTTCTTCCAGGCCTCGAGCAGGTTGGGGTCGATCTCGTCGAGCGCCCCATTGTCGTCGATCGCCGGCGAGAGGCTGGTGTACTGCTCGATGTTGGCGCCCATCAGCCCCGGGACGCGCAAGGCGAGATTCTTGCGGTGCACTTCCCGATTTTCCTTAATCACATTGGTATCGAGGTGCGGATCAATCGTCGGCAGCATGCGGAAAACCGCCTTACTACCGGGGGTGGGCCTGGGCCCAACGAAGCGGACGAATAGGTCCAGCCACGGGTTCACGACACGGGCCTGGACCCCCTTCTCGTTCAGGGCGTCGCTATCCGGCCAGTTGGCGCGAATCCGGCTGCTCTCATCGTCGATTGCCATGTTGAGCACTACCTCCCACACCCGGTCGCCGGCGCGGTTCGCCTTTTGGCCCGCCGCCTCCGTCACGCAGTAGAATTTCCGCACGTACTTTAAGACCGCTTGGAGCACGACGTGCTGCTCGAGCGTGATCGCGGCTAGGCGCTCGCTGACCCCTTCCTCGACCTGCTTTCGCACCAGACGAGGGTCCGCGACCTTAGCCGTACCGCAGGCCGCGCGTACCACGTCGCTGAACGTCGGTCCCAGGGTCACCTTCTCGAAACCCGTGTGGCCCGTAACGTCGATCCGATACCCGCCCCGATTGCCTCCGCCCCACTGCACGATCCCGACGAAGATCGCGAGAAGGGCATCCGCCATCCGCTCGCGGCGCTCCTTCTCGCGCGCACCGCTGACACGCACAAGTTCCGGGAGGATCGTGCTGTATGCGGCACCGGGTCGGTCCTCGAAGAGATAGAGCCCGCTCCCGTGGCCCTGCTGAAGGTGCTGAAGATGCCATTTCTCTAGCTCCTGCACCGGAAGCAGCGCCGGCAGGGGAATGGCCGCACGCTCGTAGACCAGCGTGACCGAGTCCTCGGTGCGCGAACTGACCTCCTGCGCCTTGAATGCGTCCTGCTGCGCCCCGAACTTGTCGCGGAGCGGCTTCAGCTTGTCGGCCTGCTTCGGGTCCTTAAGGATCAGCAACCCCTTGCCGCCGCAATTGGCCTTGATGTTCTCGATTGTGGTGTCCAGTGCTCCATACGGCTTGGCGAGGTCGGGCAGATCCCTCATCAGGGTTCCTTCCGGGTCTTCCGCGATCAGGAACTCCACCGCGCTACGCCCTTTGAAGACGTCGCGCAGGCCTGCGAATTCGAGAGCCTTGCGACCGAACCGCGTCAACTCGTCCGGTTTCTTGTGCGACAGCTCAAAGCACACCTTCTGCAGGGATTGAATCATCTGGTCACGGTCGACTCGCTTCCGCTCGAAAGCGAGGTCCAGAGGCAGGAGCTGCGCAGGGTTTCGCCGCTGCATTTCCTCGAACCACATCTGGCGGACGTACATGACCAGTCGCTGCAACGCCGTGTCGTCCGACTGGGCCCATTTGAAGGCCCGCTGATCCTGGCCTTTCTGTCCGAACAGGGCGAAATAGAGCAGGCGTCGCGACTCTTGCTGGATAAACTGATCGCTGCCTTTCCGCAGCTTGTCGAGGACCGGCGAGCGGTAGCGCTCGGAGGCGTGCCCGGTGCGAAAGAACTCGACCAAGGCCGCGTCTAGTCCATGCGGGGCCGGGGCCTTGAGGAGGTCTTGCAGCGTACCGGTCACCCTGTTCACGAGCTCGAACATCTTGTGCATCACGCCGGCCGGTGCCGGCTGGCGACCGGAGCTGGAATTGAGAAGTTTGGAAACGATCCCTGCGGCGATGCGATGCACTAGGGCGCCAGCCTCCTGGCGCGCGGCGGCCGCGGCCTCACCGGACTCAAATTCGACGGCCTCTTCCCGCGTGCCCAGGATGTTCGGAGTGATGGCCAGGGCGTCCTCCCAACGTCCCAGACGTTGGTCCGCGTCCTTTTGGATCTGCTTCGCGCGCTGGTCGTATTCCTGCTCCCGGGTTCCCGCCTCGCGCGCCAGCGCAGCCACCATCGCCTGCACTACGCACGCGGCATTCTCGGCCCCAAACTTGTCCAGAAAGAAGAGGACCAACTCCTCCGGTCCCGGGACGGCATCCTTCGGAGTGTTCTTGATGTCGTTCGTGCGGACATCGTTGCCTTCGTCGGAGCCCCAGTACGCGTTCCGCCAGTACCGGCCCGCCAGCCTATTCCGGTAGGTCTCCTCGTCTCCCGCCTGTTCCAGAGGAAGGACGAATCGCGCGGCGAGGTCCTCGCGAATCTCCTGCTCCACGGAATCCAGCGGCTTCTTGAGAAAGCCGGTCGCCGGGTCATTTCCTCGCAGGTACTCCAGGACACTGCGCAGGGCCTGTGGCGAGCGCTCCGCGTCCTTCAATTGCGGCTCCAGCGCCTGCATCAGCCGAGGGACGACCTTCCCGCGAATGAGCTGCTCGGTGGGGTCAACCTGGAGGATGCCCAGGAACTTCTTCGCGAGGTCGGCGACCTGCTTCTCGCTCAGGGCGTTGCTAGTCTGATCCAATCCTCCGGAAATGAAGTCCTGGATCGCAATCTGGGCGAGCCTTAGCGCCAGCCCGTTCCGGAGCACCGCAGTTCCGAGCCAGTACTTTGCGATGCCGAAGGTACAGAACCGCCGGGAATAGATCGACGAGCCAAAGGTCTCGGCGCCGAGGAGGTCCTTGACCTCGTTGGAATCGATGGACTTCGCCACGCTCTGGGCATCGCCTGCCTCGTAGCATAGGAAGAGGCGGTCGGCAATCATCTCGTAGACGTCGCGGGAGTCCTTGATGGTCAGAATCGCCTCGTTCGTGCAGCCGACCAGCAGGACCTTGTCGTATGGTCCTGGTCGATCCCTTCTTCTTCGTGCTGCAATCAGCCGGCCAGGAAATTCACGCCACTACCACGTTGACCACCAACCGGCTGCAGTCGGGTAATCTGCGCGACGGCGAGTTACTCGCGGGCACCTTGGCATTCTCCATCCCCGATTCGGCAGCGAGCATCTCACTGATCTTCAAACCAGTGGGCGACTACGCCGTCGAATGCCGCGAAGGCGGCAAGTGATCGCCCATCGCTCGACCCCTGCGCCGAAGGCGTCACCGCCTTCACGCTCGACGTTGGTCGTGCCGCAACTCAACCTGGTGGGCACGAGCGCAGCGCATTGAGGCGCGCGCCGGGGGCTGGTGTCCGACGGCCCGAGAGAAAACGTCGCGACCGCCGGGGGTGAGCCGGCGGTCGCGCGGTGTAGGTCGAGTGCAGGAGAGTGAGTTTGCTGCGGATTCGGTCCGCTACTGGATCCCGCTCCACGTCGTGGGGATGTCGTCCGCGGGGACCTGCCCGCCGGCGTCTTCGTAGTACCAGGGGCCCCACTTCTGGAGGAAGGGTCCGCCCGGCTTCTCGGCCCAGGCGCGCTCGCCGTTGAGCCGGTTGGGCGGGGAGGAGAAGGAGCCGTCGTAAAGCCACTCGCTGCCGCTCGCCAGTGTCGTGCGCGCGATTCCGTGGAAGTTCCAGGGGCCCGAGCCGCCCTGGGCATAGAAGTAGTTGCGGACCGGCCGGCCAGTGCGCTTGCCCATGCCCGTGCGCTCCAGGTAGTGCACCTGCGCCTTGATTCCGAGCGTCCCCACGATGTCGCACACGAAGCTCGCCTGCTGGTTGCACCGGCCGCCGGTGTGGGTCGGGTTGTCGACCAGGTTCCAGCCGAAGTTGCCGCGGTAGTTCTCGTATTGCTCGTAAGGCTTCTTCGGCTCCAACGGCGGGTAGTAGAGCGAGGTCACCCCGCGCTCGCCCGAGGAGCGCACGCTCCAGTCGCCGGGCAGGTCGCGGTAGTTGATCGGCGGCTGCGAGGTCTTGGCATAGGCCGGGACTTCGACTTCCTTCTTGAAGTCGACCGGGTGCACGTAGTGCCGCATCTGGTTGTCGCACTGGTAGGCAATCGAGTCGCTGCCCTGGCCGATATTCTGCGAGGCGCCGTTCGCCCAGGTGCAGGCCATTTCGAAGTGCAACTTGCTGTTCACCTGCGCCGGGCCGCGGCCGATGTTCGACACCGCGGGCTTGTAGCTGGTGTAGACCCGCAGCGGGGTGGTCGCGCCGGCCTCGACGGCCTTGCCTTCGCACTCCACGCTCCAGAAGATCACCAGCGGGTTGACCGCCACCTTGGGGTTCAGTGCGCCCAGGGACATCACCGTCACCGCCTGGCCGCCCTTGAGCCCCAGGATCGACGCGGCGCCTTCGAGCTTCCGACCGTCGGCCGAGCCGACCAGCTTGACGTTCGCGGCCTCCGAGAGGTCTTCGGAGCCCTGCACGGTCACACGCAGCGTGAGCGTCTCGTTCATCAGGATCGCCGCCGGCTCCTTGCGGGAGGGGATCGGCGAACCGAGCTTGCGTTGGAACTGGGGCGCGGCCGCATCGACGATCGGCTGGGCCTTCTCGACCGTGATTTCGACGACCTCGAGGCCGATCGCCGAGACCTTGACCGGGCGACCGCTCGAGCCCGCCGTGAGCGTCGCATCGCCGGGGCCGGTGAAGCGCAGCCGGCCGTCGGCCGTTCGCTCCGCCGCGCCCGAGACGTCCCAGCTGGCGTTCGGCGGCTGGGTGACTACTTTCACGATTTGGCCGATGAGGTAGCGCCCGCCCTCCTTCGGCGACACGATCCCGGCGTCCGTGGGCACGTCCTTGCCGCCGTTTTCGCTGGAGCTGGTCCATCCGCCGACCTTGTCCGGGTTGGTCAGGCGGCCCCAGACCTTGCCCTTCCCGTAGAAGCGGTAGGTGCCGGTGATCGGCCGATCGCTGGCTCGGCCGGGGTTGCGCAGGTTCAGGTTCGCGACGATTCCGGGCCCGAGCGGAATAGTCACCCGCAACCAGCCGCTCCCGGAAGCGCGGCCGGTGCCGTGCAGCGTCTCGGTCGTGCCGTCGGCGAAGGTCGTCGAACGGCTCACATCGTAGCCGTCGCGCGACTTTTCCACGGTGAGGGTAGCGGTGCCGGACTTGCCGGACGCCGTGACCTTGGTGGCGTAACTGCCGCTCAAGTCGGTCTGGGCTTGCGCCAGCACCGGCGCCAACAGGACCAGGACCGAGGCGATGACGAAGGGGATCGATCTCATGGTTCCACCCAACGCAGAGGTCCAACAAACCGAGTGCATGTCGGGGACTCAAAGCAAGGCTCGTACCCTGGATGAGTTCCGAGTGGATTTGCACAAGATCCAGAACTATAGACTGTTGCGTCGGCTTGTTCGATCACGATCCGGGTGGGACGCGCCAAGATCCCGGAATTTGGATGATGCATATGCGGCGGCTGAGCGTCCCACCGACCGAAGCTCGCGAGGGGGTCGCCCGCAGCTCGGGCAGGGGTGCGTCCGCCTTTCCCAGGGGTACTCGAGCGACCTCCCAGGGGTACTCGAGCGACCCGAGCGACCTCCCAGGGTCGCCCCCCGCTCGGGAAGGGGTCGCCGCCGCTCCCGAAGCCGAAAATGCGCCGGGCCGGCGAACGATGCGCGTCCGCCGGCCCCGTTTTGGTCTGCTGGCCCGGATCAGCGGCCGCGACCGCCCCGACCGCCGCCTCCGCCACCGCCACGGCCACCGGCTCCGCCGCTCGGCTTGGAGAAGCTGCTGCCGCCCGGCTTGGCCGCGCCGCCGGCCTTCTGATTCACTTTGCCCCAGTTCTGCTTGTGCGCCTTCTGCGCGGTCTGCACCTGCTTCTGGGATACCTGCGAGTAGCGGCTGGAGGCGGAGCTGCTCCCGCTGCGGCTCGCCGACGGGTTGCGCTTCGCCGCGCTGCCGGTCTGGCCCGACTTGGCGGTCCGGCCGGAGGAGCCTCCCCGGCCGCCCAGCAGGCCACCGACATCGCCGCCGCCGAGCTGTCCGCTGCGGCCTTCAGAGCCACCGCGCTGCACCGAGTCGCCGCCGCGCCCCGGGCGACGCCCGCTTTCCCCTTTGGCAGCGCTGCGCTCGGCGGGAGCGGCATCGCCCGACGCCTGGCCCGCTGAGCGCGACCCGGAGTTCGCCGACTTCTGATTCGCGGAAGATCCGGACGACCCAGAGGACTTCTGCGCGCTCGAAGAATCGGACCCGCTGCTCGGGGGATTGGTGACCTGGCCATCGCCGCCAACGTAGGTCTTCGACTCGCCGGTCTGGCCGTTGTTGACGGTGGTCGAGACCTGGCCGTCGCTCGCCGTGGTCTGAGTGGATCCCGAGCCCTTGCTCGAATCGACCGAGGTCGAGCCGCTGTAGCTGCCTGAGCCGTCGCCGGTGACGGTCGCCTGGCCGTCGTGGGTCGAGTTCACGGAGCCGTTGGTCCCGCTCGCCGAGTTCTCGGAGTGACGCTGGGTGCTCACCGATCCGTCCTCGTTCTGGACTGCGGAGCCGGACCCGGAGTGGGTGCCGCTTCCGGACTGACCGGTGCTGGAGGAATAGGTCCCGCCGGCTTCGCTTTCCCAGGCGGTGGTGTTGCCGTCCTGGGTGACCTTGCCCGCCGCCGCGCCCGCGCCCGTCACGGTGTTGCCGTTCGGGCCGGTGACGGTGCCCGCGCCCGCCGCCCCGGCATAGGTGGTGTCGCCGATCGTGGTCTTGCCCGCGGCGCCCGCGCCGGAGGCGGTAGCCGACTGGCCGTTGGGGCCCGTGACCGTCGCGGTGCCGGCGCCCGCTGCGGCCGCGCCGTTGGGAGTCTTGACGGCGACGCCGCCGCCCTCGCCGCTCACCGTGGCCGAATTGCCGCCGGGACCCGTGACGGTGGCGGAGCCGCTGGCCTGGCCCGCGGTGGCTGTGCTGCCGTTGGGGCCGGTGACCGTGGTCGACGTCCCGCTGCCCTGGACCGTGGCGGTCCCGCCGTTCGCGCCCGTCGCGGTCTCGTCCACCGTGGTCGAAGTCTGCTCGACCGTGGCGCCGCCAGAGGAGCTGTTCGTGGACCCGCTCGACGAATCCGCAGATCCCGAGCCGGAACTCGACGACGAGCCATCGCTCGTGTTGCCCTCGCTGGCGGTCCCTTCGCTCGCCGCCACGACCTCGTCCACGTCCTCGTAGGTCACGCCGGCGGCGTAGACCGCCTCGAGCGCAGCGACCGTGGCCGGCACGAGCAGGCCTTCGACCACGACACCGCTCGCGTTGACATAGACGTCGCCTTCGTCCGCAGCGGCCGCAGTCGGCTGCGCGGCCGCAGGTTGTCCGGCGGGGGCCTGAGAAACGAGTTGCGCCACTTGCACGTCCACGCGCACACGCAGGCGCTCGACCGCAGCCCAGACGTCTTCCGGCTGGGTCTGGAAGGCCAGCCCCAGGCGCGCGGAGAGAATCAGGTTGTCATCGAGCTCCCGCAGCACCTCCGGGTAGTCCTTCCTCAAGTACTCCACGCTCTCGGGGAGCGACTCGTCGCGCAGCTTTTCGAGCAGACGCGGCCGCCGATTCTCATCCACGCGATTCGCCCGATGAATCGCGAGCGGATGCCCCGCCGCGTCGAAAATCTGTTCGAGCACGGGATCCGGGTAGAGCGCCACGCCGGCCACCAGCGCCTCCAGCGTCTCCGGCGAGAGATCGCGCGCCAGGCGGGTGAGCGGCGAGGGATCCCCCAGCGCCACCGAGGACATCAGGACCAGGCAGACCACGGTGACCAGCTTGCTGCCCCGGCGAAATAGCTTCATGTTGCGGCTCCGCTTCACGGCCTCAGGTTGTCGCGTCGAATCGCTCGATCACCGTCTGCGCCGACGACAAACCCTCTTCTCTGCGTTCCGGTTCTGGCCCATTCTAGAATCTTCTCTCCATTAACGTATTATTATTCTTGACTCTGCTCACTCTGCCAAAGAGAATCATATGGCGCATCCAAATGGACCATGCACCAGAGAGGGTCAGATCTTGGCGGAGACGCTTCGCGTTCTCACCCGAACGTGCCTCGCTGCGATGGCGCTCGCAGCGTGGACGGTCCTCTCCGCCTTGGCCGATCCTCAGCCCTCGGAATCGCTTGGACCGGCCGCTCTCGGCGCCGAAGCCAAGGCCGTGCGCGAGGCTCTCGGCACGCCCGCCGAGGATTCGGAGGACCTCCCTCGCTGGCGGCGCACGCTCTGGGAGGTTCCCAATCCCGCCGCCCCGGCCGAGCCCGCGGACTCGCAGGCCCTTCCCGACGGCGAACCGGACCCGACGGATGCCGTGCCGGTGCCGGCCACCCTCGCCGTCGAAGCCACCCTCGGCATGACGATCGAGGACGGCAAAGTCGCCTCGATCTGCGCCAGTCTCGCGCTCGACGAGGCGCGCACCCTCGCCCTGGTGGCCGCATTCGAGACCGAGGCGCTCCCGGGCGACGCGGTCTGGACCACCCGGCGGGGCGTCGGCTTGGGCTTCACGCTCGATCAATTGCTCCAAGCCCACGGCACGCCGACGGTCGTTCCCGGTCACATGAGCGAGGACGGGACCGTGACGATCGAACCCGCGGACGCGGAACTCGACAATATCGCCCTCGACCTGCGCTGGCGTGTTTCCGAGACCGAGTGGTTGTATGCCGTGGTGCAGGATCTGGACCCGCGCGAGCGCGCGCGCGACCTGCGCGTGACCCTGTTGCGCCTCGAGCGCGCACGGAGCTGAGCCGATGGAGCGAGCCGTGTCCCCCCGCATTGCTCTCCAACCGCCGCGAACGCGCCGCGGCTTCTCGCTGTTCGTCAGCATGGGGATGCTCGCCCTGATCGGGGCCATCGCCACGGTCTTCGCGCTCACCAGCGCGATGGAGCGCGCGGCCAGCCGCGCCTACGTCGACTCCGTGCGCACCCGGATGGCGGCCGACGCGGGGATCCAGATGGCGCTCGCAAGCGTCCGCCTCCAGGACCTGCGCCAGGCCTGGTCCGATCCGCTGAACCCGTGGTACTACCCGGGTGAGGACACCAACGTGAACTTCCAGCGGGACCCGGGCGAGCCGGACCCGGTCTGGCCCGGAGTGCTCGATTCGGCGCGGGTGCCGTTGGCGCAGGCCGAACGCGTGTCCTTCCATGCCGGGCTCGGCCCGGACGGGCGCGGCTACTCCCTGTCGCTCGGCGGCACCTACCAGCCGGACGGCGACCTGGTGGCGCTCAAGGTGATCGACTGCGCCAGCCAGATCAACGTGAACAATTTCGAGTCCGGGACGAAGACCGGCAATCCCTGGCTCCCCCGCGTCCTCGACCGGCTGGGAGCGATCACCGGGGCGGGCGCGCTGGGCGCGGACCTGATGCGGGCGGTCGTCCGGCGCCGGGGGACCCCGTTCCAGGACAAGGAGGAGTTTCTCGGCGAGGTCCTCGGCGGCAATCGCGCGCGCTTCGACCGGGTCAAGGACTTCCTCACCTGCCAGTCATGGATCGACCCCGACACGATCCGGGTCGACAACTCGGTCCGCCCCACGCTGCGCAAGAGTCCGCGCGCGCCGATCAACGTCAACACGGCCTCCTTCGAGGTGCTCACCGCCGTCTTCTGGGGCTCGAGCGCGCAGTACCGCCCCTACAATTACGACACGACCGTAGTGACCGGATTCCTGGCGCCGCCGGTGCGGGTGACGCTGGACCGCGCCAAGGCCGAAGCGGCCGCGCGCTTCATCATCGACGGCCGGATGACCTGGTCGGGCGGTCTCTACCGCTACTACGACTGGATGCACTTCAAGATCGAAGTGCTCAACCTCCTGCCCGGCTTCTCCCAGGCGGAGAAGGACCTTCTCTGGGTCACCGCCAATCCCAACACCACCTTCCGCAAGATGAACCCGGACCAGATCGTGGTCGAGCCCGACCCGACGGTCGACCCGCTCGAGTACACCCGCCTCGACAAGCTGGATGTGCTCGACGGCGGCACCGAGCTCACCTTCGGCGCGATGGGCTACTACGAAGTGGAAGCCCACGGCCGGATCTACCGCGACAACACCGTGCTCGCCGAGGATCGCGTGCGCGCGATCGGCCGGGTGCTCGAGGTGTTCCGCGTGACCACGCAGAAGCAGTTCGAGACCTACCGCGTCTGGCGCACCCCTTCGGGCACTTACGGGCCGTTGCACGACCAGGGGCACGTCCCGGTGGTTTCCCTGCCCGAGTATCCGTTCCAGTCCCCCGCCGGCGGCAAGCCGCTCTACCGCTCGATCGGCGCCGACGAGACCGGCGGCTCGGCGAACGACGTCAGTTGGTGCGCCACGTGGGACGGCGGGCTCACGCTCAACGGCATCAACGAGGGATGGATCGGGCTCGAGGACGGCAAGCCTCCTTCCTCGACGCGGCGCTCCCTGGTGGCCGGCTTCGGCACGGGCACGATCATGGCCGATCAGGCGCCCGCGCGCAGCGACGCGCCCGGGTACCCCTACACGATGTGGGAGTGCGACTACAAGAACCGGAACACGTACTCTCCGGCGCAGACCGGGACGCTCGACACCGCGTACACGTGGGGATGGGGCACCCCGGGCACGCGCAAGCCCTCGGTCATCGATGCGAACCTGCCGACGCCCGGGCTGTCGGCCGGCGGCAGCGACCTCACCCCCTTCGGCGTGTACTACAACTGGCTGACCCGTCGCCGCTTCCACACCTTCTATGGCGACAACATGCCCGCGCCCGAGGCCACCCTCGAGTTCCTGGTCAAGCCCGAGGTCGATGTGGTCGCGTGGGGCCGGAAGATGTCCAACACGTGCCGCTCGATGACCCTGCTCGACTGGGGTCCGGCCAAGCGGCCGCTCACCAACTACGAGCTGCGGTTGTTCACCGCGAGCGGCCGTCTCTTCGCCGACTTCTTCCACGGCAACGGGACCAAGGGCAAGCACTACGTGCTCTGGATGGACGTGGACTGGCCCCCGCACACCTGGCACCACGTGGAGCTGAATTTCTCGGACGTCGCCAAGATCCTCGACTCGAAGGGAACGCCCGACGCGTCGGACGACGAGGAGCGCTGGGAGACGCTGCCCAACGCGATGCTCTTCGTGGACGGCAAGCCCGCCGACATGGTCGGCAGCGGCTCGACCTTCCTGACGGTCCGGAATCCGAACTGGACGCTGCTGTCGCCGCGCGCGCCCGCGCTGACCCTGCCCGAGCCCGTGATCGTGAAGAACCGGGGCAACTACTGGTACGGGGTCGACCCGTGGATCGTGGTCGGCGGGGGCATGACCCTCTCCGTGGACAATGCCTTCTCCATGGCGCGCTGCGACTTCATCGGCACGATCGACGACTTCCAGCTCCACTACTGGCGGCAGCACGACAAGCCGTTTCGCTCGAAGTCGCGCTACCACGATCCGAGCTACCGTGCCTACTCGCGGATGATCGACTACGCCGGTGCCGGCACCTTCCTGGTCGGAGTCTACGCGCGCCGCCTGCGGGAGATCGAGGATGTGGTCAATCGGCTCGGCGAGGTGACGCTGGGCACCGTGTCGTGCACCCACGTGCACCCCGTGCACGAGCACATCGCAGGGAGCCACACGGGAGGCGGGAGTGCCTTCGGCCACGTGTCCCCGCGGATGATGATCGACGAGGCGGGGACGACCCTCTTCTACAGCTTTTACGACGGCTGCGCAGGTCTGCCGATCATCGACCCGAAGGGCGCCGGCTGGTCCAACCATGTGGCGCGGCGCGGAGCGATGCTGACCTTCGCCGCGGAATTCGAGGTGTCCGACAAGATCCCGGTCATCGAGTGCTCCTACCTGGACGAGTTCACCGTGACGTACAGCACGGGGATCCACATCGTGAACCGCGTGGCGGTGTTCGATTGATGGTGTCAAGGAGGCGACGCTTGGGGCGCCGCCTCGATCTCTTTAGGAGGCAAAGCATGAAGAAGTGTCTCATTGCGGTGATTCTGCTGGCCGTGATGGTCGCCGGATCGACCGTGTGGGCCTGCCCCCCACCCTCCGCGCCGGACTATGACGGCGACGAGGTGGGCGGCGGCCCGCCGGACGACCCGGGCAAGGCCAAGGACAAGGACGGGGAAGACGTGTGGGGCTGGGGCGACAAGGCGGGCGAAGGACAGGGCCACGACATGGAGCCTCCGCGCGATCCCGCAACCAAACCCGGGAAGAAGAAGACGTAGGCGAGGCGCCTGCACCCGGATCCCGGATCGTCGGCGACTGACGCCGGCGGTTCCGGGACCGGCGTTTTCTCTGCGCACCAAGGCGCCCCGTGGATCGTGCCGCGCAAGCGGGACGCTCGGGGAATGCCGGCGCGCACCCGGAATCTCCGGTCGCGCACGTCCGCATCGCGGCTTCGAGTCGGCTGGGGCTGACCCAGCCGCGCCGCCACCCCCGGGTCACGTCGCCCACGCTCCCAGTTTCGGCAGCCGGATGGAGAGGCAAGTCAGGGCCCCGTCCCCCTTGTGGAATTCCCCCGCCTCGACCTCCCGCGCGTCGATGCCGGCGCTGCGGAGGCGCGCAGCTGTACTCGGCGCGGCGGACGAGACCAGCAGCACCCGGCCCACGAGGAGCGCGTTGGCGCCGGCGGGCTCCTCGGTGGCGAGTGTCCGCAGCCCGGCGGCCCGGAACGGTTCGGGATCGAGCCCGGCGTCGTGCACCACCAGGTCGGGTGCCGCCAGCGAGCACGACGATTTCAGGTGAAGCCCGGCCGCGATCCGCAGCGGTCTCACCTCCAGCCCATCGAGTCGCGCCACCTCCTCGAGACGCGCCGCGCCCGCCGCGTCAGTACGGCCGGTGCTGTAGCCGCGCAAGCGCAACGTCGATCGGCGCGGGATCGCGGCGCAGGCAACGGTCGAAAGCGTCGGGCACCGCGCGCAGCAGGCATAGCTTTGGAAGAGCGAAGGCCGAAGTCATGAACCCTCCCCGCGGGCTGACTCCATTCATTCAGCGAGGACACCAAGACGACGCGTCCGTCGGGTCCCCGTCCATCGGCAGCAGGTACGCCTTCTCCCCATGAGCGATCCCGTGCCCCGAGAAGAACACCACCCCCGCCTATAGGTCCTCCGGCCGGAGCCCGGTCCGTTTCGCAAGACGGGCAAGCATGCGAGGCCCAAGCTCTTCGTTGTCATGGAATGCGAATACCACGTCCGCCCAACCCGATCGGCTCAGCACACGATGAGATCCGCTCTGGCGTTTCACGCTCCAGCCGATGCGCAGAAGCGCCGCAAGGACCCGTTTCGCGCGAGTGCTCGACCAATCGTTCATGCGGCGTGGAAGGAAATGTCGATCAGGTTCTGGCGCTCCTCGCCGTGTTCGAGTCGATCGGCCAGGACGCGCAATGCGAGGGCCTGCACCTTTGCCTTGGCTTCTTCGGCGGTACCGCCGTACGCAAGCACGCCGGGGAGTTCCAAGACTTCCGCAACCCAACGTCGATCCGGTTCTTGTTCGATTTCGACAGTCAAGCGCATGGAAAACTCCCCGCTACGATCCGGTCGGACGAATGCACAGCCCCGCTACGCCTTCCGCGTCGCCGGCGGCCGCATGACCAAGAATGCCGATGGAGGCCGTGCGACGCGCAGCCGCTCGACCTCGTTGCACTCGGCGCGGATTTCCTCGTCGATCTCCGCCGGATGATCGAAGTAACGGACCATGGCGGCGTGAACTTCGGCGGGATGCAGGTAGGGATGCCGGCGAGCCATCCCCTCCGCCGACGCGCCGTGGCCGAGGTAGTCCATCACCACCTGGGCCACGCGAACGCGAGGGACGCGGATCAGACGGGCGGGCTCGCCCGGCTGCTTTACGAGGCGGAGAACCGTCATCCCGATCTCGACACGATCGCCCCTTCAGCCACGCTGGATTCTATCCCTACGGGTGGGGTCGCACAAGGGCGAAGCTGAGCGAAGCCGAGTGAGATGCATCCATCGCGTCACGGCTTCCTCCGGATCAGCACGACGAGCATCACGACGACGGCCATGGCGCCCGCGCCGGCCACCGCCCAGAGCCAGGGTGGGGCGGTTGCGGCGGTCGGGGGCGCCCGCGGGTCCTGCGCGCCGGACGACACCAGGGCCGTCGAGCAACCCGAGCCCGAGCTGCCGTTCGCGGACGACGGACCTTGCGGGGAGATGCTCATCCCGCTGCGCGGGTCTACAATCCGTGCCTCCTCAACCGATCGATCTCCTCGCGCAAACGCCGATTCTCTTCCTCGACTCGGGCCTGCGCCGCTTCTGCCTCGGTGCGCGCCGCCTCTGCCTCGGTGCGCGCCGCCTCTGCCTCGATGCGCGCCGCCTCTGCCTCGGTGCGCGCCGCCTCTGCCTCGGTGCGCGCCGCCTCCGCCCCCGTTTGCGCCGCTTCCGCCTGGGCCCTGGCCGCTTCCGATTCCAACAGGTCGGGCAGTACCCGCCCCGAGGCAGGATCCAGGAGGCGCAATCGACCTTTCACGTCGATGAGCTCCAGCCCGAGCTCGCGGCTGCGCGTGCGACCTTCGCTCACCTGGCGCTCGACCAATCGGGTTCCCCGGCGGTCCCAGGCGCGCAGGCGGTGAGGCACGTACTCGCGCAGGGGGTCGTACAGGTAGTACTCCTTGACCCGCAGCACGTCTTGGTAGAGCTCGCGCTTCCAGCCCAGGTCCTCCCCTTTCGTACCCAGGCTCGTCACCTCGATCACGACCGTCGGGCCCTTGCCTTCCACCCATGTCCGGTAGACGCGGCGGTCGCCTGATTCCACCCCCTTCACGACGAACACATCGGGGCTGACCTTCTGGTTCGAATCCCCTTCCACCCAGTAGAGCATGATGTTGCCGGTGACGTACACCTTGGGACGTGAGCGAAACCAGAGCTTCAACGCGGCAATCAGGTGCAGGATGATGTCGCGGTGCTCGTCGGTCTCGGCCAAGGGCTTCCCATCCGACTCGGGATAGCGAAACTCGGTCACGTTTCGCGGAGTGAAGATCGAATCTCGTGCTTTCATCCAGGGCTCTCCTCAGAACGAGGTCATTCTATCGCCCGGACGGGGATGGAACAAGGAGCCTCCGCCGCGACGATTCACCGCATCCTCGTCGGGGAAAGAGATCGGGTCCGCGGCGCATGACGCCAGCACCTGGAGGCGCGAGGAATCCGCCAGGCTCGGCGCGAGGCCCGCGACCCCCTTGGCCGTGCCCGCGTGGCACATGAGCAGGATCAGGAACCGCGTCGCCGCCCGCGAGGCGCCCAGGCGCTCCTTGACCCAGGCCAGCGAGAGGGAGGTGTCCGGCCCGATGCAGCCGTCCATCCGCAGGAGGTATCCCTGCCCGTCGAACCGCGCGCCGTGGCCGGAGAAGAACACCACCACGGTGTCGCCCGGCTCGGGCAGACTCGCGAACTGGTCGATGCGGGCGCGCAGGTTGCCCAGCGTCGGCAGGTTGCGGGGCTCCATGCCGTCGGCGAGGACGGCCACCCGCTTGGACGAGAAGCCGGCGACGTCCACCAGGGTCTTGCCGAGCGCCACCGCGTCCTCGGCGCAGAAGCGGAGCTTGCCGACGTACGGGTAGTCGTTGATGCCGATGCAAACACGGTTATCGCTCGCCTCAACGGTAACGCGCTGGTGGCGGCGCGTCTCCAATCCCTTGCGGCCGAACAGGGCCTGGTGTGTCAACCGGATAGGCATGGCTCAATTCCCTTCCACGCGCGCGGTCAGCACCAGCACGGACTGCATCATCCGGTCGTCCTGCCGGTACGAAAGCAGGGCCGACGCCATCGTCGAGCCGGCGGCGCGTTCCGCGAGAATCGCGTACGGTCTCCCCGGTGCCAGCGTCAATCGCGTGCTCAACTCGGTCACGAACAGCGCTTCGCCGCGCCGCGCGCGGTGGAAGTACGGTGTCAGCTCGACGTCGATCCCCTGCGCCGTCGCCCGCCGCACCCGCACGCGGAAGCCCGAGCCGGTCACCTGGTCCTGAATCGTGCGCACCACCACCGCCCCGCGGTAGACCGGGATCACCACGTCGCGCACCACCGGGGTCGACTCCGTCGCCTCGAAGCTCGCCTCGCCCCCTTCCATGAGCACGAGGAACTGCGAGGTGGTCTCGTGCGCGACGCCGCGCGCGCGGTGGGTGCGCAGGCCTGCGGCCAGTTGCGCGCCCGCCCCGATCACCACGAGCCCGTTCGAGCCGCCGAGGTCGCCCGCGCCCGCGGTCAGGCGATCGTCACGGTAGCGCACCGCCAGGTCGAACGCCGTAGAGTCCGCCGCCTCGACCGCGAAGCGCTCCAGGTCGATGCGGACCATCCGACCGGGGCCGTCGGGCAGGGGCTCCTCGAGGTCCGAGCCGGCGCGCGGGTCCGGCAACGGCCGGCTGCTGCCCACCTCCGCGCTCCTCGCCGCGCGCCGGAAGCGCTGGCTCGACCAGGTCTGCCACGGGTCGCGCTCGCCCTTGCGGATCTCCACGCGCAGGGCGAATTGCCCGTCGTCGATCCGCAGCAGGGTGATGCGGAACAGCTCGGCGCGCGCCGGACCCTCGGCCTTGCCTTCCCAGGTCCAGGTGTCCGGCTTGCCCGAGTCCACCTCCACCCCGCGCGCGATGCTGCCGTCCGAGGCGTATTGGAAGCTCACCATCTTGCGCTGCATCGGATCCCACCCGATGACCGTCGTGTCGGTGCGCAGGACGCGGCCGTCCGCCGCCTTCCAGGCATACTCGAGCTGGAGAAAGGCCCCGCCGTGGCGCCACGCGACGTCGTACTCCTCGACGAAGCGGCCGGCGTCCGCCGACTCGCCCTCCGCGGTCCAGGAGCCGGCGAG
>Ga0209514_10004438_pt1 | contig 18862 bp, 19 predicted proteins | sample Subgrocontami58m_FD_187452 | JGI IMG/M metagenome (GOLD analysis project Ga0209514, IMG submission 187452) | Subsurface groundwater microbial communities from S. Glens Falls, New York, USA - GMW37 contaminated, 5.8 m (SPAdes) (version 3) | ecosystem: Environmental > Aquatic > Deep subsurface >...
CTTACAATCGGCATAAAAGAGCACACAATTTTCCCAGAAACAGCGGACGAAGAACTCAAAGACGTTTTTGGTATGGCAATTACTCTTGTTAGTACTGCAAAAAGCAAAAAAGAAGGAATGGCTTTTTACGAAGTTCTAGGTGTCCCATTCAAGAGAAAATAGAACATTTTACAATCAACAAAAAACCCTCTCTATTTACAGAGAGGGTTTTTTGTTGACATATGTTACTTAAGGAGTAACCTTTAAAACGGAAGCGTAATACACTCGTTTTTAATTTTTTAAAAATCGTTGTATATAAAAAGGAGATTCGCCATGACGAAGAAGATGTCGGAAGCGGTACTGGTGGCAAAAGCTGAAGCCGCAGCAAGAAGGAAATGCGTAAAGAGCCTGGTTGCTTGGAGTGCCAAGCCGGTCTCCATGGAATCGCTTGAAGATGATCATCCGGACGGGTTTCATCTTCACGACGTGGAAGGCTCTGGTTCGTTCGAAGCCTTCGCTGGGCGTCTTGAACAGAACCTTGCTCCGGCGCCGTGCGGACAGTGTCCGAAGTGCGAGTGCCCAGGTTCGCTCGAGGGCTGTCTTCTCGAGATGGATCTCGGCGAGCTTCAGGACCAGTTGGACCTTGCCTCCGGCGAGGCAGAAGCAAGCCCCTTTGTTGTGGCCGCAATGAAAGCTGGCCTCAGTTATGACGAGGCCTTGCGCAAGGAGGTCGAGATGGAAATCGAAATGAACCGTCTCGCCAGTGAAATGGACAGTATTCACTAGTCCTTTCGCCAAGCAGAATTTTGCGCCCCTCTATACTTTGTGTATTCGGGGGCGTTTTTCATTGTCATTATTACAGCCGTTTGACATTAAGGGACGTTCTGATAGTATATGCGGGAGCTCATTTGAGCCTGTTTTTTAGGAAACACTCCGTTTTGATCCGCTTTTCTCCTTTAGTGCGTAAGCTTTAAAGAATAAAAGTGAGATATCGAAGGGAGAGGCCCTGAATTTAAATCATTCCGACGACGAAAAGTGTGTCGGAATAAAAAGAAGACTTTTTATTTATCTATGGCAAAAACATCAACACGTGTTAGAGCGTTAAAGACGCCAAAATTTAGCACACGAAAAGTAAATCGTTGTTTTCGTTGTGGTCGAAAGCGTGCTTTTATGCGCGATTTCGGTCTTTGCCGTATTTGTTTCCGTGAATTAGCCAACGATGGAAAATTGCCTGGTATTAAGAAATCATCCTGGTAAAAAATATTATGACCACTGACCCTATTGCAGACATGTTAATTCGCATAAAGAATGGTAGCCGAGCCAAAAAGGAAACGGTTCTTATTCCTTATTCACAACTACGCTTCTCTATTGCAGAGATTCTTCTTCGCGAGGGTTATCTTTCTTCCGTTACAAAGCGTTTACGTAAAACATCTCGCTTGTTAGAAGTTGGTTTGATGTACGAAGGAAATGGTGCACCTCGCGTAACAGACGTGGAGCGTGTATCAAAATCTTCAAAGCGTGTATATATCGGAGTGCGTGAAGTGCGTAGAGTTAAATACGGTCATGGTGTTATGGTACTCTCAACTCCTAAAGGTCTTTTGACGGGAGACGAAGCGCGTAAGGAGCACGTTGGGGGGGAAGTAATGTTTAAAATCTGGTAATTATATGAGTAGATTAGGAAAACAAATTATCGCAATCCCTGAAAAAACCACTATTACAATGGATGGTAATAAGGTTACGGTTAAGGGTCCTTTGGGAGAACTCTCCCGTGTTTTTCGTGATAGTGAAATAACAATAAACATTGCCGATACTGTTACCTTGGTTCCAAAAAGAAATGACGTTTTCACACGCGCTCTTTGGGGAACCTATGCCTCACACATAAAAAATATGCTCGAAGGTGTTAACAAGCCTTACGAAAAGAAACTTATTCTTGAAGGAGTTGGTTTTAAGTCAGAGGTTGCAGGAACCTCTCTTAATCTTGCGCTTGGTTTTTCTCATGGAGTTAAAATGCCAATCCCAGAAGGTCTCGCTGTAAAAGCTGAGAAAAACGTTATTACGATTTCTGGTATTGATAAAGAAAAAGTTGGACAGTTTGCCTCACAGGTTCGTGGAATGAAGAAGCCAGAACCTTATAAAGGAAAAGGTTTCCGTTATGAGGGTGAAGTTATTCGCCGAAAGCAGGGCAAAAAATCGGCATAATATAATTATATGAAAAAAGGAAATTCAAAAACTGAACTTCGAGCGAGACGACACAAAAAAATTCGTTCTCAAGTTTCTGGCACAATCGAGCGCCCACGTCTCGCTGTATATAAATCAAACCAGTATCTTTATGCTCAGGTTATTGACGATGTTTCTGGTAAGACAATTGCCCAAGCCTCAGATATTACAATGAAGGGAAAGACAAAAACCGAAAGAGCAAAGCAGGTTGGTGTTGAAATAGCAAAAAATGCTCTCGCTAAAAAGGTTAGCAAGGTCGTTTTCGATAGGGGCGGATTTAGTTACACTGGACGTATTAAGATGCTTGCCGAAGCGGCTCGCGAAGGTGGTCTTCAATTTTAATTTTCAAATATATGACGAACGAAGAAACAACTAAAGAAGAAATTGTAAACGCTGACGTAGCGGCTGTTATTCCTGATGCAGTAGCACCAGTTACAGCAACGACAGAGGAGCGTCCTAAGACAAGAAACGATTTCTCAGGTCGTCGTGATGCCGGGAAAAAGAAAGGTGGCTCACGTCCATTTAGAAAAGGCTTTGAAAGAGTTAAGCCAGAGTTTGATCACAAAATAATAAATATTCGTCGTGTTGCTCGTGTTGTGGCAGGAGGTCGCCGTTTTAGTTTTAGCGTTGTTCTTGTTGCTGGAGATCGAAAGGGAACAGTTGGTGTTGGTATGGGTAAGGCCGGAGATACAGCACTCGCAATCGAAAAGGCAATGCGCTCCGCTAAGAAGAATATGTTTAAGATTGCCTTAAACAAGAAAATGTCTATTCCTCATGATGTTGAAGCAAAATATTCAAGTGGTACGGTTATGCTTATGCCAAACAAATCTCGTGGACTTATTGCTGGTTCGGCTGTACGTATTGTCGCCGATTTGGGAGGAGTTAAGGATATTACTGGAAAAGTTTTTTCCGGAAGTAAGAACTCATTGAATATTGCCATGGCAACAGTTAAAGCGTTGAAAATGTTGAAAACAACAAGAACACACGCAGTTGTTCTAGAGGATAAGACGAATAAATAAACATCATGCAAACTCATAACGTAAAAAGAAATACCAAGAATAGAAAGAACCCAGCTGTTGGGCGTGGTGGAAAGCGTGGAAAGACTTCTGGTCGTGGTACCAAAGGTCAAAAGGCCCGCGCTGGAAACAAGAGACGCCCACAGATGAGAGATACAATTAAGAAAATTCCAAAGCGTCGTGGATATGGTATGAACCGTGCTCGCACAGTTAACTCCTCGGTTGTTCCAGCAGCTGTTGTGAATATTGATCTTCTTGAAAAGAGATTCCAGGCTGGTTCAGTAATAACTCCAGAAGTTCTTGTCGAAAATAAACTCATAAGACGAGTTTCAGGAAAATTCCCTCCAGTTAAGATTTTAGCTAGAGGAACACTCACAAAGAATTTTTCTTTCAAGGGTTGTTTAGTCTCAGCAAAAGCCAAAGAAATAATCGAAACAGTCGGGGGAACAGTAGCCTAATAAAAATTTCATGGACGCATTCATAAACAAGCTCAAAATCATAATCGGCGACAGGGCTCTTTTAAAGCGCATCCTTTTTGTTGTTTTTATGTTGTTTGTTTTCCGCGTCTTAGCAGCTATTCCAATTCCTGGTGTTGATCCACTTCGTCTTGCTCAATTTTTTGACCAGAGCCAGTTTTTGGGACTACTTAATATTTTTTCAGGTGGTGGTTTAGCTACTTTGTCGATTGTCATGCTTGGTGTTGGACCATACATCACAGCGTCTATCATCATGCAGCTTTTGACAATTATGGTGCCAAGATTAAAGCAGATGTACCACGAAGAAGGTGATTTGGGGCGCCGTAAGTTTACACAATACTCACGACTCATAACTCTCCCTCTTGCACTTATCCAAGGTTTTAGCTTGCTCGTTTTGCTTGAAAGACAGGGAATAGTTGAACATCTTACAATCTTTAGTCAGATGACTAATCTCATTGTTATCACTGCTGGTACAGTCTTATTGATGTGGCTCGGTGAACTCATTTCTCAGTACGGTATTGGTAATGGAGTTTCATTGATTATTTTTGCCGGTATTGTTTCTAGTATCCCTTCAAGTATTAGCCAAATACTGTTCACTTTTGATGTTTCTCAGATTCCTCTCTATCTCGCTTTTTTGGTCGCAGGACTTTTGATAGTTGCTGGTGTTGTTTTTGTGACAGAAGCAGAGCGCCCACTTCCAGTAACATATGCAAAGCGTGTTCGTGGAACAAAAATGTTTGGTGGAGTTTCAACATATTTGCCTTTGCGTATAAATCAGGCTGGTGTTATTCCAATAATTTTCGCCCTATCAATTCTTCTTTTCCCTCAGATGATTGGTGCGTTTTTGGCAACATTCAGTAACGGGATAGTTCAGAAAATTTCTTCAATTTTACTTTCGTTTTCTCAGAACAGCTGGCTTTACGGAATCTTCTACTTCGTTTTTGTTTTTCTTTTCACTTACTTTTATACAGCGGTTACTTTCGACCCAGATTCAATTGCAACCAATTTGCAAAAGAACGGAGCATTTATTCCTGGTGTTCGCCCTGGTCAATCAACGTCTGAGTATATTGCAAAGATTCTAAATCGAATCACCCTTTTTGGTGCACTTTTCCTTGGCGCTATCGCTGTTTTGCCACTTATAATGCAAGGTCTTACTGGTATCACGACACTCGCAATCGGTGGTACTGCACTCCTTATTGTTGTTTCTGTTGTTCTTGATTTGGTTAAAAAAATCGACGCTCAGGTTTCAATGAGAGAGTACTAAGAAGGTAGCAAGTAGCTTTTAGGCGACTAGCTTCATTAGATAAGAAGATAAGAGAAATTAAGACTATTTGCTGATTAATCTAATTCAGCTATCTTGCTACTTAATATTTTGATAGGATTTACAAAGCTAACAGCTAATACGCTAACTAAAATGGATTTACAAACTTTTATATTTATCGGCCGCTCTGGATGTGGCAAAGGAACCCAAGTTGAGTTGTTGAAAAAATATGTGGAGGAACATGATTCTGAAAAGAAACCAAGTTATTACCTTGAAACAGGCGCGCGCTTTAGAGACTTTCTTTCCAAGGATGGATACTCAAATGTTTTGGCTAGGGAAATTGCCGAGAAAGCTGAATTACAACCATCTTTTTTGGCTGTTTGGATGTGGGCAAATAATTTTTTGGAGAATATAAAAGGAGGCGAACATATTTTTATTGATGGCACACCAAGAACGTTACCTGAGACATATATCTTGGAGACGGCTTTAAATTTCTACAATCGTGGGAGGGCCAAGGTAATCTACCTTAATGTTTCTCGTGAGGAATCAGAAAAAAGACTTGCTCTTCGAGGAAGAAATGATGATAAAAAAATTGGTGACATCGAGAAAAGACTTAATTGGTTTGATAGCGATGTTGTTCCTGCTGTTATGTATTTGAGTCAGAGCAAAAATCATGATTTTTTTGACATAGATGCTGAACAGTCAGTGGAAGATGTTTACAAGGAGATTATTGCAAAAATTTTTAATGTCTAATTTTTAATTTTTAAATAATTTCCTAATGTTTTAATTTAAAAATTGACTCATTGATACATTATTTTAAAATTTGAAATTAAAAACTGTAAATTACTTTTTATGGCAACAATAATAACAACCGAAGAAGAGAAAGACATTGTTCGCGAAGGAGGGAAACGCCTCGGGCTAATTCTTCAGGTGCTGGCATCTTCTGCAAAAGCCGGAGTTACGACAAAAGAACTGGATCAAATTGCTTACAAACTAATTACAAAAGAGGGGGACAAGCCTGCGTTTTTGAACTACACACCTGATGGTTCTGATAGACCATATCCCGCAACGTTATGCGTCTCTGTTAATAGTGAGGTTGTCCACGGAATTCCAGGAAGCCGTGTTTTAAGAGACGGGGATATCGTTGGGCTTGATTTAGGGTTATCCCATAAAGGGCTTTTTGTTGATAGCGCGATAACTGTCGCCGTTGGTGAGATTGATGATGTATCAAAAAGACTCGTTGAAACGACAAAGGAAGCACTGGTGCGGGGGATGAATGTTGTGAAGGCAGGAGCAAGAATTGGCGATATTGGAGAAGTCATTGAAAGATACGTAAAAACTGAAGGTTTTGCAATTGTTAAAATTTTGGGCGGGCATGCGCTCGGTGTGCATCCACACGAAGAACCTTACATTCCAAACTATGGCAAACGTGGGACTGGGCCACTGCTTAAAGAGGGAATGCTTATTGCGCTTGAGCCGATTGTAAATGAGGGTTCACCAAAGGTAACTTTAGACGAAAAAGACGGATACACTTTTCACACTGAAGACGGTAAGCGTTCAGCACATTTTGAACACACTTTGCTTATAACAAAAGACGGCGCAGAAATTGTGACTCTTGTGGACTAGCATCAACCTATTTTTAGAGCTATAATAATCTAAAAGAAGTATTACTTTTTAGATTATTGTGTTTATGGAAATTGTTGTTTATAAAAATAAAATAATAAATCTATCCTTTTTCTTGGGCGTTCTTTTTATTATGCAGTTTTTGTTTCCAGCACAAACTGCAAATGTGGCGAGAGCAGGTGTTGGAGATGCGCTTTCGGGGTACGCATGGAGCGAAAATATTGGCTGGATTTCATTTAATTGTACCAACGAAAATACGTGTGCAACGTCTAATTATGGAGTTAATGTTTTAGATGGTAATTTTTCGGGGTACGCATGGAGCGAAAATATTGGCTGGATTTCTTTTAATAGCGCTGATGTTTCAGGATGCCCCTCTTCTCCATGTTCCCCAGTAATTAATCTTTCCACTGGTTTGGTTTCAGGATGGGCGAAGGCTCTCTCGGCGAGTGGTGGTTGGGACGGCTGGATAAAATTATCTGGAACAGCTACAAACGGTAGTCCTTACGGGGTATCTTTTTCCGGCACCTCAGCGTCTGGTTATTCGTGGGGGTCTGATGTTATTGGCTGGATTTCATGGAGTGGTAGTGGTTACGGCGTAACTAGTTTAGTTGATCCATTAAACGAAGCGCCAACTACGACAATCACAAGTCCAGCGATTTCGATTACAATACCCGAAAATCAATCACAGCAATTTATTGGCACAGCCACTGATCCTAATGACGGGGATACTATTTTGGCGTACGAATGGAGAATTGGTAATTGTAGTACTGGAGCCCCGGTTATCGGTAATGCTATTAATTTTGATTATGCTTTTGCTGATGACGGTGTATACACTGTTTATTTTAGGGCACAAGATAATAAAGGGGCGTGGTCAACTGATTGTCCTTCAAGAATAATAACCGTTACTGTACGTGAACCAATAAACGGAGTTTGTGGTTCGGCAAATGGAGTGCCAACCCAAAAAAAACCAACATCTAATCTTTGTAATACGGTCGGGTTGCCAGGACCCACAGTGCTACCAACAAATATTAATATTTTGCCAGAAGGCGGTACACCATCTTCATGGACATGGACTTGTGCTGGTGAATATAACGGTGCGAACGCCTCCTGTAGTTCAGTAAATGGTTCAACGGGAACTTCTTGTGGTGATGGAAAATGTCAGCCATCTAAAGGAGAAAGCCCAGCAACTTGTCGTGCTGATTGCAGAGTCAAGTTTATTGAGTTTTAAATAGTGTTATATAATACAGAAAAAAGTAATTTTTAATTTTAATAGTAAAAAACATAAATATGGATCAGCAAAAAAATACAAATCTTCGTCACGCAGAACAGTATTTAGGAGTATTGGTTTTAGGTTTTCTTCTTGGGGGAGGATTCTCGTTTACTTATTTCAACCAAGCAGGCAACAAGTCTTATCAAGAGGGTTTTGATGCAGCAAAAAAGACTGTGTTAGAAAGTAGTTTGGGGGGTATCTTTACTACCCCAGAAGATATTAAAACTCTTTTGGGGAATGTTACAGCTATTGATGGAAATCGGATTACTATTAAGGTGCAGTCTAATAATCCTTTTGATGATATTGCTCTTGGTGAACGAACTGTTTTTATAGATAACGACACTAGAATATACAGTCTTTCCCAAAAAGACCCTAAGGTCATGCAATCTGAGATGGATGAATTCATGAAAGCGGTACGAGAAGGGAAGAATTCGCCACCTCCTCAGCCGTACGCAAGTAGTAAAGCAAGTATAGAAGAAATAAAAATTGGTGACATTATTAATGTTACGGCGACAAATAACGTTAAGACACTGGCGGAGTTCACGGCAAGCGAGATTCAAATCGAAGTAAAACCAATTACTCAGTAATCAAGAAGTGTAATAACATGTATAAAAAATTACTAAACGCCCTCATGTTTTCTTTTTTAGCTCTTGCTCTATCTTTCGGAGTTTCTTACGTCTCTGCGTGGACAGCGCCAACGCAATCTCCACCAAACGGAAATACACCACCGCCTATCAACACCAGCGCAACAACTCAAAACAAAGCAGGTAATTTCACTGCACCAAATCTCATCGATATTAGCTCCACAGCCCAATCAAAATCTGGAGTATTAAGTGTTGGAGGGCTCACATTACCAGCCGGAGGAATTATTGATTCAGGTGGTTCCACTGGAGATTATGGAGCAGCTACGATTAGGGGGACAAAAAATGGTTGGGGCGGAGCTAATTTTAGGGATTCGTCGAATAATAATTTGGGCACATTAATGATGCATTCTAGTTATTCTGGATTCTATAATGCTTCTCAAAATAATTGGAGGTGGTATGCGACCGAAGGTGGTAACACCTATCAACCAGGATATGTGCAGGCTAGTGATGTATATGCTGGCCGTATGTTTGCTAGTAATTATGTGCAGGCTGGTTATGTTTATGCCAGTGATGTTTACGCCGGTGGTAGATGGATGAGTAGTATTGTTAGTGATACTGGGCCAGATTCAGGAACATTGTGTGGTTGGCAAGCTACAAAAGAAAATACGTTAGTACTATGTAAGGGTTACCGCCCTATGTACGATGGATGTCCGTCTGGCTACACACTTAATGTTATAGACGCAGCAACGTGGCCACAGTATTTTTGTTCAAAAAATTAATTTAAAATATCTTTCAACTTTCTCCTATCCGCGGTATCATAAACCGTAATGGTTTTAAACTTTAAAGCTGAAGGGCATGAAAAATTCACGACTCCGCAAGAGGAAATTGATTTTTTGCGTGAACGTTTGGCACACCGAGAGCAAACTGCATCAAGTGAGAAAGAAGCGCCACTAAGAGACATCCCAAAAGAAATAATTAAAGAATATTCCGAAAAACCGGTCGCCGAAGTTCTACATCCAGAGAAAGTCATGCCAGAGCAAGAGGTTGACCGTATTGTTCTTGAGCTAAAACCAGAACAACACGACAAACAGATGGAGGAGCTTCTCGGTATCCTTATTGATAGAGGTGCCAGAAATGCCATATCTGTTGTAGAGAAGATGGACAACCCTCACCTCACGGATGATTTTCACAGAATACTCGTTCAATACGTTAAAAGTGCGGGTAAGGTCTCCGATTTGGAAAAAGATAAGCAGGTTTGGAAAGCGGTTCATATGCGTCTTTATGAAATCATTCTCCCAGAAGCAACCGGCGAAAACCAAACAAGAGGATTTAAGGAGCTCGTGACAACAATGGAACAGTTTTACGCTGGAATGCTCTCTATTTCAGACGGACGGGACAATTTTCCTGGTAGAAATTATTTTACACTTGAGATTGCTTTATCAAATTGGAGTAGTGAGATAGTTTTTTACGCTTCCGTTTCAGAAGATAAGAGTGAACTTTTAGAAAAACAATTACTTGGTTTGTATCCTGAAGCTCGAATTAGAGAGGTTAAAGACGATTATAATATTTTTAACGAAAACGGTGCTTCTGTTGGGGCGTATGGTGCATTTACAAAAAGTCAGGTCTTCCCTATAAAAACATATGCGGAATTTGATCACGACCCACTACCAGTTATCCTTAATGTTTTTTCAAAACTTAAAAAGGAGGGGGAAGGTGCAGCGATTCAGTTTTCTGTTTCTCCTGTCGGAGATTATTTTCTAAAAAAATATGGCGGGGTGCTCGATCAATTAAAGCGGGGAATGTCGGCAAAAGACGCGACAGATGTTCCGTATACGGTCGGACAAGAAGTTGGTAAGTTTGCAAAAGAGCTTTTTATGGGGGTCCCATCTCCTAAAAAAATTGACGGTAAAGACGTTATTGACGATGAAGCAATAAAACATGTTACAGAAAAAATAAGTAGTACGATTGTTAACACAAACATTAGAGTAATTGCCTCAGCTGAAACTACCGCACGGGCCGAAGAAATTTTGGGTGGTTTACAGTCCGCCTTCAATCAGTTCACAGATACACGTGGTAACGGAATAGAGTTTAAGCAATTAAGGCGTCATGATTTATTAAAACTTTTTCAAGAATTTTCTTATAGGCTTTTTTCCCAAGACTATCCATTGCCACTAAATTTAAAAGAGCTTACGACTATGTTTCATTTCCCCGAGGAAGTTTCTTCGGCTCCACAGTTGAAACAAGCCCGTTCGGCGACAGCGCCAGCTCCGCTTGATGCTCCAACCGAAGGAACACTTCTTGGTATAAACAAACACCGCGGAGAGGAGAGGAAAATTTTTGTTACTAGTGAAGATAGGATGCGCCACTTCTATGTTATTGGTCAAACTGGTACGGGTAAGACGGTAATCTTGAAGAATATGATTATTCAAGATATTAAAGCAGGGCACGGTGTGTGTATGATTGATCCGCACGGGACAGATATTGAAGATATTTTAGGAAGTATTCCGCCAGAGAGAGAAAAAGACGTTATTTATTTTGACCCAGCACACACAGAGCGAGTGATGGGGCTTAATATGCTTGAATATGACCTTGAGAGACCGGAACAGAAGACCTTTGTAGTTAACGAGCTTATTTCTATTTTTAACAAATTATTTGATATGAAGGTGGCTGGTGGACCCGCCTTTGAACAATATTTTAGAAACTCAGCTCTTTTGGTGATGGAGCACCCAGAATCTGGTAATACACTTCTTGATATCGTGCGTGTTCTAGCTGATAAATCTTTTAGAGATATGAAATTGTCGTACTGTAACAATCCAGTAGTCACGCAGTTTTGGGCCAATGCAATTAAGACTAGTGGGGAACAATCGCTCGCAAACTTTGTTCCGTATATTTCAAGTAAGTTTGACCCATTTTTATCGAACGATATTATGCGTCCGGTTATCGCTCAAGAAAAATCATCTTTTAATTTCAGACAGATAATGGATGAGCGAAAAATCCTTTTAGTTAACCTATCAAAAGGAAGACTAGGGGATTTGAATGCGCACTTGATTGGCCTTATTTTAGTTGGGAAAATCCTTATCGCAGCTCTTTCTCGTGTGGATGCTCTCGGAGAAAAATTAGCCGATTTTTATCTATATGTGGACGAGTTCCAGAATATTACTACTGATTCTATTTCCACAATTCTTTCTGAGGCGAGAAAATACAGACTATCTCTTAATCTTGCCCATCAGTTCATTGGACAGCTTGATGAAAAAACAAAAAATGCTGTTTTTGGAAACGTTGGTTCAATGGCGTTGTTTCGTGTCGGTAGTGAAGATGCAGAATTTTTAGAGAAACAACTTTCCCCAATTTTTTCCGCGCGAGATCTAATGAACTTAGATAATTACAACGCATATATGAAGATGTTGATGAAGGGGCAACCGGCAAGAGCCTTTAATATTGAAACGATTGCGCCAAGAGCGGGGGACTCATTTGCTGCGGCAAGAATTAAAGAAGCCTCGTATCAAAAATTTGGCGCCCCTCGCGCAGAAGTAGAGGATCATATTGTTCAAAAGTATCGCCAAACGGGAATCTAGCTCTAATGTTGCAGGATGTGGTTGTTTTTTGTTAGGATAAGCCCTACACAACCATGTTGTTGGGCGAACAGTCTGTTTTGCCGTTGTTTTGTCTTTTTGAATTTAATTACCCCAAAATACTCTTCCAAAACATTGCGGAGCGTGACGACGCGAGCATAGTTGATTCAGCTGGAATCATATCGCGCAATCGTCCACTGAAGCGCGATTTTCTTCAGCAGAAAATTATACGTGTTTTGAAAGAGTATTTTAAAAACATTTTAAACGTTTAATTTAACCTATAATTTATGGCGCACGAGAAAAAAGAAACATCACTTATTATTTTTAAACCAGACACTCTTCAGCGTGGACTTCTTGGTGAAATGATTCATCGTTTTGAAAGAAAGGGATTGAAGATTGTTGGTCTTAAGATGATTCAACTAGAAGACGCGATTCTTGAAGAGCACTACTCACATATAAAAGAAAAACCATTTTTTGGTGGAATAAAAAAATACATGAAGGCAACTCCAGTTGTTGTTTTGGCAATAACAGGAATTAACGCGATTACAGCTATTCGTACTGTTGTCGGCCCGACAAAAGGACACGAAGCTCCAGCTGGAACTATTCGTGGAGATTTTTCGATGAGTGGTCAGTCTAATATTGTTCATGCGTCAGACTCTAAAGAATCAGCAGAAGCAGAGCTAAAAAGATTTTTCAAAGAAGGAGAATTGTTTGATTACGAACGTCCAAATTTTCCTTTTATCTACGCAGACGAAGCTTTCTAGTGTTTTTGTTTTTTAAAACAAAAATAAAAAAGCCAATTAGCCACATAAAATCAATCTATTTTACTGGTTGTGTTATTTAGAAATAAGTTTTTCAGCAGTGGGGCTTGCCCCGTTAGAAATAGACGGTATTTTATAGTGAATATCCAAAATAGTTTGTTAAATAAAGATATTTTCATTTTCTGTCCATTCCAATATAAATTTCTAATGGGGTCAATATTGCAAACATATTTTCTGGTGATACGCTTTAAGCAGGGTTATTTGGGAGGTTATCTAGATCAAGTCATTAGTTCCGGGAGCTTTGGCTTACATTACACCTTGGTGCAGTGTAGCGGGCACCCACGTATTACTACGCTAGTGGCTAACTTCACTAAGTAACCCTAAGAAAGATTCCTGCAGGGCAGGATTTTTTCTTTTCTACTTTGAATGATAGAATAGACTGACGGAAAGAATTTTGAATATCTGTATTTGTACGAATGACCACGACCAAAAAATTAAAACTCTCATTCTATGGTGGAACTGGTGAAGTAACTGGTTCCAATTTTCTTGTTGAGGCTGGTGGTAAAAAAATATTAGTTGATTGCGGTCTATATCAAGGAAGTAAAATTGGTGACGCTAGAAATCTTAACCCGCTTTTATATAATGCCGCTGAAGTAGACGCTCTTTTTGTTACCCACGCTCATATTGACCACATTGGCCGTATTCCAAAGCTCGTTAAGGACGGCTTTCGTGGTGATATTTACTCAACGGCGCCAACAAAAGGAATTAGTGACCTTTCTTTAGTAGATAGTCTCGGTGTTTTGGGGAAAGAAGCGAAACGCGACAATCACCCTGTTATTTACCACGAGGAAGATGTTACCCGTGCGATGAAGCAATGGAAGACGGTTAAATACCATGAACCAATAGTAATTGGTGATTTTTCTGTTGTTTTCCGAGATGCCGGACATATTTTAGGCTCAGCAATGGTAGAGATTACATACAATGGTAAGAAAATTCTTTTTACTGGAGATCTTGGTAATTCTCCCGCACCATTGCTTCGTGATACCGAAGCAGTAACAGACGCAGACTACATGGTCATTGAAAGCGTTTACGGCGATAGAAATCACGAAAGCGTAGATGAAAGAAAAAAGAGAACAGAGCAGGTTATCGAAGAAACGATAAGTTCTGGGGGGGTGCTTATGATTCCAGCGTTCTCAATAGAAAGAACCCAAGATCTTTTGCTTGAAATAAATAATCTTGTTGAGAACAAAAGAATTCCGCCAATATCTATTTTTCTAGATTCACCGCTTGCAATAAAGGTGACAAAAGTTTACCGAGAGAGTCAGGATTTTTTCAACAAAGAAGCACTAGGTATTATTCATGGGGGTGATGACATTTTTAATTTCCCAGGATTAAAACTAACACCCACCACAGAAGAGTCTAAAGGAATTATTGATTACCCAAACCCAAAGATAATTATTGCGGGTTCCGGTATGTCAAACGGAGGTAGAATTGTTCACCACGAACAACATTACTTAGGTGATCCAAAGAACACCCTTTTGTTAATTGGTTATCAAGCCGCTGGTACACCAGGGAGAATGCTCCAAGAGGGAGCAAAAAAAATAAGGATAAATGGTGAAGATATCGATGTTCGAGCACGCATCGTGAACATTTCTGGGTACTCTGCTCATAAAGACGGTGATCATTTATTCAAATTTGTAAAAGCGACTGCGGATACTCTAAAAACAATTTTTGTGGTTCACGGTGAACCAAAGACAACTATGTTTTTTGTTCAGCGGTTGCGTGATTATTTGGGTCTTAATGCTTATGCTCCACAAGCGGGTGAGTCCGTAGAACTTGATTTCTGATATAATTAAAAAAATAAAAATATATGGAAGAAAACGATAAGCATTTTCACAACAGAATAAGATTATGTGTTTCTGGGGCCGCCGAGACAGCGCACTGTGGTATTGGAGCATTGGAAAAAGCGAAAGCACTTGGTAAAGAAATTGCACTACAAGGAGCTATTTTAGAAAACGGAGCAACGACAGGGTTTCCTTTGTGGGCAGCGATGGGTTCCAAAGAAGTAAGTGGTATCGTTGTTGGGTTTTCTCCCGCAGCAAACGAAAAAGAGCATCGTGAAGTCTACAGATTGCCGGTTGATTACCATGACATAATTGTCTATACAGGGTTTGGCTATTCTGGTCGCGATCTTCTTTTAACCCGCTCAGCTGAAGCAATTATCATTGGTTGTGGGCGTATTGGCACTGTCCATGAATTTACTATTGCTTATGAAGACGATAAGCCAATAGGCATCTTACAAGGCGATTGGGATATGGATGAAGTTATAAAAAACATTATGGATAAAAGTAATCGTGTAAATAATAAGATTATTTTTGAATCCGATCCAAAAATCCTTGTTCAAAAAGTTATAGAGCAAGTTAAAAAAGACAGGTCAGCACGAGGGGAGACAACTAGACTACCGGAAGTATTAAGCGACGAGGAGTTACTAAAAGCTCAACAACAAGAAAGACTAAAGCAGTAATGGTTAAAAGAAAAATAAAAAAATCCGCGTGAAGCGGATTTTTTTATTTTTTAAAACGGAATTACTTTGATGTTGCGAATTCTACGAGACGCTTGAAACTTTCTGGCTTTGTATCAGCAATGTCCGACATAACTTTTCGGTCGATTTCAATATTCTTTGTTTTAAGTATATTGATGAATTTACTGTAAGAAAGACCGTAAGGACGAATTGCAGCATTGATACGCACTGTCCAAAGACGGCGATAGTCATTTTTCTTATCCTTACGATGAGCAAAAGAATACTTTCCAGCGTGAACCAAAGCCTCGTGTGCCATTGCTTCTTTGGTTGAACGGCCGAAACGAAAACCCTTTACCTTTTGAAGGACATTACGTCTTGTTTTATTGGCTGTGACACCTCTTTTTACTCTTGTCATATTATTTAATTATTTTTGTTTTAATCCAGGCAAGAAGCGACTTTTTTCTTTATTGGTCATAGAAAATTCCACACCGCGTTTTCCAGCGAGTTGTTTTGAACGGCTCTGCTTAGCATTAAAATGGTTAAACCCTGGCTTGCGCCCTATGATTTTACCGTTCTTCGTTACGCGAAGTCTTTTTGTTATTGATTTATTTGTTTTTGTCATTTTCTAGTTTTTCTGTTGCTCCTGCGTTTTTACCCTCTCTTTCTAGAACAATGCTATACCCCTTCTGCGCTTTTTTGAAAGGATCTGCAACTTTATAGTTTTCGCTAATTAGAACAAGAATGCGTTCAAGACGGCTTTTTAGGAACTTTTCATCCATGTATTTTGCCCTTCCTGCGAGATAGAGGTCCGCCCTGACGCGGTGCCCGTCTTTAAGCCATTCAGACACTTTCTTAGCCTTAATGCCTAAATCGTGCTCAGATGTGCCGATTTTGACCTGAACGGTCTTGGTCTCGGTCACATGAGCGTGGGCCTTAATCTTCTTGTTTTTCTTGCTCTGCTCGTACTGAAATTTACCATAATCCATTATTTTTGCAACCGGTGGGACTATGTCAGGCGATATTTCAATCAAATCCAACCCCTTCTCTTTTGCTCGTGCCAAAGCGTCAGCAAACGACATAACGCCTAGATTGCCGTCCTCGGCATCAATAACGCGTAGCTCCTGGGCTCTTATTTGGTTGTTTATACGGAGTTTAACGGACACGTGTTTAATTTGATTGCTGAATTGTAGCTTGAAAAGGGGGAATAATCAATATATTTCCTTTTGTTTTCATTTTTAAAAACGCGTATATCCGCCTGCTGGCGGATTACTATGCTCGCGCCGTCGCGCTCCGCAATGTTTTTAAAAATGAAAACTAGATAGAGTTGAATGCATTTTAGGAGCGAACATGGGGGGTGAAGATGAAAACCGCCCTACCAAAGAATATTGGGGGCGGTTTTGAGGGGATAGGTCAGTCGAAGCATCAGTACTTTCTGTAGATGCCGTATCGTTGCACGCAATCTTGCCAAGGATTAATGTGGGCAACGAAAATTAGGCCGTTAATAGCCTCCACAGAAACTGGTCCTTTCTCGATTTTTGGTTCGATAAGGCGAGCGTTGCTTTGGTCGCGAGAGATAGCGCTATTGTAGATTTTCGAAATGGAATCGTGTAGCGCAACTTCGGTGAGATAGACCTCGTTCCATCCGCCAAGGTTGTGGCAAAAGGCCCTAGCCCTTAGGTTGTTCATTTTTTCCTCAACTGATTCCCAGTTTCCGGAATCTAGTTTTGTCTCGACTTCAGCGAGCTCGCGGATATGCCAGGCATTCATGCTTGCCAAGGCAACAACAATGAGCCCACATAAAGCGAATAATGAAAGTCGCCCAGTTTTGTGCATAGCACCCTCCTTAGTTTAGTGAATAGAATGTGCGCAAGCGAACTCGCCTGGCTCGTACTTAACTCTTTTTATCTTATCATGACATCGTTGATTTGTCAATTAAGTGGACCATACCGGATTCGAACCGGTCGCCTCGTCCATGCCATGGACGCGCTCTACCAAATGAGCTAATGGCCCTTCAAATTTTTGAAATACTATATCAAATTAAACAAAAACAGCCCAAACTTTCGTCGGGCTGTTTTTGTTTCTATTAATTAAAAACTACTTCTTTGAAGGAAGGATTTTGTACATTCCAGTTCCACACACTGTACACGTACCTTTTGCGGCAGGACGGCCAGGTTTGATTTCAACCTCTTGAACATCCTTCATTTCACGCTTTTCCTTACACTTCACACAATACCCAATTATTTTTTCATCCATAGTTATATAGTCTAGCGTATTTTGAGAGAAATGCACTAGTTGGGTATAAATAGAGGGGATTTCTCAGTTTGACCTTTGTTTAATTATGATGTAGTACTATGTGCAGTTGTTTCAAATTTTTCAACCAGGTTTGATAAAAAGAGGAAAACAAAATGTACCTTTCAACTCGCGGTAAGGCACCGGCAGTCAATTTCGCAGACACAGTGCTTGCAGGATTGGCGCCAGACGGAGGGCTATATGTTCCGGAGAAGTTTTTCCGGGCCAATGAGGGAGATTTCCGGCTACACGCCAGCGGTTCGTATCAGGATGTCGCTCGTTTCGTGATGGAGCAATTTGCTCCCGACATCAACAGGAGCAAACTTTGGGGGGCAATAGCGAAAGCTTATACCCCGGAGGTCTTCAAGAACGTCGCTGGCCTAGGTTTCGACAATCCAGGTGACATTGTTCCCGTGCGCGACCTTGGGCGAGAGATGTATCTCGCCAGGCTGAGCAACGGACCAACGTTGGCGTTCAAGGATTTACCCCTGCAGTTGCTCGGGCATCTTTTCGAAGTTGTTCTCGGGCGCAATAAGAAGCTCAACCTTCTTGGGGCGACCTCGGGGGACACCGGCTCGGCGGCTATTCACGCAATGCTTGGGAGAAAAGGCATCCGTGTCTTTATGCTCTCTCCGCACGGCAAGATGAGCCAATTCCAGGCCGCTCAGATTTTGAGTGTCAATGATCCGGCAATTCATAACATCTCGATTCGCGGGTCGTTCGACGATTGCCAAGATGTGGTCAAGGCGGTCAATGCTGACGCTGGTTTCAAAGAGATGTACAGCATCGGTGCCGTGAACTCAATCAACTGGGCGCGTATTGCAGCTCAGGTAATCTACTACTTCTGGGTTTACTCTCGGGTTCGTGGTGGTGATGGTGGAGTAATCGACGTTGCTGTCCCGACAGGGAACTACGGCAACATCTACGCGGCGTGGGTAGCGAAAATGATGGGGGTGCCGATTCGTCGGCTGATTCTCGCGACCAACGAAAATGACGTGCTTCACGAGTTTTTCGCGACGGGCATTTACAAGCCCAGAGAGAAAACACTCGTGACGTCGAGTCCTTCGATGGACATCACCAGGGCGTCGAATTTCGAACGATTCATCTACGACGTCTTCGGTGGCGATGCTGACAAGGTTGCGAAGCTGTGGAAAGCGCTCGACAAGTCGGGGCAGTTTGATTTGTCGCACAGGATATCGGCCATTCGGGCGAAGTCCGGCATCACTTCTTTCGCCACGCGTCAGAGGCAGGCCAACGAAGCGATCTTGCGTATCTTCAATAACACCGGGGTCA
>Ga0209514_10004441_pt1 | contig 18853 bp, 13 predicted proteins | sample Subgrocontami58m_FD_187452 | JGI IMG/M metagenome (GOLD analysis project Ga0209514, IMG submission 187452) | Subsurface groundwater microbial communities from S. Glens Falls, New York, USA - GMW37 contaminated, 5.8 m (SPAdes) (version 3) | ecosystem: Environmental > Aquatic > Deep subsurface >...
TAAAGAAACCTTTTCACTTTTCGCTTAAGTCGGGGGCTCCCTTCGGATTTGCCGGCCTTTACGACACCTGGATGTCTCCTGAGAGACAACCCATAAGGACCTGTACGATCATCACAGCCGATGCGAATGATTTGGTAATGCCGATTCACGAGAGGATGCCGGTTATGGTGCCGAAGGATCAGGAAAGCGCTTGGATCAATATGGAAAACCAGGACCGGAAGGAATTGGAGGCAATTTTGGAACCCTATCCGGCAGAAGAAATGAAGATGACGGAAGGATTTATTCCGATGCCCAGCGGTCAAGGAATATAATGGGGCTCTAATTATGTTATCGTCTTGACTAATTATCCCGAAGGAAGTCGAGTAGATCAGCTTCTCCCAACGCTGTAGGTCGATGTTTGTGTTCTCCGTTTCCGCCTGGTTTCCCGGCGGTGCCACAGCATCTCAACCATACGTCGGTTGTCGTTGACCCCTCACAGAACCGTGCTTGCGCTATTTACGCACACGGCTCCTCACATAGTCAATTCACAGAAAATCCAAACATACTGACCATGATCCGGGCTTCCGGTAAAGGAAAACGCTTCAGCATTTCACAGAACTTTTGCCAGTTGAGACAACCACGTTTACCCCGACGATTCAGCCACTTAAACAGCAGCCTTTTCACTTCTTCTCCAAACCTCGCAATTCCACGCAGGTTGTCGCTTACGCCGTAGTAGTTGTAATGGCCTCTCAATTTGGCTTTGGCTGTTTCCCAAAGTTCTCTGGTCTTCAAAGTTCTGGCCTTCTTCAGCCATTCCTTGAAGATTTTCAGCTTGGCAGTAAACTTCTTGCGGGCGGTCACCCGCTTCATCCGAAAACCTTTGCCGTCCCGCTTTGTCCCACAGTAGTGGGTAAATCCCAGAAAATCAAACGTCTGGGGCCTTTCCCCTCTTTGCCGGGCATTCTGGACAGCGAATCTCCCAAACTCCATCACTTTGGTCTTTGTCGGCTCAACCTCAAGGTTGAACTTGCCCAGCCGCTCGCTCAGTTCTTCGCGAAACCGTTCCGCCTCATGCTTGTACTGAAAGCAGGCGACAAAATCATCGGCATAACGAATGAGCCGGGCCACGCCTTTGCAGCTCTTGCGGTAAACCTTCTCGAACCAGAGATCAAGGGCATAATGCAGATAGATATTTGCCAGCAGCGGTGAAATGACCCCACCTTGGGGTGTTCCTTCGTCGCTGACAATTACGCTTCCATCTTCCGCCACCCCTGCCTTGAGGAAACGTTTTACCATGCGCTGAATCCTCTTGTCCTCAACCCGGTGCGCCAGAAATTTCATCATCCATTCCTGATTCACATTATCGAAGAAGCCTTTGATATCTGCCTCTACGATGTAACTGATCGGCTTGTGCTCCACCGTTTCGCCCAAGACTTTGAGCGCATTATGACAGCTTCGCAGCGGACGGAACCCATACGAATCTTCTATGAAATCCTGCTCGTACACCGATCCCATTATCCGCACGAGTCCCGCCTGGACAAGTTTGTCTTCAAAACACGGTATCCCCAAGGGACGTTCTTTGGAACTGCCCGGCTTAGGTATATATTTGCGCCGGACAGGTTGCGGAATGTATGCCATCCGGTGCAGTCGATCTATCAAGTTTGACAGATTGGCTTCCAGTTTTTCGGCGTACATATCCTTGGTCATTTTGTCGATGCCAGCGGCTGCATCCTTCCGCAGCCGCTTGAAGCATCCCCGTAACATCTCCTCGTTCATCAGGTGGTACAGACTGGTGAACTTAAATCCCGGCTCTTTACGGGCTTTCTCTGCTATGCGGTGCAGTTTCGTCTCCACCGGTTCCCCGCTTCTGAGAGCGGCCGATGTTTCCTCACACCACGCTACCATGTGTAGCCTCCTTCCCTCCGGCAGCATTACCCGCCTTCATTGGTACTACGAGGCTATCCGACTCCCTGTGCCTCATTTGCCTTCCTCCCTCTTCAGTTGTCCGGCATACTCTCTCTGTTGCGAGAGAGACACAGGGCCTCCCGGGTTGCCGTGCAATCGCACTGTCAAACATGCCATGGTCTCTGACCCCGAGGAAGCAGGCTTCACCTTGCCTTTTGCGGTGATGCCCATGTTGACTTCCACTTCTATTACAGTGTCGTCCTTCCCAACGCGACAATTACGAGGCTCAATCCCTTCAGCCTTGCGGCTTACGGCCTATCTGCTTGCTGTCCTACGCTTAAAGTCTGATGTTACCACCAGACCTCCAAGGACTTGCTACCCGGTGGCTGGCCAACCTTCCGGGGCGGGATTTACACCCGCTGGATTACGCGACCTTGCCCGGCCGCACAATAGAACCGTCCCCTTTTCCTCCTTTTCCTCACCTTTTCCTCCAGTTTATTTGGCTAAAAACCCAAAAATTTCCTTCGCCTTATTTTCATAATCTTTTATTCTTATCAAGAATTCCTCGTCTTCACTGATGAAATACTTTACGCTCGGGTCTCTCATATCATCCTTGGTCAAGTGGTCTGTTGGTACATCAAGTCTTGCACTTTGAGCGCCCACTGCTTTTGAATATACTGTCTGACCTTCTTTGCTCATCAACCAGTTTACAAATATTTTTGTTGCACTGGGGTGAGGAGCACGGTCGAAGTAAGAAATACAACCCGGACCGCCGCCCAGCCAGGTACCCTCTTCAGGGATAAGTGGTTTAATCGGGGCGCCAGCCTTGATCAGGCTTTCCAATTCATCCGGTTGGGATCCGATTGCAATTGCGTATTTGCCTCGAGCCAGGCCTTCCACTTGGAGGCGCCGATCACGCGTAATCGTGAGATCCTGTTTCGCTAAATGCCGCATGTAATCCAGTCCGGTGTATTTGTCAGCCACAACCGCAAACCATCTCGATCCAGCCCCAGCGATGGTTGGATCATTCATGATTATCTTTCCCTTCCATTTGGGGTTAAGAAGATCCTTATACGATGCAATATCTCCGGGTTTTACCAAATCTGTATTGATGGCAAGATAGCTGTTAGCGGGCGTGAGTACGGGGATAGCTACGTATTGCCGCTCCTTATCCGTAAAGAAAAGGCCCCCGCCATACCACAGTTTTGAATTGGTAACATCAGGTAGAATTAAGAGGGGTTTTAAGGGAGCCAAAAAACCTTTAGGCTTAAAAGATGTCGTGGAAGTAGTGGAACCGCCTATATATAGATCAGCTGTAAAGATATTTGCTCTGCGTTCCACTGATAATTTTTCGGCCGTCTCCGCACCTCTGCCGACAAGCAGGTCTAATTGAATTCCATACTTTTTGGTAAATGCTTTGGTTAGCGCCACTCTTGTTGAGCCGGAGGCCGTTGTGTAAATAGTTACCTTTCCCTCGTCTTTTGCTGCGTCCATGGTCTTTTTCCAGTCTTGTTCCCAGCTTTCAGCGGCTGCCGCAGACAGTTGAGCAGGCTGAGCCACGAAAACCGAAATGATAAACATTCCTAAAGCCAAAAAAACTGTTTTAACTTTTTTCATCATTCCCCCCCGTGACCATGGAACGTTCTGACAAGTGCGTCTAATTACTATGTAAAGTGGCAAACAGTTTTCCCCAGCCTTTAACTGGCTCTTTTATGTGCAGTGCTTTCAATCCTGCCCAGGTGGTTGCTTGCCGGCTATGGATGACGGGCACGCCAAGATCGGCTTCCAGGCAATCAATGTTCCAAGGTGGGCACCAGGCGCCACAGGGCAGATATATCCCGTCCGCATGGGAGGCTTCCAGAAAGGCTTGTTTCGCAACGGTATAAGCAGTGCTGCGGGGCAGGGTTTCAATGTCCTTGGGATAAAGATTATTAAGGCTCTTGACGTGTATAATCTCAAATCCGCTGGCCTGCAGGAACTTTATCGTCCGTTCGTCGGCCTCATGATTCATCGGTGAGGCCATAACGATTCTTTTCATGTTCATGGTTCGCATGGCATCTACAGCAGCAGTGAGGGAGGTGGTGGCGGGAACCTTGGCGACATTTTCGACTCGTTGAATGATTTCCTTATCAAATCCAAACCCTTTGAAGGAAACTAACGGAGTTCCCTCCACCGAAATAAATTGAGCACCGTTGGTTACTAGCCGCCTGGCGGCGTTATCCACACCGGCAAGCGCCATATCCACCTCTTCGGAAGTGTGGGCAGTTACCCCCAGGGTAATCATTTTTAGTTCTACGCCTTCCGGCACGGCGAGGTGAAAATCAACATCGTGGCTGGATGTGGCCACCGCGGGACACACCCATCCCAAGACGCCTCTCCAGCCTAAGACGCCATCACTTATTTTTCTTTCCTGACACATGTATCAAACTCCTTTCAGTTCAATTTAGCCCAGATCATTTTGGGAATTTATAAGTTGATTCCGGTTTCCGAGTACAACTGATGTTTTTCGCATACGTAATTTGTTATGCGTTCAACCTCTTCCACTATCTTTGTCCAATGCCGCTTAATCTTGGAGAGCGGAGACATCGTGTGTAACGTAAAACATAATTTAGTATTGTGTGTCAACCTGTTTCTTGCGGATATTGAAGTGCGGCACAATTAAGCCAGCACAAAAGGCTTGCCAGGCTTGGTGGAACGGAAAAGAAATTAAGAGCAATACCGCGCAGGAGAATAGAAGGACAATAAAAATGGTTCTGGTAGATACTATGCGGGAATAATGAAAACCGTATCATTGATGGTTGTAATCACAATTATGTTGTTCGCCTGCAATGGCGAAGGGAGTTCTTCCTACGACCGCGCGGGCGTAGATCAGAGATACCAGGCAGTATCTGCGCTCACCCAAGATCTCTCTTGCACCGATTCCACCGTCTGCTTAAGCATCGGCATCGGCTCGAAGCCTTGCGGCGGTCCGTGGCGCAATCTGGTGTATTCGGCGGCAACAGTGGCCCCGGAGAAATTAACAGCCGCAGTTGCCGATCTGAATGCCTTTGAGGCCGGATACAACCAGCAAGAGGGACTCTTATCGGATTGCAGCCTTGCCTCTCCGGCAAATCCGAGTTGCGTGAATCATAATTGCGTCGATCTAAATGCCACTCCATAGTCAATAGCCGGAAGAGTCCATTCTAAATCCCTTACATGGCACCTGTGAATAAATACCAAAGCCCTTCCTAAAGGGCGGGGCTTGTGGTATCCACTTCACAGAGAGAATATACTTCCGTGAAGTAAAAAAGTTTATTACATGAAAAAAATCCTACTGACAGCCCTTCTTATCCCGGCTATTCTTGGCTCTTTTATCCTTCTTCCGGCGATCCCGCAATCCTCTGCCGCCGCAGTTATAAACGGGTTCCTGCCGACGGCAGAAACAGGCATCCGGTTTCAGAACGATCTGATATCCCTGGATGTCAGGGACGCCGATCTCCGCGACGTCTTGCGGGAAATTGCGCAAAAGGCGAAAATTGAAATTGCTTTGGGTGACGGCCTCCGGGGCCGGATCAATATCAGCCTGACAGACGTGACGATCGAAGAGGCTTTGAAACAACTTTGCCAGAGTAACGCCCTCGTTTATGAATATCTGCCCGACCGGAAAGCCTACCGCATCGTCAGCGCCCTGGCGCTCCCGGGGACAAAAGAACAAAGGGGAAGCCAGGCTGCCGCTTCCGCAAGTGCCGTCCCCGCCGCACGGCAATCCTCGCCGGAAGCGCTGGCCGGTAAAACAAATGTGCAACCTCCCATCCCGGCAGCACCAAGGGCTGCGGGTTTAGCGGCCGGCGATCAGGAGAAGCCGCGTTACAAACCAGGTGAATTATTGGTAAAATTTAAACCGGGGGCAACGGAGCGGCAGATTGGAGATTTGCACCGTTCCCTGGGCAGCCAGGTCATCGGCAACATCAACAACCTGCGGCTGCAAAGGATTAAGCTGCGGGAAGGGCTGGCGGAGCAGGAGGCGATGGGACTGTACCGGGCCGCCGGCATCGTGGAGCATGTGGAAAAGCATGTTTTAAGATACCCGAACCTGGCCGCCAACGACCCTGATGTCTATCAGCAATGGGGTCTGACGATGATGAAGGCCCAGGAAGCCTGGGATATTACCAGGGGAAACCCGGAAGTTGTCGTCGCCATCATTGATACAGGCGTCGATTACCGGCATCCGGACTTAAAAGACAACATCTGGATAAACAGGCGGGAACTTGACGGCCTACCCGGCGTGGACGACGACGGCAACGGTTATATCGATGATATCCGGGGCTGGGACTTTGCCGGTAATGATGAGGCCGATCCGGTCGCGGATGCCGATCCCCTGGATGTCAACGGCCACGGGACCCATATTGCGGGCATCATTGCCGCCGGCGGGAATAATGGTTTAGGAATTGCAGGGCTAAACTGGCAGGCCAAAATCATGCCGCTGAAGGTCCAGGCCGATAACGGAACATACTTCGACGACTTTGCCATTATTGAAGCCATCCAGTATGCCCTGGCGCAGGGGGCCAGAATCATCAACTGTAGTTTTGGGGGCGGTGCCAGCAGCGAGAGCGAAATAAATGCCTTTACCGCCTTGAAAAACGCCGGCGTCCTGGCGGTTGCCGCAGCCGGCAACGACGGCCGGAACACCGACGCTGCCGGCCCCAATTACCCTTCCGGTTATGACCTGGACAACATTATTGCCGTGGCGGCCAGCGATCGCTATGACAATCGGGCCGGCTTCAGCAATTACGGATTGGCCAGCGTGGACGTGATGGCGCCGGGGGTGGAGATTTATTCAACAATGCCTGTAGAAACCGACGCGCTGGTCATAACCGGCGGGCCGGTGCCCGTCGCATACCAGGCCAGCGGCATGACGTATGCCGGCATCACTGCTGAAGGGGGCATTACCGGCACCGCTCACTATTGCGGCCTTGGCAAGCAGCCAGATGATTTTCCCGCCGCAGTGAGCGGGAATATCGCGCTGATTGAACGGGGGGAGTTAAACTTTTCTGAAAAAGTGACTAATGCGCAAGCCGCCGGCGCCGTGGGCGTCATTATCTACAACAAGGACGATGGCAACTTCAGCGGCACTCTGGGCAGCAGCCTCGGCAACTGGGTGCCGGTGGTTTCCATTGCCAAGGCTGATGGCGAGGCCTTGAAGGCGATGGAAACTCCGGTTGTCACGCTGATCAACAAATTGTCCGCCGATTCCTATGCCTTCATGAGCGGCACCTCCATGGCCGCCCCCCAGGTTGCCGGTCTGGCCGGCCTGATCCTGGCCCAATGTCCCGCCCTGGAATATGCCGGCATCAAGGCGGCCATCCTGAACACCGTAGACAAAATCCCGGCAGCGGCGGGCCAAATAGCTTCCGGCGGCCGGATCAATGCCTTGGCCGCGCTCGCGGGCACTTTCTTGCCCGGAGATTTGACCGGCGACTGCCGGATCAGGCTGGACGACGCCATCCTGGTGTTGCAGATCCTTTCCGGGCTGTCTCCCCAGCCTCCATCCTGCCCAAACTGCCGGAAAGATGTGAACGGCGATGATAAAATCGGCATCGAGGAAGCCGTCTACATCCTGCAGCAGGCAGCGGGGCTGAGATAGAGCAAAGAAGCAGCCTCTTTTCCCCTCCCCTCCTTTTTTCTTGACACACAAGGAGTGCTTCCCTTATACTCCGGCCAGTGAGAACAAGTTCTTACCAATCATCCGATAGGAACAGCGAATCCGGGAGTCGGAATTTGGCATATCTGCTTTCCTTCTTGACCCCTTGACCTTGCGCTTCCGACTTTTTTCCTGCATCCTGGCGCCCCGCGGGGCGGGGGGTATATACTGCGAAGTCACCATATTCAATCAAACCTGGTCATGAGGGAGGGGGAATTATGAAGCATCGCAAGATCATAGCCGCATCTATCGTTTGCCTGCTGCTCGCCGGGGTTGCTTCAGGCATCCCGGGGGCTTGGGCGTCATCGTCCAGGGCGGATTGGGAAGTAAAGTGGGATGAGACGGTGGCGGCGGCAAAAAAAGAGGGCAAACTGGTAATTTATAGCGGCATCAATCCCGAGGCGGCACAGGCCCTGAAAGGGGCGTTCTCACAGAAGTATGGGATTCAACTGGATTTCATGCTCGGCCGGGGGGCGGAACTGGCCGCTAAATACAAAACGGAGCAAACCGCCGGTCTCAACATCCCCGGTGCTTTCAACCTGGCCCCTTCTTTGAAACCTCAGGGTTTTTTTGCTCCCCTGGAAGCTTATCTGATCCTGCCCGAGGTTAAAGACCCCAAGGCCTGGATCGGCGGCAAGGTCCCTTTCATGGACAAGGAAAAAACCATCCTCATGCTGAATAGAGGCTACACCTCTTATGTGACGATCAATACCCAACTGGTGAAGGAGGGACAAATAAAGACCTTGACGGACCTTTTGAAACCGGAATGGAAAGGCAAGGTAACGTTTTTTGATGCCAGTATTCCCAGTGCCGGGGCGGGTTGGTCGACCTTCGTCTTAACGAAAATTTACGGCTGGGAGAAAGGCACCCAATTCCTTAAGCAGTTTGCCGCGACGGAGCCCGCAATTACCAGAGATACGCGCCAGCAGGTGGAATGGGTGGCCAAAGGCAAGTATGCGATTGCCGTCGGCGCCCAGCAGGGTGCCACTACCGATTTCATCAAAGTGGGCGCGCCGGTGGATATAATCCGGTGGCAGGAGGGCGGCATGATCAATACCGCCTCCGGGCTCTTAGAGGTGCCGGCCAAACCGGAAAACCCCAATGCGGCGACGGTTTTTATCAACTGGATCATGACGAAGGAAGGGCAGGCGGTATTTGCCAAATCCTTCGGTAATCCTTCGTGGCGGCTTGACGTTCCCACCGATGGCATCCATCCTTCGCGGATCCCCCTCCCCGGGGAAAAACTATTTGTGGACGATATGGAGTTTTATCAACAGCAGATGAAAGCACAGAAGCTGGCCAAGGAAATCTTCGCCAAACCTTGATGCAAGTAAAAAAGAAAAGGCGAAGCAAAACGCCTGGTTATTATTTTGGGGCACCGTTTCATGCTTCTTAGCGTTCAGTCAAAACCTATCAAAGAAGGAGACCGGCTATGGCAGTAGACATGAGTGTCGAATTTTGCGGGGTCAAATTCAAGCATCCGTTCCTGCTTTCTTCCTCTCCCGCTGCCAGGGTGGAAGCCCTGCCCAAGGCCGCTAAGGCCGGCTGGGCCGGTGCGGTCACCTGGACGGCAGAGATAATGTGCGATGTGGAACCGGGCGGCGACTACGCCCTGCCCCAGTACCGCGTGCCTCACGGCGTGAGTTATATCGACAAGGCGCCGGCCTTCTGGTCTTTTCAAAGCACCCACGTCAAGCAGGGTCTCAAGGTCCAAGACCCCTGCCCGGCGGACCGCGTCGAGCTGGTGACCAGGAAGTCCAAGGAAAGCGGCTTGCCCGTCGCCGTCAATATCGTCGGCACCAAAGACATCGATTACTGGGTCAAAGCCTGCCAGGCAGCCGAGCGCGGCGGTGCGGACATCCTGGAAGTGAACCCCTCCTATGCCATTCTGCCGGGCGCCGGGATGCACCTGGGTTTTCACCGCGACCTCGGCATGACCAAGAACCTGATCAGCTCCATCAAGGAGAAAACGCACACGCCGCTCATGGTGAAACTCAATGCCCTTCTGATTCCCCAGGAGGTGCGGGATTGGGCGAAGGCCTGTGAGGAGGCCGGCGCGGATGCCATTGCCATCACCAACAGCATGCCCGGCGTGGTGGGTGTGGATGTGGAGACGGGGGCACCGATCAGCACCTTTGTGGATAACAGCGGCCGCACCAGGGGCATGGTGGAGATCGTCACCGGACCGGGCATCAGACCCCTCGGCCTCGCATCGGTAGCCCTGGTCAATTCCACAGTTAATTTACCTATTTCTGCTATCGGCGGCGTCGTGGACTGGCACAGCGCCGTGGAATATATGATGCTGGGCGCCAGTACGGTACAGGTAGGCAGCGCGGCCATTGCCTACGGGCTGCGCATGGTGAAGAACCTGACGCAGGGCCTGGAGCAATTCATGGCGCGGAAGGGTTACGGGAGCGTTAAAGAGTTCGTGGGGGCGACCAACAGAACCTACGGCGTGGGACAGGTCTACTCCAATCCGGGTGATTCCCGCTTACAACCCCGCGTCATGACCGTTGACTGGGAAAAGTGCAACGGCTGCGGACGCTGCATGCCTCCCTGCGAGATCAGCGGACGCCAGGCCATAAAGGTCGTAGACAACGTCGCCGTTATCAATCAGGATCTATGTCAAAAGTGCAACCTCTGCATGCTTGTCTGCCCCGAGGGGGCGGTGAAAAGCCTTTGGCAGCCGGGAGCACTGCCGATACTAAGCTGAAGGAACCTGTAGAATTTCGACCGCCAAAGAGGGGGAAACAAAATGAGCAAGAAATATTTCATCTTTGTCGTCTGCCTGGCGCTGCTCATCTCTTTGAGCGTTATTCCTGAGGGCAAGGCAGCACCAAAGGACCAAACGAAAAAGGCGAACCAATCCAAAACGCCGTCGATGCCGCACTGGGATGCGGTACTGCAGGCAGCAAAGGAGGAAGGCTCTCTCATTGTCTATTCGACCGCCAACCCCGCAACAAGACAGGCGCTTTCCAAAGCGATGAAAGACAAGTTCGGTATTGCCGTCGATTTTATCGGCGGCCGCGGTGAGGAGCTTATTCAACGCATCATAACCGAGAACAATGCCGGCCTCTATCTGGGTGACCTGGTGCTGGCAGGCGTCGCTTCGCTGGCGCAGAACCTGAAGCCCACGGGCACCATGGCTACCCTGGATTCTACCCTCATATTGCCTGAAGTTGCCGATCCCAGCCGCTGGCTGGGCAAAAAACTTCCCTTTATGGACAAAGAGCACCAGATCATTGCCTTTGTCAGTAAGACCAGCAGCTATGTAGCGATAAACAGGGATGCCGTTAAATCCGGGGAAATAAAATCATTTCGCGACCTTTTGGACCCAAAGTGGAAGGGAAAGATCGTCATGGATGATCCCACCGTCACCGGCGCGGCCAACGAGTGGAGCCAGTTAATGCTCGTCCTGGCGGGAATTGAAAAAGGGAAGGAATATCTGCAACAGATAGTCAAACAAGACCTGACCGTCCTCAGGAATAAGCGCCTGGTGGTGGAATGGCTCGCGAGGAATAAATACCCCGTGGCGGTCGGAGTGGATGCGCAGACCTACAGCGAACTCAAGACTCACGGTGCTCCCATTGACTACATAAAGCTTAGCGAAGGAAGCGCCAGCACTTCTTCAGGGGGCAACATCGCCATGCTGAAACGGGCTGCCCACCCCAATGCGTCGTTGGTTTTCATTAACTGGCTACTCACCAAAGAAGGACAGTCCATATTCCAAAAATTCTATGGTACCCCAAGTGCCAGGGTGGACGTTGATACGACAGGGATTGATCCGGGTTTCGTACCTCAGGAGGGAGAAAGACTCATATCGACAATGAATGAGGAGTGGTATGCCAATAAAATATACGGCAACGAGTTGGTCAAACAGATATTCAAACCGTTGATGCAATAAGCCTCTTCCGGAAAAAAGGGGGCCTAAGGATCCGGCAAATGGCCGATGATGCAGATGGACCAGGGGGGGCAAGACTAACCCGTTGAATCCCGGATAATGGAAAGCGGTCCGGCGGGGAAACATTGCAAAATTTGCCTGGAATAAGGGGGAAACACAATGAATAAGAATCCGATTTTATTGGGCATCATTATTATTATCCTCTTCGTTATCGGCGTCGCTCGTGAGGGCCAGTCAGCGCCAAAGCAACAATCAGTGGCGCCTCATAAGGAGCAACCGCGAATGGGTGGTACACTGGTTTTTGGTTTGGATAAAGAATTTGCCAATCCCAACCCTTTTATCGCCAACAGTTCGATCTACCAGTTTGTTAAAGAAACTGCCTATGAATCCCTGTTGACTCGCGATGATGATGGGAGGTTTGTTGCGAACCTCGCGAAAACCTATGACATCTCCTCCAGTGGCAAAGAATTTACGCTGCATCTGCGCAAAGGCGTGAAATTTCATAACGGCAAGGAGATGCAAGCCGATGACGTCGTATGGTCGGTCAATCATGTCAAAGACCCGAAGAATGGCGCTTATGGTCAAAATAAGATCAGCAATGTTAAATATATCGAAAAAATTGACAATTATACTGTCAAATTTGTCCTGGAAAAGCCATCCGGGGTTTTTATTTCCCTACTCGCTAATATTCAAATGCTGCCGATTGTTCCCGCAAATTCGCTGCAGGTTGGTCAGATTAAACTGGATAAAGACACCTTTGTTCCCGGAACAGGACCCTTCATGTTTGAACAATTTATGCCGGGGTTTGATATGGTAGTGAAGAAATCCCCGGAATACTGGGGTAAACCGGCATACCTGGATAAAATAATCTTCCGGCCTATTACCGACAATGCCAATCGTTTTAACGCCTTGCGCACTGGCGATGTGCACATGGCGAGCAGACTCGGGGTACTGGATGTAGCCCGGGTCAAGAAGGGGGATGTAAAAGGCATCGGCATACTGGAAGAACCGTTGGGAGGGTTCTCGCGTCTTTGTTTTAATCGCCTCAATCCTCTCTTCCAAAAGAAGGAAATGCGCCAGGCTGTATTATATGCCTTCGATAAAAAACGCCTGGTGGATGAAGCGTTCTTTGGAGCGGCACAGCCCACTGAGTTAATGATGGACCCGCAGGGCATTTGGAGCAAGGCGGCTAATCTGCCGCCGCAGAAGCGCGATTTGGTGAAAGCGAAAGCCCTGCTGAAAACTGCCGGCTATAATGGACAAGAATTCGTATTAATTGAGAAAAGAGCTCAAAGCCAACTCGCGGAAGCCTGTCAGCGGATGCTAGGTGAAGCGGGAATCAAACTCAAGGTTGAAATTCTGGAAGCAGGAGTTTTGATAGAGCGGCGCATTGCGGGAAAATACGATTTTTATATTGACGGCGGCACCCTCTTCGATGACCCGGTTACCACCATGTTTGAAGGCTATCACAGCAATAAGGTGCAGGTGGGACGTTACTCCAATCCCAAAGTTGATCAACTGTTCGATAGCCTGAGCGCCGAATTTGATCAAAAGAAGCGCTTGAAAATCTTCAAGGAGTTGGCTTGGACGATTCGCGATGATGTGGCTGATGCGCCATTGTTTTTTGAAATCCGTTATCTCGGGCTTGCGGAGAAGGTCAATGGTTTCGGTCCACCTAAAGGCTACAACTATATTGCGAACGGAAACTACTTTAAAAACGCTTGGTTAAATTGAGGCGCACGGTTCGGCGGGAATTATTGCCGAAATAACGTCGGATCGAATTGGCTGCGAACAACCGGCGGGAACGGCCGACATAACTGAATAGCTGTACAAATTACTAACCAGGGGTGAACACAATGAAACAGAATTCAATATCATGGAGCATTAGCGTCATCCTTGCCATCACTTTAATGTTCGGCATTGCACCGGAGAGCAGGGCGACACAATGGGAACAACCGAAAAAGGCAGCGTCATCGGGATCAAACTGGGACTTGGTTCTGCAGGCGGCAAAAGGAGAAGGCGCCCTTATTGTCTATTCGACCGCCAACCCGGCAACTAAACAGGCGCTTACTAAGGCGATGAAAGACAAATACGGCATTGCCGTCGATTTCATCATCGGCCGTGGGGAAGAGCTGGTACAGCGCATCGTTACGGAGAACCGGGCCGGCCTCTTTCTGGGCGACCTGGTGATGGCCGGCGTCCCTACACTTACTCAGAACCTGAAGCCCACCGGCACGATGGCGGCCCTCGACGCGGCCCTCATTTTGCCCGAAGTTGCTGACCCGGCCCGCTGGCAGGGCAAGAAGCTCCCCTTCCAGGATAAAGAGCATCAGATTATTGCCTTTGCCAATAAGAGCGGCAGCCACGTAGCGGTCAACCTCGACTCCGTGGTCCCGGAAGACATAAAATCATATCGTGATCTTCTCCATCCGAAATGGAAAGGAAAGATCGTCATGGACGATCCCACGGCAACCGGCGCCGCCGACCAATGGAGCCAGTTGATGCTGGTCCTTTTCGGCAATGAAAAAGGGAAGGAATATCTGCAACAAATTACCAAACAGGACCTGGTTCTCCTCAGGGACAAGCGCCTGGTCGTGGAATGGGTTGCCAGGAATAAGTACCCCGTGGCTATTGGAGCGGACGCGCAGACCTATAGCGAGTTCAGGGCCAAGGGGGCTCCCATCTCCTTCTTGAAACTTAATGAAGGCAGCGCCACTACAGCCTCGGGAGGTTGTATCGCCATGCTGAAACGGGCGGCCCATCGCAATGCGTCGCTGGTTTTCCTTAATTGGCTGCTGACTAAGGAAGGGCAGACAATATTCCAGAAGACTTTTGGCGCGCCGAGTGCCAGACTGGACGTTGATATGACCGGCATTGACCCCGCTTTCATACCACAGGAAGGCGAGAAACTCATATCGACTGTGAGTGAAGAATGGTGGGCCGGGACGGCCGGTCGCATCGAAATAATCAAGCGGATATTCAAACCATTGATGCAATAATCATGACCACAGGAGGGACAAATGGCAAAACCGAAGGTTATCGTGGTGGGGGGGGGATTTTCCGGCTGCGCGGCGGCGGTCCAAGCGGCCAAGGCGGGCGCCGACGTACAGATGTTCGAAAGAACGGATATGCTCTCCGGGGCGGGCCTGCGGGCCGCGCGGATGAATTACAACGGCAAGTACGTAGCCGCCGAGGAGGGCAAGGCCCTGGGCTTTCCGGAAGTCTTCGAGGCCCTGGAAGGCATCGTCCTGCACCGCAGCAATATCGTCGACGAGGAAAATGTGTACATCTACAATATCGCCAAGGTTGATTGGGCGATGCGGCAGACCTTGCAAAAGGCGGGAATCAAACCGCAGATGCTGACGCGGGTCACCGACGTCGAAAATAATGACGGCACTATCACCGCCGTCCGCCTGGAAAACAAAGACAAGGTGGAAGGCGATGTGTTTCTGGACTGCACGGGAAGCTTCGGCGGCGTCGACCGGTGCACGCGCTACGGCAAGGGCTGCGTCATGTGCATCCACCGCTGCCCCGTCTTTGGCAACCGCATCAGCATTGCCGTGAAAGCGGGCGCCCGGGAGCTGCCCCATTACCGCGCCCCCGGCATGCCGGGCCGCCTCAGCCCCTCCATCACGGTTTTCAAAGAGTCTTTAAGCCCCGAGTTGCAGCGGCGGATCGAAAAGGAAGGGGCCTTCAGCATTCCTCTTCCCCAGGAATTGATCGACCACGAGAAGGAAGCGAAGAATTTCCCTGGCATCAGGGGAAAGCACCAGATCGAAAACCTGAACCTGGTCAACATCGGCTTGGTGGTCAAGTGCCCGGCCATCGGCTATTTCAAGCTGGAAGACTGGCGCAAAGTCCCCGGATTCGAGAATGTGATGGTGGAACACCCGATGGGCGGGGCTACCTTCAATTTCATAAACCATACGGCCACTTCGCCCCGGGACAATAACATGCAGGTGCGGGGTTTTACGAATCTCTTCGAAGGCGGTGAAAAGTCGGGACAGGGGGGCATACCGGAGTGCATCGCCACGGGCGCCCTGGCCGGGACCAATGCGGTACGGGCGGCCCTGGGAAAGGAGCTGATCATCCTGCCGGCGACCACGGCCCTGGGCGACTTTATCGCCATGGTGGGGGAGGCCATCGATACCGAAGGCGGCCTCAATACGGGGCATTCGATGGGGCACCTGGAGGGCTTTGAGCGGATGAAGAAGCTGGGGCTTTACTCCGTCGAACCGGGGCCTATTCAGGCACGGATCGAAAAAGTGGGACTCACGGGCATTCTCGGCGAAAGGCTCGTCCCTTGAAAGGCAGTGATTGGTGATTGGTAACCACTGGTTTTTACTAATCACAAATCACTGATTACTAATCACTAATCACCAGTCACTTTCCGTAGAGACGAAGAGGAGAAAGACATGGCAAGACCCAAGATAGTGGTAGTGGGCGGCGGATTCTCCGGCTGCGCAGCGGCGATAACGGCGGCCAAGGCGGGGGGGGATGTTTTACTCATAGAACGCACGGACATGCTGACGGCGGCCGGGCTCCGGGCGGGACGGATGAACTTCAACGGCAAGCTGGTAGCCGCTGAAGAGGCTAAAGCACTGGGAGGAGGCGACGTCTTCGAGGCCTTGGAGTCGATCATCCTCCACCGGGGCAATATTGTTGATGAATTGCACGGCTATATTTACAACACGGCGATCGTTGAACCCACCGTCAGGCGCACCGTGGAAAAAGCCGGCGTCAAGCTGCAGCTTTGCACCCGCATCACCGATGTGGAAAAGGAAGGTTCAGCGATCCGGGCCGTCGTCGCTCATGACAAATCCCGTTATGCCGGCGACGCCTTCATCGACTGCTCCGGCACCTTCGGAGGCGTGGCCGTCTGCACCAAGTGGGGCAAAGGCTGCGTTATGTGCGCCACTTACCGGTGCATGACCTTCGGAGACCGGGTAAGCATCGCCACCAAAGCGGGTGCGCCGGAGTTGATGCGGCATCGCCCCGATGGCACTCCCGGCGTTATGGGTGCTGCCATTACGATTTTTAAAGAAAGCCTGGCGCCGGATCTGCAAAAAAGGTTGGAACAAGAAGGGGCAGTGAGCATCCCGCTCCCCAAGGAAATCATCGATTACTCCAAACAGCACAGCATCGGCGGCATCCGCAGCCGGCGCCAGATGGAGTTTCTCAACGTGGTGGATATCGGTCTTTCGGCCAAGTGTGTCGGCATCGGCTTTCTCACCCTGCGGGACCTGCGCACCGTTCGCGGCCTGGAGGAAGCCATTATCGAGGATCCCTGGGGCGGCGGCCTCTATAATAATATCAACAAAGTGTCCATGACTCCCCGGGATGACTCGCTCCTGACCCGCGGCTTTTCCAATCTCTTCCTGGGAGGAGAAAAGGCCGGACCGGGCACCGGTATCGCGGAGGTGCTGGTCGTCGGCGCCCTGGCCGGCCACAACGCCGTCCGCCAGGCCATGGACATGGCCCCGCTGATTCTGCCTCGCACCACGGCGATCGGCGACTTCATCGCCTTTACCGGTGAAATGATGGACCAGCCGGAGGGGCTGAAAGAAGGCTATTCCTTTGCCCACACCACCTATTTCGACCGCATGAAGGCCCTCAATACCTATAGTCCTGATCCGCAGGCGGCCCATGAACGGATTAAGACACATGGTTTGACGGGGATTCTGGCCCAACCGCCGGTCTGATTTTATACAAACTACTAACAAGGGGGGGGAGCGATGAATAAGAATTCAACATTATGGGGCGCCATCCTGGTCTTGGTCATGGTGTTCGGCCTGGTACCCGAGGGCAGGGCGGCGCAAAAGGAACAACCGAAAAAGGCAGCCCCAGCGGGCGCCAACTGGGACTCGGTCCTGCAGGCAGCCAGGGCCGAGGGCTCCCTCATTGTGTATTCGACGGCCAATCCGGCAACGAAACAGGCGCTTACCAAGGCGATGAAAGACAAATACGGTATTACCGTCGATTTCATCATCGGCCGCGGCGAAGAGCTGGTGCAGCGCATCAAACTCGAAAACCAGGCCGGCATCTATCAGGGTGACGTGCTCTTGGCCGGCGGTACCACCCTCCAGTTGACTTTGAAACCAACCGGCGCCATGGCCAACCTGGACTCGGCCTTGATCCTGCCGGATGTTGCCGACCCTGCCAAATGGCGCGGCAAAAAACTGCCTTTTATGGATCGGGAGCATCAGGTCATTGCCTTCATCAATCAGACCGCAAGCCACGTGGCGGTCAACACCGAATCCATTAAGCCGAAGGACCTGAAATCATTCCGCGACCTCATCGACCCCAAATGGAAAGGGAAGATCGTCATGGACGATCCCACCGTTTCCGGCGCCGCCGACGATTGGGCCCATCTCATGCTGATCATCTTCGGCCCGGAAAAGGGAAAGGAATACCTGCAACAATTGGCCAAACAGGATCTGGTCGTCATGCGGGACAAACGCCTGGTCGTAGAATGGGTGGCCCGGAACAAGTACCCCATTGCCATCGGACCGGACTTGCAGACTTACAGCGAGTTCAGGAAAAACGGAGCGCCCATTACTGAACTGAAGATGAACGAAGGAAGCGCCAGCCTGGCCGGCGGAGGGTGCCTGGCCATGCTGAAGCGGGCGGCCCACCCCAACGCTTCGCTGGTTTTTATGAACTGGCTTTTGACCAAGGAAGGTCAGACTATTTTCCAGAATGCCTACGGCACCCCCAGCGCCAGGCTGGACGTCGACGTAAGCGGCATCGATCCGGCATTCATACCGCTGGAAGGGGAAAAGCTCATCTCCTCCACCAGTGAAGACTGGTATGTCGGCAAGGCCGCCGGTGTGGAAGTGGTCAAACAGATATTTAAACCCCTTATGAGATAGGGATAAGGGAGACCGTCGCTTTGGCTATCAACAGAAAATGGATGGTATTGATATCGCTCTTCTTGGGGACCTATATCGGTCCGCTCAACAGCAGCGTCACCAATATTGCGCTTCCCTATATTGCCAGTCATTTCGATACCACGATCAGCAATGCAGGCTGGGTCACCATGTCCTTCCTTTTGGTGGCCACCAGTCTGATGCTGGCCTATGGCCGGGCGGGCGATATTTATGGCCACCGGCCCGTCTATCTCACGGGTTTCATCATCCTCATCGTCGCCTCGGGACTGTCCGGCATTGCCGCGGCGTTATGGCAACTGGTCATCTTCCGGGGGATCCAAGCCGTGGGGGCAGGAATGATGATGGCCACGGTATCGGCCATCGTGACCGAAACTTTTCCCGCCGCCGAAAGGGGAAAAGCCCTGGGTCTCAGCAGCATGACGGTGGCGATGGGCCTGGCAACGGGCCCCATTATCGGCGGCTTGCTGGTGGCCGCCTATGGCTGGCGATCGGTTTTTC
>Ga0209514_10004445_pt1 | contig 18838 bp, 18 predicted proteins | sample Subgrocontami58m_FD_187452 | JGI IMG/M metagenome (GOLD analysis project Ga0209514, IMG submission 187452) | Subsurface groundwater microbial communities from S. Glens Falls, New York, USA - GMW37 contaminated, 5.8 m (SPAdes) (version 3) | ecosystem: Environmental > Aquatic > Deep subsurface >...
CCAAGATGTTTCGCCTCCCCCTCTGAAGTTCCGATAATCGCTGGCGCGCCAACCTCTTTCGCGGCTTCAACGATTGCGCGCATATGGTCTGACTCGGATGCGTTAAAGTGGCCGGTGGACCAATGCTCTTTGGTTGCTTTAAGCAAAATTTCAGCAAGCGTGATCATAATTATTTCAGCTTTTTATCCATATAGCCATCCCTTAAATTTTAAATCCTAAGCACTAAACTCTAAACAAATTCCAAATTCGAAATTCCAATGTTCCAAATAAAAATTTTGTGATTTGAGATTTGGGTCATTGGAATTTGTTTAGTATTTAGGATTTAGGATTTAGAAATTAGAATTTATGAGAGTGGTTTCGGTTTATAATCCTCCGGCGCTTTGGCGAGATACTCCTCAAGCTGCGAGCGCGTCAAAAGTCCCGCCCGCGCCCCAATTTGCTGTACTACCGACATTGAATTTATCGGCCCCCACTGGAGAGCTTCGGGAACGCTCTTGCCTAAGGCGAGCGCGGCGGTGAAAGTTCCGGAGAAAGCATCACCCGCGCCGGTACGCTCATACGGCGGCTTGGGATCGGGGTAAGTTCGCATGCTCCACGTATTTGTCCCATCCGAGGCATAGGCGCCCTTGGGGCCGTCGGAGACAGAAACAATTTTAGGGCCTTTGGCGTGCAACATCTGCATTAGCTTTTTTACATCCTCTTCGGAGCTCCCCAGAATTCGCTGGGCTTCTTCTTTGTTGCAGAAAAACACGTCAGTCCGCCGATAGATTCCCTCAAGCTCCTTTGTCATCTGCATCTGGAAAGTCCCGGGCTGGAACGCCAATTTGATATTCGGGCGTTCTCTTAAATAGCGCTCGATGGCTTGATGGAACTCAAACGAACTGGCTCCAAGCGATGATAAATAAACCCAAGTCGGCTCTCCAATATCCGGCAATTCGTACGGATAGGCCTCATACTTTACCAGAATCGTGCGGTCATCATCGTACCACAGAACAAAGTTGTAATTGGTTTTCTCACCCTGATGCACGCGGACAAATTCGGTCCCCACCCGTTCTTTTGTGAGCGCTTCAATGGATTCACTGCCGTAGTGATCCCCGCCGACATTAGCGACCAAGGCGCTTCTAAGCCCCAACCTCGCCGCCGCGATCGTGGCATTCGAGCTATTCCCCACCGCCTGAATCACGGTTACGCTCTCATAGGGAATCTTGTCGGCGAAACGCATGCAAATTTCACGCGTGCCATGGTCAATATCAATATGCGCCGAAGGGTCTTTCAGCTGAATGAAAGCGTCAGTTACAATGTCGCCGATACCGATGAAGTCGTATTGGGATCCCATACTATAATCTCTATTCTAGCGAACAGGCGCAAAATCACAACGCCCCCAATAGTCATCAGAGGACGTTGTAGTTTCTCATGTGTTTCGCTACTGGGGGACACTCTTTCGCTGTAGTACTCTTCTCACAGCTTTAACAATATGCGAGACCCCCATGCCAAAATGTTCTAAAAGTTCGGAGGGTGAACCTGATTCACCGAAGCGATTTTGGACGCCGATGAATCCCTGCGGTGCGAGAAAATGCTGACTGAGAGTTTCGGCAACAGCCGAGCCGAAGCCACAGCTCGTCTGATGCTCTTCGACGGTAATAATAACATTCACATTTTCGGCGATTTCAACGATTTTTTCTCATCAATCGGTTTAACTGCGTGATTATTCAAGATAATTTATCTTGCGGCAAATTACGATAAGTTCGAAAAATCAGGATGATTCCCAAACTGGTTCCTATGATAAAAACGAGCAGTATCAAAACTATCGTCAAAAAAAAGGCAAGCCCCTTCAAACCTATTAACCACACCGGCAATACAGTCGCCGTTATCAACGAAGAAGCAATGAGGTATATCACTGCACCAATTCTTTTACGCCCATCACGAATGTGCTTCTCAATCCGCCAATAGATTAAAGCAAAAATTATAATATTAAACGCCGAAAATTTAATCCAAGACAACGATTCAATCCAAGACAACGGCGCAACAAAAACAAACCAATAGAGAAACGCGGGAACAATCCCAAACACAATCGCTAACAAAAAAAGATTCAATTTATAAGGTGACATATTGTAGCAATATGCGACATTGCACTTTAACTATTTCCTTCTTACCACGTTTTTTGCCGCTTGAACAATATGAGTTACCCCCATCCCGAAATGCTCGATCAATTCGTTTGGCATGCCGGACTCACCGAAACGATTTTGGACGCCGATAAATTCTATCGGCACGGGGAACGCGCGCGCCAAAAATTCCGCTACAGCCCCACCGAGCCCGCCGGTTATCTGATGTTCCTCCACGGTTACGATTGCGCCCGCGGCTTTCGCGGCATCCAGAATTGTTGTCTCGTCAAGCGGCTTTACGCTTGGGCAATTTATCACGCGCACCGCGAGCCCCTCCGACTCCAACGCCGCCGCCGCAAGTATCGCGTTATGGACAAGCGGGCCACATGCGATAACCGCAACATCGAGTTTTTTGGAAGCTAAGTTTCCATTTGGAAGCTTAGCTTCCAAATTAGAATCCCAAAAAACTTGCGCTCTTCCGATTTTAAACGGCGTTGCACCGGTAGTGAATACGGGAGTTTTTTCACGGGTAAATCTCATATAAACCGGCCCAGCGAATTTTGCCGCGGCTGTCGTAACTTTGCGCGCCTCCTCCACATCACAGGGCACAAGCACAACCATGTTTGGAATCACGCGCATAATCGCGATATCCTCAATAGCTTGATGAGTCGCCCCGTCGGGACCAACTGAAACGCCGGAGTGCGCCCCCGCGATTTTTACGTTCTGATTGTTATAACAAATCGTTGTCCGAATCTGCTCCCAATTTCTCCCGGGGCTAAACATTGCGTACGAAGAAATAAATGGAATCTTCCCGACAGCCGCCAAACCCGCCGCCACCGTCGCCAAGTTTTGCTCGGCAACCCCAATCTCAATAAAGCGTTCCGGAAATTTCTTGGCAAAAATTTCGGTCCGCGTGGATTCGGTAAGATCGGCGCAAAGCGCAACAATGCGCGGGTCCTCCTCCCCCGCTTTTGCCAGCGCCTCGCCATAACCGTTCCGCGTCGGCTTTTGTTCAAGGGATTTAAGGTCGAGCAGATTCTGAACAAGTTTTGCGTTAGGATTTATGGACATGAAAATAATTAATACTCAACTACCAATGAGATTTGCCGTCCATGTCTTCGAGGCCGGCGGCTTTCAAAAGTTCCTCCTCCGTGCGAGGGCGAAAGACCCTGGACTGATTATTAATAATAGAATCGCTCGTAACCGATGTGTCAATTGATGCATTATAAATCAGAAGCGTGAGAAAAGAAGAAAACAGCGTGAAAACTATGAAATACAGCTTGGTTTCGATTGACTTGGTGTATGGGTTGAGGGACATATGCCATTTAATTAATTTCTAAATCCTAATATCTAAATTCTAAACAATAATTAAACCCTAAACCATAAATTCAAAACGTGTTTAATATTTAAGATTTTAGTCATTGAGATTTATTTACCCCGTTAGAGAAAAACTCCGGAAGCCACTCTACTCAAATAGCACCTGTCCATTAATACACTCTCTAAGGATTATTGTACATCAGGTGTTTTTCTCTAACGGGGTGAAGGATTTCGGATTTTGTGCTTAGAATTTAGAATTACTGGTGCTCGCTTACAATCTTCCCACCCAGCGTCCGAAGCTCATCCAGCGCAATCTTTGCTTGTTCGCGATTCGGTGTGACGCCATGCCACTTATAATCCCGCTCCATGAAATCTACACCTTTCCCCGGAATGGTGTGAGCGATAATCAGCTTCGGTTTTTCATAAATTGCCTTAGCCTCCTCAACGGCCGACACAATTTGGTCAAAATTATGCCCATCCACTTCTAAAACGTGCCAGTTAAACGCCTCATATTTCGCGCGGAGCGGCTCTAAAGGCAAAACGTCTTCAGTGTTTCCGTCAATCTGGATATTATTGCGGTCAATAATCTGAATCAGATTCCAAAGTTTATTTTTCCCGGCAAGTAATACCGCTTCCCATGTGTTCCCCGCATCATGCTCGCCGTCGGATGTCAAGCAATAAACCCAACTAAGTTTTTTATCCATGCGAAACCCGAGCGCCATGCCGACCGCCTGCGAAAGCCCGGATCCCAAAGGGCCCGACGTGGTTTCAATGCCGGGAAGCACACCCCGATGCGGATGCCCCTGCAGGCGCGTGCCGAACTTACGCAGAGTTTTCAACTCTTCAATCGGAAAATACCCCGCGTGCGCCATGGTGGCATATAGCACGGGGCAAATATGTCCATTCGAAAGAATCAACCGATCCCGCCCCTCCCAATCAGGATTTTTGGGATCATGCGCAAGAATATGGAAATACATGGCGGTAAACACATCCGCCATACCCAAAGGCCCCGCCGAGTGCCCTGATCCCGCCTCCACCAGCATCTCAATGATCGACTGGCGGATTTTATTTGCAGTCTCTTCTAAAAATTTGAGTTTCTCTTCATGGAGATGTGGCATAGCGTCAAGAAAAACCACTTTTACCTTTGGATACTTTTTCGTATTTGTAGTATCAACCGAAGACCAATGGCAAACGAGAGCAAAACCTCGGAAATGAATATAAAGAATAAAGTATCACCGTAAGTATACTCAAGCAAGGTCCCGAATTGGATTTGTTCAGATAGATACGCTCCATATCCAAACGAGATAATTGCCAAAAGTAACAACGGATAAAAGAGTAAAGATGCTGCCGCAACTATCCAATTACCGCCGCCCAAGATATGCCGCTCAACTCGTCTGTAAACAAACCAAATGATTGGTAGAGAGATAATGTAGGGAGGGAGTTGAAGTAAGAAAAATTTGAGATCTAATGCCACTAATAGTTTGTTGAGACTGTATAAAAATAGCCCCAGCGATAGAAAAGAGCTACCATCGAAGAAAAATTGTCCAACTACAAAAATCGTTACAGAGATAGCACCTAGGAAACTCAAAATTCCGAATAGAATAAGGTTTTGTAAATGGCAGCTCATGTGATAATAGGTCTAGGGGAAAACTACTGTGTTTATTCTATCCCCCATCACTCTCAAAGTAAAACTCCTAGGTATTTTTATTCATCGTAACTATTCTCTTATTCGTGCGAATAAGGGAATGGTCTTAACTACTATATAAGACATACGCCAGTTACTATGTGCTATTAACATCTTTTTTTAAATCCTCAATCGCTTTTGCAATATCCGGCTGGCTATAAATAGCTGAGGCCGCGGAAAATAGATTCGCGCCAGCTTCTCGGCACTTTTTTGCGATACCAATCTTGACGCCGCCGTCCACCTCAATATCGCAATAGGAGCATTGCTCACGAATCCGCCTGATTTTTTCGTAACTAGATTCGATATAGCTTGGCGCCTGCAATGAGCCCGTCGAGTCATCAATAAATTGCTGGCCGGAAACCCCGGGATGCACCGCGAGAATCTGGAATGAAACAGCATGCCTTCGCATGTACGGCACGAGAATCGTCCATGACGTTTCCGGCGTGATTGCCAGCATCAAAAACACTTTGGCCGCGTCACATTTTCGCTTGATCTCGTCAAAATCGCGCATGGCTTCGACATGCACAATAATGCGCTTGGCACCTGACGCAATCCAATCGTCAATCACGGCCTCGGGATTTTTTACCATCAGATGCACTTCAAGCTTAAGCGTGGTTTTAAGATTTTTCAGATCCGCGGGATTGTTCCAAAGCATATTCGCCGTAAACGTGCCATCTGCCACATCTAAATGCACCCACCGCACATGCGGCTCGACAAGTTTGATCCGTTCCTCAACAGTCCGCCAATCGATAGCGTTTACGGCGGGGATAATCTCCACATTCATAAATCCTAAACACTAAACTCTAAATTCTAAATAAACCCCAAGCACTAAATTCAAATGTTCCAAACACGTTTAGAATTTTAGTCATTGGAATTTTTGAATTTGTTTAGGATTTAGATATTAGAATTTATCATTTAAAGTTGTTCTCTTCCGCTTCCTTTATCTTCCCCAATCTCCTCTCATTCCGCTCGGCGCCGTCGAACTCCGCATTGAGCCATACCCTCACAATCTCAACAGCCTGATCTTCCTTCAGCCAATCCGACGGCAATACGAGCACGTTGGCGTTCTCGTGCTCGCGCGACTGCTTGGCGACTGAAATGTTGAAACAAAGCGCCGCGCGCACGCCTTTGTATTTATTGGCAACCATATCCATGCCGTGCCCCGAGCCGCAGATAAGTATCGCTTTGCCGTGATCAAAATCTTTTGCGAGCGCTTCCGCCGCCGCCTGCGCAAAATCGGGATAATCATCGGGAATATCCAATTCGGGCGCTCCCATATCCTTTACTTCATAGCCGGTTTCAAGCAACCAGGCCTTGATCGCCTCTTTTAACGCGAACCCCCTGTGATCAGCGGCAAGATAAATCATTGTCACAATTATAGCGCAATCAGCGGCCATTTACACCTTTTAAGCCGGGATTGCTACCTTATACGCTAAACGTACAATAGAACGCTATAGCGGACTATTGTATATCATAAAAATTGTGAGTCTTAAAAAGACTAAGCAATCATCCCCTCGCTTTCGGCCTGCCTGCCGCTTTTCCAGGAACGGATGGCGATACTCTCCGCGAACCCCGCCAACGCCATCGCGGTTATCATTGAAGAACCGCCGTATGAGATAAACGGCAGCGTGATACCGGTAATCGGAAGAAGCCCTATGTTCATGCCGGCATGAATCAGAAGGTGGGTGAAGAACACGGTGCTCATGCCAAGAACAACCAGGCGCGCGAAATTATCCCCCGCGCGCATCCCAATCCGAAACAGCCGCCAGAAAAGCACCCCATACACCGAGAGCAGAAAGAGAACCCCGATAAACCCCCACTCCTCGGCGAACGCCGCGAAAATAAAATCAGTCGCCGGCTCCGGCAAAAAATGCAAGCGCGTCTGGGAACCGTAACCCAGCCCTTTGCCCCACAACTCCCCCGAACCGACCGCGATCATTGACTGGATGGCGTTATATCCCGTCCCGCGCGGATCGTTCCAAGGATTAATAAATGAAATAATGCGGCTTTGTTGGTACGGCGCAAAGAGAAAGCTCCATGACATTATCGCAATAACTACGGAGAGAACGGAAAATACCGCGAAATGTTTCAGGCGAATGCCCGAAGAAATCACGATACCGAGCCAAATCAAGCCGAGAATCACCGCCGTTCCCAAGTCAGGCTGTAAGAGGACAAGGCCAATGGGCAGCGCGGCGTAAACGCCGGAAATCACCAAATGCCGCAAACGGTAGATCTCCACGTGCCGGCGCGAAAAATACTTCGCAAGAATCACGATGAGAATTATTTTCACGAACTCCCCCGGCTCAATCGCGAATGAGCCGATATGGAACCAAGAGACAACCCCGCGCACCCTGGCGCCGGAAAATAAAAGAATTGCGAGCGATAAAACAAGAAGAAGATAGAAGGCCAGCAAAAGGCCGCTGTAATTGCGAAGCATCCTGTAATCAAAAAGAGAGGCCGCGAAAAAAACCCCCGCGCCCAAAATCACCCATAAAACCTGCCGCTGGAAAAACTGAAAAGGAGAAGCGGAGGAAAGCCCCGCGAGCGTCAAGAGACTGATGAGAACCAGAACAAAAACCGCCGCGGCCAAGAGCCAATCGAATCTCCTGACCAGATCGTATGCAAAAAACCTCATATATTATGGAGCAACGATATTCGATGGATCAAGCCAATTGGTGCGCGCCTCGATATCTATGCGGGATATTGCGGTCTCAATTTTTTGGGGCCAGGAAAGTTCAATTGGGCGCGGCTCTCCGGGACGCACATTTTGGACGATGGTTTTGGCAACCCCGACGATATTCCCGTCAGCGTCAAGAAGCGCCGCCCGCACGTAAACATAGCGATACGTAAAAGCAGACCGATTCGCAAGCTCCGCCGTCACTCGACTTGCTTCACGATCATCAGCGGTTACCACTTCGTAATTCTTTCTGCCGATCGTCATATCGGGCCGCAATTCGTTGGTGTACTCCCACTTGGTTTCGCCGTCAAGAATTTCGACAACCGCCCGCACTACATTGCGCTCCGTAAGAAAATTACTCTCGATGATATAAATCCGATCATTGGGATCAATATAGGTAATATTTTCGCGCCTGCCGACTTCCGCGTTTTTATCATCATAGAGCCGCACCCGGTAAACCAGCGGATTTCCCGCCAGGTGTTCGTTGGGATTTCGGATCTCTGCCACGACATCGAAATTCCCCTGACGCACCTGGATAAAGCGCGCGAAAAAAACTTCAACCGGACGCAATTGCTTGAAAGCGCAGGGCGTGCATGGACCTCCGCAATCCGCCTCCTCCTCTCCCTGATTTTTCTTGTTGTCCGTGCATGATCCCGGACTGTAAAAAACGGAAAAACCGATTACAAAAAGCGCGGCTAACACAACCAGAAACACAATCGCTAGAATTGTAAGCTGTTTTTTAGTGCGCCGGTCCATCCCGTTAGAAGCAGATCGCGATCATAGTCGCTTTCTGCTGATTAACATTAAATCTTGTAATACCATTATCCCTTTAAAAACCACTTTTGCGATCGCGGCTTCTAACGGAAGCCGTACCACTCTAGCGTAAAACGTCCTTGCGCTAAAGCGCAAGGCATCCCGCCGAGGCGAGGCTCGCCAACGGGCGGCAGGGCGTTTTGCTCCGCAAGGTGTCGGCTCCGCCGAGATCTATAACGCGCCTTCATCCCCACCCTTGAAAGGGCGGGGCATTCGGCGGACGGAGTAAAGCAATAAGCGACAAGAGACAAGTCTAGCAAAAAATCAGCTCCCGCCGACGTGACTTCATGTCGTCGGCGGGAGCGGGTCGTTGCGGTGACGCGGAGCGATACAGGACTAATCAAGCAACTCAAAAACGGGAGCCGCGAACTCTCGGAGTCTCGGCTTCCTTAAAGAGCGTCCCAAAGTTCGATGAAGAGCATGAGTTCCTTCTGCTTCTTCGGACTGATCTGCGTCTCCTCCGCAACACGCCGGAAGATCTCGTGGAAGCGCGCTGGCTCCAGACCCATGAACTCGTGAAGAGCATCAGCGACTTCACAGTGAACTGTATTGATCGGCTCGTACAGCCCGGCCTGATCCAAGCAGGAAAACTGATACAACAGATCCGCGATGTGTTCGTCAGTCGGATGCTCCTGTTTGATCATGTTCGCCTCCCGCTTCGTGATGTGATAGCGCAGCACCGCGCCGCCAAGTTATTCCTTGGTACTCTTTTCTGATGGCAATGTCAATACAAAAAGCGCCGGCGATGTTCTGAAGGAAAATCACACTTACATCTTTTCCCGCGGTCGCGGGAATAGTGTATAGTCTTGTTAGGCGTTCGGGCTGCGAGTAAAGCGACCAGAGACAAGGCCGACAAAAAGAAAAGAGCTCCCGCCGACGTGACTTCATGTCGTCGGCGGGAGCATGGCTATACCGCGCTGGGATCACCGCACCTAGCTATAGCGCGCTTCGCATAGCCGCCTCAAGAACAGGTAGCAGGCCGTTTGGTTGTTCACGGGACGCAAGCGCCATGTCTTCCCCAATTTGGGAGGATAAACGATTTCAAAATGGGCAACAAAGCCGTGCTTCGACTCTGGGAAATGAATGTGCGAAGCGTTGATACCCCCCGCGAGCTGGATCCATTCATCACTAAGAGTCTTCTTCCCCATGTTAGGAACGAAATTCGCTATGAGGAAAGAAGAATAGCGCCAGCCGCGCGGATAGACGCGTAACGCCGCGGCCTTGAGCGAGAGACGACTTTCTTCATGCTGGCTCCCGATAGAGGCAAGCTCAAAATCGCGCTCATCGCATTCCCATCCATCGAGCTTGCCAAGAAAGAGCTCATTCAACTCTTGGATAAAATACCGCACCGGCCACTCAAGCTCACAAATAGGCATGGCGGAGCTACCTCCTTTGTTTGGGTGCGTGCCGTATAATAAATAGCACCGAAAAGATTTTACGTCAATCTATGAAAAAAGCGCCTTCGGCGCTACCTTGAGAAAATTTCCTAGCGAATATCCTATGCGCCAAAACGCTCGAACGACGAGCACCTCAAATAAAAGCGCCTTCGGCGCTACCTTAAGAAACTCCCCTATCCAACAAGTTGCGGAGCACGATGTTTACCGAAACGCTCGAGTGAGCGGAAAGCATGGTTCTGCGAGAGCAGATTTCCGTGAACTCGGCGAATCTCAAAAATCGGCTGGGATTTTTGAGACGCTTTCGGAAACATCATGCGACGCAACGATAAAGCACACTGTTTTGGCGGCAGCTACTTTCCCAAGGAGCCAAGCTCCCGAGTATCATCGCTGAATATGTGTTTAACGGCCCTGTTCGGAATGGGAAGGGGTGGTGCCACATACCTGAAAGCCACCAAAACATTACGCTCTATTGTAATCTAAGCGCTGCAAGTGCTACCTTGAGCAACTCCACAGCGAGGAAATTAGTTTATCGAAACGCTCAAGCGAACAAAAAGCATGGTTTTTCTCGACCGCAGTCGAGAAAATTTTTGTGAGCTTGGCGAATCGCAAAATCCGGCTGGGTCAAAAGCCAATGTCTTGGCTTTTGACGGGCGCACTCATCAAGAACTCCGATGCGCCCAGGAATTTGCCATGGGAGGCAAATTTTTTGTGATGTTTTCGAAAACTGATTTCCGAACGAAATACGGAACTCGGTGTTAGGGAGGAGACGACGCAAGCAGATCGCTTACTGTCTCCCCCGCGCGGAACGATGAATTCCGCGGCGCAGCTTGTTGCGGTTCATCCGCTTGCAACATGTCACCTCCTTGGTTTCCGGGGGTGCACCTCACTTCGAGTAATCGCCTTACGCTTCTTATGCGCCATAGCGGTCTCCTTTCGCGATCACAGCATGTCCAGCTCGATGATAAGAGCGCAAACACCGCTGACGGAGACCCTCTTCGTCTTCAACCGCAGTATAGATGAGCGGCTTGACTACCGCCGTGGCAACCGAACATCCGAGTGCGGCGTGAGTCTTACCGTTCCCGCGAATACTGCCCGGCGCTTTGGCATGCGGAGCTCATCCACGCGAATTGTCTTGACTCGCGCGGGCGTTACCGGCACTCGGGCCAGTGGCGCCTTCTCTTGCGCCTCGTTCAGCTCCAGATCCGCGATGAGTTTCGAAACAGCATCACTCAACTCCGGGCGGAGCCGCTTCACACGGGCGCCAGCCGCACGTAGAACTGGACGCTGTGTGCTCCATCGCTCATGAAGCCGTCCTAGCGTCTCGACAGGAACCTGCTCACGACCAATGGCGTCAATCGCGTCAGCGATATCCGCGGCCGTTCTTTCAACTGCAACGTTTCTCCTCGGCATCATCGCACCTCCTCTCGTTGGATTTTCCCAACACCGAATTCCGTATAACCGCGCTCTGCGCGCAAACTCTAAATCCTAAGCACTAAATCCTAAACAAATTCAAAATCCAAATGATCCAAATCAAAAACGTGTTTTGAATTTTGGAATTTGGTTATTGGGATTTGTTTAGAGTTTAAGATTTCGGATTTAGGATTTCCGTACAAAGCACGGCGATGGTCATAACTGCAACAGGGTAACAAAATTGTACTCACCCGCCTGCCTCCGCATAAAGCTTCGGCGAGGCAAAGGAAAATAAAAAGCGGTGATGATCTATTAGTAGCGCTCGGCTGAACACCTTGCGGTGCTTACACCTGCGCCCTATCAACCTGATAGTCTATCAGGGATCTATGAAACCTTATCTTGTGGCGTGCTTCCCGCTTAGATGCTTTCAGCGGTTATCACAACCGAACATAGCTACCCAGCGATGCTCCTGGCGGAACAGCTGGTACACCAGAGGTTCGTTCAATCCGGTCCTCTCGTACTAGGATCGAGCCCACTCAAGTTTCTGCGCCCATAGAAGATAGGAGACCAACCTGTCTCACGCATGTTCCCACGTATTACTACGTGCATTGGACTGTATCTTCATCCTTTCGGATGGTTAACGTTCAGTCTCTACGGGTGTTTGTTTTAACAAACTTCCCTCGGTGTTGTCCTTATTAGGATTTCACCGATATAAGTTAACTTCTCGCAAAACATTTCTGTTTTGCGCCGCCGTCATGATGTCGTCATTTAACCTCGGGTTCAAACAGTTAAAAAACTGAATCTTATTTGACTCCGTTCCTTAACGGTTTGAACCCAGCTCGCGTGACTTTTTAATTGGCGAACAGCCAAACCCTTGGGACCTCATTTTAGTTTTTCCTGCATTTCTACAGGGATCAGACTATTCCTTCACCGTACGTATAACCGTCACCGGTCTACGTTATAGGTGTGAGCCGTGTTATAGAGATTTTTTCATCAAATCTCTATCTTGCATTGCTGTCCAAACAGCTTTGCGCAGTCGTTAGAGGAAGAATTAACTTAGATCATTGAAGCAAAGTTTTGACGGCGATTTTGGGATCGCACATTAAACCGAGACAATGAATCCGCAAGGCGAGCAATTTTAACTAAGTCGGAGCGCAACAGAATTTTAGTTTCTAAAATCTTAAGTACGGATTCCGCTTGTTTCTTTTTTACTTTCAAGTAAGGGAGTATCGTGGTTAGAAAACCAGAAATCACTTTCTGATCGCGTAAAATCCAGTCATATGTAGTTCGATTTTTCCTGACAGATCCTATCCGCCATTTACTCTCGAACCACTGAAGAATTTTGGGATCGCGTTGGGTGATTTTTACAATAATTCTTACTCGAAAGCCGAACCGTTTTTCTCTATGCTTTTCGATCAGAGCCATAATGGCTCCGTCAGCATCAAGAAAACCGGCTATATATGCTCGCTCTGCTTCAGTACATCCTTTTCCTACGGCGTTAGCAATCATTACAATCATTATACCTGGGACCTGCGAAATACAGAATCCACAAGAAGATCGTATGAGAAGCCTTCACCGTTTTGAGCTCATTTTATTACCCTCGCGTTTCCACGAGGGAGAGAAGGTTTGTTTTCTCCAGCCCCAGGATAAGCCGAGCCGACATCGAGGTGCCGAACCGCTTCGTCGATATGGCACGAATTCCATTATTACTAATGGCGTAGACTATATCTTTATCTCCTTTCAGAGATATCAGCGTGTTAGCTGCGTCAAATCGTGACCACAACTCTCTCCTTTCGGATCAGTCGTTACGGGGTCAACGTCAGTTATTCAGTTACGCTTCGCTTCAGTTTAATGAGTTTAGAACTGATTAAACTATGGGCCAAAGGCCGTGACTGATTAAACTGTCGCGACTTCCCACGGTATTGCCCTCATTATACCTCTATAAAGTAGGGTTCCACCGTTATAAGCTGAAATGCATCTTCGCCTCGCGGCGAAGAGGAGCCTAATTGACTCTTGGAAGCGACTAGCCTGTTATCCCCGGGGTAGCTTTTAGCTGATGATCTTTGGCCTTGTTCTAGAAAGTAATAAACTCCTCCAACTTAATCCCGAAGGACTAAATTGAAAAAGCATACCATGGCCATCGGTTCACTAAGTTCTGCTTTCGCACCTGCGCGGCATATCCGCCTTGCAGTCAAGCTGGCATTTCCCTTTACGGGACTACACCGATTTCCATCCGGCGCTAGCCAACCTTAATAAACTCCTCCATTACTCTTTGGGAGGAAAGTGCCCCACTTAAACTGCCCGCCAGACACTGTCTCCAGAAAGTTTGATCTTTCCAGGTTAGACAAATAATTCTTCAAGAGTGGTATTTCACTGACGACTCCATCGGATCCGAAAATCCGACTTCAAAGTCTCCCACCTATGCTACGCAGAAAGAATTAATTGCCAATATCAAGCTACAGTAAAGCTCCCGGGGTCTTTTCGTCTATCTATGGGTAATCGGCATCTTCACCGATATTGTATTTTCACCGGGCACCTCGTTGAGACAGTTCTCCAGTCGTTACGCCTTTCGTGCACGTCCGAACTTACCGGACAAGGAATTACGCTCAAGTTGTTACTTCGTAACAACCGCGGACTCGCGCTGACTTAATTCAACGCGGACTTACGCGGAATTATTACGTGGATGAACTATTTCTATTCATCTCTCCGTGTCGCCACGGAGGTCGGACTATATCTTGCCGATGTGATTAGCCACTAGCTTTTTGTTGTGTATCTGAATTGTGGGGGGACCTAGGAGGTCCCCTAAGACTTACTGCACGGGAGGAGGCATGCCAGTGTGCTTGAGTTGCTGAAGCAAGTCTGGAATGAGAGCCCTCCTCGCATCGCCGAGAGAGATCTTGCATTCACGCGCGACCTCAAGTAATTTCTGGAGCTGATAGAGGGCCCGCGGGTCATCCGCTAGCTCTCTTGAGACCCCACAGCTCTCCGCACCATCAAGGAGCGCTTTATGCCATTCATCCCAGAGCGGCAGGAACTCTGCTCGTTCTTTCTTGCGAGCTTCTTGCTCGGCTGGCGTCATGTCATAGCCACCAAACATAGGGATTAACCTCCCTTTCTCCTTTTGATCTGCCACAGTCGTCGGTTGACCTTCTCGGAAAAATCCGCTGCTGTGGTATTGGCGATTCCGTGCAAGAAGCGGAAATCCTTCCGAGTGATTTTCGGCGACCAGGGACCCACATCCTTGCCCCGCGTCTCGCTCCAATCAGCCAGACCCAGTTCTTGCATGCGGTTCGTGATCTCGATCCACAGCCTGCGCTTCATCCGCGGCTTTAACGGCGATGCCAATCTGGTTGCCATTCGTGTCGCCTCAATGAGCTATTTGACTCCACAATTCAGATACACAACAGGCCCCGTAAAACAAAATTCACATTTTGTCACGGGGTACATTTTAACATCGGCTCTGGCGTATAGTCTCTGAGGATTCATAAAAAATTAAAATGTAAATATCAAAATGCAAAATTTTTGTATTCGCCTGCTGGCGAAGAATTGTTAATTTTGAATTGTCATTTTGATTTTTGCCCTTTGCATTTTGAATTTTCTATGTCTTTCCTGCTGATTGTCCGCTCGCCCATCCATAGCTTTACGCGGCAGAGGGCATCGGCAAAACATTGTCACTATCATACTAGCTAGTATGATAGTAGTTTTGCATGCGCGGGTTTTCCAGCATATAGTCCCGACTCCTCATCTAATGTTCAGATAAAAGAAGTCGGGATCCTCGATTTTGTCATCGCATTTCCGCGAACAAAATCGGGACCAGATTTTACTAAGGCAGTATTATTCACCTTAGAACGATTATAGTTATCGCTGACATTGACGAGGGCTTGGGACCGTCAGCCGCGCACAGCGCGGAAACTCTAAATCCTAATTTCTAAATCCTAAACAAATTCAAAATCCAAATGATCCAAATCAAAAACGTGTTTTGAATTTTGGAATTTGGTTATTGGGATTTGTTTACCCCGTTAGAGAAAAACTCCGGAAGTCCCTCTGCTTAAATAGTGTCTGTCCATTAAAACACTCTCTAAGGACTATTGTACATCGGGTGTTTTTCTCTAACGGGGTGAAGAATTTAGGAGTTCGAATTTCGGATTTCCGTGCTGCGCACGACCACAATCTTTAACCTTCTCGCATTGGTCAGGCGTCAGCCCCTATACATCCACTTACGTGTTTAGCAGGGACCTGTGTTTTTGGTAAACAGTCGCTAGAGAATCTTTCGCTGCGGCCTCAAAGAGGCTGATAGAAGGACCGAAACACGTGCTGCGCCGAGCTTAGCTCGGTTTCGTGATTCGGGAAGGATATGTGAGAGAAAAGTTTGGTTCAGGGAGCGCCGGTACTCTGAATTTGCGGATCGAGGCATCCGCGCACTCGCTTCGAAGCGAGAGCACCGGCACTCCCCTCTCCTGACCTGCCCGCGCGCCCACGGACAGGACCTCGCGAAGCCCGGACTTCAGACTCCGCAAGATGATTGCCCCGACGCGAATCGGGACAAGAACTGGCATGGTGCAGGTACGCACACGGCTTGGCCTAACAGGCGCACGGACGCGCGCGAATCGGACACCGTGTTTCCCTGCACCATGCGAGTGCGCGACGCCCGTTGCCAAGATCTGCCGGATCGGGCAACGCCGTTCGAGGGAGGCCCCATTCGCCGCGCACCTTCTTCGAAGATTTGGTAGGCTCGGCGGGAATTGCCGCCTTGATATACATCATACATCAAGGCGAGCCTCGCCCAGAAAACACTGGGCGGGAACCCGCGACCCCCGCCTTGCAAAGGCGGTGTTCTCCCAACTGAGCTACAGCCTCACCTACAAACGATTAATCAACATCTGGGAAAATCCTAATTCCGAAACATGCGAGAATCAGCACCGGGATTCCAAATACGACTGCTATGCCGACCGCGTGCCAGTCTGTAGCGTCCCAGCTTATCACGTTTCTCATGCTGGACTCCTTTCAAACAAGGCGTTGAAAGCCTGCCTGCGCGGGCGGGCGCTTCCTTCAGCACCATTCTTTCTCTCTTGCACTGCACAGAATATGAACTTGAATTTAATTATCTTTAGTGTGTTTTGCTGAAACGCTCGAATGAGCAAAAACCTTGGCCTTTTCTCCGCCAGCTGGCGGAGAAAAGTTTTTGCGAATTCGGCGAATTTTGAAAATCGGAGGAATTTTCAAAATACTTTCAGCAAGACACAGCAAAGAACATTCAACCACATATTCTGTGCAGTGCTCTCTCTATCCTTCTATCAGCCTCAATGAGGCAGGCCTTATTGCGAACTTACGGCCGCTTTTTTGCCTAGTTCCTTAACGAGGTCTCACCCGTTCGCCTTAGTGTTCTCCACTAGTCCACCTGCGTTGGTTTGCGGTACGGTCGCGTGCAATATAATCTTAGACGTTTTTCTGGGAAGCGTGCTCCACTGAATTTGCAGAATCCGAAGAAACGCATTTTCATCATGCTTGGAGCCGGAATTAAATCCAGCGATGCGGATTTGCCTACATCGCCTCCTCACACGCTAAACGGAAATCCAATAATCCGATCGGTGTACAACGCTCCGTCCCGCCATCGATATTGCGCGCGGTTACGGAATATTAACCGTATATCCATCGGGTCCGGCGTTCGCCATCCCCTTAGGACCGACTAACCCTTAGCTGATAATCATTGCCAAGGAAACCTTGGACTTTCGGCGGTTCCGATTCTCACGGAACTTGCGGTTACTTGTGCCAACATTCTCTCTTCGCACCGCTCCAGAGGCCCTCGCGGGTCCTCCTTCACTGCAGATGCAAATGCTCTTCTACCACGCGCGCGCAGCGCGCAAACTCTAAATCCTAAGCACTAAATCCTAAACAAATTCAAAATCCAAATGATCCAAATCAAAAACGTGTTTTGAATTTTGGAATTTGGTTATTGGGATTTGTTTAGAGTTTAGGATTTCGGATTTAGGATTTCCGTGCTGCGCACGCATCCGCGATTTCGGTACAATGCTTAGCCCCGATACATTTGTGGCGCAGAATCTCTTGACGAGTGAGCTGTTACGCACTCTTTAAAGGATGGCTGCTTCTAAGCCAACCTCCTCGCTGTTTCTGAAATTCCACCGCCTTAACACTTAGCATTGATTTAGGGACCTTAATCGGCGGTCTGGGCTGTTTCCCTCATGCACGACGGAGCTTAGCCCCCGCCTGCTGACTGCCGGAATAATTTAAATGGCATTCGGAGTTTGATTGGACTGCCTGGCTTGCGCCATTACAGTCCATCCAGTGCTCTACCTCCACTTAAACAAAATAATCCGACGCTAGCCCTAAAGCTATTTCGAAGAGAACCAGCTATTTCCAGGTTCGATTAGCTTTTCACTCCGACCCACAAGTCATCCGAAGACGTTAAACGATCAACCGGTTCGGGCCTCCCTTTGGTATTACCCAAAGTTCACCCTGCTCATGGGTAGCTCACCTGGTTTCGGGTCGTATGAGGACTACATATAGATCTTTAGTTCACCCGCGCACAGCGCGGAAGCACGAAATTCTAAATACGAAATACGAAACAAATCCCAATTTTCAAAATCATAAATTCCAAACGTGTTTGGAACATTAGAATTTTGAATTTCGATATTGTTTAGAATTTCGAGATTCGAATTTCGAATTTCCGTGCTATGCACGGCTCGTGGACTTCAGTAAGGAACCGACGTGCGCGTGCGCACGCGCACGTCGGCCTTGTTACGAGAGTTCAGGCGAAGTTCACCGGGAGAAACCAGACCGGTCTGGCCGAGGACCCACCACGTGGGGTCTTTCCCAATGCCTGTACACCTTCATCACTCGCAACATGTTTGCGACGCAGTTCTTCCGCGTCGCGAGGAATTTCAGAGTTGGAACGGAGAGCAGGATTCGAACCCGCGACCATGGCTGTGGCACAGCCTCGCTCTACCACTGAGCTATCTCTGCTCTACAACTTTGATTCTGTAACCGACGGTGGGATTTGAACCCATCGGCTCCTAGGACTGACTTCACGCGCACGAGATGCATGCATCTCGTGCGGCTACTTCACCAGTTGCCCCTAGGCGCATAACCTCGCTGCTTCACTCGGTTACAGAACTTGTGTGCGACGCGCACTTCGCGTCGCGATTTAATCCCGTGCATCACGAGGCTCGGGAGTCGAACCCGCCCCCTGGTCTTGTGGCGAACGCTGTTGCTCCGTCTGATGGTCAGGAGTACACAAGCCCTAACGAAAGGCCTCTCCCCCACGTGATCGGTCGCATCCGCATCCAGGTATGCCCTCTGACACCATTTCCTTATGATGCACGAGTTTATATTTCATTCCTTACTGAAGCCCACGATGAGTATTTATCGAAGTCCCTCGCAAAGCTCGGGATCTCGGCAAAACCTCGACGAACTAAAAATC
>Ga0209514_10004446_pt1 | contig 18836 bp, 23 predicted proteins | sample Subgrocontami58m_FD_187452 | JGI IMG/M metagenome (GOLD analysis project Ga0209514, IMG submission 187452) | Subsurface groundwater microbial communities from S. Glens Falls, New York, USA - GMW37 contaminated, 5.8 m (SPAdes) (version 3) | ecosystem: Environmental > Aquatic > Deep subsurface >...
TACATCAGCCGGATTTTCCAGTTGTTCGCAGTCAAAAAAAAATTTCCCCTCCAACAATAACCGATTACAATTGCCCCCATGACCTACAGACATTTCAAATATGAGGGTTGGCTGTATGCGTTCGCTTTCCTTCTTGCCCTCGCTCTCCGCCTGACCCAACTTGGCGCCATGCCCCTCACCGACGCCGAAGCCGCGCCTGCCCTGCAAGCCCTGCACATTTCGCAAGGCGCCAAGCCTCCACTCAGCCCCCATCCCTTTTACATTTTATCCACCTCAGTTCTGTTCTTCCTCTACGGCGGCGGGACAAATTTCCTCGCCCGACTCATGCCCGCCCTGATCGGAAGCCTGCTCGTTTTTGCGCCACTGCTCTTTAACGAACGTCTCACGCTTCGCCCCCGCCCGGGCTTGATCCTGGCCTTTTTCATTGCCCTCGACCCTGGTCTGACAGCGCTATCAAGGCAAGCCGCCAGCCCGATCTTTGCTATCGCATTTCTGATTTTTTTCTGGGCATTCATCAATAAAAATAAACCCAGCCTGGCAGGCTTCTTCGCCGCCCTGGCCCTGCTCAGCGGCCCTTCCATCTGGTACGGCTTCCTCGGACTCGGACTCACTTGGGCCATCCTGCAGGGCTTTTATTTTCGCCATTCCCCCAAACCCATACCAGAATCTTCAACTACAACACTAGAATCTTTAATCCCCAACCCCCAATCCCCAATTACCAATCCCCAACCCCTAATTACCAATTACCAAACTTTCCTCATCCCCTTCCTCCTCACCTTCATCACAGCCGGCACACTCTTCTTTATCGTCCCCAGTGGATTGAGCGCCGCACTCGCCTCCATCCCTGCCTTTATCAAGACATGGCTTACTAGCTCGGATGTCCCTGCAGGCCGGTTGTTCCTTTCGCTTCTTGCATATCAACCGCTTGCCTTTTTATTGGCATTGATCGCCATCATTCGCGGCTGGGCAAATGGAAGTTTCAGGATTATTCCATTAAGCATCTGGCTGCTCGTCTCATTTCTGCTGGCAATATTTCTCCCCTCGCGCCAGATCGGCGATCTCGCCTGGGCGCTCATTCCGCTTTGCGTGCTGGCCGCAATGGAATTGGGGCGCAGCGCCACCATCTTCCCCGAAGAACGCCGCGAGGTGATCGGCGTTGTACTTCTAACTGCATTTATCTGGACCTTTGCGTGGTTGGATTTTTCAGGCCTGGTTTGGCTTTCTGCGGATACGCGTGAATATACAATGCGCTTTGCGCTGTTGATTGGCGCGTTGATCCTGCTTTTATTAAGTCTCCTGCTGGTCGCCGCAGGCTGGTCAATTCGCACGGCCCGGCTCGGCGGCCTATGGGGATTCGCGCTTGTGCTGGGAGTGCTTGGTCTTGGCGGGACATTTGGCTCGGCAGGCTTGCGCGGATTGGCTCATCCAGAGCTTTGGCGGCTCCCATCCATGCCCATGCAGGCAGACTTGTTGCAAGCCACGATCCGTGAAATTTCAGAATTAGGTCTCGGAAATGATTTCTCCGCGCCTGTTGTGATTACAGGAATAAATTCTTCTGCGCTTGAGTGGGCCTTGCGGGAACATTCCGTAAGCGTCGCTGCATCTCTCGATATTTCCAGTTCCCCGTATTTCGTGATCACGCCCCAACAAACAGACCCGATCCTCGTCGCCGCCTACCGCGGACAGGATTTCACCTGGCGGCAAACTCCATTGTGGAACGCCGCACTCCCCAGGGATTGGATCCGCTGGATCACTTTGCGGGAAATGCCGCAGAGCGGTGAAACCATCATCCTTTGGGCGCGTGACGACCTCTTCCTCGATAAATAAAACATGATGAAAACATCCCCCCCTTCCATCATTGCGCTTGACGGTCCAGCCGCATCGGGCAAATCCACGCTTGGAAAAAAGCTGGCTGACTCGCTTGGCTACCTTTTTTTTGATACCGGGGTCATGTACCGCGCCATCACATGGATCGCACTACAGCATGATATGAACCTGCGCGCGGAAGCCGAGATCACTGGATTGGCGCAAAAAGCGCAAATAGATATTCGTCCGCCTTCAAAAAATGATGGCCGCGGCTATGACGTCGTGATCGACGAAAAAGATGTGACCTGGGCGATGCGCGACAGTGAAGTGGATGCGAATGTTTCGATCGTTTCTGCGTATGCGGGCGTGCGTCGGGCCTTGTCCGAAAAACAGCGCCGCATTGGGCTGCGCGGCCACGTGGTGATGGTCGGCAGGGATATAGGAACTGTCGTTTTACCGGAAGCAGACTTGAAGGTTTATTTGGTCGCAAGTGCTGACGAACGGGCCAGGCGTCGCTATGAAGAGATCATTACGCGCGGTGACAAAGCCGACTACAACGAAATCCTGAAAAAAGTGATCGAGCGCGACCACATTGACTCCACTCGTACCGTTGCCCCTCTGCGCCCCGCTGATGATGCGGTCATCCTCGACTCTGACAAATTGGATGCAGACCAGGTTCTTGCGCGCGTCCTGGAATTATGCAAGTAATGGATTCGTAGTTGCGACCTCAGCCTCTCTCCTTTATGCTCAAGCCGCCGTCCCCGGCGGCGGGCCATTTATGCACTATCGCGGCAATTGTTTGTTAATTTATTTTCAACCGACTACTTAGTATTACAGCGCAAAGTCAGGCTCAAAGCCGCAGTCCTCGGCGGCGTATTACTGGAAAACTCCTGCGCCGGGGACGGCGCAGGGAGCAACTTTGCGCTGTAATATTAGCAGCCTGCGTTAAAAATACTTTCAAATGAAACCCTATCACGTTCCTTTCCATATTCAAATCAATCGTAGTTTTCTGCGTCCTGCCATTCGCACCTTGTTCCATATTCTGGGACGTGTGAAAGTTTTCGGCAAGGAAAATATTCCATTTGGGAAACCTTATGTGATCGCGATGAATCATATTTCAATTTTCGACCCGCCTTTGGCGGTGACCTTTTGGCCCGAACAACCCGAGGTGATCGGTGCGGCGGATGTCTTCGAGAAAAAAGGACAGGGCCCCTTGCTTTCGATGTACGGAGTTATCCCTGTCCATCGCGGTGATTATGACCGCATCCTGCTTGAAAAGGTTTTGGCGATTCTGAAAGCGGGACGTCCATTGCTGATCGCGCCAGAAGGCGGACGTTCTCATGAACCAGCCATGCGGCGCGCCATGCCCGGTATTGGCTATATTGTTGAACATGCGCAGGTGCCCGTCGTTCCTGTCGGGTTGGTTGGCACAACCGATGATTTTTGGCAGCGTGCCAAACGCGGGGAAAAACCGGATCTTGAAATGCGGATCGGCAACCCCATTCACTTTCCAGCCATGATTCAAAAAGGCGCGCAGAGAAGGGAAGCGCGTCAATACAATGCAGATTTGGTCATGCGTTATATTGCGGGGCTTTTACCCGAGGATTATCACGGCGTCTATGCAGGACAAGCCATCTCTGCATAAAAAAGATCATGTCGTTGCGAGGAGAGACTTTGTTCATTCCGACGAGGCAATCTCCTAGCGGAACAAGAACGCCCTCGCAACGACATTACTATAATTAATTATGACCGAACCTCTTCCCAAACCCATAAGCGCAGGCTGGCGGCCTGAATTGGTGCGCCTTCCACAAATGACCCTTGCGCGCCGCACTTTTCGCGCCTTCTCGCATGGATTCTTAAAACTGATCACAAAAATTTGTTTGAACGTGACCGCAGAGGGCGTTGAAAATTTTCCCCCCAAAGGGCCGTTGCTTGTGGTGATTAACCACATCGGGGATGCCGATGTGCCCGCCATCATCTCGGCTTTGCCCTTTCCTCCGGATGCGCTTGGCAAGATCGAGTTGTACGATCTCCCCATTCTCGGAAAATTAATAGACTGGTACGGCGTGATCTGGCTGCATCGCGGGCGCGCCGATATCTGTGCTTTGCGCGCCGCGTTGGATGGTCTCGTTGAGGGGCGTGTGCTTGTGATCGCGCCTGAGGGCAGATACTCCGTTACTGGTGCGCTGGAAGAAGGGAATGGCGGAGCAGCATTCCTTGCGTATAAATCAGGCGCGCCGATTTTGCCGATTGCCATCAGCGGCACGGAAAACGAAAATGTCTATGGAAATTTGAAGGGAATGCGTCGCGCGCGGGTGCATGTCAAAGTGGGGAAAATGTTCAGGCTGGAGGAGCAGGCTGGCAGCGGCGTCCTGAGCGAGTCGAAGGGCAGGCAGGAGGCGGCCGCACAAGGTACGCGTCAGATCATGGCAGCGTTGGCAAATCTGCTCCCGGAAAAATATCGCGGGGAATATTCCTGATCTATATTGCTGCCGGGGACGTCGGCTTGAGCGCAGGCACAGTGTGTTCTCTTAGTTCCTGCGATCCTTTAAATTCATGCGCGATGTTTGGGGCTATAATCCATGAAAATGGAATTCCTTTTCACGCTCCTTGCAGGCATTGCCTTTCCCGCACCGCCCACGCTTGCAGGTTGGTTTGTGTGGGCGTCTTTGCTGGGAGCATTGGCGTACGCGCTTTTTCGCTGGCGCATATACCAGCCTGTGTGGAAGGGGCGAGAGTGGGGATTCTTCATTGTATTGTTCATCCTGATTCCCACCACATCGTTATTTATTGGAATAAGACCAAGCAGCGCCTCAGCCCGACCTTTGCCCGGTCTGCCCGCGGATGCGCCCGGTTCTGCGCTGATGATTTTTTCTGCCATTCCCTGGTTATTGGGCGGCGGCTTGCTTGGGCCGTTTGGCGCAGCAGTGCTGGGCGCATTCGCCGGGCTCCTGCGCGGCGCATGGGATAGCTACTCTCTTTTTTCGATCCTTGAGCTGGCTTTTCTGGGGGCATGGTTTTCCACGCACGCATACCAGCGATACCGCACGCCTGTGTATCGGTTGCTGCGCCAGCCGTTGCTGAGCGCGTTATTACTGATACCTTTTCATCTCTTATTCTTCATTTTGAGCGCGTTATTCACACAATGGGGGGTGGATGTTGTTGTGCCTGCCACTGCGCGTCTCGATTTTGCGCTCAGCAACGCCGGTATTGTGACGCTTGCTTTCGCGGGCGAGATGTTGATGGCAGGTGTTGTGACACAGATCGTTTCGATGGCTTTCCCGGCCATGTGGGGCGGCAAAGGACCTTTGCGCCCTTCGCCGGGCGAGAGCAGCCTTGAATCTCGTTATATCATTGTAGTTGGAACTTTCATTTCGCTGCTGCTTCTGACCCTGCTGATCGGAGACTGGATGGTGGCCGGGCGTGCGGCGCGCGACATGTTGCAAGACCGACTTTCGAGCGCGAGTGAATCTGCCGCGCAAAATGTGCCCTTCTTCCTCGAAACAGGTCAGAACCTGGCTGTGCAGTTAGCCTCCGATCCGCGTTTGCTTGAAGCCAGCGGAGAGGAATTGACGGATATGATTCGGCTGCGGATGCAAGCCGTTCCTTATTTTGATCAATTTATTGTGCTGGATGTCAATCGTAAAATTGTGCTGGCGGGCTACCCTGAGTCTGTCAGCACGGGCTTCAAACTTTATCCTGATGAAGAGTCCGGAATTTTACTGGCATCCAACGGGGTCTTGACGCAGATCTATTCAATTCCACCTTCTGCAGTTGGCGATGTTGCGCGTGTCTCCTTTCTGGTTGCCATTGTTGATTCTGTGGGACAGGCGCAACGCGTCCTGATTGGACGTACGACGCTCGAGATCAATCCGCTGACTTTGCCTTTGATCGAGAGCCTCAACAATATGCGCGGCCTGGGTGGCACAGGCATTCTGTTGAACGAGAACGGCGACATCCTATATCATTCGGATCAAAACCAGTCCCTGACAACGTATAACGGCCAGCGCGGCAATGTGCCGTTCTTTTATGATGACACTGCCCCGGATGGAACGCGCCAGATGGTGTATTACCAGCCTGTGCCTGGACGCCCGTGGGCGATTGTGTTAACTGTCCCAGCTCAACAGATACAGCAATTGGCACTGAACATTGCCATGCCGCTCTCGTTGATGATCATCTTCCTGGCAGTGCTGGCGATGCTCTTCCTAAGACTGGGTCTGCGCGGGCTGACTGGTTCCCTGCAAAACCTGGCCGCCGAAGCCAACCGGATTGCGCAAGGAAATCTTGATCATCCGCTTCGAGTGGACGGCATGGATGAAGTCGGTCAATTGCGCAGCGCGTTCGAGCAAATGCGCGCCAGTTTACAGGCGCGGCTGGAGGAAATCAACAGTCTCTTGCGGGTCAGCCAGGAGGTGGCATCCAGTTTGGGTATGCAGGACGCTGTCAAGCCGGTTCTGGAGGCGATCCTTTCGACGGGCGCCAAGTCAGTCCGTGTGGCTCTTTCGCTCAGCATCCTGCCCGATACATTTGTCCAACTTCCCTCCCGTTTTTCATTGGACTCAACGCAGGATGGATACGCTCATCTTGACGACCAGATCCTCGCAATGGCGCAAAGCCAGGAAAAAATCGTTCTGCCAAATCTGAGCCACTCGCGTGAGATAAACCTCGACCCGTCCCTGCCGCAGCCGCGGGCTTTATTGGCCGTGGCTTTGCGGCATGAGAACCGCTATTATGGCGTCGTATGGGCGGGCTATGAACAAGCGCGCATGTTCTCTGATGCTGATATCCGTTTTGTCAGTACACTGGCTGGACAGGCGGCTCTTGCCATAGCGAATGCCCATCTCTTTTTGAAGGTGGAAGCCTCCCGCAGACAGCTGGAAGCGGTCCTAAACTCCACAACCGATCCAGTGCTTGTCACGGATCACCGCAACCGATTACTGCTTGCCAACCGGGCTGCATCTTCTGCGCTCGGGAAAAGTGTGAAGAATGCATCCAGCGGCATGGAAACTGAAAAGTTTGTCAAATTGAAACCTTTGCTGAATTTACTGCAAAGCACAACCGCTGAAAATCAGTCGGCTGAGATCGTACTGGCGGATAAACGCACCTATCTTGCAACCGCCTCCTCCGTCATGGTGGACGGACGCCAGATCGGGCGAGTCTGTATCATGCGAGATGTGACGCGTTTCAAGGAATTGGATTCGATGAAATCGGAATTTGTCGCTACTGTGAGCCATGATCTGCGTTCCCCCCTTACCCTGATACGAGGGTATGCCGATATGTTTGAATCGGTCGGTGAGTTGAATGAACAACAACAGGGCTATGTCAGGAAGATCATTTCAAGCGTGGAGAATATAACTCACCTCGTGAATAACCTGCTTGATCTGGGCCGCATTGAAATTGGCGCGGGACTCCAGGTTGAACCCGTAAGTGTGCTGGATATTATCGAACGGGTCACCAACGCCTTGCACTCACGGGCTTCCCAAAAAAATATCACCTTGAGCGTTGAACTTCCAGGGGATATGCCAGATACAATGGAAGCCGACCAGTCGCTCTTGCACCAGGCGGTTTATAACCTTCTGGAGAATGCAATTAAGTACACATCTGATGGCGGGCGTGTCGTAATCCGCACACTTTCACAACCCGGTTATTTGACCATTGCCATCGAAGATACCGGCTTCGGTATCGCTGCGGAAGACCTGCCACACCTGTTTGAGAAATTCTATCGCGGTAAACAACCTCAAGCCCGCGCCCAGTCCGGCTCTGGCCTCGGGCTTGCCATCGTCCATTCCATTGCGGCCAATCATGGCGGGCGCGTATGGGCGGATAGCGTGGCAGGCAAGGGCAGTACATTTTATTTACAAATTCCTCTCGTACAAACTAACTCAGACAAGCCGAAACCAAAAAGGGTTTGAGCCACGAAGCCACGAAGACACAGAGAAAAAACTTAAAAAACTCCGTGACTCAGTGTCTCCGTGGTTAGCAAAAAAATTCTTGTACAAAAAGCAAGGATTTAACTTCTAAGGTACTACGCATCTTCTGGGACTACGCCCAGAAGATGAGGCTCCTACGGGGCAGTTGAAATCGTTTTTGTTTTTCTTTAGACTCATGGCATAACAGCATGAAGGATAAAGAGATGACAGAAACGCTGGATGCATATAGTGCTTATTACATTGACTTGTTGGACAACACTTATGACTGTGTGGATCGGATTGTCCTCAACGCCTACTTTCGCATGGGGCAGGCAGCGGGCGGATTCCGCACTTGGTGGAGACAGTTGATGGGTTCGGATGAAGATTTGGACAATGCACACCTGATGCGAATGGCTGGTCGTTTTAGTCGCCGTGTTCGCGCGCATGCAAAGGCTCATCGGATTCCTTTGAAAGATTGTGCACCAGGAGAACTCATGAAAACCAATAAAGTTCGCTTTAATTCAATTGATGAATACATTGGGACTTTCCCCAAAGAAATACAAAAAATACTGGAGGAAGTACGGGGGACAATAAAAGCCGCCGCTCCTGATGCACGGGAAAAAATCAGTTATCAGATTGCTGCTTTCGAACTGAACGGCAGGAATTTAGTTCATTTCGCTGGGTGGAAAAAGCATATCGCAATATACCCGATTCCCTCAGGCACCGAGGCATTCAATAAAGAAGTATCGCAATATGTAGACGGTAAAGGCACTCTGAAATTCCCTCTAGACAAACCATTGCCGTTGAAATTGATAACCAAAGTCGTTAAATTTAGAGTCGCAGACAATATAAAAAACGCGGAGATAAGATCAAGCAAGAAAAAATAAAATTTGTCACTCTGAGGGTGGGTTGTCATGGTTCAGGCCATTAACCATGCGACCGAACACCGCGAGCAGATCAAGAGCATGTTCAGCGCTCTGGGAGTGACCCCTCCAGATATTGATGGTTGGACCTATGGGGAGGCTACGAATGCGCTCATCCCGATATCAACGTGATCGAAGCAAAGTTCATTAAAAACTCGCTCACCCAGTTCATGACGGTTTTTGGTCGGCAGGGCGCCGCGCTGAGCCTGTCGAAGGGGGGAATTTGCTCGAGTTTGTTTGTTACGATGCAAGCGTGGGATGAGCAGAGTGGGGTGGACAGGGTGATTTACTGCCTTCCATGTTATAATCTTACTGGTAAGAAAGGAGTAAATCATGGAAACACTAGCGACCACTCGCATGTCGTCCAAAGGACAGGTTGTCATTCCTGAATCCATTCGCAAGCGCCTTGACCTGAAAGAGGGAGCGCAATTTCTCGTCGTCGGCGATGCAGATGTTGTCATCCTTAAGATGGTTGTTCCGCCTGATATGAACGAGTTTGACGCCCTAATCAAACAAGCGCGCCAACAGGCAAGAGAAGCGGGATTAAAGCCAAAAGATATTGCGTCAGCCGTTGCCAAGGCACGGGGAGGTAAATGAAAATCATTTTGGATTTGAAGGCGGTGATGGACACCAATGTGTTCATCTCAGGAGTCTTTTTCAGCGGACCTCCCTATCAAATCCTGAAAGCATGGCAATCGGGCGAGTTTGAACTCGCGGTTTCACAGGAAATTCTGGATGAGTATCGACGGGTTGGGGAGGTTTTGTCTGTGGAACGCCCTACCACTGACTTGAATCCCATCTTGAACTTTATCATTGAACATGCAAAAGTATACAAGCCTGCCAAACTCAAAGAGCCTGTTTGTGAAGATCCCGACGATGACAAGTTTTTCGCCTGCGCGCTGGCAAGCGGAAGCACAGTTATTGTTAGTGGAGACAAACACTTATTGAAGGTTTCAGGCTATGAAGGAATTGAAGTCCTGAAGCCGCGCGAGTTTGTGGATAGGTATTTGGCTGACTGACTCCCCATCTCCTTTTAGGAGATGGGCTAGGGATGAGGGTGACCGTACACGAGTGGTTGCATGTTTGGCGCCACGGCATCACTGTACTTCCCCGACCCAGAGCGGTGTCCTGAGCCTGTCGAAGGGGGGAATCTGCTGGAGTTTGTCTGTTACGATGCAAGTGTGGGTAGGCTGAGTTTGAGTGTGCAGTCAAATGCCCTCATTCCAATATCAACGTGATGAAAGCAAAAATTCGAGTACAATCATTTTATGTCTGATGACACAATCCTCTTCACCGCCTCAACGCCGCTGGGGTTTCAAGTCCGTGTGACGCGGGCGTATTGGGAAATCATCGTTACAGTCAAACACCCAGTCATGGAGGGACGTGAGGAGGAGGTCAGAAAGACATTGGAAGATCCTGACGAAATCCGTCAGAGCAAGTCAGATGAAAGTGTGTATTTGTTTTACAGGACAGAGCGTGAAAAGCGATGGATTTGCGCCGTCTCGAAACGAACACACGATGAAGGCTTTCTGGTTACGACGTATCCAACGGACGTAATCAAGGAAGGAGTACCGATATGGCACAAGTAAAAGTTTATTATGATCGTGAAGGGAACACATTGACGGTCTGGTTTGGAAATCCCGCTGACGAATATGTCTCGGAGGAAACGGGTGAGGAGATTGTGTTGATGAAAGACCGTGATGGCAAGGTGATTGGGTTCGAGAAGTTGAATTTCACTGCCCAATCAGCGGACTCGGTTCGGGTTGCGTTTGAAACTGTCGCGGCTTGAGAAAAAGATTGAAAATCCGAAGTCGTTTGGCTTCGGATTTTTTTGTTGGGAGGAGTCAAAACATCCTCAAACAATCCATTGATTTGGAAATTCAACAGCTCCCATCAACCGAGAAAAGAAATCGTCACAATCGGGCGCCGCACTGAGCCTGTCGAAGTGGTGAGGTCTGTTACGATGCAAGCGTGGGATAGGAGAAATGCTGGCACGCACTCAAAGAGCGCCTTGACCAGAGTCCTGCTTGTTTTGCCGCGGATGCCTGTGAAGAGAATAGTGTTTCGCTCCAGCTGAAATTCCAAAAATGCCGTATGGGTGTAGAATTGAGGCGCAATGCCGACCATTTTTATTGAAGGATATAAGTTCCGCTTTTACTCATCTGATATTCAAGAGTCGCCGCACGTGCATGTGATTCACGGCGACGATGTTGCAAAAATCTGGCTTGTGCCCGTGAGCGTTGAATATAATCACGGCTACAACCAGCCTGAATTAAATCGTATTTTGAAATTGACCCGCAAGAATCAGGAAAGGTTGCTGGAGGTTTGGAATGGTTACTTCAGCCAGTAATATTGACCTTCAAGTGCAGGCGAAAAGCGTTCACTTTGAAGGAAATGTCCTTCATATCTTATTGAGCGATGGGCGTGAAGTGAGTCTGCCCATTGACCAGTTGGAGTGGCTCAAATGGCTTGCCAATGCTGCACCCGAACAACGCTCCAAATGGACAATCGAACCTAATGGCTTCGCCGTTTATTGGGAAGACCTGGACGACGGTTTCGAGATTGAGCACCTGCTTAGCCTACAACCGCTAACTTGAAATTAATAAAGGGAGGCAGGATGAATCCCCCTCTCCCTTTGGGAGTAGGCAGGGTGAGGGCGTCTGTACTTCCCCGACCCAGAGCGGTGTCCTTAGCCTGTCGAAGGGGGGAATTTGCTCGAGTTTGTCTGTTACGATGAGAGTGTGGGATAGGGCGTGTCTAAATGATGACGGTTACTATTCGCTACTGGGAAAATCGCTTGCCCGCAAAATTGATTCTGATGTATATTTAGGTCGTCATCCTTCCAGTGGAGTTGCATGTGTACGAGCGAATTCTGAATCAACTAAGAGAAAAAGTCCGTACACGGCAATATGTGATGACCGTCCATGCCGATGAGGAGATGGATGAAGATGAACTGACAATCTATGATGTGGAAAGCGTTATTCTGTCAGGCAAGATTATCGAGCGTCAGAAAGACCAGGGTACAGGTGAATGGAAGTATCTCGTCAAAGGCGAAACGCTGGCTGGCGAAAGGGTTGTCACTGTAATCAAAATTGGTCCGACTGATAAGTTAATTTTTATCACCATCTATCGTGATTAGACCAGGAGAAACTATGATTTGCGATATTTGCGGCAAAAAAGGCGCGGAAGTCCGCCATGTGACGCGCAGTTATGGCAAAGGCGTGAACCTGCTGATTATTGAGAATGTGCCTGTGGTGGTCTGTCCCAATTGCGGAGAGACTTATCTCACCGCGGAAACGTTGCACGAGATCGAGCGAATAAAAATGCATCGAAAAAATCTGGCGAAAAAGCGGAGCATTGCTGTTGCGGAGTTTGTGGAAGCGTAGATTGAAAAATCCGAAGTCGTTTGGCTTCGGATTTTTTTGTTGAGAGGAGTCAAAACATCCTCAAACAAACCATTGACTTGGAAATTCAACAACTCCATCAACCGAGAAAAGAAGTCAACTCCATGCCCTCTCTCTTGGGATAGGTCCAACCGACACGCCGATCAATCGTCGCAATCGGGCGCCGCACTGAGCCTGTCGAAGTGGTGAGGTCTGTTACGATGCAAGCGTGGGATAGGGGAAATGGTGGCATGCACTCAAACAACTATCTTTGATGTTCTTGCATGTAAGCGCGGAGCAACAGATTGATTTTTGTTTGATAGCCACGTCCCTGCTTTTTGTACCATTCCAATACATCGCTATCCACACGCAGAGTCAATTGCGTTTTTGTGCGTGGCTTTAGACCGCGCCGCACAATAGACTTCGCAAACATTTCAGGCGTAATTGCTGGCGCGTCGGAATAATCAATGTCTTCGTCTTTCATTTTGTCGAGACGAGCAAAATCAGTCTGAGATTTCGTTGAAGTAGGTTTCTTCTTCATATTTGTTTGCCTTTCGAGCGGAGATAATACGGATAACAGTTTCAGATTCGGTGTGGACAACCATAATAACACGGGCTTTTAGCAAGCCGAGTGTTTGATAGCGCGTTTCGCCATATTCAAAGCGGTCGTCAATAACAGTGACGGTATCGAGTTCGAATATCGAAGGGACATCGGCAAAGTCAATGCCATGTTTGCGAATATTGCTCAGCCGCTTCTTCTCGGCCCATTCGAATCGCATATAAATATTGTAGTGTCAAATTGACAATACGTCAAATGAATGATTTCGGAATTGTGTGGATTTACTTTCGCAAATCGAAACATTGACTTGGAAACCCGTCTCCCCCAAGGGGGAGAAGCCAATACATCCCGAAACAAAGCATTGACTTGGAAAATCAACAAAATTATCAACCGACTAGCTCCCTTCCCATTTGGGAAGGGCGGGGGGATAGGTCCATTACGATGCAAGCGTGGGAAAGGGAAATGCTGGCATACACTCAAATCCCCTTCTTATGCTCGCCAAAAATTGGGCTTGAAAAAGGCGGTTTTGTGTGTATAATAATGTTAATCCGTTTAGCGGAGGTGGATAGCCAGTGGCTATCGGGAAAGCGCCCGAAAGGGCGTTTTCTTTTTAAGGCAGTAGTTTTTTACCGTAACCAGAAATCTGCCCAGTGCGGGAACGAAGGTATTTATCGTCCCGTAGAATGGCACAAATTTTGTTTCCAAACGTATCTCGATCATCGGCAATCAATTTATTATCGAGAAGAATTTCCCTGCGCGATGGATGGGCTATCAAATCTGCCAATTGCAGACCTGGGATATTGGCGGTTTTCGGCTTGACCTTCAACTCCATAGAAGTCAATCGTTCCTGCCATCGTTCAGCGGGGATGCGATCCGTTCCGTCCTGATATAAGCGCCGAAAAGAGTCTTTGAGTTTTTCATCTTCCACTCGTCCTCGGCTTTCGACCATTACGTCGCCGCGATGATTTCCGTAGTGGAGAAATAAGATGTAGCGTTCGAGCATGACTGCCAGGCAATAATGATAGGGATGATAACGCCAAACAGAATACTGGTCTCGATGAGATTTTTTATCAATCACAACCGTAATCACTTGATATTGCCAATCCTCCAGCCTATTAAGAACAGCCGCATTAAACTGCATTTCGACATCAGGATCTATTAGCGCATCGAACGGCGGGCGGCGATTGACAATTTCCTTGCGGTGAAATATGACAGGTGTATCAGGGTCGTGCTTGAAAAATTAACGCTTGATCGCATCCAGTTCGGGTTGAAAAACAGATGTGTTATATTGGGACTCAATAAGGACGCCCGTCAACGCCAGATAACGCTGGTTTGGGATCATCGGCATGGGTCAGGTCGTGATTTCCCGTTTCGTCAATATAAATGCGGTACAGACTCATGTTTTGCCTTCCACACTTCAGATTTTCTTTTCAGTCGAATCATACATTTTATGAACCAACTGGTCAATCTTTTTCCCAACTCAATTCATCCTCTTCCTTCTGCTCATCATGGATACTATCATCCAATTCAATCCTGTGCAGACCCGACAGGTTTCCACAGAACCTTGAACAACCGACTACACCGCAACACGGAGAGGTCCAATTGACTCGCGCCACGATGAGACCTGTCAGGTCTTGACATCGCTCGCTGGACTTCTCCGACCCAGAATGGAATCTGCTGGAGTTCGTCCATTACGATGCAAGCGTGGGATAGGGGAAATGGTGGCAGGTACTCAAAGAGCGCTTTGACAGGTTCTGCCTGTTTTAGCGCCAGCGCCTGTGACATCGACATCTCCTCCGCAATCTCTATCCCGCCCGTTTGGAATGCTTTCTATGCTTGTAAAACTTCGGCAAATCTTCTTGTCACTCTATCTACTGCATCTCCAACCGCAAATAATGCCTCTGCCGCATCAATTTGTTCTCCCTGATTAAATCTTTCAAACTGAACAGCCTGTGCATATTCCACAGCAGCCACCTCATAGACCATTGCTAGAAAATGGCGCGAGTCTTGTGCACCACCACCTTCTTTGAGAGCAAGTGCAATTTGAGGATGATCTAAATTTATCAAGATTTTATGCTCTTCTCTTTTATACTGTGACCTTGGATAATCTTTTGTAGAGTTTACAAACTCAATGCTGAATAAACCTGATCTACGTTTACTACCAGACTCGCTTGACTCCTTTTGAGCGCCTTTGGAATCTCCAGGTATTAAGTTCGGACCCTCTCTCGGTAAATCTCCTTCGCCAGGCGGATTCTTTCCTCTATGACCATTACCGTATGGTTGTCCAGTTTGTTGCCACTTAGAGTCCTGATCACCGTCGCCTGGCAAAATTTCACCCTGTGAAGAATTTGCTTCATTGATTTTGCTCTTTGTTTTACCAGTAATGCGACGAGAAACCTCAAGATCAATCATAAGATTTTTGAAATCTTCGTTAAGAATATCTGCCATTCGCTGGGCTTCTTGCTCTAATTTCTTTGCTTGTTCTGTTTTGCGTTTTTCCCTTTCTTCCTTCACAAGGGATTGGCGAACTTTTTCCAATTCTTGTGATATCCATGCAATCAGAATAACCACTCTCGGGTTTGCTCGGTTTAGAAGATTGTTTCTGGTATTGTCAAACGGAGCAATGTCGTCACTTACCTGCTCTAATAAAGGTATATCCACTTCCCCGAAAAGTCTTTCAGAAAGTTCTTTTCCTTCAATATCGCCTAATGTTGTTTCATGCCAAATACCTTCTGAGAGAATGTCTATGCCCTTTTCATCTTGGTCTAGGGTAAAAGGAGCGACTTTAATCGTCAAAGTAGGCGATCCTATATGCTGTTCAATTTCTGTTGGTGCTTGAACTGTTACTGTTTCTATCGAAGGCAATTCTTTAAATTTACATGTATGCCCATTGATAATTACATTTGCCCGCATTCGATAGCGCGACAGGTGTTTTTCAATATAGCTGATAGTAGCATCAATATCCATGCGTGACGTCATGAACTCTTTTATCTCAATAATGGTTCCATCGTCTTGATCAGTTTTTTCGTTAATCAAGATTTCATTTACTTCAAAGGTTTCTCCACTTGTAGCTTTCTTAATATCTTCCAGATGAAGCGAGACAACATTTCTCTTCCCATCACATCGTGTATCAATGAGCAATGATTTGGCAATACCAAAAGCTGCTGATTTACCTGTTCCAAATCTCCCACGAACACGCTTTCCTCGTTTTCTTTGAATATTTTCGCCGTGCATAGTGAAGAATCTTTCCAAGTCATCTCTCGACATTCCGCTCCCATTATCAGCAATGATGAGTACGTCATCCTCTTTTCGTATTTCTACAGCGACAGTTGTAGGTACATCATCTTTGCCATTATCCAGCGAATTTGAAACATATTCCCAAACTACTTTTGGAAGGGTGTTGAAATACACAGCATTTTGAAGAAAATCTCGCGATACATGACTCTTTACAGAAATCTTTTTACTCATTGGTTACTCCTCCGCAAACTTCTTTTTGATAAAACTCCAAACCTTTTTCAAGATGGCATCATCTTTTATTGCATTATCAATTTTCGAGTACCGTTGCTTCCGAATATGCTCTGGAAAGTAATCATTAACCCGCGTGAATTCACGAAAATCCATAATTGTGACTTTTTCTTTCTCTCCAGAAGTAAATTTCTGATAGGCGCGCGTAGCTTGCAAGCGCATTATCTCCTTATCTATTAAGTCAGTTGGAGACATTTTGCGAGACGCGGTTGACAATTGTTTTTTATCATCAAACTTTTTTGCCCACTCAAGCCCTAATTCAGTGAGCATGTATCCATGCTTAGATGTACCCTTTAAATAATTAACATCCGATTTGCACGCGTCTCTTATAGCATATTGAACTATACGTAGGTCGATTTGGTCTGCATATTTTATCCAGCTAAATTTCTTAGGTGCCAAATTAAACGCCTCAACCGCGGCATCTTCAAGATCAACTGGAGTTACTGCTCCACCAAGCCAATATATTACAAGGGTTAGAATTTCGACATTACTTAATTCTTCATGAATATCCATGTTCTATCCTTTCAACAGTTAAAGATCTGTTCCATGTATTGAACCCCAATTCCATTCGATCTCCCATTTTCACACCCAAATCCTTGAAAAGCCTGGCTAAGCCCCATAGATAAACTTCGTCAATTTTTACATCACCATATGATTTGTCTTTATGAATTACCAACCATGAACCTGCCAGTTCTTTTACACTGTAAGCCCCAACAACCCCTGTTAAGAACGCATAGCTATTGACAGTAAATCTCATCCTAACCACACCGTCAAGTCCGTGGGTGACTTCGTCATCTTGAGAAAATCTTTTCTGTCTCTTTTTGGCATCTTCGATTTGTTGCCAAGATATTTCTGTGCCACGCAACTTATGAAATCCCTCGTCTGCCTTTTCTACAATTGGCGACCTTTTGAGCGTAACTGAAACAGCAGGTAATGAAAGATTTTGAAGAAAAAATTCTTCAGCTATTTCTAAAAAACTTGCAACATCGCCATTTTTCTTGATTGCGGAAATGAGGCATTGTTCGCTCCTCGACAATATGCCTTTCGTTGAAAGTTGCGTCGAGACTTCATAGTTCTTAATATCAAAACCAAGCATAGGTAAGATATGTTCAATAACATGGATAGGGGCAATACCTGCATAGAATCTGCTTGCGTGGCGTCGAAGTCCATCATGAAACGAATCGAAGTTCATTATGGGGTTAACAGCCAACATTTTTAATCCAGCAATTCTCAAAGGAATTTTGCTGTTATCTTGCTCATCAGTTAGCCCCTTAAAGGTGAACCATTCATCATCTATTTTTTGTAAATTCAGATTTTTTAGTACTAAAACTGTAATTCTTTCATTTTTGGATAGGATTCTTGAGGCTTCCTTGACAGTTATTCCACCAGTAAACAACACTTTCCTTTTGATTTTCCTTCTCTCTGTTTTTGAAATATTCATTAGAGTAGCGTGGTCTCTAATTGAAATTCTGCCCGACTTTGTTAAATCAGAAATATCTACTGAAAACTCAATAGGTTGCGTGGCGTACTTCTTGTTGGAGATTAGATTTAGCCAACAAATCATGGTTTCCAATAAATCTAAATTTCTGATATGTTCTGTTGTAACAGGCTCAGAAAATTGACCAAGCACTCCCTCCTTTTTCAGCATTGTTTTGAGGCTAGATAAGGATAAGCCATCTCCGTGAGCCGCAAATACTTCTTCAATCTTTTCAAGCAGTCTTATTGCACCTGAAAATCTTATATGTTTGAGATAACGAACTACCACCGCTTCCTGAATTTGCCGTACCCTCTCTCGTGTTACGCCAAGTTCTGTTGCTATTTCTTCCAAAGTTTTTGGGGAAAACCCAAAACGCGAGATCAATATATAAGAGTAAATATCCTTTTCGTGCCTGAAATATTCCTCAGTGATTTGCCCCCACGTAATAGCCTTCTTTTCTATTACAATTAATTTGGGACGAGCAACAATAAACTTGCTGTAGTTTTTTACAAAATCTTCACGACATAGGTTTACTGTCGCCAACGCTTTGGGTCCAACTCTATTAAAGCTTGAAAGGCTCGAGTCGGGTACATTCAATAAATCTTTGACGGTCTTAATTCCATTTTTCTTCAATATGCCCTTGATTACTCTTGGAAGACTTAAGACATCAATTGACAATTGGCTTGCTGTTTTTATTATCTCTTCATCATAAACAGATACTTGAGCTGTATCCTTTTCTGCTAATACGGATAAGGATAAATCTATGTTCAAGCTTTCAAGCGCCTTTGCTATTTCGTCAAGGCTTTTATCTCCAATATTGCGTACATGATACTTGCCTCTATCTGTGTAGAAGTCCCTAAGATTGCCAATCGTTAAAACCCCGCCGCGTGACAAGGCGTGATATGTTCGCCTTGAAAGGTTTAATTTTTCAATTGCAATATGGCCAAAATCCTGCATATTACCCCACCTTATACCCACGAAATCTTGATTTGACCATCCAACGGCTTGAATTCATTATCCCCCGTCACCAAATCTGCTTTTTTTGATTTAGCAAGCGCAGCAGCATAGCAATCGGCGTAGGACATTTTGTTTTGCGATTTGAAACGCGCCGCTTCCTGCGTTAATTCCCAATCGGCATTCTCGAATTGAATCCGCAAATCACGGAGAGACTTCACGCTGGCGTTGGCTTCCTCTTCTGAGACCTCCCGTGCCAGCGTGTACCAAACTTCCCCGACGTTGACCACACTCATGTAA
>Ga0209514_10004447_pt1 | contig 18833 bp, 16 predicted proteins | sample Subgrocontami58m_FD_187452 | JGI IMG/M metagenome (GOLD analysis project Ga0209514, IMG submission 187452) | Subsurface groundwater microbial communities from S. Glens Falls, New York, USA - GMW37 contaminated, 5.8 m (SPAdes) (version 3) | ecosystem: Environmental > Aquatic > Deep subsurface >...
TTTTAAATTCTTCAATAAAATTTCTGCTGGTTGTTGTTTTATCCTGATCATAAAATATTGTGTGAACGGTGTTGAGGTCAAGCGTTGCTGCATAACCAAGAAATATTAATTGAATGATCGGCGCAATTAAAATAATTCCGAACATTTTTGGGTCACGCTTAAACTGAAGAAATTCTTTTTTGATAATGTGAATTATCGTTTTCACCTATATTATCCACGCACTTCTTTTTTGTTATAAATGATAATTGCCGCACCTAACAGAATGCTTGCATAAAGAATTAAATAAAGAAGTTGATCCCAAATTGCAAAAACTCCCACACCGCGAAGGACAATAGCCCTCAAAACATTTATGAAAAACTTAGCCGGGGTTATATTTGTAATCACTTGAATAATTACCGGCATGCTTTCTATTGGAAATACAAATCCGGATAAAATAAACGATGGCAGCATTGTAACCATTGTTGCGATTGAAAAAGCAATTTGCTGTGAGTCTGAAACGACCGAGACTAAAATTCCAATGCTCGTTGAGGCAATTAAAAAAATTAATGTGCTAAGAAATAAAAGTGAATAGCTTCCTTTTACAACCACGTCAAACAAAATATAGCCGGCGATAAGAATCATCGCTGCATTTACCAGCGCCAGCAAAACATACGGGAGGGTTTTCCCGATCAATAACTCTGATGATTTAATTGATGAGACATTAATCTGCTCAATTGTTCCTCGTTCTTTCTCTCTAACTAATGAAAGCGAAACGCTAACTGCGGCAGTTATAATTAGAATCATTGCTATCAAGCCGGGAATAAAAAAGCGTGTAGATTTCAAATCCGGATTAAACCAAAAAATCGGGCGCAGGTCTATTGGCACATAAGATTTAATTCCGGCTCTGGATAAAACTTCCATTGTGAGCTTTGCGTTTAGTGATTGAGTTGCCGCAGTTGAGTAGAACTGGATTATATTCGCCGTATTTCCGTCAACTCCATCTATTAGATATTGAATCTTCGCTTCCTGTTTCGAGTAAAATTTTCTCGAAAAATCCTTTGGAATTACTACAACACACTGCGCTTTTTTTTCATCAAGAATTTCTTTTATCTGTGAATCACTGTTTATATATCCGACTAAATCAAAATATGTTGATTTGGTTAAAGAATTAATAAACTCTCTGCTTATTTTAGAATTTTCTTCATCGTAAACGACAATTTTAATGTGGTGTACGTCAAAGTTAACTGCATAGCCGAACACGCCCAGTAAAAAAACCGGAAAGAGAAGAAGAATCGAAAGCATTCTGATATCACGGAATAGATGCTTGAATTCTTTTTTCGCTATTGCTCTTATTCTTTTTAGATTCATAATTTCTTTTCCGTTCCTAAAAGATGAATAAAAACATCTTCAAGGGTCGGCACAATTTTGTTAATTCTCTTAATTGCTATACCGCTTTCTTCACATATTTTATTAATTCTCGATATATCGTTAAACTTTTCTTCGACGCTTACGTGAATGTTATTTCCAAAGATTGATGTCTCTATGACAAAGTCTTGTTTCTCAAGAAGTTCAAGGGCTTCAATTACCTTGTCGCTTTCTATTTCGTAAATACTGTTTTTTAAGTAATCTGTTTTTAATTGCTTTGGGTTACCTTCGGCGATTAGCTTCCCCGCATCTATCAATATAATATTATTGCAGAACTCCGCTTCTTCTAAATAGTGTGTGGTTACAAATACCGTTGTTCCTTCGGAAGAAAGTTCGTTAATTAATTCCCAAAAATTGCGCCGCGAGATCGGATCTACACCGCTTGTCGGTTCATCTAAAAACACTATGCTCGGTTGATGAATTACCGCCGCGCCAAGTGCTAGCCGCTGTTTAATTCCGCCCGGTAGTGAGCCCGTTAATAAATTTTCTTTCCCCTCAAGATTGGCAATTTTTAAAACCCACTTTTTTCTTTCGCTAAGTTTCTCATTGGATAATCCATAAACACCGCCGAAAAAATCTAAATTCTCCCCCACTGCTAAATCATTATAAAGAGAAAATCTTTGCGACATATATCCGATGTTTTGTTTTACGCTGTCGGGATTTTTTGCAACGCTGTGTCCCCCTACCATTGCATCGCCTAAAGTCGGCTCTAATATTCCACACAACATTCTTATTGTTGTTGATTTGCCCGCTCCATTCGCTCCGAGGAATCCAAATATTTCCGCCTGCTTAACATTAAATGAAATGTTGTCAACAGAGACGAAGTTTCCAAATTTCTTTGTAAGGTTTTTTACTTCAATTGAGTTCACTTATTCGGCATCCTTAATAAGGTGCATAAAAACATTTTCGAGTGATGGAGGAATTACTCTTTCGTCCGTTATTTGAACTTTATTGTCTATCAATAATTTTTTTATCGAAGGCAGTTCTGATTTATAATTCTCCACAACCACATTTATTCTATCGCCGAACATCTGAACTTCTAACGCTGTGTTTTTTTTAATCGCTTGATATGCCGTTCTTACCGGATTACATACAATCTCCATAATTTGTTGACTCATCATTTCCTTTACTTTTTGCGGAGTATCTAATGCTATTATTTCCCCTGAGTTCATCAAGGCAACTCTGTTGCATCGCTCGGCTTCATCTAAATACGGAGTACTCATAAAAATTGTGATGCCGTCTTTTAATAGCTTGGAAAGGATTTTCCAAAAATCTCTTCGTGATACCGGATCAACTCCGGTGGTCGGTTCATCAAGAAAAAGAATTTTCGGCTCATGAATTAGACTACACACAAGAGCAAGTTTTTGTTTCATTCCGCCGGAAAGTTTTTCAGCGGTTCTATTCCGGAAAGATTTTAATCTTGAAAAGTCTAAAAGTTCATCTCTTCTTTTGAAATAATCTTTTACGTTATGAATCTCTGCAAAGAATTCTATGTTCTCGTCAACAGATAAATCGCCGTATAAACTAAATTTTTGTGAGAGGTAGCCAATATTTTTCTGTATTACTTTTCTATCTTGTGAAAGGTTCTTGTCTAAGATTTTAACTGTACCGGCTTCTTGAATTATTAACCCGCATAGAATTCTAATCATAGTTGTTTTTCCAGCGCCATCGGGACCAACTAAACCAAACATTTCTCCTTTATTGACCGAGAGAGAAACATCATTAACTGCTTTAATTTCTCCATAACTTTTCCGAAGTGATGTAATTTCAATAATATTATTCATTATAAAATTATCTTAACATCGGCCGGTAACCCGGTTTTAAGTTCCTGCTGCGGATTGGGGATTTCGATCTTGACGGCAAAAACTAGTTTTGTTCGCTCATCTTTCGTTTGAATATTTTTCGGTGTGAATTCTGCTTCCGGTGAGATAAAAATTACTTTTCCTTCGAACGCTTTTTCCGGAAAAGAATCTACTTTGATTTCTGCTTTCTGTCCTAATTTAACTTTTCCAATCTCTGTCTCCGAAACATAAATCATCACTTTTACTTTTGATAAATCCGCAACTTTAAATAATGAGGAGAGCATTGAAACCGATTCGCCTAGCTCTACAAATTTTTTAATTACAAAACCGTTCATTGGAGAAGTAACATAACAATCACGAATGTTTTTGTTTATTGACTCAACGGCAGCTTCTGTTTTTTGATAATTTGCTCTTGCCTGAATTACTTCTTCGGGTCGTGCAATGTTTTTCATTTTATTAAAATTTTCTTTTGCGGAATTTAATTGTGCTTGTGTAATATTGAATCGTGCCGTTGCGTCTTCGTATTGTTTTTGTGATATCGTGTTGACCTTAAATAAATTATCCATTCTTTCTTTGTCTGATTTTGCTATATCAAAATTTACTTCTGCCTGATTTAGAGTTTGCTCTGCTTGAAATATGTCTTCTCTACGAGCTCCTATAATTAGAAGATCAAGCTGGGCTTTTGCAATTTCTCTGTTGGCAATCATTTGCTTTAACTGAATATCCAAAGCTTCGTGATCTATTATTACAATTGTGTCGCCCGCCGCAACTTGCGATCCTTCGTCCTTAATAATATTTATTATTCTTCCTGCAACCTGTGAGCTTATTACAGATTCTGTTGCCTCGACCGTGCCTGATTCTTCGATCATTGAATTTTTGTCGTTCCCGCTGCATGCAAAAATCAAGAGCGAGAAACTTGCTGTTATAAAATATCTTCTTAGCATGTTTTCATTCTCGTTTATATAGTAAAATTTTTATTTGTGTTTCGCTCCGACAAACCTAATAACCGAAGCCTTTCCTTGGTGATATTTTCCTTCATCCAGAGTAATAATCTCTTTAGAAAATTTTTCGAAATCTAATTCTATAAATTCCTCTGAAACATCTTCAAGAGAATAAAGCAATGCTTCATCTTTCGGTCCGCCTGAATCATATTTAATCTGATCCTTTTCAAAAACCTCTATAATAATTTTTCCGCCGGGTTTTAACGAATCAATTGCTTTCTTAAAAACAATGCTTCTTAAATTTTCTTCTAGGTGAAGGAAAATAAATGCAGCTGCATCATAATAATTTTGTTTTGGTGCATATGAATAAAGATCTTCAACTTGATAATTAATTTTAACTTTCCGTTCTGATGACAGTTGTATGGCTTTCGCTTTACCTACTTCGCTTTGATCTACTGCGTCAATATCCCAGCCCAACAAGGCAGCATGAACTGCATTCCTTCCTTCGCCTTCACCAAGCATAAGTAATTTGCCAGGTTTTAATTTATTTATTTCTTCTTCAAAAAATTTATTTGGTTTTTTACCATAAATAAACTCGCTCTCCGAATACCGCTCATTCCACTTATCTTTCCATTGCTCTCTCATCATCACCCAAAGATTATTATAACAAAGATAAGTATTTGAAGCTCTCTTTTTCATTTGCTATTTTTAGCTGAACAAGAAGTGAAAAAAAATGATAAACACAGAAAAGATAATTATTGTTGGCGACCGTGTTCTAATTAAACCGGAAGAGAACATAAACAAAACCAATAGTGGACTTTACCTTCCCCCTGGAGTTCAGGAGAAAGAAAAGGTTCAGGGTGGATATGTTATTAAGATTGGTCCCGGTTATCCGATTGGAATGCCAACAGATGAAGATGAGCCCTGGCGCGAGAACAAAACAACAAAATATATTCCTCTTCAAGCGCACGAAGGTGATTTTGCACTATTCCTTAGACGAGATGCTATCGAAGTTGAAATTGAAAAAGAAAAATTTGTAATTGTTTCCCAATCTGCCATTCTCCTCTTATATAGAGACGAGGATCTGCTTAGATAGTAATATTAGACTTATTTAACTTTTGATAAGATTTAATAAATTAATTTTAGACTACATAATTTATCATTCATAATAAGTCTGTTAATCTTGACTTATATTTGTTTTTTTATAATCTTTAGTCTAAATAAACTGACTAAAATAATGTCTCTTTCCTCTTTACCACCTAATCCTAAAATACGTCTTGATTCAGAGATTTATGCGTTAATTTCTGAGGCCGATAAATCTCTTTATCAATTAGAGGGGGCAATAAATGTTCTTCCCCAAAGTCATTTTCTTATTTCTACTTTGACAACTCTAGAGTCATTAAAAAGTCTCAGGATTGATGGTTGTAAACTGAGCCTTATGGATATTTTCGGTCAGACTACTCACGAGGATCAGGAAGATTTAAAAAATATTTTAAATTATGTGCACGCTTTAACGTTAGCGCAGAAGTCTCTTCGTAACGTATCCAGCTCTTCGCACATTATAAAATCAATTCACAAAGAATTAGCAGATGATTTATCTGGGGAAGATTTAGTCTCTGGCAATTATAGAACTACACAAACTTTAGTTGGTCAATATTCTTCGGATAAAAGCGGCGCTAAATATATTCCCCCCTCGCCCGAAGAAATTGAGGTGTTAATGAAAGACTTTGAAACATATATAGCTTCTGATCTCTCGTACCCTTTTGTAGTTAATGCTGCATTGATACACGCCCAGTTCGAAATGATTCATCCTTTTGAAACGAACAATGGATTGGTGGGAAGAATTTTATTGCAGCTTCATTTTTTATGGAAAAAGCGTTTGAGTATCCCCGTTTTACAACTTTCACATGTTTTAAACAATAGACGGGCAGAGTATTTTGATCGGCTTGAAGATTTAGAAAAAAACAACTCTTGGGAAAGCTGGATTAAATTCTTTCTTAAAATAATTATTGAATCTGCTCTACACACATCGCGTATCATAAAAAATATTTCTGACTTAGAGTTTAGCGATTATCAAAATATTTTAAATAAAGGGTTTGCCTCTACTCCGTCGTTAAGAGTTTTTGAGTTGATTTTTCAAAAACCAATTATTTCACTTCCTTTTATCACTAAAGAGCTTGGTTTAAATAAACAAACGGCAAATGTTCTCCTTGCTAAATTTCTTGAAGAAAATATTTTAGAAGAGACCACCGGTAAACAGCGTTATAGAATATTTGTTTACAAAAAATTAATGGATATTCTTGTTGGTTGAGCGCGGTGAGTCAAATTAATTATAGGTAATCTAATTTGTCGCTGCTCGAAATTTTAATAACTAAATCAAAGGAACTAAAATGAAACTAGTTCAAGAATTTAAAACATTTGCCATGAAAGGGAATGTTGTTGATATGGCTGTTGGTATTATCATCGGTGCGGCGTTCGGCAAAATAGTTACGTCGCTTGTCTCGGATGTAATAATGCCTCCAATCGGCTTACTTTTGGGCGGTATAGATTTTGGACATCTTTCCGTCACTTTAGCCGAAGGTGTTACTATTAAATATGGTTTGTTTGTTAATACCGTAATTGATTTTATAATTGTTGCCCTTGCAATTTTTATGATGATAAAAGGAATAAATCGCTTAAAGAAAAAGGAAGAGGCAAAGCCAGCGCCAAAAGAAGAGATTTTGCTGTTGACACAAATAAGAGACTTGCTGAAAAAATAATTTCTAGTTTAAAGTTTTTATATAAAAAAATCGGGCCTCATCAATGAAAGAATTTGCTGTTAGTGTTCCTTTGTTTACAGTTATACCTTTTCTCTTAATGCTTTTTTCGATTGCAGTTTTTCCTTTGCGTTGGAATCATTTTTGGGAGAAAAACAGAAATAAACTTATTGTGGCTGTAGTTCTTAGTCTTCCAATTGTAATTTATCTATTAAGCGCCGGGTTGGAAGAGAAACTTTTTGAAACAATGGTGTTTGATTACATTCCGTTTATAGTTCTGCTTGGTGCACTATATACTATTACCGGTGGAATTTTTTTAGACGGCGATATAGAAGCAAGGCCCTCGATAAATGTTGTGTTTATGATTATCGGTGCGGTGCTTGCTTCTTTTATGGGAACGACGGGCGCAGCCATGCTTCTTATTCGCGCTCTAATTCATACCAACAAGGAAAGAAAATATAAAGTCCACACGATTTTATTTTTCATCGGTATTGTTGCTAACTGCGGAGGTTTGTTAACGCCGCTCGGCGATCCGCCGTTGTTTATGATGTATCTCCGCGGTGCTCACTTTACGTGGTTTTTAAATCTAATTCCTGAGTGGTTTGTAACAAATTTTTTGCTAATAATTATTTACTTTTTTGTTGATTCATATTATCACAAAAAAGAACCGAAGGAAGCCATCTCTTTGGACCAGCGGGTTATTCGGCCAATAAAAATTTCCGGTAAATTAAATTTTGTTTGGCTCGTGGGTGTTGTTCTTGCTGTTGCTTTCTTAAACGAACAATATCTTCCATTCATAGAGAGTAATCACTTTTATAAATTTATCCGCGAGGCAATTATTCTAACAATGGCCGTCTTTTCCTTAATGTTTACTACAAAGCTAACTCGGGAATCAAATAATTTTACGTGGGAACCAATTAAAGAAGTTGGTTATTTATTCTTGGGAATTTTTATAACAATGGTTCCTTGTCTGTTGTACCTGGAGAATAACGCAAAGTCTCTTGGTGTAATTTTACCTCAACAATTTTATTACTACTCCGGTCTTTTGAGCAGTTTTTTAGATAATACTCCAACAGCGGTAACTTTTCATTCTCTTGCTTTGGGCTTGGGTATAAATTCTGGTAATCTTGTTGCCGGAATACCTGAGGAGATTCTTAAAGCAATTTCTGTTGGCTCTGTATTTTTTGGCAGTATGACATATATTGGCAATGGTCCGAACTTTATGGTAAAAGCAGTGGCCGAAGAGAACAATATAAAAATGCCGAGTTTCTTCGCTTACGTTTATGGATTTTCTTTTCTAGTTCTTCTTCCGGTTTTTATAATTGTTCAACTCCTATTTATGAATTAGTTTCTTTCGGTAAATGTTTTAATTTGGCGGTATAAAAATATTTTCCCTTTCATATTAAATTCCGCTAAACCTTTTTAAATTACGCTCGATCTTAAAATGAGGAATCATGCAGAAACAAAATGTTAGAATGATCGTCTCGCTACTTTTTGTCGTAAGCGGAATTGCCGGATTAATTTATCAGGTGGTTTGGTTTAAATATTTGAGTTTGTTCTTGGGCAACACCACCTATGCTCAAATGACCGTGCTAGCAACTTTTTTAGGCGGTCTTGCTCTAGGTAATTACTTGTTTGGTAAAAGATCTGATTCCATAATCAATCCTGTACGAATTTATTCTGTGTTAGAATTATTCATTGGCGTTTATTGTCTTTTATATCCCACTATAAGTTCTTTTGTGGGAAACTTATTTCTTTCCACAGCTTCAAATTTAGATCTTATATCAAAACCAATTTTATTTACCGGGACTCGTTTTCTTGTTGCTGGAATTCTCCTTCTTCTTCCTGCAACCGCTATGGGCGGAACCCTGCCTGTGTTAAGTAAATTTTTTGTTGAGCGCATACAAGATGCACGGAAAGAGGTTGCTTCATTGTATTTTCTAAATTCTTTTGGTGCTGTGGTTGGGGTAGTGTTTGCCGGTTTTGTATTAATAAAAGAGTTTGGTTTAGATGTAACAATTTACTCAACCTCATTTTTAAATATCATTGCAGGATTGGTGGGGTTTTATTTATCCAGAACCCAAAATAATTTGATTAAACATGAGTTAGTTGAAACTGAAGATACCGACAAAAATGATTTTATCGAAGTAGGCAAACAAACCGTAAAAAGAGTTATTCTCGTCGCGGGAATTTCCGGAATGGCGGCTCTTTTATATGAAATGGTTTGGGTTCGGTTGTTAATTAATTTCTTCGGCTCTTCTACATATGCTTTTTCAATAATGTTGATGGCGTTCATCGGCGGAATAACCATTGGAAGTCTGGTTGTTACTCAAAACGCTTTTAAAAAATATAATTATGTAAAATTATTGACTGTCCTTCAGGCTGCAATTGCTTTTTCGACAATGTTCGTTTTGCTTTTTTATGAACGCTTGCCTTATTCTTTGTGGAAAATTTCCGCATTGTTTTCTAAATCCCAAGAATCGTTTGAGCTTTTTCTTGCAGTAGAATTTATTTTCTGTTTTTGTTTAATGTTATTACCAACATTATTTATGGGAATGTCTCTTCCCGTTGCCACGGAAATAGTTTCAGCTTCTAATAAAAAGATTGGTGTTTCTGTTGGGAGAGTATTTTCTATAAATACTTTAGGAACTGTTGTTGGAGTTATCTTAACCGGTTTGGTGTTTATCCCTTTGTTTGGAATAAAGGCAGCTTTTGAAATCGGGGTTGCTATTAATTTATTTGGTGCTTTTCTATTGTTGTCGAAATACAAATCTTTTTCTGTCAAAGAAAAAACGTCTTTCTATTCTATTTGTGTATTCGTCTTTTTTTCTTATCTGATATTTTCTCCTCAATGGAACGAAAAGGTTTTGCTAAGCGGTGTGTTCCGTTCTTTTGGTGCTCTTCCGCCGAGTTCTTTCAATGAATTTACCAAGGGTTTTTCCGACGAAGAAATAATTTTTTATAAAGAAGGAATGAATGCAACCGTTGCGGTTACACACTCTCTTCGGAACAAAGCAAATAAAAGATTAATAATTAACGGTAAACCGGATGCAAGCACGTATTTCGATATGCCCACGCAAGTCTTGCTTGGCGAAATACCTGTGATGCTTCACAAAAATCCTAAAAATATTTTTGTTGTGGGTTTCGGTAGTGGAACAACTATTGGTTCTTTGTTAAACTCTCCTGTTGAAAAAGTTGTTTGTGCTGAGATTTCCAAAGAGGTTATTGCTGCAGCCCCCCTTTTCGGTCATGAGAATAAAAATTGTATTAACGATCCGCGTTTAAATATTATTAACGAAGATGCTGTTACACTGTTAAAGCTGTCAAAAGAAAAATATGATGCTATAATTTCAGAGCCCTCCAATCCTTGGGTTGCGGGAATAGGAAATCTTTTTTCTAAAGAATACTTTGAAAAATGCTCTTCGTCGCTGTCGGATAATGGTATTATGGTTCAGTGGTTTCATCTTTATGAGGCCGATGATGATGTAGTTAAACTCGTATTAAACACGTTCTCTTCTGTGTTTCCATATTCACAACTTTGGGGTGGAGCTGCCAACGATATTATTCTGGTCGGCTCTAAGAAAGAAATCAAAATTTCTTTCGAGAGTATCAACAACAAGTTTACTTCCCCTTTGATAAAACAAGATTTTGAAAGAATTGGGATTAATAACCCATTTACTTTTTTAGCTTGTCAATCCGTTTCTCCTCGTGGTTTTTTTACTATGGCAAATAATTTTCCTGTAAATTCTGAGATACATCCGCGTCTTGAGTTTTTGGCGCCCCGTGCTTTTTTTGTAGGGAAGCCATCTAGTTATATTTATTCTTTCGATGAAAAATTTGACACGCTTTACACCGGGTTGTTCATAAAAGAATACGTTAAAAAATATCCTCCTCTAAAGAACGATCTGTTCAATGCTGTGGAATATTCATTAAATGTTTCAAATAATTATCGCTTCGCTTTTGGGTTATCAAAATATCTAAGAGAGCTTTTCCCGAATGACTATCAATCAAATCTTCTTTACTCTTTTGCATATGAAAAACTGGGAATTATAAATGCACGTTATTCCTCGCTAGAGAAGATGATAAGCCTTTTTCCGGATTCTCTTCAGATCAACAAAGACTATAGCAATGTTTTACTAAACGAAAAAAGTAATGCCACCACGTTCATGCACATTTTCTCAATAGAGAAAGAATCAAATTCCTTTATTAGAACCACCAAGCCGGATAGTGTTTCTCGTCTTAGCGTTTATATTCAACTGGCAAAGGCATTTTTACAAAACAGTGAAATTCTAAACGCACAAAAAATGTTACTGTTTTCTGAAAACTATTTGAAATCTTCTCCGTCGCTAATCAAATCCGTTAAAGCTGATGATTTCTATTATGTGGGCGCTATGATTAATCTTTATAAAAAAGAATACGAGAAAGTTTTTGGTTATTACCTGGCTTTGGTGAATTATAATCCTAATTATGAAAATCTTTTTCGGTTGAGAAAACTAGTTACTTGGCATTTAAAAATTGAGCGGTAAATCTTGGTTTAATTAAAGGTTTAGGCCAATATTTGTTGACTCTATTTCTTTTAATAAAAGCGGTGTTATCATTACGATTATAAACATTAATATTCCTGTTCCATAAAATATATTCCCCACTATTTGGTCTTGTTCCAATAGTCCCGTTTGAGATAATAGCCACGTCCAATCATGGTAAACTTTATTTCCGCCTAATAGCGGTAACTTTTGTGCGCGTGCATCTGCTGCATATACACTAATATTCATTAGGTTTTCTCCCAACCAGACAAGGAATATTTGTGCCCCGAATTTTTTTCTTTTTATCCAATAATAGATTACAAACATTGACGGAATTATTATTTGCATAAGCGTTCCGCCAAGTGTGTAAATAAATCTTCCAAAGATTTTAAATACGCCGTGTCCACCCTCGTGTATTAACACATTTACATAATCTATAAAAGTAAATTGCCCGTTATTAATTGTATAAAAAATAACTAGCGGTAAAAGAGCTATCGTTCCAAACCATGGTTTTATGTCATTCAAAAAGCCTTCGCTTCTGCTATTCATTTTTATTTCTCAAACAATCTTCTAAGTTTTTCTTTGTCTTTTGTTAGACCAAGACAAACGATTAATTTTATTCTCGCTTTCTGCCCGTTCAAGTAATCCGCAAAGATCACTCCCATTTTTTTTAACCATTTTCCTGCACCGGGATAACCATAAATATCCAGCGTTTCTCCAGCCGGGCACCTGGATACAAGAACTACTGGAATATTTTTTTCTGTAATATATTTAATTCCATCGAATGCCGGAGGCGGAACATTCCCAACTCCCATTGCTTCTATAACTACTCCGTCTACGCCGCTGTCAGCGGAATACTTGAAAAATTTTTCATTCATTCCTGCATAAATTTTTATAAGATCCACGTTAGAGTTAATTTTTTCTGTCTCTATTCTCTCTAATTTATTCGGTTGTCTATTGAATATTACCTTGCCTCTATTAACAAATCCAAGCGAACCAAAATCCAGACTTCGGAATGTTTCAATATCTTCCGTGTGTGTTTTTGTAACTTCGCTTGCTGCATTTATTTCTCCGTTAAGACAGACAAGAACGCCCATTCCTCTGCTATTGGGATTATTGCAAATGTGGATTGCATCCAAAAGATTTAAAGGACCATCCCAATCTTTTTCGCTGCTTGTTTTCATCGCTCCAATTACAACTATAGGCTTTTCGGTTTTAATAGTTAAATCTAAAAAATATGCTGTTTCTTCCAGTGTGTCGGTGCCGTGGGTAATTATCGCTCCGTCTATATCTTCTCGCGAAATAAATTCTTTTACTTTTTTTGAAAGCTTCAACATTAACTCTGGTGTGATGTGTGGTCCTGGAAACTTACCGAATTCATAAACAGATAAATTTGCATGCTGTCTTGCTTGTGGAATCATTTCTAATAATTCTTCACCGTGGAAAAATGGAATGGCTGAATTTGTCTTTTCGTCTATTCTCATAGAGAAAGTACCGCCAGTAAAAACTATCAATAGATTTTTCATTTTATACTCAAATAGAATTATTGCTTTATAAATTTCTTCGGCACAAAATTAGCTCTCGTTATTCACTGTTCAAACTCTTTTTTATTAAATTTTTTTTTCTAATAAAGAGAATTAATTTGCACTAATTACCCCCTTCTTATATCTTCACCAGAGCAGAAAGTAAGCTAAATTATCTGTGAATAAGTTGTTGATAATCGTTTTTTGTGGAACGTTTCACATTATTAAGAACCTGTTTGGTGTTGTGATTTTCTCCATTGTAGATGTTGGCTATTACTGATTTTCTATGAAAGTAGCTTATATATAAATAGTTTATAGTGGTTTTTTAATGTTAATAATTTGTTCGTACGCAAAAAGTTTGTCATAATTTTTTATAATAAATCATTTTTCTACACTTTTTTCTTTCTTCTGTATTGTGGACAATATGCAAAACGCAGCCGAAAGTCTTCAGAACCTTCAAACCGAAAAAAGCGCATCTGAAGTTTGGAAGGAATGTTTAGGATTAATCAAAGAAAACGTTCCTTTTATTACTTACAACACCTGGTTTCTACCTATAAAACCGTTTGAATTGGAAAAATCTACATTAAAAATTTATGTACCTAATAATTTTTTCGTTGAATGGATAGAAGAGCATTATAATACTTTAATCAATAAAACTATCTCACAAGTTCTTGGTTCTGATGGTAAGCTTGCTTATGTAATTTATGAAGAAAAAGTTTCTTCTGAAGAACAACCAGAACTTCCTTTTTCATCTAATGGATCTTCTACCCACGCTGCTCAAAGTAAGCCACGTGATTTTGAGACTTATTTAAATCCTAGATATATTTTCGAAAATTTTATAAAGGGTGAGGGAAATCAGCTTGCGCGCGCTGCTGCTATTGCTGTTGGAGAAAACCCTGGACAAACTTCATTCAATCCCCTTTTTGTATACGGTGGTGTTGGTTTAGGAAAAACTCATCTGATACATGCGATAGGAAATAAAATTTTGGAACGTTCCCCGGAAAAGCGTGTAGTATATATTTCTTCGGATGCTTTCACTGTTGAATTTGTAGAAGCTATTCAGGGTGATACCGTTAATGAATTTTCCAGCTTTTACAAAAGTATGGATGCTCTTATTATTGACGACATTCAATTTTTAGTTGGTAAAGAAAAAACACAGGATTTATTTTTCCAAATTTTTAATACTCTACATCAATCCGGGAAACAAGTTGTTTTATCAAGCGATAAGCCGCCCAAAGATTTAAAGGGATTAAACGAAAGATTGATCTCACGATTTTCCTGGGGTCTTTCTGCTGATATACAACCCCCGGATTTCGAGACTCGCGTTGCCATTTTAAAAAATAAAAGTGAAGTATATGGGATCAATCTTTCCCGCGAAATATTAGAATATATTGCGCAAAATATAACCTCTAATATTCGTGAGTTGGAGGGGTGTTTAATTAAACTTCTTGCCAACTCTTCTCTTACTTCTAAGGAAATTGATTTCGACCTGGTTAAAAAAACTGTTAAAGAGGTCTCTACAAATAAACAGGTTAATATTTCCATAGAATTAATTACTAAAGTTGTTTGCGAGCATTTCAATCTTGAAGAAAATAAATTACGTGAAAAAAACCGTAGAAAAGAAATTGTCTTGGCTCGTCAAGTTGCTATGTATCTTTCAAAATTATTAACTAAATCCTCTTTGAAAACCATTGGTTTACATTTTGGCGGTAGAGATCATTCCACGGTTATACATTCACAAACCAGTATTGAAAATTTAGTTACGGAAGATCTTAAAATGAAAGAGACGATAGACTCATTAAAAAATAAAATTGAGATGCGTGTTACATAATTTTTTTTCATGTTGGTAACCAGTGTATAATTCGTGTCCTTGTTGTTTATATTCTTTTGTTACTAACACGTCGTTTGATAACTTACGTTTGTTATTATGTTACCAACCTTTGTCTGTTGGTTATTTGTTTTGAATTTATACTCTATGATTAATAAAAACTACTTATACACAAATTAACATCGCTTATTATTATAAGTCTTTAAGTATATATATAGTTTATATAATAATAACGCTGTTGATATCACTTAAATAGAAGCAGAACACAAATTGAAAATGGTAGCATTTTTTGATATTTTTGGTTCAACTAGGAGATGAATTATGGAATTCAAAGTTAACAGTAAAGAGTTAGAAAAACTTCTAAGCAAAATCATTCCTGCAGTTCCTACACGAACACCAATGCCAATTCTGGAAAATTTTTTATTCGAAGTTAAAGACGGGCAGCTTACCATTTATGCTACCGACCTGGAAATATCTTTGAAGTCATCACTGAACATAGTAGCAGAAGAAAATATAAAAATAGTAGTTCCTGCAAGACTCCTAAACGATGTTGTTCGTTCATTGAAAGACACAACAATTCATTTCAAGTTAATGGCGAATAAGAAAATCAACATCGTTACAGATATGGGAAAATATACCATCAGTTATTTGGATGCCGATGAGTTCCCTGAAATACCTTCCGTAGAAACAGATAAAAACGCAAAAGATATTAACGAAGTTCTGATCAACGGAGAAGAATTAAGACAAGCTTTTGAAAAATGTGCCTTCGCAATGAGCAAAGAGGAAATGCGTCCGGCAATGATGGGTACATTGTTTGAGTTTAGAGATGACGGATTACGTTTAGTAACTACTGATGGCCATAGGCTAGTAAATATGTTGAATAAAAATATTAAAGCGGCATTCAATCAACAATACGTTGTGCCGGAAAGAGCGGTCTCTGTTCTTTTGAAAATATTGAACGAGAAGGATGTTAAAATACATCTAACAAAAACTTATGTATCGTTTAAGCTGAACGACATCGAATTGATAACGCGGCTCATCAGTCAAAAATATCCCGACTACGCAAGCGTAATTCCGCTAGAGAACGAATTTTTTATGAAAGTAAACACCAGGGATATTCACGAATCAATAAAAAGAATGATGTTGTTTTCGACATCAAGTACAAGACGGGTTAAGTTTTCAGTCACGACAGACGCTTTGGAAATCTCTGCTGAAGATTTGGATATCGGCGCTTCTGGAGAAGAAAAAGTAATTTGTGAATATAAAGGAGACGCTCTGGAAATCGGATTCAACTCAGCTTATGTTAATGATGTTCTTACGCACTTAAGTAGCGAAGAAGAAATAATTTTTAAACTTCACTCACCGACCAAAGCGGTAGTAATAGAGCCGGTTCAGAAAAAAGAAAATCTTGACTTAATGATGTTGTTGATGCCGGTTCGCTTGAATACTTAAAATGGTTCTTAAGCAAATTGAATTGCAAAACTTCAGACTGCATAAAAACACATCGCTGAATTTTTCCGAGAAGTTAAATCTCATCGTTGGTGGTAACGGGCAGGGCAAGACATCCATATTAGAGGCAATCTATTATTTGAGTACTACAAAAAATTTAAATTTAGCAAACGAAAACGATGTTATAATGTTTGGTGAACAATTTTTTGATGCGAAAGGAAATTTTTCGGACTTAACGGAAAACAACACGCGTATATTTTTTGATTCTTCAAAAGGGAAAAAGAATTTTTATTTGGACGGCAAACAAATTTTTAATTCTACTTCAGTTATAGGAAAATTCCCGATCGTTTCGCTAATACAATCCGATCACGCAATAACACAAGGTGCGCCGGCAGAACGGAGAAGATTTGTTGATTCCGTTATTTCGCAGGCGAGCCACACGTATTTGGAGATGCTGTTAGAGTATAACAAAACATTACGCCAACGCTCTTCATTATTAACGCAGATAAAAGAAACACGTAATCAAAATTTATATGATCAGCTGGACGCATGGACGGAATCTTTAATCATAAACGGTACTGAAATAATTAAGCACAGACAAAATTTTGTTGCAGAGTTTAACGGCTACCTTAAAGAATCTTATAATCAAATTATAGAAGCAACAGAAGAACCGAAAATAATTTATGATTCTTTTTCAGGAACAGACCAAGAAAAAATTGCAGAAAGATTTAGAGAAGAGCTAAGTGATCTACGCGAAGACGAACTGCGGAGAGGAACTAATTTAGCGGGACCGCACAGAGACGATTTTATTTTTTATATAAACGACTTGGAACTAAAAAGATTTGGATCACAAGGACAGCATAAAACATTTCAGATTGCGTTAAGATTCGGACAGTTCTTTTTTATGAAAGAAAAACTTGGCAAGACGCCGATCTTTTTAATGGACGATGTCTTCGGCGAACTTGATATTTACCGCTCCGGAAGAATAAGTCGGTATCTTTCTCAAATAGGACAGGCGTTTATTACTATGACGGACCTTACTAAAACGGAAGGATTGGATCTGGGAAAAGAAAATCTTTTAATAAAAGTTAACAATGGCAAAGCGGCATACGCGTAACAGTTTTAGAACAATTGACGATGTGTTGAACAAAGAAGCGGAGTTTATAAATCTTCGCGAGTCGCTTAAGAATTATAACATAGTTGATGAATTTGAAAAAATATTTCCGGAGCTAAAACCAATTGCTCAAGCGGTTAAAGTAGAAAAACAAATTTTATTTCTTAGGGTGGAAAATTCTGTCTGGAAGAGCGAGCTGAATCTTAGAAAAAATTTAATAGCTGAAAAAATAAACAAACAATTTAACGGACAAGTAATAAAAACAATAAAGTTTTTGTAATGAAGGAATACAGATAAATTATGGCGAAAGAAAAAATAAAAAATAACGAAGCGAAGCAAGAAGAATACAACGCGAAAAGTATTAATGTATTAAAAGGGCTTGAAGCAGTACGCAAACGCCCCGCAATGTATATTGGCGATATCGGATCGCGCGGACTTCATCACTTAATCAATGAAGTGGTTGATAACAGCATTGATGAAGCACTCGCAGGTTATAACGACCGAGTGGTTGTAACCATTCATAAAGATCAAAGCGTTACGGTAGAAGACAGGGGAAGAGGCATTCCGGTTGACATGCATCCGGAAGAAAAAAAATCCGCTCTCGAAATTGTAATGACAATGCTTCACGCAGGCGGAAAGTTCGATAAAAATTCTTATAAAGTTTCGGGCGGACTTCACGGCGTTGGCGTTTCTGTTGTGAATGCACTTTCCGAGTGGCTTGTAGTAGAAGTAAAGCGCGATGGAAAAATTTATACACAGGAATACAAACGCGGTATTCCGAAAGCTTCGGTAAAACAAACGGGAACATATAAAAGCGAAAACACCGGAACTAAAATTACCTTCATGCCGGATAAAGAAATTTTCAAAACGATAAAATTTCATTTTGATACCGTTGCCGAAAGATTACGCGAGCTTGCATATCTGAACAAAGAAGTTACGATGACACTGAAAGACGAAGCGGATGACCAGGAAGAAATTTATAAGTTCAAAGGCGGATTGATAGACTTTGTAAAATATCTTGACGAAAACCGCTCGCCGATTCACAAACCGGTTTACATCGAAGGAGAAAAAGATAACACGCCGGTTGAAATTGCATTTGAGTACAGCGACTCATATTCCGAAAACGTTCACTCGTATGTGAACAACATTAACACGATAGAAGGCGGAACACATCTCGTCGGCTTTAGAACCGCGCTCACAAGAACGTTAAACAACTACGCATACAAGAACGGACTTATCAAAGACAGCAACAAAATAACTTTAACGGGCGACGACTTCAAAGAAGGATTGACGGCAGTAATTTCTATTAAAGTGATGGAGCCGCAATTCGAAGGACAGACAAAAACAAAACTCGGCAACGGAGAAGTTAAATCTGCAGTAGAGACTTTAGTAGGAGAAAAACTTTCAGAATTTCTAGAAGAGAATAGTTCGATAGCAAAAAAAATAATCGATAAATGCATGCGCGCGGCAGAAGCGCGTGAAGCTGCACGTAA
>Ga0209514_10004448_pt1 | contig 18831 bp, 23 predicted proteins | sample Subgrocontami58m_FD_187452 | JGI IMG/M metagenome (GOLD analysis project Ga0209514, IMG submission 187452) | Subsurface groundwater microbial communities from S. Glens Falls, New York, USA - GMW37 contaminated, 5.8 m (SPAdes) (version 3) | ecosystem: Environmental > Aquatic > Deep subsurface >...
CTGACGATGGCTCCCGCCGAGCTTCTTCCCGAGACGTTCGAGCTGTGAAGACCGGTTTCGTCGCCGTGGCGGGGCGCCCGAACGTCGGCAAGTCGACGCTGATGAACGCGCTCTGCGGCGAGAAGATCGCGATCGTCTCCGACAAGCCGCACACGACCCGGAGGCGGATCTTCGGCGTCGCGAACGGGCCCGACTGGCAGCTCGTGCTCGTTGACCTGCCCGGCTTCCAGCGGCCGCTGGACGCACTTACGCAGCGGATGCAGAAGACAGTGGACTCGTCCTTCGAGGACGTGGACGCAGTGCTGTTCGTCCTCTCGGCGCGGGAGCGGATCGGGGCCGGCGACAGGTTCATCGCCAAGCGCGTCTACGCGCTCGGCGTGCCGGTGATCGTCGCGCTGAACAAGGTCGATCGGCTGAAGCCCGGCCACATCGCCGAGCAGATGAAGGCGGCGGCGGCGCTCGGCGACTTCCACGCCCTCCATCCGGTGAGCGCCGTGACGAAGGACGGGGTCGGCGAGCTGCGCGACGACCTCGTGTTCCTGCTGCCCGAGGGGCAGCCGCACTTCCCGCTCGAGCAGTCCACCGACCAGTCCATGGGGGAGCGGATCTCGGAGCTCGTGCGCGAGAAGGCGCTCCAGCTCACGCGCGAGGAGGTGCCGCACTCGATCACCGTCGAGCTCGACGAGATCGAGGACAAGGTCGTGCGCGCCTTCCTGCTCGTCGAGACCGAGTCGCAGAAGCTGATCCTGATCGGCAAGCGCGGCGCGATGATCCGCGAGATCGGCACGCGCGCCCGGCCGGAGATCGAGCAGCTGCTCGGCCGCAAGGTCTTCCTCCAGCTCGTCGTCAAGGTGCGCCCGAAGTGGCGCCGCGACGAGAAGACGCTCGAGCGGCTCGGGCTCTAGCGCGGTCGCACTTCCAGGCGAGATCACGCTGGCCCAAGCAAGGTTTACGCCTCGAACGGGGCCGCCGCGCCACTAGGGAGGGTGTCAGTTGGTGACGCGTTTGGTCTTGCTCTCCGGTTGCTCCCGGATCTTTGTCCAGTACTCCTCGCGAATGTCGTCGTCGATCTCCACGGGGACGCGCTCGCCGTAGAGGCGGTCGCTGCCATCACGCTTGCAGCCTGAGATCCAGTACTCGTCACCGCTTTCGATGTCGAAGTAGTTCGCCTTATACCCCGCGCCCTTGAGGCTCTGAAACATCCTTCCACCGTAGTACAGCGTCTTGCCTGTCTTCGAGAACGCGACGTGGCCGATCCGGGCTGCGCCGGTCAGCGCACCGCCCTTGTGCTCGATGTACATGATGCGGCGCTTCATCTCATCGACACGGTGCCCTTCAGGGGACATTCCCGGACGCTCGCGCACCCGAGTGTGCGCGTGTTCTCCGGGCGGTCTGCGGCCGGGCTAGGGCCCTGGCAGCTGGGCCCCGGCTCCGCCGCCGTACCCGCCGTATGGGCTCCTCATGTCAGGCTCGTGGTTCCGCTCAAGGAAGTACCGCTTGAGGACGAGCTCATCGCAGTCGCGGCACCGCCGGCCGGTGTCAAGGTCGTTTTCGTCGCCAACCGGTTCCCAGCGGTGCCTTCCTGCGACCTGGCAGCGCACGAACGTCCACGGGTTCCACATACCTCTCGATGATACCCAGCGACCTCCGGTTCATCTGCTGATTCGGACAGACCACGCCGGGTCGAATGCGCCAGCGTGTCTTTCGGGAATGCCACTTGGGCGCGCTGGAGAGTGGGCGTGGTACGCGCCCCTCCTGCCCGGCGTGCTCACCCCGTCAACCCTCCTACGGGTCGGGCTGCTCCGTTGACGGGCCTCCGCGCGCCAGGCAGGAGGCGCTCATCGGGGTAGGCTGCGACCCACCGCTACTCCCACCAGAAGGCTTCGCCGAGCGCCAGGAAGGCAAGCAGTGCCGGGAACACGGAGAGCGGGAGCCACAGCAGCGCCCACCGGTCGTGCTTGGCCTTTGCGACGACGGCCAGCGCGAACGCGACGAACGACGCCAGCAACCCGCCGAGCAGCACGTCTTCGACGAGGTACCCGACCCAGTTGTCCTCCGTTGCGCCGGAGCCTCCGACTGCGTACGCGACGGCGAATGTCAGAAGCGACGTCGCGATCGCCACTGCGGCCGCTGCCGCGAGCCGGACCGCCCACCGGGACGGACGGCCATGTGCGGGAGCGGGCCCCACCGAGATGGGAGAGTGACCTGGAACGTGAGCGACTGTCATCGAACTCACCTCCCTTTCCGCCCTCAGTATCGCGCGGGTCGCCACCCTCGCACATCGGTATTCGCAGGCAAGCAAGGCACCCATCGCGTGCACAACACTGGCTCAATCCGGGCGGAAGTCCCAGGGCCCGGCATGTCTCGAAGGCTCGCCCGTCCAGCACCATTCCCGCACGCTGCCGCACTCAGCGTGAGAGATCGGGTCAGCCTTTGTGCCGGTGTCTCTTTGTGTGTGCGTGGGGCCGGGACGCGAGCAGGGCGAGCAGTGCGACGGCGACGAAGTTGCGCAAGGTCGGCTCGGGCCACCGCACCTGCGCCGTCCCCTCGAACCAGGAGGGCTCGACGAGGAACACGATGCCGGTGATCACGACCTTGGGGAACCAGCCGACGACGAGGAACAGGGTTACGAGCACGATCGCCCAGAAGCCGAGCTCGGGCAGGCCGACCGCGTGCCCGAAGTCGAGCACGTTCCAGGCGAGCCAGAAGACGAGCGGCCCGAGCAGGACGATCGCGACGAGCGCGGCGATCACCATGGCCAGTCCGCCGGCGACCAGCGCACCGATCCCGAGAATGCGCAGCATGACGGCGAGGACGGGGTTCATGCGGAGAGCTTACGCTGCTCGAGCCACTGGCCCACTGAAGAGCTCATTCGCCGGCGGCGTGCGCGAGCGCCGAGGGCGTTCCGCGGCCGACGATCGCCGGGGCCTCGTGGACGAGTTCGTCGCTTACGAGGGCCTCGACCATGAACAGGGCATAGTCCACGCGGCGCGTGATGTTGCTCTCGAGGATGGGGTCGCCCACGTGCCGGCTCCACACGGGCAGGCCTTGGCTCTCGCCCTCCTCGAGGTCGCTCCCGCGCACGACGGTCCACCGTGTGTCGCTGGCGAACACCCGCCGGCACGCCTCCACCTGGTCGTCGATGTCCACGACGCGAGCAAGTCGTCCGAGCGGGCTCAAGACCTTCACCATCGCCTTGAGCTTCCACGAGTACACGTCCTGGCCGTCGCGGGTGATGTGCCACCCGCACGAGAACACGAGGCGCGCCCCCGGCGGCGCGTAATCGAGCACCGCCTGCGCCGTTCCCGACGCGTAGTGGTGGACCCCCCACGGGACGAGCACGACGAGCACCCCGTCGCAGCCTGCGAGCGCGCGCTTGATGACCTCGGCGTCGTTCGTCGCTCCGGGAACGACGGTGATGCGCCCCTTGAATGCGTCGAGCTTCCCCACGCTCTGCTCGCGGCACACGCCGACGACCTCGTAGCCCCGGTCCAGCGCGTGCTGCACCATGTAGCGCCCGAGCTTCCCGGAGGCGCCGACGATGCACACCCTCATCGTGCGATCCCGAGAATGCGCCGCACGACGGGGAGGACGGGGCCCATGCGGAGAGCTTACGCCGCTCGAGCACGTCAGACCGCCGAAGCGGACGGCGAAGGAGAAAGGTGGCGCAGGTCAGGTCGCCGGCTACTCCCCCGGCCGCCTGTACCCGATCTCCTTCCCCTTCCGGAGCGCTTCGAGCGTCTCTTCGACGGTCATCAGCACCGTCGTCTCGACCGAGGCGAGGGCGCCGCCTGCCGCGATCGCAAGCACGGCGCCGGCCATCGAGACGTTGTCGGGCGCCTCGTAGATCGCGTAGCCGTCGTACTCGCCGAAGGCGTACCAGAAGCCGTGCAGGGTGCCCCCTACCTGCTCGATGTACGCGCGCGCTGCGTCGCGGCGATCTTCGGGGTTCTCCAGCAGCTTCGACCATGTCTCAGGCGTGTAGCTGAAGCGCATGAGATAGACAGCCATGAGCCCTCCCGCTTTGAGGAATCCGGGAGCCTAGCGCCGATTCCGGCAAGATGCGACCGGCGGGTCGAGGCGGATCTGTGAAAGTGGAACCCCGGATGAGCTCCGTCGCCGTCAGCCTTCAGCAGGCCCGCCGCATCGCCGTTCGAGCGCAGGCGCTCGACGGCAGCGCCAAGAATGTTCTCGACGTCGTGCGGCGGCTCGGCTTCCTGCAGATGGATCCCATCTCGACGGTCGCCCGGCCGCAGCACCTCGTGCTCTACAGCCGTCTCGGTGGGTTCGACCAGGGGGAGCTCGACCGGCTGATCTGGGAGGAGCGCAAGCTCTTCGAGTGGAACGCGTTCATCTGGCCGATCGCGGACATGCCCCTCGTGCGCGCGCGCATGCGGCACCGGCGGGCGAGCGCGAACGCGTGGGGTCGGGACTTCCTGGAGGCGAACGGGCGCCTCCGGCGGTACGTGCTGCGCGAGCTCGAGCGGAACGGCCCGCTGCTCTCGCGCGAGCTCAAAGCGGACCTGCTGCCGGGCGGCGAGCCGCACCGCTGGTGGGGCACGAGCCGGGTCCGGTTGATGCTCGAGTTGCTCCAGGCGCGCGGCGAGGTCGCGGTCGCCGGCCGCGCCGGCAAGCAGCGTCTGTGGGACATCGCGGACCGCGTGTACCCGCAGACCGAGACGATCCCGTGGCGCGCGGCCGAGCGGCTGATCGAAGAGAGGCGGCGGCGCTCGCTCGGCGTCTGGCTGGAGCGCGGCCGGTTGCGCGCGCATCCCGACGTCTCGGATGAGCCGGTACCCGGCCGCGTCACGTTCCTCTCGCCGTTCGACCGGCTCGTGCACGATCGCGACCGTGCCGAAGCGCTCTTCGGCTTCCACTACCGGCTCGAGATGTACGTGCCCAAGGCCAAGCGACGGTACGGCTACTACGTCCTGCCGATCCTGCGCGGAGACCGCATCTTGGGCCGCATCGACGTCCAGCGCGACGGCACCTCGAAGGCGCTGCGCGTGAACGGGCTCTGGTGGGAAGACGGCGTCGCGCCGGTTGGGCTAGAGACGCCGCTGAAGCGGCTGGCGTCGTTCGTCGGCGCCGACGCGGCCCTGTGAGGAAACGCCTCCGCTCAGCTCAGGGGAGGGGTACCTGTCCGCCGCCGTCGGTGCAGTCGGCGAGGTAGAGGGCTGTGCCGAGGTCGCCCGTCCAGAGCGTGTAGCGGCCGCGCCCGTTGTCCGACCGACTGCGCTCCACCTGGCCTGCGGCGTGCGTCGCGAACGCGCGCGCCCGCGTAAGCCACCGTTCGTCTCCGGTGCGCTCGAGCAGCGCCAGGAATGCGTAGCCGTTCCCCGCCGTGCCGTGGCAGAGGTTTGCGCCCTTGCGCAGCGGCCCGGCGCGCCAGGTCAGCTCGCCGCCCGCCACCGCGAGCTCCTCGTCGAGGGCGGGGGCGAGCGTCGCCACGATCCCCGGCGCGCCGTGGCACCACTGCGTGCGGATCCGGCCGTCGCCGTTTGCGTCGAGTCGCATCCCCGGGAGTGGCGGCCAGTTGACGAGCCCGTCCTCCTCGACGGCAAAGCGCCGGAGCGTCTCCGAGACGGCGGCGACATCGCCGAGCGCGAGCACACACCCGGCGAACCCGTGGGCCGGCCCGAGGTAGCGCGTGCTGTGCCCGTACAGGTGCTGCGTCCACAGGCCGTCCGGGTCACGCCGGCCGTGCAACCAGTCGCGGCTCGCCTTCACGTCGAGCCCGAGCTCGCGACCCGCGAGAATCGTGCCGGGACTGCCCCACATCACCTCGCAGCGTTCGTCCCGCGCGTTCGCCGCGATCAGCTCCGACAGCCGCTCGAGATTCGCCTGTGAAGGTGCGAGCCTCTGCAACACCAGCCGGATTCCCGTCTCGCCCATCCACAGGCTGCGCTCGGCGTCCTGGTCGGGGAAGTCCGACTGGGCATCGAGCGAGCGCTCCAGATACGGGATGTAGTCCCGTTGCAACTCGACGAAGCCCCGCCGCTCGAGGCGGTGGAGCGCATCCACGACCCCCGCACCTCCGAGATACACCGTCCGCAACCGCGCAGCCGGGTCGTCGTCCTCCTCCGCGTCGTGTGGATGCATCGGCCAACCCTCGTCGAACGCGCTCTCCGCGTCGGCGACGATCGAGGCGATCGCCGTTCGCACCCGTTCGGCGCTCCACGGCTCGTCCGCGAGCGCCTCGTGCGCTTCCGGCGAGAACAGCATCGGGCGAGTCTAGTGAGGTCGGTCCGGGGTCGGTGTCCTTCTCCCAGGCTGGCCCACCGCGGGGTGCTCCCCGGTCACAGCCGATGCGGTCGCCTGCGCACCTGAGTACGTCCTGCCCAGCTACTCGAGCTCGAACAGCGTCTCCGCGATCTCGCCGAAGGTCTCGTCGACCTCCACTTCGGAGCCGACCGCCTTGAAGCCGCACTTCTCCAGCACCCGGACTGAGCCGACATTGCCGCTGGCAACCCTCGCGTGGAGAGGCCGGCGCGTCAGCTGCGCGAGCAGCTGCGAGAGTGCGGCCGTCGCGATGCCCTTGCCCCAGAAGTCTCGGCCGATCCAGTAGCCGACCAGCAGGCGTCCGGACTCCTCCTCCCAGGCGACGATGTTCCCGGCCACGTCGCTCCCGTACAGGATGGTTTTCGCCACGACGCCGTCGTCGGCGAGGATCTTCGCCCAGTGCGCCCGGAACGACGCTTCGTCCCTGGCGGGGAAGGAGGCCATCCCCGTCGCCTCCGGGTCGAGCTGATGCGCATAGAGGACGTCGAGATCCTCCTCGACGACGGCACGGAGGCGGACGTCCAACCCTCGTCCGCTCACGTGGAGCCCGTATCACGCTGCGGTCGAAAGACGGTACGCATGCCCTCCTCCTCGTCGCTTGCCGCCTCCGCTTCCCTCGTGTCCGGCAGACACGATAATCGCGAGGTGATGAGCCGCCTGCCCGCGAGCCGAGGAAGCATGCCATGAGCGCGCTCGCCTCCGGGCTCGCCGAGACCGTCGGTGTCGATCTCTACTGGCTGCCGCTCGGTGCAGGTGGTCATTCGGTGCGGCTGAACGGGCGCGTCTACGAGGCGGTGGTGGCGCGACTGGAGCGGCGGCCGGCCTGCGACCTCTATCACTCGGCGCTCGAGGTGCACGTACCGGAGGGGCGGTTCGTGATCGAGCAGGCCCCGGTCCGCGACGCCGGCGGTGCGGAGCGGGGCGTCGTCGCGGAAGGCGCAGTCGGGCAGCGCTGGGCAGGGCGCTTGCGGATCTTCCGGTACGAGGTCCGCCGCTGGCGTGACGGTGTCATCCCCGACGTCGCCGAGGCGGTCGAGAGCCCGCGGCGACTGAGCGACGATCCGCGTCAGGCGCAACGACTCCTGGAGCTGGTGCCGTCCGTGCCGACTCCCGTGTGGGGTCGCGACGAGCTCGCCGTGGGCGAGATGTGGAACTCGAACTCGGTGATCTCCTGGCTGATCGCGCGCAGCGGCATGGCTGCCGAGACGATCCCGCTGCCGGCCGGAGGGCGCGCCCCAGGCTGGGAGGCTGGTCTCGTGGTCGCGCAGCGTCACGTCACGCACGCGCTTCCCCTCGACTCGCAGTCGCCGTGAGCGGCCGCGGGGACGCCCGCAGGTCCTCGTCCTCCGACCTATAGTCAGTCTCCAGCGGTGCGTCGGTCGAGGCCGGGAGGATGACGTATGCGGTTCGAGGCCGGCTACGACCTCTCCGAAGTCCAGGCCGCGTTCAACGCGCTCGAGGGGGCGACCTGGAGCCGCATCCTGGCCGACCTCGAAGCCGGCGATCTCGCCGAAGCCCTCGGCCTGATCAGCACCGTCCTCGGTGCGGCCAAGGACGCCCTCGGGAGGGAATACGTCTCGCTCGCCACGCACACCCGGGCGCCTTCACTCGACCTGAAAGCGCTGTTCGCGGGAACCGAAGGGGTGTAGCCGGGGGCATCTCGTCTGACCCCGGTGCCGTTCGGAATACTCCCGGCATGCCCGCGGCTGACCAGGTCGAGATCCGCCGTCTAGGTGCGCCCGAGGTGCACGCGCAGCTCGATTCGCTCGCGGGCGTCCTCGTCGACTGCGTGGCCGGAGGCGCATCGGTCAGCTACATGGCTCCGTTCTCACACGAGCAGGGGCGAGCGGCATTCGAAGCCGTGGCCGCCGAGATCGAGCAGGGCCGCCGGCTGCTTCTGGCCGCCTACGCCGGCGGCGACCTGGTCGGCACGGTGCAGGTGATCCTCACGCTGCCGCCGAACCAGCCGCACCGCGCCGAGATCGCGAAGCTCCTCGTTCACCGCTCGGCACGCAGGCGCGGCATCGCCGAGCTGCTCATGGAGCGCGCCGAGGCAGAGGCGCGAGCGGAGGGTAAGACGCTGCTCGTACTGGACGCCGTGACCGGCGACGCCGCCGAGCGCCTCTACGAGCGACTGAGCTGGACGAAGGTCGGCGTGATCCCCGGCTACGCCCTCTACCCGGACGGGCGGCTCTGCGACACGACCTACTTCTGGAAGGCGCTCTAGCGCGGATCAGCCGGCGCAGCGCTTCCGCCAACCGCGAGCGCCCTTGTCCTTCCGGCGGCCGAGGAACTGGCGACTCAGCGAGCCGCCCGGCACCATCTCCTCGTTGTCGTGAAAGATGCGCCACGCGAAACGCGCCGTGCCGACGACGCCCACCACCAGCATCGCAGTCGCAATCACGGACAGGATGGCAATGACGGTCACGCGCCTGCATGGTGCCACGACCCGTACGCACGAGCAAGCGTCTCGGGGTCGCAGCGGAACGGGTTCATCCCTCGGGCGACATTCCCGCACGCCGGGGCAGACGAGCCCTCAGTCTTCGCCGATGACGGATTCGATGCGCGAGCGCAGCGTCTCGGTCACCCCAGCCTCGTCGAGCAAGCGCCGGGCGAAGCTGTCGTCGGTCTGACGGGTCATCGCGAGGAGGAGGTGTTCGGTACCCACGAGCGCATGACCTCGTGCCGCGGCGATCTGCGAGGCGTCGCTGAGAAGCCGTTCGACCTGTCCTGACAATTCGGTCATCGCCGGATGATGACGCGGAGAGTTCGAAGCCGCGGGACTGCACGTAGCCGAGACCCTGTTACGCTCTTTGAGGCCATGCGGTTCTCGGTCGCAGTGGGTGCGGCAGCCGTAGCGTTCGCGGCGCTCGGAGCGCCTGTGAGCGCGGCACTTTCCGGAAGCGCTGCTCACTCATCGAACACCCTTCGCGGAGGGATCACCGACCGTCATGCGTCCGTATCCTTCGGCGCTTTCCGCATCATCGTGCCTGACAGCTGGCATTGGCGGTTCCTTCCCGGTCTCACGGGCAAGGCAATCCAGGTTTCGAACGCAAGCCTCCGTGTGCCGGTTGGTGCTGATCCGATCAAGGAAATGACCGCCGGAACATTCGTGCTGACACTCCTTCCGCTCGGCGCCCACGGCTCGGTAACAACTCCTGTGGTCGCGAGGCGTCAGTTTCTTGCCCGCAGCGATCCCGCACGCCCCCGAGGCCACGCGCTCGCTCGACACGCGTACTGCGCGGCGGCGGGCCCTTGTCTGTCGATCTCGTTGCTGTACGGGAGCAACGAGATGCCTGACACGGTCCTCGCCTCGGTCAACCGGGCTCTGCGGTCGCTCTGCCCTGCGCGTCGGTCGTAGCTCGCTCGCCAAGGGACAGTCCCACACTGGGGCAGCCAGTCGATGCATCCCAGTCCGGCTCGGCCGGGCCATCGGCGAACCTCGATGACCGTGAAGTCGTCTCTAGTTCCGTGTTCTCGTGACGACAAGGGTGTTGAGCACAGCGCGTGCCTGCGCAACCGTCTTGGCTGAGGCATTGCGACCCAGAAGCAGGAAGGCCGCTAGCTGGCGGCCGTGATCGACGAACTGAACGCCTCCGCCTGGCCCGGGCCAGCACTCCACGGCCGGGGCGCGATGGAGAGGGAGCGTCTTCTCCGTGAACCTGAGAGGCCGCGGAGGAACCTGGGAATCCGGGGAAGCGGGGTGCGTCCATTCCATGATCACGATGCCGACCGCTCCGGGCGCGAAGCGGAACGTCGCGAACTTGCAACCGCTGGGACTCTCGGCGATCGGTGCCGACGCCACGACGAGACGTGCAATCGGGTCAGCGTACGGACGAGGGAAATCGGCCCGAGACAGTGCGTGCCATCCGGCCGGTAGCGCCAGCGTCACACCTGCCATGCCTATGCGGCGATCGCCGACCACCGGTTGCGCGTCCGTGGCAGCGAGACACGCAAGCGACCCGGCGAGGAGAGACGCCAACCCGAGCAGGGTCGCGGAGCGTCGCACTGTCATTCCCGCAATTGTGACCGTCGCGCCGCTGTTTGAGCGACAGTCCCGCAGGCTCGCGCAGGCGACCGCCGTGTAGCCCTACAACGGGCCGCGGGCTCGTAGCTGTCGCGTCGCGCACGGACGGCGCTGCCGCTCTCGGACGTTCGCAATTGAGCAGCGGTTGATGTAGTTAACGCATTCCGCTCCGACTAAACCTGAGGAGGATCGTGTGACTGATCCGACGACGACCGATCCCGACAAGTACAAGGTGATCTTCGAGAACGACCGCATGAGAGTCCTGGAATACCGTGATGAGCCCGGTCAGAAGACGAGCCCGCACGAGCACCCCGACAGCCTCATGTACACGCTGAGCGGCTTTCAGCGACGGCTGCTCGGTGGCAGTGGCGAGAGTCGTGACGTCGCTCTCGAGCCGGGTGCGGTCCGCTGGCTCGACGCCCAGACCCATAGCGGCGAGAACATCGGCTCGACGCCGACGCACGTGCTCTTCGTCGAGTTGAAGGAGGTGCGCGAAACCGCAGCCGCCGGAACGCTCGGCCCGTCGTAACCACACTCCGCTGCGCCGAGCTTCGGCGCAGCGGAGTCGCTGTGCCTAGGTGCGGCTCCGCGGCAGGCGTGGGACGATCACGGCGATCGCGGCTGTCAGCGTTGCGCCGCTGAGCCCGAGCGCGAGGTCGCCGAGCGTGTCCGTGTAGGCCGTTGCGAGCTCCGGCGAGTTGCGGATGAAGGCGAAGTACTCGCCGACCTCCCACAGGATCGCTGTCACTCCGCCGAAGCCGGCGACGAGGGCGAAGAGCTCTGCTCCTTTGACGCGGGTACGGAGCAGCGCCGCGGCGACCGCACCGCTCAGGAGCGCCCAGTTCACGAAGTGGTTCGCGTCGTCCCACCAGTCGATCGTGTCGTAGAGGTTGAGCGCGTTGCCCAGCGTGTCGATGAGGAATGGGAGTACGAACAGCGTGTCGGCCGCGAACGGATAGGGCGGGCGCCGGCCACGCGCGGCCCAGAGCGCGGGCACGACGAGAGCTGCGACCGAGTAGCCGACGAGCCGCCAGCCGAACGCCTTCCCCGCAAAGCGCTCGAGGCCAGAGAAGGCGCCGAAGGCGAGCAGCGTCACGAGCGAGAGCTTGACGGCGAGGTCGAGCCAGAGTGCCGGCGCCCGTTTCACGGAACCCGCGGAGCGTAGCGGCTGATCAGAGGAGCGACCGGGAAACGTCTAGCCGGCGGTCTCCGCAAGCGCCGCCGCCGCGCCCTCCTCCGTCTCGGTCGGTTCCTTTGCTTCGAGCCTGCGCAGACGGCGAACATCGCCCACACCCAGCGTGGCGGCGGCGAGTGCGGCGCACGCGCCCGCTGCGATCCAGAGCGTGCGGTGGATGCCGACCGCATCCGACAGCGGGCCGACGACGACGAAGCCGACCGGCATGAGCGCGATCGACCCGAGCATGTCGTAGGAGGCGACGCGCGAGAGCAGCTCACCGGGGATGTGCTGCTGGAGCGAGAGCTCCCAGAAGACGCCGAAGAGCTCGACGCCGACCCCGGCGACGAACGCGGACACGACCACCACGGCGAGCGGCACGCCCGCCGCGAGCGCTGCGAGTGGGAGGGAGAGCCCGGCGACGGTGAGCATTCCCACCAGCAACGGCCGCTGTGGACGCCAGTTGAGCGCGACGGCGCCGCCCGCGACGAGCCCGAGGCCGGTCGCGGCCGCGATCAGACCCCAGGCTGCTGGACCACCGAGCTCGGCCTTGGCGACGATCGGGCCGAGGACGTTAAGGCCGGCGGCCCAGAACGCGTTGATGAAGCCGAACGCGATGACGATCGCCCAGAGCCACGTGCGTGACGCGAAGGCGCTCCAGCCCTCTCGCAGCTCTGCCACAAAACGGGAGCGCTCCATCTTCGACCGCCGCAACCGGATCCGAGCCAGGAAGGTCGCACACACGAAGAAGCTCGCAGCGTCGACTGCGATCGCCCAGCCGGCACCGGCCGCCGCGACGACGAGGCCGGCGAGCGCCGCGCCGCCGATGTTCGTCGCGTTGAGCGACAGCCGGAGAAGTGCGTTGGCCTCCTGGAGGTGAGCTTTCGAGACGAGTTGCGGGACGATGCCCTGTGCCGCGGGAAAGAAGAACGCCTGCGCCAGGCCGTTCACCGCGGCGAGCGCGGCGATGTGCCACGTGCTCGCGACGCCGGTCAACACGATCGCCGCGACTGTGAGCTGTGCGAAGCCGTTGACCACGTTCGCTGCGACCATCACCCGGTTGCGCGGCAGGCGGTCGGCCCAGACGCCGCCGACGAGGATGAAGACGAGCTGGCTGACGGTGAAGCAGGCGAGCACGACGCCGATGTCAGAGGCGCCGCCGCCGATCTCGAGGATCGCGAACGCCAGCGCAACGAATGAGAAGGACGCGCCCAGACGCGAGATCGTCCGGCCTGCGAAGAACAGCCGGAAGTCGCGCTCGCGGAGCGGCGCGAGGGCGCCGCGAAGCCGGTTCGAGCGCATTCCGAGAACCTACCGCGGCCCGCTCGGCTAGGCGACGCGACCGAAGCGCTCGGCCGCACGAGCCCGGCGCCGCTCGGCCTCGGCGTCGCGATCGCGCGGGGGAGCCGTGGTGACGAGCTCCTCGAGCAGCCGTTCGGTCGCGTTCGCGACGGCCTCGACTGCACGCTCGAACGCCGCGTCGTTTGCCCGCGAGGGCTTCTGCATGCCGCTCACCTTGCGCACGTACTGGGTCGCGGCCGAGCGGACCTCGTCATCGGTCGTCGGCGGCTCGAAATTGTGAAGCGTCCGGATGTTCCTGCACATGCGGCCGAGTCTAGACGTTGGGTGCGGCGGCGCTCCTAGTCCCAGATGGCGAGGATCGCCCCCATCACGAGCAGCGACACCCCGTGGTAGCCGCCGTCGATCAGATACAGGGAGAGCGAACGCCCGGCGAAGATCCCGTTGACGGCCATCGTCGTCAGCACGAAGCCCGCCCACGCGAGCAGGCCGACGACGAGCCCGTCGCCGATCGTCGTGGCGCCCGCGTAGTCGACGATCCGCGCCAGGACGTACGCCATGACGAGGGCGCCGGCGGCCGCGACCGCATAGCCGCGCCGGGCCCCGCTCAGGTCCTCCTGGGTCTTGCCGACCGCCCGCATCCACGGGCTCACGAAGAGCGCCGGCGAGTACCAGACGGCGCCGAGCGCCATCGGAACGAGGGCGGCGACGATGACCGCGATCCAGTTGATGTCGACGTCCTGCAGCACGTCTCCTCCTTTGTGAGAGTCGGCACAACAGTACGGAGCAGGGAGGACGTACACTTGCCTCCATGGCCCAGGCGCCCGTTCTGCCGCGCGGGTTCGAGCTCCCGCTCGAGCCGCGGCTGCCGCGGATCGGCTCGGTGGACGCGGTCGCGCTCGAGGAGCGCGCCGCCTCGCTCGCCCGCCGCTCGATCAAGCGCGAGTCGAAGCTGCAGGCGCTCGAGCTGGCGGTGCGGATGATCGACCTGACGACCCTCGAGGGCGCCGACACGCCGGGCAAGGTCGCGGCGCTCTGCTCGAAGGCGGTGCGCCCCGACCCGGTGGACCACTCGGTGCCGTCCGTCGCCGCGGTGTGCGTCTACCCGAACCTCGTCCCGACCGCCGTCGCGCGCCTGCGCGACACGTCGGTCAAGGTCGCCTCGGTCGCGACCGCCTTCCCATCCGGCCAGTCGCCGCTCGAGGGCAAGCTCGCGGAGGTGCGCGAGGTCGTCGAGGCCGGGGCCGACGAGGTGGACATGGTGATCGACCGCGGCGCCTTCCTCTCCGGCCGCTACGCGAAGGTCTACGACGAGATCGTCCACGTCAAAGAGGCCTGCGGCGAGGCGCACCTGAAGGTGATCCTCGAGACGGGCGAGCTCGGCACCTACGACAACGTCCGCCGCGCGAGCCTGCTCGCGATGGCCGCCGGCGCCGACTTCATCAAGACCTCGACGGGCAAGATCCAGCCCGCGGCGACGCTCCCGGTCACGCTCTGCATGCTCGAGGCGATCCGCGACGTCTACGAGGAGACCGGGCGCATGGTCGGGATGAAGGCCGCGGGCGGCATCCGCCAGGCGAAGCAGGCCGTCCAGTACCTCGTCGTCCTCCATGAGACACTCGGCCTGCAGTGGCTGACGCCCGACCTCTTCCGCCTCGGCGCCTCGACCCTGCTCAACGACGTGCTGATGCAGATCCGCAAGCAGAAGACCGGGCAGTACCAATCCCTCGACTACTTCACCATCGACTGACCATGCTGGCTCTCTGCGTTCGAATGTACGAAGCCGCGCCTTGGCGGAGCCGGGCTCTGCCCGGCGGGAGCCGTCGCCTCAGCTCGAACTCCGCGGGTCGTGAAGGAGGGGGCACATGGGGGAACCATGGGTTCCCCCATGAACGGTTCACCATTGACTGAGCTCGAGAAGAAGCGCAAGCACGTCCCGGCCCCGGCGCTGACGGAGTGGGAATACGCGCCGGCGCCCGAGGCGCGCGACATCGTCCGGCTGGAGGAGCGCTACGGTCTCTTCCTCGGCGGGAAGATGGTCGAGCCGCGCTCGGGGACATACGCGACGACGATCGACCCGTCCACGGAGGAGCCGCTCGCCGAGATCGCGCAGGGCGGGCCGGAGGACGTCGAGGCGGCGGTCGAGGCGGCCCGCGGCGCGTTCGAGAACGGTTGGGCGAAGCTCGCCCCCGCGGAGCGGGCCAAGTACCTGTACCGGATCGCGCGCCTCATGCAGGAGCGCTCGCGCGAGCTCGCGGTGCTCGAGTCGCTGAACAACGGCAAGCCGATCAAGGAGTCGCGGGACGTGGACGTCCCGCTCGCGGCGGCGCACTTCTTCTACTACGCGGGCTGGGCGGACAAGCTCGAATACGCCTTCCCGAACCGGCGCCCGCTGCCGCTGGGGGTCGCCGCCCAGGTGATCCCGTGGAACTTCCCGCTGCTGATGCTCTCGTGGAAGATCGCGCCCGCACTCGCGACGGGCAACACCGTCATCCTCAAGCCCGCCAGCACGACGCCGCTGACCGCGCTCCTCTTCGCCGAGATCTGCCGCCAGGCGGACCTCCCACCCGGCGTCGTCAACATCCTCACCGGCAACGGACGCATGGGTGCGACGCTCGTCCGGCATCCCGGCGTGGACAAGGTCGCCTTCACCGGCTCGACCGAGGTGGGCAAGGACATCCAGCGCGCCCTCGCCGGCTCCGGCAAGCGGCTGACGCTCGAGCTCGGCGGCAAGGCGGCGAACATCGTGTTCGACGACGCGGCGCTCGACCAGGCGGTCGAGGGGATCGTCAACGGCATCTACTTCAACCAGGGCCAGGTCTGTTGCGCGGGCTCCCGCCTGCTCGTCCAGGAGTCGATCGCCGAGCCGCTGATCACCAAGCTCAAGCAACGCCTGGCGACGCTGCGGATGGGCGACCCGCTCGACAAGAACACCGACCTGGGCGCGATCAACTCGCGGGACCAGCTCGACAGGATCACCGAGCTCGTCGCCTCCGGGCGCGAGGAGGGCGCCGAGATCTTCCAGCCGGCCTGCAAGCTCCCGGAGAAGGGCTTCTGGTTTCCGCCCACCGTCTTCACGAACGTCGCCCAGAGCTACCGCATCGCCCAGGAGGAGATCTTCGGGCCAGTGCTCTCCGTGCTCACCTTCCGCACCCCCGAGGAGGCGGTCGAGAAGGCCAACAACACCGCCTACGGGCTCTCGGCGGGCGTCTGGACGGAGAAGGGCTCGCGCATCCTCTGGATGGCGCAGCAGCTGCGGGCCGGGGTCGTGTGGGCGAACACCTTCAACCGCTTCGATCCCGCCTCGCCGTTCGGCGGCTACAAGGAGTCCGGCTTCGGGCGCGAGGGCGGCCGCCACGGGCTCGAGCCGTACCTGAGGTTCGACGAATGAGTCGGTTGCCCGTCCGCAAGACCTACAAGCTGTTCATCGGGGGCGCCTTCCCGCGTTCCGAGTCGGGCCGCTCGTACGAGGCGGAGGGCCAGAACGTCGCCCGCGCCTCGCGCAAGGACGCCCGCGACGCCGTCAAGGCGGCCCGCGGGGCCTTCGCGGCGTGGTCGGGGATGACCGCGTACAACCGCGGCCAGGTGCTCTACCGGCTCGCCGAGATGATGGAGGCGCGGGCCGCCGACCTCGCCGGTTGCTGCACGGGCCGCAAAGAGGTCGAGGCCGCGATCGACCGCGTCGTCTGGTACGCGGGCTGGACGGACAAGCTCGCCCAGGTGCTGGGCTCCTCGAACCCGGTGGCGGGCCCCTACTTCAACTTCACGGTGCCGGAGCCGACCGGCGTCGTCGCAGTGATCGCGCCCGGCGAGCCCCCGCTCGGCGGTCTCGTCTCGCGCGTGCTGCCCGCGCTCGCCGGCGGCAACACCGTCGTCGCGGTCGCCTCCGAGATCCACCCGCTCGCGGCGATCGAGCTCGCCGAGGCGGTCGCCACCGCCGACGTTCCCGGCGGCGTCCTGAACATCCTCACCGGGCTCTGCTCCGAGCTGGCGCCGGTGCTGGCGGGGCACATGGACGTGAACGCGCTCGACGTGTCGGGCGCCGACGGCCTCGTCGAGGAGCTCGAGCGCCTCGGCGCCGAGAACGTCAAGCGCGTCGTGCGCGGCTCGGCCGACGAGCAGAGCCCGTGGGCGATCTCCGACTTCCTCGAGCTGAAAACCGTCTGGCACCCCATCGGTCAGTAGTGACAGGTCTACGCCGCCTGAGCCATGCCGTCGCCGAGGGGGACGGCATCTCGATCCTCGTCGAGGTCGCCGACCGCGCAGCCGCCCGCACCGCCGGGGCGGAGGGAGCGGAGGGCCTGGCCGTGCGCGGACACGTGGCGGGGGTGCGCGAGGCGAGCCAGCTGCCCCTCCTGTGGAGCGCGGGCTCCTTCCGCGAAGCGAAGGAGGCGGGGGCGGACGCGGTCGTGCTCGTCGCGGAGGACGCGGGCGACCGGCTCGAGGAGCTGTTCGAGGAGGCCCACGAGCTCGGGCTCGAGTGCGTCGTCAAGGTGCGCGACGAGGAGGAGCTCGAGCGGGTCCTGGAGCGCGTCGACCCCGAGATCTTCCTCCTCTCGGCCGAGGGCGCCGACGCTGACCAGCACCACCTCGACCGGCTGCTCGAGCTGCTGCCCGACGTGCCCGCCGGCAAGCTCGTGATCGCCGAGCTGCCGGGCGCCGGCGGCGAAGACCTCGCCGAGCTCGAGCGGGCGGGCGTGGACGCGGTCCTCCTCGCGCAGCCGGCCTAGCTTGCAGGAAGCGTGACGGAGACGCCTGGGAGCGGAGAGCGGCGCGCGGCGATCGCCGTCGGTGCGGCCGTCTTCATCGCAGGAGCGGTGCTGCTCGGGCTCGAGCTCGCCGCGAGCCGCGTGCTCGCGCCGTACTTCGGCAGCTCTCTCTTCGTGTGGGGCGCGCTGATCGGCGTCGTGCTCGCCGGGCTCTCGCTCGGCTACTGGGTCGGCGGCGCCGCCGCCGATCGCTATCCGGCGCCGCGGCTGCTGCTCGGCGCGCTCGTCTCCGCCTCGCTGCTCGTGCTGGCGATCCCGTACATCGACGGCTGGGCGCTCGAGCGGGTCGTGAGCTGGGATCCGGGCCCGCGCGCCGACCCGCTGGTCGCCACGGTCCTCCTCTTCGGCGCGCCGAGCGTGATCCTCGGCAGCGTCACGCCGATCGCCGTCCGGCTGCGCGCCCGCTCGCTCGAGCGGCTCGGGCGCACCGCCGGCCGCCTGTTCGCCATCTCGACCGCGGGCAGCATCGCCGGAACGTTTGCCACGGCGTTCTGGCTCATCCCGGCGCTCGGCACCGACCAGCTGCTCGCTTCGGCGGCGCTGGCGCTCATGGTCGCCGCGGCGGCGGTCGCCATCGCCGAGCGGGCCCACGTCGCGCTTGCCGTTGCGCTCGCCGCGGCGGGGGCGCTGACGGCGCCGGTTCTCGCGCTCGCGCCCGAGAGCGGCGGCCGCCTCGCCGGCGCTCAGCTCCAGAACTGGTCGCCGCTCTACCGGCTCCAGAAGGAAGCGGGCCGGCGGACGGGCGATCCGGGTGCGGCGAGCCGCGACGCCGGCTTCCGGATCGCCTACGCGAAGGACACGCGCTACCACCGGCTCGTCGTCGCCGACGACTCGAAGACGCGCTACCTCCGCTTCGACAACTCGTTCCAGAGCGCGATGTACCTGCGCGATCCGTTCCGCACGCGGTTCACGTACACCGACTACCTCGACCTCGGGCTCGCGTACGACCCGGGCGCACGCTCGGTGCTCTTCGTCGGCCTCGGCGGCGGCTCGGCGCCCAAGCGCATCTGGCGCGACTTCCCGCAGCTGCGCCTGCGGGCGGTCGAGCTCGACCCCGAGGTGGTGGAGGTCGCCTACCGCTACTTCGCGCTACCACGGGACGACCGGCTCACCGTCGAGGTCGAGGACGGGCGCCGCTACCTCGCCCACTATCGCGAGCGCTGGGACGTGATCGTCGTGGACGCCTTCTACTCGGACGCCATTCCGTTCCACCTCGCGACCCGGGAGTTCCTCGAGCTCGCGCGCGCCCGTCTCGAGCCGGGCGGCGTCGTCGTCACGAA
>Ga0209514_10004454_pt1 | contig 18817 bp, 15 predicted proteins | sample Subgrocontami58m_FD_187452 | JGI IMG/M metagenome (GOLD analysis project Ga0209514, IMG submission 187452) | Subsurface groundwater microbial communities from S. Glens Falls, New York, USA - GMW37 contaminated, 5.8 m (SPAdes) (version 3) | ecosystem: Environmental > Aquatic > Deep subsurface >...
CGCGAAATGGGGGATGGCCGCCTACCCCCATGCGAGAGGGCAATCACGTCGCCTGCCTCGTCAACGTGGACGGGATCCCCGTGCCCGAGGTCGCCCTGCGAATTGCGCGTTTGCTCGGTGGTCTGCGCTTCGACGGGACCGACGCGGACTTCGTCCTGCGCACGACCGACGCCGCGGGATTGGCCTCGGCCGGTACGTTCCCCGCCTTCGGCGACAACCGCATCGAGATCGCCGCGCCCGATTCGAAAGCCGCCCGCTCCCCTTCCGCGTCGTCGGCGTCGGCATGACCGAAGACCCGCTCGTGGCCCTCGCCGATGACGATCCCATTTCCACGACGTGACGATCGAGCGCAAGGTGCTCTTGGGCCGGCGCGTCGTGAAGGTCACGAGCGACTTCTTCGGCTACGAAGGGGAGAAGGCGGGCGGGTTCGAGTTCAAGGTCGCGTTGACGTGCGGCGCCCGACCGAGCCGCCGCCGGACCTGACGGTCGCCGGCAGCCTGGGCTCCGAGCGCCTGGCGCGGACCGAGGCGCCGGTGCCGATGATCCGGCCGATGCCGCTGGTGACCTTCGACGAGCCGGGCGATCCCACGCTCGCGGACGGACCCGGCAGCTATTCCACGCTCCTGGTGAGCGGGACGGTGAAGGACCTCCTGAGCCTGCTCTCCGACACGCCGGCGAGTGAGATCGCTCGGCTGCCGGGCCGCGCTTCGCGCTCGCCAACCCTTGTATCCCCATCGGTGATCAGGTACACAGGATCGGTCGTTCCGTCCGCGCGAACCCAGCCGGAGATGAGCCATGCCCGCCGACCTGAGCGTCACGTTCACCGGCCTCCGCTTCGAGAACCCCTTCATGCTCGCCTCGGCCCCGCCGACCGAGTCGGAGTCGAACATCCTGCGCGCCTTCGACGCGGGTTGGGGCGGAGTGGTGACCAAGACGATCGGGCTGCACCCCGTGATGAACGTCAAGGGCCCCAAGACCAAGTTCAACCGCCTGGACGTGGACTCGCCGCGGATCTCGATGCAGAAGCGGGCCGCGGGCAAGTCGGTGCTCCATTCGTCTTGGAATTGGGAACTGATCTCCGACAAGCCCCTCGACTGGTGGGTGCCGCGGCTGGGGCGGATCAAGCAGGCCCATCCGGGAAAGATGCTGATTGCCTCGATCATGGCCGGCTCGGGCAGTGACAAGGAATACAAGAACTGGCAAAGCCTGGCCAAGGCCTGCCAGGACGAAAAAGTGGACGGGCTCGAGCTCAATTTCTCCTGCCCGCACATGGACCGCGACGACATGGGCTCGAACGTGGGACGCAATCGGCAGCTCTGCCGCGAGGTCACTCAGGTGGTCAAAGAGGTCTCCCGGGTGCCGGTGTGGGTCAAGCTGACGCCTTCGACCACGCAGATCACCGTGGAAGCCTACGGCGCGTTCGAAGGCAAAGCCGACGCGGTGACATCGACCAACACCTTCCCGTCGCTGCCGCCGATCGACCCGGAGACGCTCGAGTTCGAGATGAACGTGGACGGGAAGGTCTCCTACGGCGGCCTCGGCGGCCCGGCCATCCTTCCGCTTTCGCTGGCGAAGATGGCCCAGCTCACCCAGGAGTTCCCGGACAAGGCCTTCTCGGGCGTCGGCGGCATCGCCGAGTTCTCCCACGCGCTCATGTACATGTTGCTCGGTTGCGGCACCGTGCAGGTGTGCACCGCGGCGATGCTCGACTCCGCGGTCGGGCCCAACGTGGTCAAGCAGCTCATCCAGGGCATGGGCGAGTTCATCGAGAAGAACGCCCATCGCGGCTGGAAGCGGCTGGAGGACTTCCGCGGGCTGCGCCGCAACGCGATCGTACCGCACTCTCAGATCAAGCGGCCCGACGGCTCCGAGTACCACGGCGGTCACGAGTACGAGGGGTACGCCGGCGACGCTCCGGCGAACTCGGCAAGCTGAGCTGCCACGAGCCGATGCGATCGCCGGCCGGATAGGGTGGCCGCCCATCTTCACGCGTCCGATTTGTCCGGCACCCCCAAGCCGTGAGCAATAATCCACCCACCTGTGCTGTTGATTCCCATGGTCGCGGTGCCAGGGGGCTTGACAGAGTCGACGCGCCGTTCAAAGAATTTTCCGTGTCGTAACAGATTAACCAGTATTGACTTATATAATCACCACGGACCCGGTCCCGAGACATCGGCCTTGACAAGCATCGTTCCGCGTGTATAATACTACGTTTCGCAAACGAACCTGCGGTCCGGGGCACTACGTTGGGATCGATGATCTCCGAAGACAAAATCCAGGAAATCCTGCGGGCTACGGACATCGTGGAGATTGTCTCGGAAGTCGTTGCCCTGAAACAAGCTGGGAACAGCTTCAAGGGCCTCTGTCCCTTCCACGAGGAGAAGACCCCTTCCTTCACGGTGAGCGCGCCCAAGCAGGTCTACTACTGCTTCGGGTGCCAGAAAGGGGGGAACGTCTTCCGCTTCGTCATGGACCACGAGAAGCTGACCTTCCCCGAGGCCGTGCGCATGCTGGCGAGCCGCTACGGGATCGAGGTTCCGGCGGATGCGCCCGGCGGACCCCTTGACCGCGATCGGGAGGAGCTCTATCGGGTCCTCAAGTGGGCGACCGACGTCTACCACAAGCAGTTGCTGGCCACTCCGGAATCGCAACCGGTGCGCGATTACGTCGCCAGCCGGGGAATCTCCGAGGACTCGGTCGCCACGTTCCGCCTCGGGCACGCGCCCGAGGAGTGGGACTTCCTGCTCCAGAGAGCGCGAAAGCAGAACATTCCCGACCCGCTGCTGCTGGAGGCCGGGCTGATTTCGCCGAGAAAGGAGAAGGACGGAGCCTTCGACCGATTCCGCGGGCGGCTGATGTTTCCGATCTTCGACGTGCGCGACCGGGTGGTCGGATTCGGGGGCCGAATCCTGCCGCAGTCGACGCAGAAGGAGACCGCCAAGTACATCAACACCTCGGAGACGCCGCTGTTCAACAAGGGGCGCCTCCTTTATGGGCTGAACTTCGCGCGCGAGGCATCGTCCAAGGAGGGCGCGCTCTCGATCATGGAAGGCTATACCGACGTGATCCTCGCCCACCAGCACGGCTTCCGCATCGCGGTCGCCGGGCTCGGCACCGCCCTCACCAAGGACCACGTGGCGCTGTTCCGGCGCTTCGCGGACCGGGTCTACGCCGTGTACGACGGTGACCAGGCGGGGGAGAAGGCGTCCGCGCGCAGCCTCGACCTCATGCTCGAGGAGGACATCGACTTCCGGGTCGCGACCATGCCGGGTGGGCTGGACCCGGCCGACTGCCTGCAACAGCGGGGCCCCGAGGCCTTCCGCGCGGCGATCGAGGCCGCCGTCCCGCTGCTCCAGTACCGGATCGAGCTCGCCATCAAGTCGCACGACTGGACCAGCGTCGAAGGCAAGTCCCGCGCGATCGACGAGGTCCTCGGCTCCGTCGCTCTCTGCCCCAACGAAGTCAAGCGCAAGCTGCAGGTGCAGAAGCTCGCCGCCGACCTCGACATCCCGCAGCCCACGCTGCTCAAGCGCCTCGCCGCCCTTCAGGCGGCCGCGCACCGCCCGCGCCCTACGTCCGACCCCTCCACTTCGAGGCCCGCGCCCGCCCCGACCGGGACGACGACCACGCCCCCGGCCGGCTCCCGCGGCGAGCGCGAACTCGTGGTCGAGCTCCTCGACCTCCTCCTCTCGGCCCCCGCGCTCTTGCCCAGCATCCGTGAGGCCGTGACCCTCGAGGAAATCCCGAACGAGCCGGCGCGCCGCGTGGTCGAACGGATCTACGCCCACTGGGACCGCGCGGGCGAGCTCCGCGCCGCGGACTTCCTGCAGACGATCGAGGATCCGGCGGTCGCCTCCCGCCTCGCCGGTATCATCGCCGAGGGTGAAAAGAAGGGCAACCACGAGGAGCGGCTCTCCCAATTGCTCCACAAGTTCGAGCTCGAGCGCCGCGAACGCGAGGCCACGGGCCTGCGCCGCCAGGCGTCCGACGATGACGGCCTGCGTGCCTTCCAAGAGGCCCGCCGCAGGCTCGACCAGACCAAGCGCGGCGACCAGGGGAAACGCGGCGCGCCGGGAACGTCTTCCTGACTCCGATCCAGGAGAGCGATGTGACGAAGAAAAAGAACCAGAAGGACGCGCCCACGGCAGCGGACCGCGAGTCGGCCCCCGCGACCGCGGAGGCCCTCGCCACGCCGCCCGGGGGCGGCAACAACACGGGCAGCGAGAAGGCCGACAAGCTCGACGCCGACATCAAACTCCTCATCGAGGAGGGCAAGAAGAAGGGGTTCGTCACCTTCGAGGAACTCAACAAGGTCCTGCCCGACGACCAGACCTCGCAAGACAAGATCGACGGCGTCCTCACCATGCTCGATGAGCTCGGCATCGACCTCATGGACGAGAGCGAAGTCGAGGAACGCGAGCCCCCCGAGGAGACCACCGAGGCCGCCGCCGAGTTCGAGGCCGAGAGCGAAGAGGAGCCGGCCGAAGAGATCCGCCCCAAAGGCCCGACCGAGAAGATCGACGACCCGGTCCGCATGTACCTCACCCAGATGGGAGAGATCCCTCTCCTGTCGCGGGACGAGGAGATCATGCTGGCCAAGAAGATCGAGCTCACCCGCAAGCGTTTCCGCAAGAAGGTGCTCGAGAGCCCGGTCGCGATCAGCGAGGCGATCCAGATCCTCGAGGACGTGCGCACCGGCGAGCTCGCCTTCGACCGCACCCTCAAGGCCGACTCCGCCATCGAGGTCACCAAGCAGGACATCCTGCTGCGGCTCCCCGAGTACATCGAGACGCTCAAGCGCCTGCTCAAGCACAACCGCGACGATTACACCAAGCTCATCCGCAACCGCACCTCCGCCGAGGACCGCATGCGGATCAAGAAGCGAATGAAGAACCGCCAGCGCAAGGCGGTCATCCTCCTTGAAGAGCTCAACATCCAGACCAAGAAGATCCGCCCCATGATGGAGCGGCTCAAGAGCATCTCCAATCGCATGGTCGAGATCCAGCGCGAGCTGGGGATGGCCAAGCGCAATCGCACCAACAAGGCGCGGATCGACGAGCTGCGCAAGGAGCTCACCGAGCTCAAGCTGCTCACCGGCGAGGAGCCGAGCCGCCTGCGCCAGCGGGTCAAGGAGATCGAAGAGCGTTACCAGGAATATGAGAAGGCGAAGCGCAAGCTGTCGAGCGGCAACCTGCGCCTGGTGGTCTCGATCGCCAAGAAGTACCGCAACCGCGGCCTCTCCTTCCTCGACCTGATTCAGGAAGGCAACACCGGCCTCATGAAAGCGGTGGAGAAGTACGAGTACCGCCGCGGCTACAAATTCAGCACCTACGCGACCTGGTGGATCCGCCAGGCGATCACGCGCGCCATCGCCGATCAGGCCCGGACCATCCGCATCCCGGTGCATATGATCGAGACGATGAGCAAGCTCCGCAACGTGACCAAGAAGCTCATCCAAAAGAAAGGCCGCGAGCCCACCGTCGAGGAGATCGCCGAAGAGACGAACATCTCGGTGGACGAGACCAAGCGGGTGCTGAAGATCGCCAAGCACCCGATCAGCCTGGACCGGCCGATCGGGACCGGCGACGACAGCTACTTCGGCGACTTCATCGAGGACGCCAACGCCGAGTCGCCCGTGTCGGCCGCGACCTATGAGATGCTCAAAGAAAAGATCGAGAACGTGCTGCAGACGCTGTCGTTCCGTGAGCGCGAGATCATCAAGCTCCGGTACGGCATCGGCACCGGCTACACGTACACCCTCGAGGAGGTGGGGCGGATCTTCCGCGTCACCCGCGAGCGCGTTCGCCAGATCGAGGCGAAGGCGGTCAAGAAGCTGCAACACCCGATCCGGTCGCGGAAGTTGGAAGGCTTCCTCGGCGGTCTGGGCAAGTGACCCGAAGGCCCCGCTCCGGCGGGGCCTTTTTGTTGATAGGGTGACGAATCGGAGCGACGGCCGCACCGCAGGCACGGCCGGCGGCTCCGTGAACACTGGAGGAATTCATTCGATGCGGGACGCCCTCCCTCTGCTGCTGCAACTTCAGAAGATGGACGTGGAGATCAAGGACCTCGAGAACCAGCGCACCGCGCTCCCCAAGTCCCTCGCCGACACCAAGGCGGCCCTCGAGGCCCGGCGCTCCGCCCACGCGGTCAAGCACGAGGAGCTGAAGAAGGCCAAGGTCGCGGCCGACATGCGCGAGGGGGACCTCAAGGACCAGGAGGTCAAGATCCAGAAGCTCGACGGCCAGCTCAATCAGGCCAAGACCAACAAGGAGTACTCCGTCCTCAAGTCCGAAATCTCCGCAGTCAAGTCCGACTGCGGCCTGATCGAGGACGACATCCTTCAACTGATGACCAAGGTCGAAGTCCTCACCGGCGAGCTCAAGGCCGCGGATGCCGAGGTCAAGACCGTCGAGGCCATTCTCGCCCCCTTGCAGAAGCAGGTCGAAATCACCCTCGCCGACCTCGATGGCAAGCTTGCCAAGCGACGCCTGGCCCGCGACGGCACGACCCAGGGGATCGATCCCGAGGTCATCACCCTCTACAATCGCGTCCAGGGCCATAAGACCGATGGCCGCGCCTTGGCCAAGATCGCCGAGGGCACTTGCACGGGCTGCAACATGGAGCTCAACACCCAGGACGTCAATCTGGTCATGGGCCGGCGCCTGCTCGTCACTTGCAAGACCTGTGGGCGAATCCTGTACGCGGATTGAGCGGACCGTGGCCCAGGTCAGCGGCGGCGGTCACTTTCGCGGCGCCCTTTGCCGCATCGAGATCTGGCATCGCCTCCGGGCCGCGGCCCGCCGATGGGCCCGCGGGGATCCCCGGTCGCCATCCCGAAGACCGTGCCACGTGGTCGGGCCCGGTCGCACCCACATGCAAGCACCGCCGACGCACGGCAGATTCCCCCAAGGGGTCGGTCGCCCGCAGTACAGGCTAACGTTCGATGTTACAAGTTGTTTTCCGTACGTATATTAAGAGTGTCAAGCAAAAACAATGCCTGATTTGTAAGACTCTCCGGAACGACACTTGCTTTTGCTTGACACTGCGACCCTCCAGGTCTATACTGCCCCGCATTCGCGTGGCAACTTCCACGCCATTCGTTGAAAACCCGGTCGCACGTGCCCGTAGCTCAATTGGATAGAGCGTTGGCCTGCGGAGCCAAAGGTTGGCCGTTCAAATCGGCCCGGGCATACTTCGCGGCGCACGCGCGCCCTTCGGGGAGCCGCGCCCGCGAAATCCCGGTCCGGAGAGGTACCGAAGCGGTCATAACGGGCTCGATTCGAAATCGAGTTGCCTCTGATGAAGGGGCACGGGGGTTCGAATCCCCCCCTCTCCGCCTTGAGAAACGGTTGCGCCGATGGAGCGCGTGGACTGGGGAGAGGTGCCTGAGCGGCCGAAAGGGCACGATTGGAAATCGTGTGTCGGTGATGAATCGACCGCGGGTTCGAATCCCGCCCTCTCCGCCATTCCCAGAAATTTTGAAAAGTCGCGCTAGATGGGGCGGTGGCGGAGCCCTGAGCCCGCAAGGGTGACCTGAATTCCGCTGTATGCAGGGTCGAACTCCTTTCCGAGGATCGACGCGGAAGCCCTGTTCCATCCCGTGACCGTGTTGATGGCCGGGACCCATGCAATCGGGACCTGGGAACCAGGTCAGATCGGGAACGAAGCAGCCTTAACCGGAGCTCCCGATGTGCCGTGGTAATCCTGGTCGGAGCGGTCCTATTGATGGGGCGGGGACGGCTGCGAAGAATCGACGAGAGGGTGCGCGACGAAATTTCCCTGCGGCCGTGAGCGGTCGCGCGGGGTGGAAGGCGCTGTCTGCGCCGCCCGTCCGGCGACGGAGGGGCTTCAGACAGCGCTGGGCAAGGGAGCCGGGGGATCCGCGGGCGGCGCAGCCGTTCACGGTTCGCCCGGTCCGGCGCCGGTCACCGACCGCAAGCGGGTCCAGGTGACGGGTCCGACGGTGGAGGGTGCCGCGGCCGGTGCGCGCGGGGGGCGCGTGCCGGCTCGAGCGAAGCCGGGGAGCGCGCTCGAGGTCCCTTGGCGGGAGTTCGGGGGAATGGACCAGTACACCGTCATCGCGCGGCGATACCGGCCGCAGACGTTCAACGAGGTGGTCGGCCAGGAGGCGATCGCGGTCACGCTGCGCAACGCCATCCGCGAAGAGCGAGTGGCCCATGCCTTCTTGTTCTCCGGCTCCCGCGGCGTTGGCAAGACCTCGATGGCCCGCATCCTCGCCAAGGCCCTCAACTGTGCCAAGGGTCCCACCGCCGAGCCCTGCGACGAGTGCGAGATCTGCCGCACGATCACCGAGTGCATCGACCCCGACGTCGTGGAGATCGACGCCGCCTCCAACACCGGCGTCGACAACGTCCGCGACCTGCGCGACAACGTTCGCTACGTCCCCCTGCGCGACCGCTTCAAAGTCTACATCATCGACGAAGCCCACATGCTCTCCAAGGGGGCCTGGAACGCCTTCCTCAAGACCCTCGAGGAGCCGCCCCCGCACGTCAAGTTCGTCTTCGCCACCACCGAGCTGCACAAGGTCCCCGAGACCATTCGCTCGCGCTGCCAGCAGTTCGAGTTCCGCCGCATCGTCGCCGCCGACATCGTCGAGCGTCTGCGCCAGGTGTGCCGGCGGGAGAAGGTGAAGGCCCCCGACGAGGTCCTCGCCGTGATCGCCCGCGCCGGCCAGGGTTCCATGCGCGACGCCCAGTCGCTGCTCGACCAGGTCATCGCCTACACCGGAGGCGCGCCCACCATCGCCCAGGTCGACGAAGTCCTCGGGACCCTGCCCCAGACCGCGGTCTTCGACCTCGTTCGCCACGTCCTCGCCGGCGACTTCAAGGCACTCGTGCTCGCAGCCGACCACCTCCTCGCCGCCGGGCGCGACCCCGGGATCTTCCTCGACCAACTGGTCGAGCACTTCCGCCAGCAGCTCCTCGTCCTCACCTGCGGCAAGGACTTCCCGCTCATCGAGCTCGACCCGGCCGATCGCCCCGCCTGCGAGGAAGCCGCCAAGGCGTTCGGCATCGACGGCCTCACCACCGCGATCCAGCTCCTCGGCGACGCGCGACGCCGCCTGCGCGATGTCACCAACCCGCGCATCCTCCTGGAGCTCACCCTGATCAAGCTCGGCCGCGTCCGCGACCTCGTCGACGTCGGCCAGCTCGTCGACCGCCTCGAGCGCGTAGCACGCGGCGACGGCAGCCCGGAGCCCGCCGCTGGGCCGGCCCCGATCGCCTTCGTCCCCGCGCGACCCGCGACCGCCGCCGCGCCCGTCGCCGCTCCCGCTCCGGCCCGGAGCGCACCCCCGGCCACCGCTTCGCCCAAGCCCGCGCCCCGGACCCCAGCCGCTTCGTCCAAGCCCGCTCCGCCCGCGCGAATCCCTGCCGCAGCGGCCCGCGCGGCCGCCGCCCCGCCGGCCGACGAGGACCCGGACGAGGCGCCCGAGCCCGCCGCCGCGAGCGGTGAGTTCTCGCTCGACTCCCTGCGTAGCCAATGGCCGCGCATCGTCGACGCAGTGCGCCAGAAGAACGTCTTCGTCGGCGCCTTCGTCCGCGAGGGCCAGCCGGTCAGGCTCGACGGCCGCGAACTCACCGTCGGCTTCGGACCCGGCTTCGAGATCCACCGCGAGAACATGCAGGATCTCGGCCGCCGGCAGATCGTGGAGACGGCAATCGAGTCCGTTCTTGGCGTGCGCATCAACGTGCACGTGGCGGCCACCGCGACGCCGACCGGCACCGCCGCCCACCCGGGCGAGGGCCCGCCCGCGACCGGCACCGCCCCCGCGCGCAGCAAGTCCAAAGAAGCCCTCGACGATCCGACCGTACGAAAAGCCCAGGAGCTCTTCGACGCCCGTGTGACCAACGTGGAGGAATGACCGATGCGAACCGGAGGCGGCGGCGGCGGATTCGACGTGAACCGCCTGGTCAAGCAGGCCCAGGACATGGGCTCCAAGATGAACAAGCTCCAGGAGGAGCTCAAGCAAATGGTGGTCGAAGCCACCTCCGGCGGCGGCATGGTCCGCGCCGTGGTCAACGGCCAGAAGGAACTCGTCGGCCTCAAGATCGACCCCGAGGTCGTGAGCAAGGACGACGTCGCCATGCTCGAGGACCTCATCGTCGCCGCCGTGCAGGAGGCCACCCGCAAGGCCGGCGAGATGGCCCAGGCCGAGATGCAGAAAATCAGCGGCGGCCTCGGCATCCCGGGACTGTTCGGAGGCATGTAGCGACCCATGGCATACCCGGAGACGCTGCGCAGGCTGATCGAGGAGCTCAACCGGCTTCCCGGCATCGGCGAGAAGTCGGCCGAGCGCATCGCGTTCCACCTGCTCAAGCGCCCCGAATCGGAGGTGCTCTCCCTGGCCGAATCGATCCGCGACCTGAGGACCAAGGCGCTCGCCTGCTCGCAGTGCGCGAACGTGTCCGACATGGACCCGTGCGGGATCTGCCGGGACCCCGGCCGCGATGCCGGGGTGATCTGCGTGGTCGAGCAGTCGAAGGACCTTTGGGCGATCGAGAACGCCGGGACCTACCGCGGGACCTACCACGTGCTCCAGGGCCACGTCGCACCGCTCGAGGGAATCGGGCCGGAGCATCTGACCATCGCCCTCCTCGCCGAGCGGGTCCGCCGCGGCGGCGTGCGCGAGGTGATCTTCGCCACCAACCCGAACCTCGAGGGGGACGGCACCGCACTCTGGGTCCAGAAGGCGCTCGAGGGCACCGGCGCGCGGCTCACCCGGCTCGCGCGCGGCATCCCGGCCGGAAGCCAGCTGGAATATGCCAGCCGCGCCATCCTGGTGGACGCGATCGAAGGACGAAGAGAACTCTGAAAACGACCCGGATGGTTCCGGAAGCCGCGCCTGCGGCTTCCAGAAATCGTCCGGGTAAGAACGGCCTGGACGAACTCCGGGGTCGCGCGAGCGGCTTCGCAGGGACCCGGGCGTCCGGGGCTCATCGAGGGATTCGCCATGCGCATGGAAATTCGGCTGCAGAACCGACTCGAGCAGCGGATGAAGCTGGCTCCCCAGATCATCCAGTCGATCGAGATTCTTCAGTTGCCCATGCTCGACCTCCAGGAGGTCATCAAGGCGGAACTGGAGGAGAACCCCACGCTCGAGATGGAGCGGGAGGTCCAGGAGGAGACCAAGGAGAAGGAGGACCGCCTGGAGTTGGGTCCCGGGTCGGAAGGCGCCGCGGACCCGGTCGTGGAGACCGACCCGAACGCCGACCTCGAGCGGACGATCCAGATCCTGGAACGGCAGGAGCAGGAGGAGTGGGGGGACAATTCCAGCGGGCAGTGGATGCAGCGCGGCGACGGGGAGGGGCGCGACAAGAAGCTCGAGGCGCTCCAGAACACGCCCGCGCGCGGGGGCTCGCTGCAGGACCACCTCTACAGTCAGTTCAGCCTGCTCGAGATGAGCGAGCGGATCCGCCGCATCGGCCGCCACATCATCTACAACGTCGACTCCAACGGCTACATCAAGATCCCGCTCGCGGATGTCGCCGCCTCGGTCGAGCAGTACCTGCTGGAGAAGATCCAGGAGGTGCTCGAGCGCGCCCTGAGATTCACGCGCGACGAGGACCCGCAACAGACGCCCAAGGAGCGCACGTTCAACAGCCTGGATCCCGAGGGGGACGACCTCGAGCTCCAGAGGTGGGTGGTGTGCAGCCTCAACGACGACGGCAGCTCGCTCAAGACCGCCGAGGAGATGCTCCAGGCCCACCGCGTGAGCGAAGCGGACGTCGAGGTCGGCCTCAAGTCGATCCAGGGGCTCGATCCCGCCGGAGTGGGGGCGCGCACGACGCGTGAGTGTCTGCTGCTCCAGTTGCCCGACGACGATCCGGACTACGAATTCAAGCGCCTGCTGATCGAGAGTTTCCTCGAGGACATCGGAGCGAACAAGCTGCCGAAGATCGCCAAGGACACCGTCAAGACCATGGATGAGGTCAAGCGGGTGATCGGCGAAATCCAGAAGATGAATCCCAAGCCGGGGGCGACCTACTCCGGCGAGAGCGTCCCCTACGTCGTCCCCGACGTGCTGGTGGAGTACGTGGAGGGCCGGTACGAGGTGCGGCTCGAGGATGCCTACATTCCGCGCCTCGCTATTTCCCCCTACTGCCGGCGCATCCTGGGCGACCGCGGGGCGACGGAAAAAGTGCGCGACTTCATCCGCAAGAAGATCGAGTCCGCGAAGCGTCTGATCGGGGCGATCCAGCAACGGCAGCACACGCTCTACCGGATCGCCAACGAGCTCGTGCGCATCCAGCAGGAGTTCTTCGCGCACGGCGTGTCGCACCTCAAGCCGCTGCGCATGCAGGAGGTCGCGGACAACCTGGGGATCCACGTCTCGACCGTCAGTCGCGCCATCGCCGAAAAGTACATGCAGACGCCGCGCGGAATCTTCCCGATGAAATTCTTCTTCTCCGGTGCGACCGAATGCGCCGACGGCGAGGCCCAGTCGCGGGTGAGCGTGATCACCATGATCAAGGACCTCATCGGCAGGGAGGACAAGCAGATCCCCCTGGGGGACAACAAGATCGTCGAGATCCTGCGCAAGGAGGGGCTCGACATCGCGCGCCGCACGGTCACGAAGTACCGCAAGGCGCTCGGGATCCTGTCGAGCCGCCAGAGGAAGGAATACTAGCCCGCGTCCGGACCGCCCTCAGCGTGCCGGACGAGAGGGGACCGGACTACGGATTCTACGGATTGGACGGATTGCACGGATGGTCCAACTGCTGCGGGAGTGTTGCCCCGGAATTCGTCGCACGCGCGACGGTTTGCCGGGTGGGATGACGGATTTCACAGATTGCCCAGGCGCTGGGTAGGTCGCGTCAGGTCATGCACCGGCAACATCTTCACGCGCGACGATCTTCCGAGGAATCACTCGCTCCGCCGTGGGACCATCCGAGCAATCCGTATAATCCGTATAATCCGTAGTTCCGTCGGCCGCGGCGGTTCTGAGCGACCTTGGATTCGTACTTCCGCCGGCGCCGTTCGCACGTATGGGGAGTCGGTTTCTTGGCTCGTCAACTCACCCACATCGCGCCGGACGGCCGCGCGCGCATGGTCGATGTCTCCGGCAAGGCGATCACCCACCGGCGCGCCGTGGCCGGAGCCAGGGTCGTCATGAAGCCCGCGACGTTGCGGCTCGCGCGGTCGAATCGGCTGGCCAAGGGGAACGTGTTCGAGACCGCGCGACTCGCGGGCATTCAGGCGGCCAAGTGGACGCACCACCTGATTCCGCTCTGCCACCCGTTGGCCATCGGACGGGTGGAGGTGACGATCACTCCGCTGGACGCGCGCACGGTGCGGGTCGTCTCCGAGGTGGAGGCCGACGACCGTACCGGCGTGGAAATGGAAGCGCTCACCGCGGCGTCGGTCGCCGCGTTGACCCTCTACGATATGTGCAAGGCGGTGGACAAGGGAATCGTGATCACCGATCTCTGCCTGCTCGAAAAATCGGGTGGGAAAAGCGGTCGATGGGTGCGTCCCGACTGATTCAGGTGCGCCGTGCATACCGCCCGGCGGTTTTGGAGCTGAACATGGCCCACCCGATCAACGTCGCCGTCGTCGGCGCCACCGGTGCCGTCGGCAGGGAAATGGTCCTCACCCTCGAGCAGCGGAAATTCCCCGTCGTCCGGCTGCGCCTGTTCGCCTCCCCCAAATCGGTCGGACGGACGCTGCGCTTCCGCGGCGAGGACGTGCCGGTCGAACTGCTCAGTCCGACCTCGTTCGAGGCCACGAAGCTGGCCCTGTTCAGCGCGGGCAACGCGATCTCCAGGGAGTTCGCCCCGCTCGCGGTCAAGGCCGGCGTGGTCGTGATCGACAACTCGAGCGCCTTCCGCATGGATCCCGAGGTCGACATCATCGTTCCCGAGGTCAACAAGGAGCGGGTGCGGCATGACCGGATGCTCTACGCCAACCCCAACTGCGCGACCGCCGCGCTGGTCATGGCGCTCAAGCCGATCTACGATCGGGCCGGGCTGCGCCGGGTAGTGGTCACCTCCCTGCAGTCGGTCTCCGGAGCGGGCGCGCACGCGGTCCAGGAGCTCGAACAGGAATCGCGCGCCCTCCTCCAGGGCCAGTCGTACACGCGGTCGGTCTTTCCCCACCAGATCGCCTTCAACGTGATCCCACAGATCCCCCAGGCCAACGCCTTCGCGCTCGACGGCAGTGCCGGCGAGGAGACCAAGATCTGCCAGGAGACCCGCAAAATCCTGGGCGACCCGCACATCCGCATCAGCGTGACCTGCGTGCGAGTGCCCGTCTACCGCGGCCACAGTCTCTCCGTGAACATCGAGACCGCCCGCCGGCTCTCCGCCCGCGACGCACGCGAGTTGATCCGCGCCTTCCCCGGAGTCGAGGTGATCGACGATCCTGCGAAGCAGCTCTACCCGATGCCGATCATGGTCGACGGCAAGGACGCGGTCCTGGTCGGCCGGATCCGCGAGGACGCGAGCGCGGAGAACGGCCTCCAGCTCTGGATCGTCGGGGACAACCTGCGCAAGGGCGCCGCCCTCAACGCGGTCCAGATCGCCGAGCGCGTGCTCGAGGTGGACGCCAGCAAGCGGTTCGGAATGTAGGGCCATGCCGCAGAGTTTCGCCGCCGCTCGCGCGCTTGCCGCCGCGCTCGTCCTCTTCGCCGCCGCCGCCTCGGCATCCCCGAATCCCGAGGCCGCCGCCGCTCTGCGCGAGGGCCGCGCGCGCGAACAGAGCCAGGACCCGGAAGGCGCCCTGGCCGCCTACCGCAAGGCGATCTCCCTCGGGCCCGATTTCGTGGAAGCCCACCGCGCCTACCAGAAACTCCTGCGCGTCACCGGCCGCGGCGATCAGGCGCGCGCGGAGTACGCCTTGCGCCGCGAGCGCGACCCGCGCAGCGCCGTCGCGCAATACCTGTTCGGCCGGGTCGCCGATAGCGCGGACCGCGAGCCGGCCTTTCGCGCCGCCACCGAGCTCGACCCCGGCTTCTACTGGGGGTGGTTCGCCCTCGGCCAGACCCGGCTGACGGCGCGCGACGCCTCGGCCGCCGCCGCGTGCTTTCGCAAGGCCCTCGAGATCGACCCCGCCGCCGCCGACGCTCACGTCGGCCTCGGCGAGGCGCAGTTCTCCGCCGCGGAGCTCAACGCCGCCCTGCAGTCCTTCCGCAAGGCCGGTCAGCTCGAACCTTCCGCCGGTTCCGCACACCTCGGAGCCGCGCGCTGCAACCAGGCGCTGGAAAACTGGGCCGACGCGCTCCTCGACCTCGAGCGCATCCTCGTCGGCCGGCCCGCGGACCTCGACGCCCTCGAACTCGCCGCCCAGTGCGCGAACGGAGCCTCGGATTGGCCGCGCGCCGAAGCCTACCGCACCCGCGCCAGGGCTGCCTGGCGCGCCCTCCCCGAGCGCAATCCGCGCCACGCCGAGGGGATCGTGATCGACGCCTTGCCCCTCGCGGGAGGATTCATGGTCGTCCGCGAGCGCTTCGCCCCGGACCCGACGGCCGATGCCGGCAAGCCCTGGTTCGTCTTCGAGGTCTTCCGCGCCGACGGCACCCGGCCCACCGCCCGGCTCTATTTCGTCGGCGCGACCGGAGACCACGGCACCCTCCAGGAGGACGTTCTGAGCGGCCTGGGACCCCTCTGGTCCCCCGACCGCGAGTGCGGCTACCCGGAGATCCGTCGCCAGGCCGGGATCTTCGCGGCCCGCCGGCTCGCGGGCAAGTGACGACAGGAGGAAGTCCGCCATGGTCGCCTATTTCTTCCGCTCGCTCCTCGTCTGGACCATCGGCGTCCTCTCCGCGATCTACCTCATGAACCCGTTCGGCGGCCGGTACGAGTTCGTCCTCGACACCGACCGCGTGTTCGGGAATCTCGACGAGGCAGTCGCGGCCATCCTCTTCCTCTCGTTCCTGCGCTACTTCGGCGTCGACGCCTGCGCCTTCTTCCCCAAGCCGCCGGAGGAAGAGGGCGCCTGAATGAGCCGTCCGCCCGGCGATGAGGTCTCCAGCCGATGGTGCGCAACATCCTCCTCACGGTCGAGTACGATGGCTCCGGCCTGGGCGGATGGCAGGTCCAGACCAACGCCCCGTCGGTTCAGGGCATCCTCCAGGAGGCGATCCGCAAGCTCACCGGCGAGACCGTCCACGTCCAGGGGGCCGGTCGGACCGACGCGGGGGTCCACGCGCGTGGCCAGGCCGCCAACTTCAAGACGGAATCCCGTCTCGACTGCGGCGAATTCGTCCTCGCGCTCAATTTCCACCTGCCGCCCGACGTCGCCGTGGTCGACGCGCGCGAGGTTCCGCTCGGGTTTCACGCCCAGTACGACGCGCTCGGGAAGGTCTACCGCTACCGCATCCTCAACCGCCACGGGCGCAGCGCCCTCGATCGCGACCGGGCGTGGCGGGTCCAGCGCCGCCTCGACATCGACGCCATGTGCGCGGGCGCGGCCCACCTGGTGGGCGAGCATGACTTCCGCGCCTTTGCCGCCGAGGTCAAGAAGGAGAAGAACACCGTCCGACGGATCCGGTCCATTGACATCCTCGCCATCGCGCCCTATGTTGAGGTCACCGTCGGCGGAGACGGCTTCCTCTACAAGATGGTCCGCACCCTCGTCGGCACCCTCGCGCTGGTGGGCCACGGACGGCTCGCGCCCGACGACGTCCTGGGGATCCTCCGGTCCGGCGATCGCCGGCGCGCGGGCTCCACGGCGCCGGCCCACGGGCTGTACCTCCTGGAGGTCTGGTATCCGTGAATTGGGTCGACCTCGGCTGCGGTACCCTCCTGCTCCTCGGAGCCATCCTCGGCGCCGTCTCCGGGCTGCTCTGGCAGGTCGCGCGCCTGGTCATCTTCGCCGTCTCGATGTACGTCACGCTCTACTTCCATGCGCCGGTGGGGGAGTGGCTCGCGGGCCGCATGCCCAACACCAATCCGACGGTGCTCAAGGGACTCTCGTATTTCGTGGCCTTCGTCGGCACTTACGTGGTCCTTTTCATCGTCACCTTGCTCATCGAAAAGGCGATGAAGGCCGTCGAGCTCAAGCCGATGGACCGTTTTCTCGGTGCCCTGCTCGGCGGCTTGAAGGCGGGCCTGGTCGCCGGCGTGGTGCTCATGGGGATCGTGGTGATTCCGATCCCAGCGCTCTCGCCCGACATCGAGGCCTCGACGCTCGGGCCGCCGATCCTTTCCAGCACCCGGGCCCTCATCCTCGCCGTGCCCGAAGAGCAGAAGAAGCAGATCTCCGACTGGTTCGCGGACATGCGCAAGCGCGCCGAAGCGAAGGCCCTCGAAGTGGTGCGCAACCAGGCCGCCACCCCGCCCGCGAACGACGCCCCGGCAAACGACGCCCCCGCGAATCAGCCCCCGGCGAGCGAGAAGTGACCGGGCCGCTCCGCGTCGTCCATGTCATCACCCGCATGATCCTCGGCGGCGCCCAGGAGAACACGCTCCTCACGCTCGAAGGCCTCCACCGCGACCGCCGCTTCCGCGTGCGCCTGGTCACCGGCCCCGCGGTCGGACCGGAAGGCAGCCTGCTCGAACGCGCCCACGCGGCCGGCCTCGAGGTCGAGATCGTCGATCGCCTCTGCCGCGAGATCCGTCCGCGCGACGACGCCGAGGCCCTCGCCCGGCTCGTCCTTTCCCTCCGCCGCACGCGCCCTCATCTGGTGCATACCCACAGCGCCAAGGCCGGCATCCTCGGCCGTATCGCCGCGCGCCTCGCACGCGTGCCCGTCGTCGTCCACACCGTCCACGGGCTGTCGTTCCACCCCTATCAGCCGCGCCGGCTCCGCGCAGCGTACATCCTTGCCGAACGGATGGTCGCCCCGCTCACCGACGAGTGGATCTGCGTCGCCGAGGCGATGCGCGAACAGTCCCTCGCCGCCGGAATCGGCGTCCCCGCACGCTATGTAACGATCCCGAGCGGGATGGAGCTCGAGCCCTTCCTCGCCGCATCCGACCGCCGCGGACCGGTGCGCGCGGAGCTCGGGTACGCTCCCGGGGTCTTCGTGTTTGCCAAGGTCGCGCGGCTGTTCGAGCTGAAGGGGCACGAACTCCTGCTGCCCGCGTTTCGCGAAGTCGCCGCGGGCTTTCCCCAAGCCCGCCTTCTGCTCATCGGAGACGGCATCCTCCGCGCCGAGTTGGCGGCATCGACGGTCCGGCTGGGGATCGCCGACCGGGTCCGCTTCGCCGGGCTGGTGCCGCCCGAGCGGATCCCGGAGCTGCTCCACGCGGCGGATGCAGTGGTGCACGCCAGCCTCCGGGAGGGACTGGCGCGCGTGTTGCCGCAAGGCCTGTTGTGCGGGCGTCCCGTGGTCGCGTTCGACGTCGACGGCGCGCGCGAGGTGATCCGGACCGGGCAGACCGGATTCCTGGTGCCGCCTGGCGACGTGACCGGCCTGTCCGCGGCGATGCGCGCGATCCTGACCGACCCGGAGGGTGCGCGCCGAATGGCTGAAATCGGGCGGGCGGAGGTGCGCGCGCGCTTCGCCGCCCCGGCCATGGTGGCCGCCATCGCCGAGCGCTATCGCATCCTCGCGGCGCGACGGATCCCGGCGCGGGACTGCGAATCGAGGTCGCCATCCGGTGGGCTCCAGCCGATACCCTGATGGTGGCCCTGGGGTTGGGATTCTGACGCCCGCCGGTGGGGGCGTTCCACCGCGTCACCAGGCCTCGGCTCCAAGCATGACAAGGCATTGACGCCAAACGGACCGCCTTGCCCTTGCCCTTGCCCTTGCCCTTGCCCTTGCCCTTGCCCTTGCCCTTGCCCTTGCCCTTGCCCTTGCCCTTGCCCTTGCCCTTGCCCTTGCCCGACGAAGGGATGCGACCGTCGTTTACGG